>Ga0164308_10002275_pt1 | contig 10202 bp, 9 predicted proteins | sample Whisoiple_246_MG_FD_109983 | JGI IMG/M metagenome (GOLD analysis project Ga0164308, IMG submission 109983) | Soil microbial communities amended with fresh organic matter from upstate New York, USA - Whitman soil sample_246_MG | ecosystem: Environmental > Terrestrial > Soil > Unclassified >... | reverse complement strand
GCCGCGAACTCGAGGCCGACAGTTCCGTATCGACCGACACCTTTCCAGTCTTGCTGCACAAATGCTCTCTTTGACCGAGAGCGGCGGTCGCTTAGCATGGCGTTCGGTTGGGGGTCAATCTGCCGGGTAAAGTGCGTGCTATCGTGGGCGAATGCGTCGCGCGAGCTATGCGCTCACCACCGCTCTTCTGGTCGCCGGACACACAAGTGCCGCCGAACCTGGCGCACCCAAGCCCGCCGCGGCTCCCGCGACGCCCGCGCCAGCGCCGGCTGGGCCTCCCGCGCCTGCACCTGCAGCGCCTGCACCGACAGCACCTGCGCCGGCACCCCAACAGCCGGCCCCCGCTGCCCCTCAGGCCCCCTCGAGGCCCGGCCCCACCCCGCCGCCTGAATATTACGTGGAGCCCGGCTTCCCCGCGCCAGCGCCGAACACTGCGCCACCGCAAAACCAAAACCCAAGCGGTCCACCCGGTCCGCCGGGCCCGCCGCCACCACCTCCGTACGGAATGCCGATCTACGAACCGCCGCCGCCCGGCTTTTACCCAGGCGGTCCAGTGTTCGAACCGCCGCCGCCCCCCGAGCCGCGGCACGTCGCGCCGCGCACCGCGCTGCTGCTCGGCGCGCGGACGGGTTGGTTCATCCCGTTCGGCGATCTCTGGGCGCGGCGCACGCCGACCGGCGTGAACGGCGTCGCATGGAGCGACTACAGCTCCTCCGGGCCGATGTTCGAGCTCAACGCGGGCGCGCGGCTCTCGCGCTACTACTCGGTCTTCGCGCTGTGGGAGCACGCTTGGCTCGGCTCGGGGAACGGCGACAAACAGTCGACCACCCTGACCGGCCAAGCCGACCATGGCGACACCGATTTTTGGGGGGTCGGCGTGCGCGCATCGACCAACCCGGATGAGCTCGGCTTCATCACCGAGCTTGCCATCGGCTATCGCCGCGCGCGCGCCGTGTTCGACAACGGTGACGAAATGCAGTTCACGAACGCGCCGTTCGAGACACGCCTCGGCCTCGGCGCGGACTATCGCTTGAACCGCTTCGTGACGCTCTCCGGCTTGGCCACCATCGGCTTCGGCCAATTCGGCACGATCGAGAGCGTCTCGCGCGGCGAGATTCGCGATGAAACACGCTACGCCCAAGCCGATGCCCACGCCTTTGCCACGTTCACTTTGGGCGGGCATTTCGATCTATTCGCAAGCCACGATTGAGCCATGCAAGAACTGCTGACGATCGTCCTCGCCACCTCGAACCACGGCAAGCTCGCCGAGCTGCGCGCGCTGCTCGCCGACTTGCCCGTCCAGTTGCGCTCCGCCGCCGAGGTACTCGGCGAGCAACCGAACATCGTCGAAGACGGCGCGACCTTCGAAGACAACGCGCTGATCAAAGCGCGCACGATCGCAAGCGCCACGCGCACACTCGCGCTCGCCGACGACAGCGGGCTCGAGGTCGACGCGCTCGGCGGGCGCCCGGGCGTGCGCTCCGCGCGCTTCGCCCACGAACGCGCGACCGACGCCGAGAACAATGCCGCGCTGCTCCGTGAACTTGCAGAGGTGGAAGAAGGCGCGCGCAGCGCACGCTTTCGTTGCGTACTCGCGCTCGTCGATCCCTGGCAAGACAGTGACGTGCACATCGCCAAAGGCAGCTGCGAGGGCAGCATCGCGCGCGCGCCGCGCGGCAGCGGGGGCTTCGGCTACGATCCGCTCTTCTTGGTCGACGGACAGGGCGGCAAAGCGATGGCCGAGCTGTCCGAAGTCGAGAAGAACCAGGTCAGCCATCGCGGACGAGCGGTGCAGGCCCTGCGTCGAATTTTGGTCGAGCTTTTGAACGCGCGCCTGGACGAAGCGGAGCGTATCGCGGGTTAGCGGACGACGTAGGCAGCACTCACGCGCTACGGCGCGCCGCAAAAGCCTTCGGCGTCAGAGGGCGGAACCCTGCGCGACCTCGAGGGGCGATCCAGGATGGTGATCGCGCGGGTCGAAGCCCACGTCGATCGGCGCGCCGATCAGCGGACCTTGCAAGAGATCGCAGCCCAATTCGACCAGAGCGACGCGTTCCTCGACGGTCGACACGCCGTCAGCCACCAACCGAGCCCCGAGCTCGCGACACAGCCGGACCAGCGTCGAGACAATCTTGGTCTTGGCTGGGCTCGACGCAATGTCGCAGACGAGTGAAGGATCGAGCTTGACCCAATCAGGCTCGATCGCCGCGAAATGTTGCAGCGATCCATAGCCCGCCCCGAAGCTATCGAGCCCAATTAGGAAACCCAAGCTTCTGAGGCGAAGGATGCGTTCGTCCACGTCATGCACCGCCGCGAGCGAAACGCGGTTGGATAGTTGCAGCACGACGCGCGAGGCGTGGCGACTGAACGGCGCGTCGGCGTCGAATAGATTGTCGTCGCTCAGTCTGGCGCTGTCGAGTGGCACGAGCCACAGCTCGCTCTGCTTTTGAGCGATGATCTGCGCAAGGCGAGCGGACTCGGCACGCGCTCGCTCGGGTCGAACGGGCGCCGTGCAACGGAGCTCATGCGCATAGAGCGTCGCGCTCACGGCGCTGACGATTGGCTGGATCGAATGGCGTTCTTGATCGGCCCAGCGCACCTGGCGTGTGCTCTGTCGGGCGCGCGCCACGGCTTCGATCAGCCTCTCGGCGGTCAGCGGTTTGATCAAGTAGAGGAGTGCGCGGTGCTCGATCGCCGCCACGGCGCTCTCCAAGCCAGGAGTTCCCGTCACTAACACGACCGGAATTTCGAGCTCGCGCTCGCGGACCGCGCGGAGCAGACGATCGCCGCCCAGACCAGGCATCTGAACGTCGCTGAGTAGGACGTCGAAGTGCCGGTGATCGAGCTGCTCGAGCGCCTCCTCCCCGCGTCGGCAGGCGACTACCCGATAGCCTTCGCGTTCGAGGATTCGCTGGGCGGCTCGGAGGAGAATGGTGTCGTCATCGACGACCAACACCGAAGGCAACTCGTCCGCCGTCTCGAGCGGAGACCGCGGCGCGACGTCGCTACTGAAGGGCACGGTCGTGAGTGGCTCGTGAGCCTCGCGATTTCTGAAACCTGCGTGACTTTTTGCGACACGATCGCTTGTCCAGTAGGAGCAGCAGTAGGACAGGCTGACGACGAGTGGCACAGCTGCCGTTGTCTCCGACACTCCACACAGCCGCACTCGGCGGAGGCCGACCGAACCCGCTCGTGTTCGTTGTAGAGAGGCCTCGTACCCCGAGCCGCGGGTGACCGTGATTAGGCACGGATTTACTGATCATTTTCGAGCAACGGCGCAGCCCCGCTCAGGTCGACTCACCCAAGTGAATCCAGATCCGCGTACCGCGCGGCTCTTTCGGTTCGAAGGCAATGCTGCCGCCATGCGCTTCGATGATTTGACGAGTGATCGCCAAACCGAGCCCAGTGCCGTTGCTCTTGGTGGTGAAGAATGGTTCGAAAAGTCGCGCGCGGGTGGCTTCGTCCAAACCGACCCCCTCATCTTCGACGATGACGTCCGAACCGCCGCCGCTGGCAGCGCTGACCGAGACCGTCACTTTTCCGCCGCCGGGCATGGCTTCGCGTGCGTTGCGCATCAGGTTGTAGAGCGCTTGTTTGATTTGCGCTTCGTCGACTGCCGCGGGCACCGGGGCGCTCGAGTTGCGGAGCTCCAACGAAACGCCCTGTTGTTCGAGCTCACGGCGCATGAACTCGGCCGCTTCACCGACCACCTCGCGCAGATCTTCCACTTCCAAGCGCTGGGCCCCGCGGCGTGCAAACGACAAATACTGCCCGCTGAGGTCGGTCAAGCGCTCGACCTCGCGGCGGATCGCCCGCAAAAGTTCCCGGGATTCCTCGCTCGCGTCCGCCAGATCGTCTTCCAACAGCTCGACGTTGAGCGCGATGGACGAAAGCGGATTGCGGATCTCGTGCGTGACGTGCGCGGCCATCTTGCCGATCGTGGCCAAGCGCTCGGTCGCGAGCAGCTCGTCATTGGCGCGCGCGATCGCGGACACCATGCCTTCGAACGTCGCGGCCAGCTCTCCGATCTCGTCGTTCGAAGCCACGGCTTCACGCGGCTTCAAATCACCGCTGGCCACGGCCTTGGCGCGCTCGGTCACTTGCGCGAGCGGCTTCAGCACTCGCCGCGCGTACAGCGCCATCGCCACGCCGACCAGAGCCGTCAGCGCAGCCAGCACGACCAACAGCCGGATGGCAGATATTTCGCGGGCGCGAGCGCGGTCGAGTAATAGATCCACGTTGCGCAATGCGTGTTGCTCGAGTTGGTTCAGCCGTTTGGAGCTTTGCGAACCGCGGGTCACGAGCTCGTCGCGCATCGCCTCGGCCACCGCGTCGTCGCGGCGCTCGAGCGCGTCGAACAAGCGATTGACGCGCTCGGCGTCGCCCGCCAGATAGGTCTCGATACCGCCGATTTCCTCGGACAATTCCCTACCCGCCGCGCGGGCGCTCGGATCGGTCGAAGTCGCGAAGGCGAGTGCAATCGCTGCGCGGACTTCATTGAACGTGCGCGGACGACCGATGCGCAGCGCCAAATCGAACCAGATGCGAATGTCCCGTGGGTTGCGCGCGGCGGTGGCGTGATTGAGCTGGGTGTTCCAGGTGTCCTGCTTGGCCACCAAGTCATGGACGGAGAGCGCGAGCGGGAAGTAGCCGCGGCGCATCAGGCGAGCCTCGGCGGCCGCGTTGCGCTGAGCCACGACGCTCCAGCCGGCCGCGAGCGCGAACGCGATCATGATCAGCGCGTACGACCCGAGGACGCGCGTCGCAACGGTGCGCTTGCGATCACTCATGCGGCAGATCGAGACTTTGAGCGACGATGCTCGCGATGTCCACGGCGAGCGTGCCCTGAGCTCGAAATCGGCGCAGACTCGCGGAGCACGCAGTCACCAGGGTTCCTCCCCCCTCGCGCTCGTGCGCTCGGAGCCTGGAGTCCGCGATCTTCGCCGAAGTTTCCGGCATCGCGATCGGCAACAACGCGCCTCCGCCTGAACACTCGGAGAGCTCACGCTGCGCAGCGAATTCGTCGGGGGCGCGACCCAAGGCACGCGCGAGTACCACGCGCGGAGCGTCATACTCACCGAGGCCGCGCCCGAGCGCACAGGGATCGTGAAAGCGAACCGGGGCGGTCTCACCCAACCCCGGAATTTTCCGCAATTTACCGGCATGTTCCGCGGCGAGCCGCACGAACGGGATGGCGCGCGCAGCGGACGCGCCTGCCGATCCCCGATCGGCGGAGAGCGCGAGAGCACACCCCGGATCGCCAACCACGAATCGCTGCGCGTTTCGTGTCTGCTCTTCGACCCGCGCGCGCGCCTGTTCGAAGCCAGCTCGATCTCCGGCGTGCAGCAGCGGCGCGCCACAGCAGCCCGACACCAGCCGCACTGGTCCAACCAGCGCCACGACGCTACGCACCATGGCGCGCGCCTCCGCACGTGCCTTGCGCAGATAAGCGCAACCGATCAAAAGCGCGACACTCGCGTGGGCGCGCACACCGGGAAGCGTCGCTAGCTCGTTCAGCGCGGCGCTCGCTTCCGTACCGCGCGCGCCGTGACGCTCCTCGGTGGCGCGAACCGCGTCCGGCGCAAGGCCGGCATCACGATGTTCCGCGCGCGCTGCGTACAGCGTGTCCGCAACTGGGTTCTCGTGTTCGCAAAAGTTGGTGCAACGATGGCACCCCGTGCAACCCCAGCTGGTCAGCGCGAGATCGCGATCGGCCACTAGATCGCCACGTGCAGTGAGCCACACGGAAGACATCTTTGCCCAGGGGATCAGCGCTTCACGCGCCTCCACGTTCGAAACGGGGCAAGTGCTGCGGCAGAGCTTGGGGCAATAGCCGCAATTTTCCAGCGCTCGCTGAGCACTCTGCAACAGCGGCAAGCGCGTGCGATTCATGCGGCTCACCTCGGCGGGCTCTTGACCTGAGTTCCCTTGCTCGGCCGGGTCGACTTGCGTCCGTTTTGCTTCTTCAGCGCGGTCGACTTATCCGAGTTTTGTTTGTCCGGACTGGGACTCGTCTGCGGCAAGCGGAGCTCGAAATTCGCGCCCGCGCTCGAGGAGGTGACCGATACGGTGCCGCCGTGCTCTTCGACGATCTTTTTCACGATCGCCAAGCCGAGGCCCGTGCCGCCGGCCTTACCCATGGTCACGAAGGATTGGAACAACTGACCCTCGATCGCGGCGGGGATACCCGGGCCGGTGTCCTGCACCCAGATCAATAGCTCCTGTCCTTCCATGCGCGCGCCGATGGTGAGCACTCCGCCCGCTTCACCCATGGCCTCGATCGCGTTGCGCGCCAGGTTGTGGATCACGCGGGCGAGCCGACCTTCATCGAAGCGCGCCACCAGCTTCGTGTCGACTTGAAACACGAGTTCTATGGGTTTTCCGCTAATTTCCAGGGTCAATTGGCGACGAACGTCGGCAAAGAACTTGTTCAGGTAGACCTTGCGCACGAACACGGTTTTTTCGCCGCGTGCAAACTCGAGCACCTCGCGCTGCATGGCGGTGAGCAGATCGAACTGCTTCAGGATCTCCTCCGAATATTCGGCGCGCACTTGGCGGTCGTCGGAGTCGGCCATCAGTTGCGCGTAGCCGCTGATCACGCTCATCGGTGATTTGAAATCGTGAATGACCTGCGACAAGAGCCGACCAATCGAGGTCAGGCGCTGGCTGCGCTCACGGCTGCGGTTGGCGTTGAACAAGCGCACCGCGGTCGACACGTTGGCGCTGACCAGGCGCAAGAGCGAAGTGTCCGCGTCGTCGAACGCGCCGCCATCTTCGTGGGAAAACAAGCCAATTGCTCCGAGTGGCGAGCTTTCGCCCTCGAGCGGTACGGCGAGCACCGAGGTCACGGGGAAGCCGAAGCTGCCCTCGATGTGCGGCGACCAACGCGGGTCGCTGTCGGCCTCGTGCAAGGAAAGGATGTCCTCTGCGGCCATCGCGGCGCCCAAAAAACCTTCCCGCGTCTTTACTCCGATGCGGCGCAGCTCGTTCGGGTTTTGGCTGTCGAACAGGTACTCGACCAGATCACCCGATTCCTCCTCGGACAAGAGCAGCGCCGCACCACGCGCTTCACAGGCGGCGGCACACTGACCGAGCACGGCGAGCGAAAGCTCCTCGAGCGTGGTGGCCCGGGCGGTGCGACGCTCGAGCTCGAACAACAGCGACAAATCCTGCAGCTTTCGCTGCAACTGATCGGTCGTATCGAGCAGCTGTTTGTTCTTTTGAATCAGCGACAAGAATAGCCGCGAGTTGTCGATCGCCACCGCGGCTTGAGTGCTGAGCGCCGAGAGGATGGACTCATCGTCACTGGTGAACTCGAGACCACACTTCTTGTTCAGCACCTGAATGACGCCGATGGTCCGCCCCAAGTGATTCTTGAGGGGCGCCACCAGCATGCTCTTCGTGCGATACCCGGTGAGGACGTCCCAATCACGCTCGAACTGCGGGTCGGTGTAGGCGTCGCGAATTCGAATCGATTTGCCGGTCTGCGCCACGATCCCGGGGATGCCGTGGCCGAGCTTCATTCGGATCGAGCGCACCTTGTCGCCAACGACCAGCCGGCTGACGAGCTCCTTGTTCGCCTCGTCGAGCAGGTACAAGGTGGCGCGGTCAGCCTCGACCAGGTCGGTCAGCTTGCTCAAAATGAGTTCGAGCAGGTCATCGAGGTCGAACGTGGTCCCGAGCGCGACCCCCACCTCACGCAGCGCGGCGGAAACTCGCCGTTCGTGGCGAAGCGCTTCGGTCGGATCCAAAGACGGCCCGTCCGGGGCGTTCCCGTCGGGGGCGTTTTGGATGGTTTCGCTCCCCGTGCTCACAGCGCGATCGAACCACGATCCCCGCCCCAGATCCATAGACTCGTCCGAAACCGCGGGATCGGCACGGTCAGCCCAATGTCTTATCTCGGGAATAGCGTCGATCGCGGCCGATTGCCCCGAAAAATGCGCGCACAGCGCCGCAAAAGCACCGACAATGGCGAGACTGTAGACCCGGGGAAGACGCTCTCGGCTAGACTGTGCAAAACTCGGCAGCAGACCGCACGCGGATCCTCGCGGCCGGGAGGATGAAATGGCCTTGAAGCAGCTACAGTTGATGGTGCGTGGTCGCGTTCAGGGCGTCTACTTTCGCGCATCGGCACAGCGTGAAGCACGGAGACTCGGCTTGACCGGTTGGGTGAAGAATCGCGCCGACGGCTCGGTCGAGATCGTGGCAGAGGGTGAGGAGGTCGCAATCCGCGAGCTCTATGGTTGGGCGCAAAAAGGACCCAGTGCGGCGCGCGTGGATCGCGTCGACACGCGCTGGCGCAGCTTCACTGGTGATTTTCCCGATTTTCGCATCACTGATTGAGCAGCTCGCAGCGCGGCGTGCGCTCCGCTGGTCATTGCTCGGCGCCTGCTGTCTCGGCTCCGCACTCCTCGACGCCACGCCTAGCCGCGCCGAAGGCGCTGCGCGACCGAGCGCGCAATTGCCGGAATTGCCGGCAATTCCCAGCCTGGAGGTGCCTCGCCCGACGCCTGCGGATTTGCAAGATCTGGACGCCCGCCTGGCAAAACTGTGCTCGAGCGACGAAGCAGAGCGTGATGCAGCGCGCCGTGAAGTGTTGGAGGTGAGCCACAAAGCCGTCCCGGCGCTTCGTTTTCGGCTCGCCACCATTGCCGACAGTACCAAGCACGACGAACTGAAAGAGCTGCTGCTCAAGATTCGTAAAAAGGCGCGCGACGACGCGCGTGACGAACAGTCGGCGGAGGGCAAGCGAGGTCGGGTCAAAACGCCCGACTACTTCGCGATGGCGATCGAGCACGCCGAACCCAAGTCGAAGCTGTGGTGCAGTCTGGCCTCGGTGTTGGGCGAGAGTCGCATGCTCGCGCAGATCGGCACGGTCGAAGCCGTGCGCGGCTTGATCGACGTGTACGTGCGGTTCGGCGAATTTTTGCGCGTCGACACGCAGTTGCAACTCGAGGCGCTGGGCGATCGCGCAGTGCCTGCGCTAATCGAAGCGCGCCGTCACCCAGCCGAAAAGATCGTCAAATGGTCGGCGCGCGAGCTGGACGCGCTGGGCAAGGCCATCCCGAGTGAGGCCGTGCAGATGACGGACCTTCAGGTTCTGTCCGACGTGCTGCGCGCCTTCGGTCGCGTGCGCGATCCGGACGCCGCTCGCATCGTCGTCTCGTTCTCGAACAGTGAGCGAGCTCAAGTGCGTGAAGCCTCACGCCAAGCGATCGCGATGCTGGGTGAAGTGGGCGCCTGGCAGCTGCGAGACACGTACGAAACCGTGGTCGGCAAGAAACCACCGCGCGATTGGAACTGGGAGCGGACGGCGCGCGAGCTATTCGGCGAATTCGACCGCCTGCGCTCGGCGGAGGTCGCCAAATTGTACGAGGCCGGCGCTGCAGCGCGCGAGCACGGCGATTTGGAAGGCATGCGCCGGGCCTTCGATCAGGTGCTGACGCGCAACCCGGACTATCCCAAGCAGAGCGAGCTCGCGAGCGCGTATCTCGACTACGCGCAGCAGAACCTGTCGAAGAACCCGGTCACGGCGCTCGCCGCGCTCCGGCGCGTGGAACGCCTCGCAAAGGACGACTCTGCGAAGGTTGCCACCAGCTTGCGGCTCACCCTGGAGGCCGAGACCCTGGCCGAGACGGGGATAGCAGATCGCACGCTGCTCACACGCGCTCTCGAGGCGGACCCGAAAAACGCGCGCGCGAGAGAGAGCCTCGCGCGCTTCGATCGCGGGGAGATCAGACAGGACAACTCGTCGCGCTATTACGGCGCAGGCGCGATCGGGCTCGTCGCTCTGGGCGGGATTGCGGTCGTGCTGCTTCGCGGACGCGCGCGGGAAGAACGCGAGGAGAAGACGGGAGCCGCGGGCACGAGCACGTTCACCGGCGAGAGCGTGAAGGCGCCCGAGGCGCACGGCGCAGAGCAGTCTGCGCCGTTGCCGACTGCAGCGGCGAACGCAGAGAAGCCCGCGCCGTCAAAGAGTGAGACGGCGAACGCAGAGAAGCCCGCGCCGGCGAAGAGTGAGACGGCGAACGCAGAAAAGCCCGCGTCGCTGGAGGGCGAGGCGGGCTCTAGTGCGAATTCGAGTGAGGAGAAGCGAGACGAGTGAGGCTCGGGGCCTCACTCGTCCGACGCGCTTCGCGATCCCCGACGAGGGGAATCAGCCAGCGGCTGCGGCTTTGGCCTTGGGAGCCTTGGCCTTCGGC
>Ga0164308_10002274_pt1 | contig 10206 bp, 11 predicted proteins | sample Whisoiple_246_MG_FD_109983 | JGI IMG/M metagenome (GOLD analysis project Ga0164308, IMG submission 109983) | Soil microbial communities amended with fresh organic matter from upstate New York, USA - Whitman soil sample_246_MG | ecosystem: Environmental > Terrestrial > Soil > Unclassified >... | reverse complement strand
GGGTAGCGGTCTTGGAGGTGCGGCACCACGTCAGCGTTCATGACGCGGTGGATGCGACGTACGGCGCCGTCCCATCGAAATGCCATGAAGTTCGGCGGTTCGGTGGGCCATCCGCCTTCACCGTAGGGATGGAAGTAGGCGAGTTGATCGGTGACGATCTCCTTGAAAGTTGCTCCCCCACCAGGTCGTTCGTCGTTGAGCACGACGCTGTAGGTCCAACTCTCAGCGACATTGCGCACCTTCACGACCTCCTTGAGATATGCCCGCAGCTCATCGAGCCAGAATCGTTCGCGCCCTTTGCAGTCAGGCTTGATCGCCTCGATGTCAGCCAACACCTCGGCCCATGGCAGATGGACGACGGGAATTCCGTCCACTGTCGCAGGCAGGCTCTTTCGAGCCAGGGCATGCGATGCCTGCGACAGTGTTATCAGCGCCCCTCGGCGGTGGTGTTCGACGCGGTTGGCGTACTGCTTGAGCTGGGTCTGCGGCAACAGCCAGCCGCGCTTCGCCTCCACGATGAACAGCGCGTCCCCCACGCGAATCTCAAGATCAGTGCGACCAACCTCCCCACGCACCTCAAGCGCCAAAGATGGCTCGCCTTCCACGCGAATTTTCAACGCCCGGGAAACCCGCCCCAAGAGCTCTATCGCGAGTTGCGGGCACCGCGAAAGCACGAATCCCAAGGCGGCGGTGAGGTCGTTCTCGTTGCGGCCGAGTAGGTCGAAGGCTGACACCACTTCGGACCCGTGTCGGCTCAGCGCAATCACCGGCACATTTTGCATCGGGATCGCGTTGTGTGCCGCGGCATCGCGAGGATTCGGTTCCCACATGCCCTTCAGCGGACCAACACGGCACTCGCCAGCACCGTGCAGTGGTTGCCAATGGTGGCCCCTAGGACGAGCTGGCCCCCGTACGGGAGGTCCGTGACACCCCTGTTCTCCCCCGGGAGCTGTCGGTGTCGCCGGTTGGTTGAAGGCGGGGTCCAGCACGGGGCGGGGCCTACGAGCTGGAGGTGGTAGATGGAGCCAGTCACGATGATTGCGGCGGCGGTCGCGATCGGAGCGTCCGAGGGTGCACGCGAGACGGCCAAGAAGGTGATCACCGATGCGTACGCCGCGCTGCAGAGCTGGCTCACGAGTAATTACGGCTCGGTGGCCGCCGAGGTCACCGGTCTCGAGCAGGAACCTCAGGAAGAGCTGCGGCGCGCTCTGCTGGCCAAGAAGCTCGCCGCCGTCGGCGCCAACGATGACGAGGAACTACGCGGCCTGGCGCAGACCCTGTTGACCTTGGTCGAGGAGCAGGAGCCCGACGTGCCGGCGACGGTGGGCGTGATCTTGCGGCGCGCCTCAGTCGGCGGTGACATCGAGATCGCCGACGTCGCGGTCGAGGGCGGCAGCGGAGTCGTCGCCGAGGACATCACCGCGGACGGCTCGCTGCGGGTCAGCGGGGTGTCGGCTCGCGGCCGTCAGGAGCCGCCCCACCCTCCGGTGGCGCGGGAGCAGTAGCCAGCGAGCTTGCTTCCGCGCAGACCTTCACCGCGACCCAGCGGAACGTCAACGTCGGCCGCGACAACATCACCAACGTCACGATCGGGGCAACAACCGCGGCCGGCAACAGTGGTGGCCGCATCCGCGCGGTCACCGTCTCGGCCGAGAGGGTGCCGGTCAAGATGAACCTCTGGAAGGTCACGGTGCATAACGGCACCTCGGGACCCATCACCGATCTCGACGCCGACGTGTACGTCGTCGACCAAACCGGAGCGCGCTCGGCTGGCAGGTGCGTGCCGGCGAAGGAGAGCATGTCCGTCCGCGAACTCGCCCGAGAGATTCTGACCGAGAACCTGAGCGGCGGACTCGACGCCATCGGACAACGCGCCCAGGGGATGTACTCGGGACTCCCGCAGGGCATGGGGTTCGGTGGCCAGCTCTCACAGCTTGGGCAGCTCGGTTCCTACGGTCCCATGATGTCCAACTACCTGGTGGACTCACCACAGATGTCGGCGGTTCTTCGAAACGTGCAGCAGCAGATGATCGATCGGTTCCCGCGTGTAATTCCCGCCGGTCAGTTCGCGGGCGTGCTGTACCTCGCCGACCCCGGCGAGGTACGAGCAGACATCCAGTTCGCAGACGAGGTGGGCGACCTCTGGCGTCGCAGGTTCGAGGAACAACCGGAACCGGTGCTTGTGGACGAGTAGGTCGCTCTGTCGGTGGCCCGCCCTACGCTGCGCTGATGACGCGTAACCGCAGGAGGTCCCGCAAGCCGAAGGCCGCGGCTCTGGCCGGCCCGCGACTGGCGCACGAACTGTTCTCCGAACTCAATGCCACCTTCTACGAGGACGACCCGAGCGAGTACCTGCTGACCAAGATCGAGGCCGTCACGTTGATGCTGGCCCCGGCCGAGGCCCTGGCGCCCGCGTACGCGTCGGAGCGGGTCGTCGGCGTCTCCCGCCGCGCCGGTGCGCCGGTCCCGTCGAAGGAGGCCCGCGACCGCTACGTGCGCACCGAATGCGTGCTGGTCCTGCACCACGCCTGCGAAATGCTGTTGCGGCTGTTCTTCGCGCACGTCGACAAGCAGGACTGCCCGTGGCTGGGTATGGCGGCGTCGGTGAGCTTCGCCGAGTTCAAGGAGAAGGTCAGCACAGCCCTGCGGACCGGGTTCGACCGTGACGACGTGGCCCGGGTGTTCCTCGGGGGTACGAACCCCGGCGACGCGGCGCTCGCGGTCGATGTCGACGAGTTCGACGACACGACCGCCGCGTGGCAGGTCCTCCTCGAGACCGCCGCCGACACGGTCCTGTCCGAGTCGTTCCTGTACAACTCCGCCAAGCACGGCCTCACCGTGGTGCACACCGACGAGAGCACCCGAATGGTGTTCACGCCTCCCGACGGTGGAGACCCGATCCAGCTCGCGGCGGGCTCGCAGCTCACGTACCTGCACAAGCCCGAGACTCCCGGGGCGAAGGGCGGGCCGGAGTGGTGGGTGTCGCTGACCCACACCCTCTCGGATCAGGACATCGAGGTGTCCCTCCTGATCCAGCGGGCGGTGTCGTCGCTGTGGAACGTCGCTCGGCGCCGCTACACAGGGCAGGCGGGCGAGGTGTCGATCGTCGCGGCCCGTGCGGTGCGTGACGCCATCTACGGCCCCATCGCTGCGGAGGGATCGGTCGTTCGCACCATGTCGCACGAGTTGACGAAGAAGGACCTTCAGGGCGCGTTCAGCGGCATCAACGCGCGCATCACGGGTCCGGGGCTGCCGGACGAGGACGAGTGGGACCCCGAGGCCTCCGACGACGGCCCGCCGCCGCGGCTTGCTGCTCTACCGGTACGGCAGCAGGATCGGCGGATCATCAGCACGTCCACCCGGAAGCTGCTCCCGTTCTCGCCGAACTGGTCGACGCGCGTGTGATCCGCGGGCCCGCCGCGGCCACAGAGATGGGCATGTCACCGACCGACCTCGACCACGCTGTCTGGCAGCGACAGCGCAGAAGGCAGTAGGTCGCCTCGGAGGAGCCACGAACCCCGCAGCGCGGCTCACCGAAGCTGTCGGCGTGCGCTTGCCGCGCATGCCCGCTAATAGCGCGCTTCTACTGTAGGTTCTCATTCGTAGTGGCGGATGGCGATGCCTCTACCTGCGGGTTTGTAGAATTCTCATCAAAATGGCGGACGCACTTTTCTCATCTTCGTGGCGGATCCTATAACCGTACGGTGGTACTAAAATGCTTCGCAACAAGGAGTAAGCGAGCACGCCGTGCTGGTGAGCGGCCGCTAACGGGAATCGGGCGGGCCTCCCGATTCGCGCTTTGACTACCGCTGCCCGCCGCCTTCAAAACCGATCGGTCCCAGACCGAAAGGCTTAGACCGCAAGATCTACGACGCGACCAGACGACCTGGAATCAGGTGCGTTGTTGGGCTGCTGACGCGCGGTGATCTCCTGGTCCGTGTCCACGGTGGCCGCCCACGGGCGAAGCGCGCACTCCCCTGCCCCACCCGGCCTGCGCAATACGGCAGAAACGAATACCGGGACTTACCAGTAAAGTCTCCGATTTCATCGGAAGAATCAGCGAACGTCTCCCCTCTGCCCCTGTTGCCGACGCCGGACCAGTATCGTGGATACGTTTGGGACACTGTGGATTTCATCTCCGTGGGCGCAACGGTCGCCGTGGCAACACGGTCCGCATCAATAGGCGTGGCTGACTTGTGGCGACAACCGGAAGCCGTGAGTGCCGGGCCACAAAACCCTTGGGGTTCGCAGCACCCGAACTGCCGAGCGTTGATCTGCGGCCCACGGTCGGGTTGCGTTCATCCGGGCGCTCTCACCAGTACGCAGTCGAACCCACTCTTGCCCATCGCCTGTGTTCACGATCGTGGTTTTCCTGCGCCGGCCGGTCGGAAGCCTTCGGCGGCGAGCCACGCTCGGGCCCGCCCGCGCTGGCGCTCATTGGATAGCTGGTAGTAGCGCTGTAGCTCCTGGGGCCAGCGTGAGAGCACGTCTTTGAATCGACGGAAGGCGCCTGTCCCGGTGATCGCAATCTGCAGACGGTCAATGATTGCAGGATCTTCCATCGTGGCTATGAACAGTTCCATATCACGGTAGCCCTCGCGTGAGCCTTCGTGCGCCACGTGGAGCCAGCGGTCCTCGTCGTCCTCGTCTCCGTCATCCTCGTCGCACTCCATGCTCTGTGGCCAGCATTCGCCGGACCTTAGGTCGATGCGGCCGCCGCCGCAGAGCGGATCGCCTTCTAGTAGCGAAGCCAGCTCGTCGAGATCGACTGGGAGTGAGCGCAGTAGCGGCGTGGGGCCCTGGCCCAGGGCCGCCTGGAGCTGGTCGGCCAAGTCCTCGTCCCCATCCCAGCATCGTTCCCGCAGCGCCGCCGCGCATTGTGCGGCCAGTTCGACCGCTCCCTCTACATCCTGGGTGACGGCGTCCAACAGGCCACCGCCAGCTAGCTGTAGCACGTCCCCGGTCAGCCGCCCGCACACCACGCCCACCACGGACCCGTCACCGTTGTAAACCGCACTGCGCAGCGCCTTGACAGCCTCGGCGTCCCACTGGCTCACAAGGCAACCGTAATCAACGGCCAAAGAACCCATAAGTTCGAGTCCCTCAGGCTTCAGGACGAATGCGCGGGCCGGCGCGATGACGTACTGGGCGTAGCCGCTGTGCCCCTGCGGGAAGGGGAGCATGCCGAACACCTCGTCACCCGGCTGGTAGATGGTGACGCGCAAGCAGACGGTCTCCACCGTTCCCGAGACATCCCACCCGAGCACGAACGGTGGCTCGCCTACGAATACGCCACTCTGCCGAGCCGTTACGTCGACCGGGTTCACCCAGCGGCGTGCACACGCATGACGATCTCACCGATGACCGGCGCGGGGATCGGGACGGGGATCGGGACGTCGATGAGTTTGACCTCGGTTCCGCCGAGCTCGTTTTGTCTGATGGCGTGCATCGTGTCGTTCATCTCTCGCTCCGAATTTGGTGTGAGTGCTGCGCCGGTCATGACTCCTAGCGGTTTTCGAGTTGAGCAAGGGCTCGCCGCACGCCGGCATCGCTCGCGAGCCTCGCGTCGACGACCGGCCCGGCCACACCTCGAAGCGCAGCGACGGGCCGCCAGCGGCCGGGGACGGTGACAGACCGTTGCCGGCGCTCCAGCCCGTCGGCGATCGCGGCTGCTGCGGTCTTCGGCTGAATTCGTTTGAGTATGAATTTGGGCATCGCCGAGAGCAGCGCGAGTACGTGAGGATCTGCGTCTACGCCCCCACGGATCATGTCGGTCTCGATGAGTGAGAAGTACGCCGTCATTGCCGACGCTCCGTGGCTCGCCAGCTCGACGCGAAGGCCACGGCCGAGCTGCTCGACGGCAGCCTTGCTCATTGCGTACGGGATGGCACCCGCCCCATTGATGTAGGCGAACACCGAACTCACCAGCACGATCTGCCCGCGGCTGCTGATAACGGATTCCAGAGTGGCCGCCACCGTGTTGACGACTCCGTCGACGTTGACGGACATGACACCACCCACCTGCTCGGGCGTAAGTGTGCGGAATGTGCCGCCACGTCCCAGAACGCCGGCGTTGGCAATGGCGACGTCGATGCGCCCAAACTCCTCATGAGTTCGCCGCACGGCCTCCTCGACGGAATCGATTTCGGTGACATCGCATTTGAGCGCCAGACTGTGACCGTTTGGTAGCGTCGCCGCAACCCGCTGCACCGCAGACAAATCAATGTCGGCCAGCGCGACTCGTGCCCCACGCTGAGTCAATGCGGTCGCGGTGGCGGCGCCCAGCCCGCGACCGGACCCGGTAATCAGGACGACCTTGTTGGAGAGTGAATAGCGCGTCATGTCATAGACCGCGCTTGCGCCCGAATGACGTGGTGCCATTGCGGCGGAGCATCGCGACCGTGGTGGCGATGCGTCCGCGATTGAGGTCGGGTTTGAGGCCGGCGCCCACGCGGTGTAATTGGTCGGCGTGCCAGGAGAGTTCGAGGATTCCGTCGAGTGATTTGATGTCGACGAACCTGCCAAGTACACGGCGCATGCCAGCGCGCACCTGATGTGAGGCCAGAGTCTCGGCGTGCCCGGCAAGGATCACCGCGGCGGCGTCGGGCGTGGTTGCGGTGGGTCGGCCCAGACCGACGACGTCGCACTCACCGGCCTGCACCGCCTCATGCATCGCGCTGCGGGAACGGAACCCGCCAGTGACGGCCAGCGGGATGTCGCCGGCAAGGCTGCGGACCGTGCGGGCGTACTCCAAGAAGTAGGCCTCCCGCGCGCGGGTGCTGTCTGCAGCCTTGCCCATCATGGCGGGCTGCTCGTAGCTGCCGCCGCTGACCTCGATCATGTCGATGCCCTCATGCGCCAATGCCGCCACCACGGAGCGGGATTCATCTTCGGTGAACCCGCCGCGCTGGAAGTCGGCCGAGTTCAGCTTGATGCCCACCGCGAAGCCCGGCGACACTCGCGCGCGGATGCGGCGGACGACTTCGAGGACGAAGCGCATCCGCCGCTCGGGGTCACCGCCCCACTCGTCGTTGCGCTGGTTCGACAACGGCGACAGGAACTGCGCGACCAGGTATCCGTGGGCGGCGTGTATCTGCACACCGTCGAAACCCGCCGTTTCGCATACCACCGCCGCGGCCGCGAAACGCTCAATGATGTCTTCGATCTCCGCAGATGTCAGCTCGCGAGGCGTGGCCGCACCGGGGAAGTTGAGCGGCACCGGGCTGGGGGCGACGGGGGTGTGTCCGAGTGCGAGCGGGTTCGACTGGCGTCCTGGATGATTGAGCTGCACCCAGATCGGTACGCTGGCGTCCTTGGTGGACTTGGCCCAGCGCGACAATGCGTCCAGGTTGCGCTCGTCCTCGATGACGACGTTGCCCGGCTCGCCGAGCTGCGTGCGGTCGACCATCACATTGCCGGTGACGATCAGGCCGTACCCGCCTTGGCTCCAGCTGGTGTAGAGCCGTTCGAGTCGCTCGTCGGGAGAGTTCTGTTTGTCGCTGAGCCCTTCGCTCAACGCGGCCTTCATGATCCGATTGGGCAGCACCTGGCCGCAGGGCAGCGTCAGCGGTTCGTGCAGGGAAGTCATACGGGTGTTCCTTTCAGATGGGCTGTCCGCAGCGGAGCCTTGTCCGTCTTGCCGACGGCGTTCTTGGGGATGGCGTCCATCACGGTGATCAAGGTGGGACGTTTGTAGCCCGCGAGTTTGCATGCGCACAGTGCATGCAGCGCTTCGGGATTGATGGTGCAGCCGGGTCGTGGTTGGACGTAGGCGGCGACGGTTTCGCCCCATTTGTCGTCGGGTACGCCGATGACCGCGGCTTCCAGCACGGTGGGGTCACTGGTGAGGACGTCTTCGATTTCTTTGGGGTAGATGTTTTCTCCGCCGCGGATGATCATGTCTTTGGACCGCCCAACCAATGTCAGGTAGCCCTCGGTGTCGAGGTGGCCGACGTCGCCGGTGTGCAGCCAGCCGTCGATGATCACGCGGGCGGTTTCGTCGGCTCGTCCCAGATAGCCGCGCATGACGTTAGGGCCGGCGATGACGACCTCGCCGTCCACCCCGGTCGCCACCTCGGCGCCGTTTGCATCGACGATTCGGATCCGCTGACCCGGAAACGCGATCCCCACCGTTCCGGCCCGCCGTTCACCGGTGACCGGGTTGATGGTGGAGGCACACGTTGCTTCCGACAGGCCGTATCCCTCGATGAGCGGCAATCCGTAGCGAGCCTCGAACCGGCCCAGCAATTCTGCGGAGGCCGGGGCGGCGCCACAGATGCCGAACCGCAGCGATGACGTGTCAGGAACCACCTCGTCGGGCAGTGCGGCCAGCATTGTGTAGATGGTGGGCACCGCCGAAAAGAACGTGGGTCGGTGGTGTTGGACGGTGTCAAAGAAGGTGTGCGGATCAAACCGCTCGGCGATGACGACACTGGCACCCGCGAGCAGCGGCATCAGCACGCTGACCACGATGCCGTTGACGTGAAACAAAGGCAGGATCAGGAGACACCGATCCGCCGGCGCGATGCCCAGCGCTTGGCGTCCCATCTCGGCCATCGCGTCGAGGTTGGCGTGATCAAGCATCACCCCCTTAGGCACCCCGGTGGTGCCGCTGGTGAAGATCAGCAGCGCCAGCGTCGACGGATCCACCAGTGGCGGCCCATCCCAACCCGGCCCCTTCGCGTAGAGATTCCCGACGGCCAGCGTCACGACCGTGCCCGGCGCGCTTACCCCGTCCTCGGCGACCAGCAGCCGTGCGCCAGAGGCATCGAGTTGTCGCATGACCTCGTCGTCGGTCAGGCTCGGATTGACCGGCGTCACAGTGGCGCCCAACCGCTAGCACGCGAACAACAGCACCACGAACTCAACCCGGTTGCGCAACTTGAGTGCCACCACATCCCCTGCACCGACACCCATCTCGTCAAGATGACGACGTGCCGCTCGAACGCGCTCCAACAACCCAGCATTGGTCAACGACCCAGTCCCGTCCGACACCGCAGGACCATTGGGGTCGAGATCTGCCCGCCGGTCGGGCAACGAAGCAAAAGTCATGGCGTGCCTATTCGGGAGCGGGTATCGCGAACATGGTGAGCGTCGCGCACACCGAGTGATAGATGCCGATGAGGAAGGCGATATCGATCAATCCCTTGGCCCCGAAGCTATTTTCGGCTTCTCGATACAGGGATTCGTCGACGCGATGACTGGTTGACAGCTGCTGAGTGAGCCGCAGGGCGATGTGTTCGTCGTAACTCAGGCCGTCCGGGAGGCCACCCGTGGCCACCGCCTTGGCGGCATCCTCTGAGAGGCCCGCCTTTCGGGCTACGGCCAAGTGGGCATACAGCTCGTAGTCGGCCTGCCACACGGCGCCGACCGCGAGGATGATGACTTCGCGGACCCGCGCACTCAGCGATGTGTGCACCCGCTCGGCGAATTGCAAGTCCAAGAAGGGTGCGGCGATGGCGGGGTTGAGCAAGGCTGGGTTGAACGGACCGATGAGTCGTCCATCTGCAACAGTGCTTTGGAATTGGGCATCGTTGGCCCAGGGGACGATCTTGGTCGCCATGCGGTCGAAGATCTCGCGCTGTGCGGGGTTTAGAGCCGCGGGATCCGCAAGCGGCAAGCGTCCACCCAAGGTATCGGCTTGATCCGACATCACACTACAGCGCCGGCTGGCTGCAGCTGGCGAGTGAGAAACTCGACCTGGTCGCCTACCAGTGCCTCGAAGGGCTCGCCGAGATAGAAGGCGAAATGCCCGGCGTCGTAGCGTTTGATCTCGCCCCTTGGCGCGGTGCGCGCGTACCGCAGGGTTTGGGCGGGCGGCGTGACGCTGTCGGTGTTGCTGACACAGAACAGGATTGGGAACTTGATCTTCTTTGCCGCACGCCCGGGCCGGTAGTTGGCGATAGTCGGAGCGACCCGCGCCGCCACCTCGTTCCGGAACGTCGTGTCGGCCGGTAGTAGCGCCTCGTAGCCGGGAAGGGCGTCCGGGGCGTTCATCAGGGCCAGGGAGCCGGGCGGGCCGGCGAGCGGGATCATCGCGGGTGGCCTTCGTAACACCATGGACGCGAAATCTCGTGCGACTGATGGCAACACCTTCAGGGTTTCAGTCGGACCCAGCGCGAGCGCTGAGGCCATGCCGTCCGTGAATGGGCATTGAGCGACCGCGGCTTTCAGTTCAGGATGTCGTGAGGCGACGGTGATGGAATG
>Ga0164308_10002273_pt1 | contig 10208 bp, 5 predicted proteins | sample Whisoiple_246_MG_FD_109983 | JGI IMG/M metagenome (GOLD analysis project Ga0164308, IMG submission 109983) | Soil microbial communities amended with fresh organic matter from upstate New York, USA - Whitman soil sample_246_MG | ecosystem: Environmental > Terrestrial > Soil > Unclassified >... | reverse complement strand
GACGCGGATGGCGGCGCGCTGGGGCGCGCGGGCCGGGGCGCTGGCGCTCGTCGGCGGCCTGGCGGTCGCGCTCGCGGTCGTGCCGTCGCGGCCGGCCTCGGCCGCGGACGGCTACGTGCCGATCTCCGGCGCCGGCTCGACCTGGAGCCAGAACGCGCTCGACCAGTGGCGCCGCAACGTCACGCAGTACGGCATGCAGATCAACTACCAGGGCACCGGCTCCTCGGACGGCCGCAACCAGTTCCGCAACGGCACGGTCGACTTCGCGGTCACCGAGATCCCGTACGGCCTCAGTGACGCCGGCGTCACCGACACCCCACCGACCCGCAAGTTCGCGTACATGCCGATCGTCGCCGGCGGCACGGCGTTCATGTACAACCTGACGATCGGCGGCCAGCGGGTGACGAACCTGCGGCTGTCGGGCGACACCCTCGCCGGGATCTTCACCGGCAACATCACGCGCTGGGACGACCCGAAGATCCAGGCCGACAACCCGGCGCTCGCGATGCCGGCCCGCGCCATCGTGCCCGTCGTGCGCTCCGACGGATCGGGCACCACGGCGCAGCTGACGACGTGGCTGAGCAAGCGGCACGCGGGGGTGTGGGACAACTACTGCTCGACCGCCAACCGGCCGACGCCGTGCGGGGTCACGTCGTTCTACCCCGTCGTGCAGGGCAACGGCTTCGTCGCGCAGGCCGGCTCGCTCGGCGTCGCCGGCTTCGTCAGCCAGGCGCAGAACGAGGGCACGATCACGTACGTCGAGTACTCCTACGCACTCAACACGGGCTTCCCGGTCGTGAAGGTGCTCAACGCCGCCGGCTACTACGTCGAGCCGACCGCGAGCAGCGTCGCGGTGGCCCTGCTGGAGGCCCGGATCAACACGGACGAGGACTCGCCGCAGTACCTGACCCAGATCCTCGACGGCGTCTACGACAACGCCGACCGGCGCGCGTACCCGCTGTCCAGCTACAGCTACATGGTCCTGCCGACCGAGACCACGGGGTCGTTCAACCAGGCTAAGGGCAAGACGCTCGGCGACTTCGCCTACTACTTCCTCTGCGAGGGCCAGCAGCAGGCGCCGATCCTCGGCTACTCGCCGCTGCCCATCAACCTGGTGCAGGCGGGCCTCGACCAGGTCCGTCGGGTGCCGGGCGTCGACGTGCAGAACGTCGACATCTCCAAGTGCAACAACCCGACGTTCTCGGCGAGCGGGGAGAACACCCTCGCCAAGGACGCGGCGTACCCCGCCGAGTGCGACAAGGCCGGTCCGACGCAATGCACGTCCGGGACGGGCGGTGCCGAGGGGGAGACCCCGGTGTCCGGTGACCCGACCGCGGGAGTCGATCCCGGATCCGCGGGCGGCTCGGCGGGCGGTGGCAAGGGCAACGGTGGCAAGGGATCCGGTGGGGGTGGCTCCGGTGACGGCTCCGGAACCGGCGGCGCGAGCGGTGGCGCCGGAGGCGGCAGCGTGCCCGGCGGCGACACCCCGGTCATCGACCCCGACACCGGGCAGCCGGTGGCGGGGTCGAGCGGTGGCACCGGGACGGGCACCGGCACGAGCGACGCGGGCTACCTGGTCACGGCCGACGCCGTCTCCGTCGACGAACGCGGATTGGGCAGCATGCGCGGCCCGCTGATGCTGCTCGCCGGGATCGCGCTGCTCGGGGCGATCGTCGTACCGCCCCTGGTGAGCCAGTACCTCGCGCGGCGGCAGCGATGAGCGCCCGTCGGGTCGTCGCCTGCCTGGTGCTCCTCGCCGGGGCCTTCGGCATCCTGCTCGTCCCGACGAGCGAGCCCGCAGGCGCCGCGGACGGCGGCGGCTCGGCGGTCACGGTGCACGGCACCGGACCCTTCGCGGACCTGGCCGTCACGGTCCACCAGACCGAGCACCTCATCAACCAGGTCGTCGACGTCACCTGGACCGGCGGGGAGCAGACGGCACCGACCGCCGGCAGCTTCGCCGCCAACTACCTGCAGATCATGCAGTGCTGGGGCGACGGCGCCGAGCCGCGCCGCGAGAACTGCCAGTTCGGCGGGCTCGTCGGTGACTCGCGCGGCGGCAACTGGGTCGCCGGCCGGCAGATCAGCTACGGCGCCGACCTGGTCGACACCCGGGAGACGTACCTGCCGGGACCCGGGTCGGCCGGCCTGGCGTACGTGCCCTTCGAGTCCGTGACCGGGACCAGCACCACCGAGGTGCACAACGAGTTCTACGACGCCTACTCGACCAACGAGATCCCCTTCGGCCGCACGCACGCCGACGGCACCGGCGAGGAGTTCCTCGAGGTGCAGACGGCGCGCGAGGCCCCGGGCCTGGGCTGCGGCCAGCGGCTCGACGGCGGGGCGGTCCGCAACTGCTGGCTGGTCGTCGTGCCCCGCGGTGACACGGAGGTCGACGGCGACCGGATCACCGAGGACCTCGACTCCTCGCCGCTCTCGGCGAGCAACTGGCGCTACAAGATGGCGGTCCGCCTCGACTTCGACCCGGTCGGGCTGTCCTGCCCGATCGGCACGGCCGAGCGCCGGATCGTCGGCCAGGAGTCGGTGGCCGACGCCGTCAGTCGCTGGCAGCCGGTGCTCTGCGACGCCGCCAACGCGATCTTCGGGTTCTCGCAGGTGCCCGACGACCTGGCCCGCCGACAGGCGCTCGCGGCCGACCCGTGGCTGTCGCTGCTCACCCGCCCGGTCGACCCGGCCGCCGTCCCCGACAAGAGATCGCTCGTCTACGCCCCGGTCGCGGTCAGCGGCGTCGCCATCGCCTTCAACATCGACGCGCAGCCGGTCCGCGGCGCACCACCGGAGCTGGCCGAGAAGGCCGGCACCCGCGTGCCCACGCTCCGGCTGAACGCCCGCCTGGTCGCCAAGCTGCTCACCCAGTCGTACGGCGTCGCCACGCTCGAGCCCGAACGCCTCGCTGCGGCGAACCCGCTCAACCTGGTGCGCGACCAGGAGTTCCAGGACCTCAACCCCGACTACACGCACTACGACCTGCGTCGCCTCGGCCGCATCACCGTGCCCGCCGGACTCTCCGACGCGTACGCCGAGCTCTGGGCCTGGGTCGCCTCCGACCCGGACGCGAAGGCGTTCCTCGCCGGCACTCCCGACCCGTGGGGCATGGAGGTCAACCCGGCCTACCGGGACCTGCTCCTGAGCCGGTCGGACTTCCCGATCAGCGACCTCGCGTGCCGGGCCGCGACGGAGTCCTTCCCCGAGCTGTGCCCGCTCGACTACCTCGCCTACGCCCAGGACATGCACGAGGGCGGCCGGGGCGCAGCGCGCGGTCAGACGCTGGCCCGCGACACCTTCAACCGCGACGCCGGCGGCGGGTGGCGGCTCTCGCCGCCGCAGCTGAGCGGCAACCGCGCGGTGCTGGCGCTGGTCGACACCGCGACGGCGGAGCGCTACCGGCTCCCCGTGGCCGCCCTGCGCAACACGGCCGGTGCCTACGTGCTGCCGAACGCGCAGGGACTCAACGCCGGACTGGCGAGCACGAAGCCGACCGCGGTCGACGGCGTCGTGCAGCCCGACCCGACCTCGGGAGCCCCGGGCGCCTACCCGCTGACCCACGTCACCTACGCGGTGACGTCGCCGGAGCACCTCGCCCCCGACGAGGCGACGGCGTACGCCGACCTGCTGACGTTCATCGCAGGAGCCGGTCAGGTGCAGGGCGACGGGGTCGGCCAGCTGCCGGCCGGCTACCTGCCGCTGACCGACGCCCAGCGTGCGCAGACGGCCGCGGCCGCGGCCACGGTCCGAGCCGCGGCGACGGCAGCCCCGACGGCCAGCGCGACACCGAGCGCCAGCACGAGCGCATCCCCGAGCGCGACGCCGTCGGAGACCCCGGCGCCGTCCGCGGACGGCGGCGACCCGACCGCGGCACCGACCGCGCCGGTCGCCGGCGGGTCCGGCGTCGTCCCGCCACCCCCGCTCAGCTCGGGTCCGTCGCCGAAGCCCGCGAAGCCGTCGCCGTCGACGACACCGGCCGCGGCGACCTACGCCACCCCCTCCGCCCCCGCCGGACCGCAGCGCTTCGCGCTCGCCGGGGTGCTGGTGGTGGCCGCGGTCCTCGTGGCCGCACAACCCCTGGTCGGCCGGATCGGACGGTCGGGGTGACCTCAAGGCGTCCAGGGCCTGGTCCCTGGCGGAACGGATCGGGCGCCCGCCCGGTCCGGGCTTCGATCAAGGAGAACACGAAGATGAAGCGAATCCACCGTCTCGCGCTGGCCGCCTGCGGCCTGGGCGTGGCGTCTGCACTCATCGGCTCCGGGGTGGCGACCGCGGACCCCAGTGGCACGCCGCCCGCGAACGGCTACGACCGCGTCCTCCAGGGCGGCGGCTCCGACACGACCGAGGAGGTGATGAACGGTCTCGCCGACGTCATCACCAGCCCGGGCGGCACGGGCCTGCCCGCAGCGGGCGACAAGATGATCGCCTCCTGGAACGCCACCGGCGGTGCGATCCAGACCCGGGCGACCGGCTGCAACTACTCGGCCGCCGTGGCCGGCTCCTACGTCGAGGGCCGCCGCCCGAACGGCTCCGGCCAGGGCGTCAACGCCCTCAAGGACGCGTTCACCGCCGGCAAGCCCACCCAGGGCTGCCTCGACTTCGCCCGCTCCTCGAGCAACGGCTCCGGCACCAACACGCCGCAGCTGGCCTACATCCCGTTCGCCAAGGACGCCGTGGCCTTCGCGGTCTCTGCGACCAGCACGATCCCGCGCACGCTCACGCTCGCGGACGTCCAGGCCATCTACACCTGCCAGTACCCGGGCTTCACGGGCGCGAACCCGACCAAGAAGGCGCTGCTCCCGCAGGCCGGCTCCGGCACCCGGAGCTTCTGGCTCGGCCGCATGGGCCTGACCGAGGCCGCGATCGCGGTCGCCGGTGCCTACCCCTGCCTCTCCGACCGCACGGACTTCAACGGCCTCCAGGCGCTGAACCCGGGCGGCACGGCGATCCAGGAGCACCGCGGCAACGTGCTCAAGAGCAACCAGATCGTCCCGATCTCGGTCAGCCAGTTCATCTCGCAGAGCCAGGGCGCGGCCCAGGACTACCGCGGCACCTCGGTGCTCGGCACCGTCACCGACGGCTCGACGACGGTCTCCTACCCGGTGGCCCTCAACTCGACGTACGGCACCGTCTCGTCGAGCACGCCGGCGCTCAACGCGTCCTTCACGCGCGACGTCTACAACGTCGTCCCGACCTCGACCCTGTCCGACCCGAAGGTCGACTACGTCTTCACCGACACCGACGGCGCCGCCAACGGTGACACCTCGGCGATCTGCGCCAACCCCGCCACGATCCAGCGGTTCGGCTTCGGGCTGATCTCGAACTGCGGCAGCACCACCAACGTCTACTGACCCCCCACCACCTCAGAAAGGCATGACAGTGGAGTTCAAGCGATGGACCGCGCGTGTCGCGGTCGCGGCTCTGGGCGTCGCCAGTGCCGCCATCCTGGCAGATGGCGGCACTGCGAGCGCAGCCACACAGATCGGCGAGCTGACCGTCTCTCCTGACACGAGTGCTACGACGGACGTCTACGCGGAGTTCGACACCAATGGTGCCTGCCCTGCTGGCGCAACCAACATGATTGTAAAGCTCTTCGGGTCGGGTCTCGACGCCGAAGGCGCCAACCTCACCGGCACCACCTCGCTCAGCATCATCCCGGGCAACGCCCAGGGTGGTAAGCACCCGGCCGCCGGCGTGCCGATCAAGCAGCTCTTCAGCGAGGCCGGCGTCGTCACCCCCAACGGCCAGTACACGATCCGGGCGATGTGCCTGAACGCGTCCGGCTCGACCGAGTACGGCGACTTCGTCGGCCTCATCAACTTCACCTCGACCGGCACGCCGTTCGAGGCCAGCTACACCACGTCGCTCCCCGCGGCGGTCACCTCGACGACCCTCGCCGCGGTGTCCTCCCCGGTCACCTACGGCGCGTCGGTCACGTTCAACGCGACCGTCTCGCCGGCGGGCGCGGCCGGCACCGTCCAGTTCAAGGACGGCGCGACCAACCTCGGCTCGCCGCAGGCCGTCAGCGGCGGCGCCGCGTCGTACACGACGTCGGCGCTCGGCGCGGGCAGCCACAACATCACCGCCGAGTTCATCCCGACCAGCGCCTCCGCCTTCAGCGGCAGCACGTCGACGGCCCGCACCCTGGTCGTCGACAAGGCCAGCACCTCGGTCTCGGTCGCGACGAACGGCCCGACCGAGGAGTTCGCCCCGGCGGTGTTCACCGCGACCACGACCGCCGGTGTCCCCGGCACCGTGCAGTTCAAGGTGGACGGCGCCAACGTCGGCTCCCCGGCCGCCGTCAGCGGCGGCACGGCGACCTACAGCACCACCAGCCTGACCCCGGGCACCTACCAGGTGTCCGCGGTCTTCACGCCGACCAGCCTCGCGAACTACAACGCCTCGACGTCGGGCGACGCCGCCCACAACGTCACGGCGTACGCGGGCGTGACCGCCACCGAGACGATCACCGCGACGGTGGCCGCCGGTGCCCTGGTCATCTCGGTCGACGGCGACGCCGCGGTCGCGATGTCCACCCCCACGATCAACACCACCGGCGACTTCCTGGTCTCCACCGGTGCGATCGACCCGCTCATCGTCACCGACACCCGTGCCGGTGACCCGGGCTGGAACGTCAACGGCGTCGTCACCGACTTCGTCAACGGCCCCAACTCGGTGAGCAAGTACAACCTCGGCTGGGAGCCGAACGCGATCGAGCTGGCGGCCAACCAGACCGCGGCCTTCGTCGTGGGCGCGGACGTCGCGGCCGGTACGCAGGCGTCGGCCAGCGCGCCGGCTCCGGCGGGCACGATCGGCCTCGGCGCGGCGCGCTCCCTCGGCTCGGCGCCGGACAACTCCGGCAACGGCACGGCGAAGCTCGGCGCGGACCTCACGCTCCGGATCCCGACGGACGTCCCCGCTGGCGCGTACACCGCCACGTTGACGTTCACCGCCATCTGAGCCGCACCACCCGGCAACACCGCTGAACACGGTGGGTGGGGGCCGGCCGTCCGGCCCCCACCCATCCCGGGTCGACCCACCCTCCTCGTGAACGGAACCGCGCCATGAAGCCTCGGCTGCCCCTTGCCGCCGTGCTGGCCCTGATCGGGTGTCTCCTGCTGGGGCCACCGCTCAGCGGGCCGGCCTGGTCGGACGACTCGTCCGACCCCACCGCCCCCTCCTCCACCGCCCTGCCCGACGCCGAGGGCGACGAGCCCGGCGGCGCCCAGGCCGTCACCGTCGGCATCCAGACCGCGACCGGGAAGTCGCCCGACGACCGCGGCCACTACGAGTACGAGATCGAGCCCAGCCGGGTCCGCCAGGACTACGTCGCGGTGCTCAACTACAGCGACAAGCCCGTCGACGTCACGCTCACGCCGCGGGACGCGACCACGACCGCCGACGCGCCGTTCGCGGTCCAGCCGAACGCCGCGAAGGCGTCCGACGTCGGCGCCTGGATCGCGATCAGCGAGCCGCGGCTGCACCTGGAGCCCCGCTCGCAGACGCTGGTGCCCTTCCAGGTCGGAGTCCCGTACGACGCGACGCCCGGTGACCACGTCGGCGCGATCGTGCTCACGGTCGGGACCGCAGGCAAGGACGCCGAGGGGGAGCAGGTCGTCGTCGAGAACCGGGTCGGCCTGCGCGTCTACCTGCGGGTGCCCGGGTCGCTCCGACCGGAGCTCGCCGTCGACGACCTGAAGGCCCACTTCGACGGCTCCCTCGCCACCTTCGGCGTGGGCCGCAACACCGTCGACTACACGGTCCGCAACACCGGCAACGTCCGGCTCTCGGCCACCCAGGTGGTCGACATGCTCCGCTCGGTCGGCCTCTCCGACGTGCAGGCCTCGCCCGACGACATCCCCGAGATGCTCCCCGGCGGGCACGTCGACGTGCACCAGGTGTCGGACCGCTTCTTCGCCGTGGGGCCGCTGCGCACCCGCGTCACGGTGACCCCGTCGAGCGGCGACCCGGCCGTCGAAGTCGGGCCGGTGCAGGCCCAGGTGTCGCAGAACGTGCTGCCCTACGGCCTGGTCGTGCTGGTCCTGCTGCTGCTCCTCGTCGCCGGACTGATCACCCGCCTGGTCCGTCGCTGGCGCCGCCGCCGGCCGCCGAAGGTGAAGAACCCGTCCCACCGCCGGGCCGGGCCGCCTCCCGGGCCGGGCGAGCCCGCGGACCGGGAGCCCGTCAACGCAGGAGTGAGGGACGAGTCATGAGCGCATCGCTGCGTTCCGCCTCCGCGCTCGTCGCGGCCCTCGTCGTCGCGCTCCTCGGGGTGCCGGCGACCGCCTCCGCGGCCCCGTCGGCCCCGCCGGAGTGGAAGGCCAGCGTCTACCCCACCCAGGGCGCCGACGACGAGCCGTTCGAGATCCACACCAGCGGCGGCTGCCCGCTGCCCGCCACCAACATCCTCGGGACCGTCTACGGCAAGGGCTTCCCGCGCACCGGTGCCTACGTCATCGGCAACACCGCCGCGGGCGTCACCACCGATGCGCCGTTCACGGCCGGGCTCTACACCACCCTGCGCGAGTTCATGTTCCAGCAGGACGACCCGGTGCCCTTCGAGGGCGACTACCGGCTCGTCGTCACCTGCCGCACGCCTGAGTACGAGACCAGCCACGGCGACTACGTCGCGGTCATCCGCTTCACCGACCCGCACCACTGGAAGCTGGTGGCGCCGGTGACCACCGAGGTCGGGCCGCGCGGCGGCTCGACCGACCCGGGCGCCGTCGACGGGGAGGGGTCGCCGGCGCCGTCCGGCGAGGCCACGGCCGGCGCGTCGGGGAACGGGTCCGAGGCGCCGTCGGGGGACAAGACCGGTGACGCCTCCGGGGCGAAGTCCGGCGGCGCCTCGGGTGAGAAGTCCGAGGCGGCGCCCGGGCAGAAGTCCGGAGGCGCGTCGGAGGGGAAGTCCGGCGGCGCGTCCGGCCAGCCGTCCGCCGACCAGGCCGACGCCTCGGCCCACGCCTCGACCGGGACCGACTCCTCAGGCATCCCGCCGATGGGCTGGTTCCTCATCGTGCTCGGCGGCGGCATCGCCGTCGCCGTCGCCTTCCTCGTCCTCCGGAGGCCGACGTGATCCGCCGTCGCCCTCGTCCCACCACCGCATCCACGCCCACCAGGGAGTCAGTCATGCAGCGCACCTCTGCGACCCGTCATCGGTTCGCCCTCGCCCTCTCCTCGGCGCTGGTCGCCGTGACCACGCTGGCCTGGGCGCCGGCACCGACGGCTGACGCCGCCACCATCGGAGCACTGTTCGTCACGCCGACCACCGGCGACCAGGACCAGTACGTCACGATGGACACCAACGTCCTGTGCCCGACCGGGACGCAGGCGACGATCGCCCGGATCCTCGGCCCCGGCATCACCGACAACGGCGACAACACCGTCAGCGGCAACACCAGCTACGCCGTTCTCCCCCCGAACTCCTCGGGCGGCTTCAGCCTGACCGCCACCGCGGCGCTGAAGGACGTCTTCATCACGATGAGCACGCTGCCGCAGACGGCCACCTACGACCTGGTCATCACGTGCCAGAACAACAGCGGCTCCGTCGTCTACGGCGAGATCGCCGGCGAGATCAACGTGGTCGCGGGCACCGGCTTCAGCTTCACCTACTCCCAGGCGAGCGCGGCGGTGTCGACGACCACGACGCTCGCGGCCGGACCGACCGACCCGGTCGCGACCGGCACGCAGACCACGCTCACCGCGACCATCACACCGCCGGCGGCCGGCGCCGTCCGGTTCAAGCGCAACGGGATCGACTTCGGCCCCCTCGTGCAGGTCCACTCCGGGCAGGCGACGTACGCCGCCGCGATCCCGGCGGGCTCGTCGCAGCTGACCGCGGAGTTCACGCCGACGGACTCCAACGCCTACCTGCCGTCCGCCGCGGCCGCGGTGAGCTACCTCGTCGTCCCCGCGCCGGTGCTCACCGGCACGCCCGCGGTCGGCTCGACGCTGCGCTGCAACATCAACAACGCCGCCGGCGCCAATGCCTTCGCCTGGCTGGCCAACGGCGCCGTCGAGCCGGGGCAGGCCGCGGCGACTGCCGTCGTACCCGCCTCGTGGGCCGGCAAGCAGGTCGCCTGCCGGGTGACGACCAGCGAGGACGCGGGCGCGGTGACCCAGACCAGCAACGCGCTGACCGTGGCGACGCCGGTGGTCACGCCTCCGCCGCCGGCTCCGGTCACGCTCACCAACCTCAAGCT
>Ga0164308_10002271_pt1 | contig 10209 bp, 7 predicted proteins | sample Whisoiple_246_MG_FD_109983 | JGI IMG/M metagenome (GOLD analysis project Ga0164308, IMG submission 109983) | Soil microbial communities amended with fresh organic matter from upstate New York, USA - Whitman soil sample_246_MG | ecosystem: Environmental > Terrestrial > Soil > Unclassified >... | reverse complement strand
CGTTGCCAGGAGCCGAAGCTCCAGCACATTGCGTGCCCGAGCTGCGGCACCTACAACAAGCGCCAGGTCCTCGAGGTCTGAGCGGCTGGTGAGAGGCCCGATGTCTGAGTTGTCCAGCTCCAAGAAGCAGACAGACAACATCAACACAGCCTCGTCCCACACGCTTCTGGAAGGGCGGCTCGGGTATCACCTCGAGTCCGCCCTTCTGGTGCGTGCGCTGACCCATCGCTCGTATGCGTACGAGAACGGCGGTCTGCCCACCAACGAGCGGCTCGAGTTCCTCGGGGACTCGGTTCTCGGCCTGGTGGTCACGGACACGCTGTACCGCACCCACCCCGACCTGCCCGAAGGCCAGCTGGCCAAGTTGCGGGCCGCGGTGGTCAACTCGCGTGCACTTGCGGAAGTGGGCCGCGGCCTCGAACTCGGCTCCTTCATCCGGCTCGGCCGCGGTGAAGAGGGCACGGGTGGCCGGGACAAGGCTTCCATCCTCGCCGACACCCTTGAAGCGGTGATCGGCGCCGTCTATCTCGACCAGGGCCTCGGCGCGGCCTCGGAGCTGGTCCACCGGCTCTTCGACCCGCTGATCGACAGGTCCTCCAACCTCGGCGCCGGCCTGGACTGGAAGACCAGCCTCCAGGAACTCACCGCGAGCGAGAGCCTCGGAGTCCCCGAGTACCTCGTCACGGAGACCGGCCCGGACCACGAGAAGACCTTTACTGCTGCTGCTCGCGTCGGTGGTGTCTCGTACGGCACCGGCACCGGTCGTAGCAAGAAGGAAGCGGAGCAGCAGGCGGCCGAGTCCGCCTGGCGCGAGATCAGCGCCGCCGCGGAAGCACGGGAGGCCGCGGCCAAGGCCGCAGCTGACGGAGGGGCCGCCGACACCCCTGCCGGCCCGTCGCCGCACTCGGACGCAGCTCCTGCCTGATCCATCCGGAAGCCCCTCGGTGCCTCGGCGCACCGAGGGGTTTTCGCTGTCCCGCCACGTCGTCGAAGGAGTGCCCGCCGTGCCCGAACTGCCCGAGGTCGAAGTCGTGCGGCGGGGCCTGGAACGCTGGACCACCGGACGCACCGTCGAGGCCGTCGAGGTCCTGCATCCGCGTGCGGTCCGCCGGCACCTCGCCGGCGGCGCCGACTTCGCGGCCCGGCTGCGCGGTCTGCGGTTCGGCACGGCGATGCGCCGCGGCAAGTACCTCTGGGTGCCCCTCGACGAGGCGGACTCCTCGCTCCTGGGCCATCTCGGCATGAGCGGTCAGCTGCTCGTGCAGCCCGAGGACGCCGTGGACGAGAAACACCTGCGTATCCGGATCCGCTTCGACGACGCGCTCGGCACCGAGCTGCGCTTCGTCGACCAGCGCACCTTCGGCGGGCTGTCGCTGCACGACAACACCCCCGACGGCCTGCCCGACGTCATCGCCCACATCGCACGCGACCCCCTCGACCCGGCCTTCGACGACGCCGCCTTCCACCTCGCGCTGCGTCTGCGCCGTACGACGGTCAAGCGGGCCCTGCTGGACCAGTCCCTGATCAGCGGCGTCGGCAACATCTACGCCGACGAGGCGCTCTGGCGCAGCCGGCTCCACTACGAGCGGCCGACCGCGAGCCTGACGCGCCCGCGGACGGCGGAGCTGCTCGGCCATGTCCGGGCGGTGATGAGGGAGGCCCTCGACCAGGGCGGTACCAGCTTCGACAGCCTGTACGTCAACGTGAACGGTGAGTCCGGCTACTTCGACCGGTCCCTGGACGCGTACGGGCGGGAGGACGAGCCCTGCCGCCGCTGCGGTACGCCGATGCGCCGGCAGCCCTGGATGAACCGCAGCAGCTACTTCTGCCCGCGCTGCCAGCGTCCGCCACGGATCTCCTGACGTCTCCCGCTCAGGCCCCGTGCGCGGCGTCGTACCGGGCGCGGGCCTCGACGACCTCGGGCATCCGGCCCTCGACCAGCTCGATGAGGGCCGTCAGCCGCTCCGCCACCTGTCGGCCGAGCGGTGTGAGGCCGTAGTCGACCCGCGGCGGATTGGTCAGCTGCGCATCGCGGTGCACCAGGCCGTCGCGCTCCAGCGCGTGCAGCGTCTGGGAGAGCATCTTCTCGCTGACTCCGTCGACCCGGCGGCGCAGCTCGTTGAAGCGGGCGCCGCTCTCGTACAGCGCGCCCAGGGTCAGACCGCCCCAGCGGCCCGTGACGTGCTCCAGCGTCCCCCGCGAGGGGCACTGCCGGGAGAAGACGTCGAAGGCCGCGTCGCTGTGGTCCTGCAGGGGGGCGGTGGCCGTCTCACTCATGACCGCCAGCTTACGCCGGTGCAGCGCTCACTTCCGGTGAGCGCTGCACCGGCCTGTTCAGCGGGTCACGACGGCCGTCTCGCTCGCGCCCGACTCGGTGCCGTCCGCGTAGAGGACCGAGACGCGGTAGTACACCGTGCTCGCCGGCGGCGCGGCAGGGTCACGCCAGTGCCACGAGGTGACGGCGTCCCTGGGCTCCGTGCGCACCAGGTCGAAGACCCCGGTCTGCGGGTTCCAGCGCCGGACGGCGAAACCGGTGACGTCGGCGAGGTTCTCGGAACTGCCGAGCGCCCAGGAGAGCCACGCGTTCTGGTCGGAACCCAGGTAGGCGAGGGGCGCCCCCGTCGCGGCCGGGGCGGCCGGGCGCAGGTCCAGCTCGGTGACGTCGACGGTGGTGGCGCCTCCGGGGCCGGGGGCCAGCTGGTTCCCGTACTGGTCCACGGCGACCACGCCGTACCGGACCTGCTGGCCGTCCGCGGGTACGGCGTCGTGGAACGTCGTCCCGGTGATCTGCCACGGCTGGAAATCCGACGGGTGCGGCACCGCGGTGTAGGTCCACCGTCCGTCGGCCAGGGCGCCGCGCATCAGGAGGTAGTGCGCGACTCCGGGACTCTCGCTCCGGTCCCAGGAGACGGTGACGCCGTTCTCCTCGGGCACGGCGGTCACGCCGGTCACGGCCGCGGGCGCGGTCGTGTTCCCGACGACGGTGAGCGTCAGCTCCTCGGACGGGGTCCCTCCGTTGCCCTCGTGGTCCAGGGCCACGACCCGGTACGCGTAGGTGACACCGGGCGGCGGGGCGGCGTCCGTGAAGTTGGTCCCCCGCACGCCGGCGGCGACCTCCGTACGCCTCGCGTTCGCGGTCCCCGGACGGCTGGTCCGGAAGACCGAGTACCCGGCGAAGTCGGCACTGGTCCTCTCGGACGCGTCCCAGGTCACGGTGACCCCTGCCTCGCTCTCCGAGGCACGCGCGTTGAGCGCGGTGTCGACGGGACCGGTCAGGTCGTCGCTGTAGTACATCGCGGTACCGGAGGGCGCCGACTCGTTGCCGTGGGTGTCGACCGCCGTCACGACGTAGTAGTAGACGTCACCCGTCTGCGGAAGCGGTCCGCGGTATCCGCCGCCCGACGAGGCGAGGCGGTTGGCGGCCGTGAGGGCGACCGGCCGGGACGTCGAGCGGTAGACCCGGTACTCGGCGAGGTCGGGCTCGGTGTTGCCGTCCCAGTAGAGAGTGATCTCGGTGGGGCTGCCCATGGCCCAGTTGTCCTCGACGCCCTTCGGGGCGGCGGGGGCGACGCGGTCCACGGTGGTGACGGCGAGGTCGGCGGTGCCGGACGAGGCGTTGCCCGCCTTGTCGTACGCGCGCACCTCGTAGTAGTAGACGTTGCCGTCCTTCGGCACGGCCGTGTCGGTGTACGAGGTGGAGGTGGTGGTGGCCAGGGGCTGCGCGGGGTAGGCGGCTCCCTTCAGCCGCCGGTAGACGCGGTACCCGGCGAGGTCCATCTCCTTGTTCCTGGCCCAGGCGACCTTCGTCGACGTGGTGGCGGCGTCGTAGGCGACGGTGGTGCCCGTGGGGACCAGTGGCTTGACCTTGTCGACGCTCGCGGAGGCGCGGGGCGTGTAGGCGAACCTGACGTTCGCGGCGCCGGTCCAGTTCACGAAGTCGACACGGAGGCTGTGCGTCCCCTTGGGGATCGTCACATTGACCGTCCTGGAGACGGTGGTGGAGACGTTCTTCCACACGTCGACCTTGCGCACGCCGTCGAGATAGACGCGGATGCCGTCGCGGGTGGCGGCGGTGAACGTGAACGGGCCGCCGGAACCGAAGTCACGGGTCATGGACCAGCGGACCCCGAAGTTGTCGGCGGGCATCCCCTTGTAACCGGGTGCGCCCGTGCCCCAGTTCTGGTCGATCACGGAGTCGCAGTCCGTGCCCTTGGGCGTCCCGGTGAACGTCGTGTTCGCGTAGAACGTCCGCTTGAAGACGGGAGATGCACAGGTCACGGCTGCCGAGGCGGGGGCAGCCGCCGCGAGCAGGGTGCCCGCGGTGGAGAGTACGACGGCGGCGGCCGTGGCCGCCGTGGTGCCTCTGGGTCGGTTCATGCGTTCCTTCGCTTCTGATCATCTGAGTCACGAAGTGACTGCTGACGATCAAGACTCTTTCGAAGGGGGCATGGTTGTAGGCCGCCGACGCGGTTCGCCGGTTACCGGGCCGGACAGCGCGAGACCCCTGCCGGTCCTGGGACGGGCAGGGGTCCTCGTCGCGCCGGCCGTCGAGGCCGTGGGCCGGTCAGAAGCCGAAGTCCTGCGTCCACCAGGGGCCGCCGGAGCCGAGGTGGACGCCCACGCCGAGCGTCTTGTAGTCGCAGTTGAGGATGTTCGCCCGGTGGCCCTCACTGTTCATCCAGGCGTCCATCACGGCCTGTGCGTCGGCCTGGCCACGGGCGATGTTCTCGCCGCCCAGCCCTTGCACCCCGGCTGCCGAGGCACGGTCCCAGGGGGTCGCACCGTCGGGATCGGTGTGGCCGAAGAAGTCCCGGGCCGCCATGTCCTCGCTGAAGTCCTGGGCGAGTGCCGTGAGCGGGGCACTGGTGGTGACCGGGCTGCAGCCGACCTTCGCGCGCTCCTGGTTGACCAGGGCCAGCACGGCCGCCTGGGCGGAGGTGGCGGACGGACTCGACGAAGGGGTGGCCTTGCCGGTCGGGGCGGCCGAGGAGGGCTTCGGAGCGGCCGGGGCCGTGGTCGCCGGGGCCGACGAGGACTTCTTCGGTGTGGCGGCCGGGGCCTTCGTCCGTTCCGGCGCCTTCGACGCGGACTTCGACGCGGAGGCGGACGGCTCGGCGCTCGGCTTCGCGCTGGGAGTCGCGGAGGGGGACTTCGAGGGTGAGGCCGAACGGCCGGACCCCCTGTCGGCCTCGGCAGACGCGGAGGCGGAGGTGCGCCCGGTCGGCTCGTCGGAGGACTCGCCCTGGGTCAGAAGGTCGGGAGCGCCGCCCGCGTGGACCTGGTCGGCGGCCCCGCCGCCGCTGATGCTGTAGGTGTCGCCTCCCGGCAGCAGGCCGGACGCGACGGCGACGGCACCGACGGCCACGGCCGCGGAGACGCCGAGGAGCCCGGCGCGTACGGGCAGGCCCGCACGCTTCTTCCGGCGTGCACCGCGGTGGCCGTCCTCCGTGCCCGCCGCGTGCTGCTCAGCGGCGGGGGCCGCGCCTGCGCGTCGATGCCGTCCCATGCGCTGTGCCTTCCTCGTGCTCCGGGCGTCGTTCCGACGTCACCGTATTCAAGATCCGACTCACCCGAACGGGTGAGGCTATTGCGAGGGGACCTTACGCCATGGCTGATTGGGGCGGCGTGCTGCTTGAGCAATTGGCCGGTTAGCGTTCGGGCATGAACGAAGATGCACGCCTTGTCGTCTGGGTACGCGGCCGAGTACAGCAAGTAGGGTTCCGCTGGTTCACCAGGGAAAATGCTTTGGAGATCGGAAAGCTCACCGGCTTCGCGCTCAATCTCGACGACGGCCGGGTGCAGGTGGTGGCCGAAGGGCCGCGTGAGAATTGCCACCGTCTGCTGGAGTGGCTCGGCTCCGACGACACACCCGGGCGCGTGGACGGCGTCACTGAGATCTGGGACACGCCGCGCGGTGGTTACGAGGGATTCGCGGTCCGCTGATTCCGGCCCGGAAATGAGGGCCGGGTCCGCCGGGTGGTCAAAGGGTGGCGCACGGTCACCCGGAGGTGTGCCGAGGGGGCCGCACCCGAAATGACCTGCGGAAGGAGCCGGCGCATGTACATGGTTGCCAAGACGCGCGCGCCATGCCAGGCTGCGGCATTGACGAAGATCTCGTGCCCCACGGGAACCCCGCAGGAGAGCCGCGCCGCATGATCGTCAGGCCGCGCGCCCCCGGGACACCCGGCCCGTCGGCGTGTGATCGTGTTGACCGTCAAACTTTTTGGTGAGACGCTGAAATCCCCGCGCACCTTAGCTGTTCGGCAGAGCTGGAGACAGCGGAACAGCAGTGGACACAGAGCACTGCCGAACACCGCGGGTGCGATTCCCATACGACCCACACCGCATCGGTCGGTCACTCAGTGTGGAGGACCAAGCATCATGGCAAAGGCGCTTCTCGGTTACGTCGGCGGTTCCGACCCGCGACTCCTCGCCGAGATGCGACGGCTTCAGAAGCGCGTCCAGGACCTGGAATCCGAGCTCGTACGGATCCAGGACGAGAACGACGCGCTCAACGCCGCCGCCCAGCACGAGTCGCTGCTCGACAGCATCGACATCGACGTACCCCAGGCGGAGCCCGCGCTGACCTGACCCCCAGGCCCTGCCGGGGCCGGTCGGGCCACACGTCACCCGCTCGGGATCAACCACAGAAGTCTTCGTCACGGATCGTCGTCCTGGACCACCGAGGATCGCTCGGGATCCGGCCGGTTCGCGCGATCCGTCACGCAAGGCTGTGCTCGGATGACCGCACAGCACACCGTGCGGCATTCACCAGGGACGCTTCGGCGTCCCTTTTCCCTTTCCCCCCGGCTCCGTCCCCGCCCTACCGCTCTTCGCCTACCGTCTGATGTGCCCTGCACCTTCATCAGCGAAACCGGGAGTGAAAGGTAGAGTCCGGCGGCGTGCACCTCAAGGCCCTGACCCTCCGCGGTTTCAAATCGTTCGCCTCCGCCACGACACTTCGGTTCGAACCGGGGATCACCTGCGTCGTCGGCCCCAATGGTTCGGGCAAATCCAATGTGGTGGACGCGCTCTCCTGGGTCATGGGTGAGCAGGGGGCGAAATCCCTGCGCGGCGGCAAGATGGAAGACGTGATCTTCGCCGGCACCACGGGAAGGCCGCCCCTGGGACGCGCAGAAGTGTCGTTGACGATCGACAATTCCGACGGCGCGCTGCCCATCGAGTACGCCGAAGTGACGATCACCCGGATCATGTTCCGCAACGGCGGCAGCGAATACCAGATCAATGGCGACACCTGCCGACTGCTCGACATCCAGGAACTCCTCTCGGACTCCGGCATCGGCCGCGAGATGCACGTCATCGTCGGCCAGGGCCGGCTGGACTCCGTCCTGCACGCCGATCCGACCGGGCGCCGCGCGTTCATCGAAGAGGCGGCGGGCGTGCTCAAGCACCGCAAGCGCAAGGAGAAGGCGCTGCGGAAACTGGAGGCGATGGGCGCGAACCTCGCCCGGGTCCAGGACCTCACCGACGAACTGCGCCGCCAGCTCAAGCCGCTGGGCCGGCAGGCGGCCGTGGCCCGCCGGGCCGCCGTCATCCAGGCGGACCTGCGGGACGCCCGGCTGCGGCTCCTCGCCGACGACCTGGTGCGGCTGCGGGAGGCGCTGCGTGAGGAGATCGCCGACGAGGCGGCCCTCAAGCAGCGCCGGGAGGCGACGGAGTCCGAACTCAAGGCGGCGCTCGCCCGCGAGGCAGGACTGGAGGACGAGGTGCGCAGGCTGGCGCCGCGACTGCAGCGAGCGCAGCAGACCTGGTACGACCTCTCGCAGCTGGCCGAGCGGGTGCGGGGGACGATCTCGCTCGCCGATGCCCGGGTGAAGAGCGCCACCGCGGCTCCTGAGGAGGAACGGCGCGGGCGCGACCCGGAGGACATGGAACGCGAGGCATCCCGGATCCGCGAGCAGGAGGCGGAGCTGGAGGCGGCGCTCGAAGCGGCGGAGCACGCCCTGGAGGACACCACCGCGCACCGGGCGGACCTGGAGCGGGAGCTGGCCTCCGAGGAGCGCAGGCTCCGGGACGCCGCCCGGGCCATCGCCGACCGGCGCGAAGGGCTCGCCCGACTCAGCGGCCAGGTCAACGCCGCCCGCGGCCGGGCGGCTTCGGCGCAGGCCGAGATCGACCGGCTGGCCTCGTCCCGGGACGAGGCGCGGGAGCGCGCGGTCGCGGCCCAGGAGGAGTACGAGCAGCTCAAGGCCGAGGTCGAGGGCCTGGACGCGGGCGACACGGAGCTGGTGGAGCGGCACGACGCCGCCGAGAGGGAGCTCTCCGCGGCGGAGGAGGCCCTGAGCACGGCACGTGACGCCGTCACCGCCGCGGAGCGCAGCCGCGCGGCCGTGTCCGCCCGGCACGAGGCACTCGCGCTGGGACTGCGGCGCAAGGACGGCACCGGAGTGCTGCTCGGCGCGGGGGACCGGCTCTCCGGTCTGCTGGGCCCTCTCGCCGAACTGCTCACGGTGGCCCCGGGGCACGAGGTGGCGGTGGCGGCGGCTCTCGGCGCCGCCGCCGACGCCGTCGCCGTGACGGATCCCACCACGGCCGCCGACGCGATCCGCCTGCTGCGCAAGCAGGACGCGGGGCGCGCGGTACTGGTCCTGGGCGGAGCGAGAGCCGGCCAGGTGCCGGCGCAGGGGACGGAACCGCTGCCGGGCACCCCGGCCGGCCAGCTGCCGGGGCAGGCTTCCGGGGCCGGGCAGGGCCGCGCCGTCGGCGCCGTGTCCGGTGCGGACCAGGCCGTCGCGAACCCGTTCCCTGCCTCAGGTGACCCGGACCGGGCCGGCCGGGCCGATCCGTCCGGGACCTCGGTCGCCACCGGGGAGTGCGCCGCGCCCGCCGTCGCCGGCCTGCTGCAGGGGCCCGCCGAACTGATGGCGGCCGTACGGCGGCTGGTGCGTGACATGGTCGTCGTGGGAACGCTGGAGGACGCCGAGGAACTGGTCGCCGCGCACCCCGGGCTGACCGCCGTCACCGCCGAGGGTGACGTCCTGGGCGCCCACTTCGCACACGGCGGGTCGGCCGGGGCGCCCAGCCTGCTGGAGGTCCAGGCCTCGGTCGACGAGGCCGCCACGGAGCTGGCGGCGCTCGCCGTGCGCTGCGACCGGCTGGCCTCGGACCAGCGTGCCGCGGCTGCCCTGCGCGCCGGGTGCGCGGCCCGGGTGGAGGAACTCAGGGAGCGGCGCCGGTCGGCCGAGCGGGAGAGGTCCGGGGTGGCGCAGCAGCTCGGGCGCCTGGCCGGGCAGGCACGGGGCGCCGCCGGTGAGGCGGAGCGGACGACGGCGTCCGCGGCGCGCGCGCAGGAGGCGCTGGAGCGGGCCACCGAGGAGGCCGAGGAGCTGGCGGAGAGGCTGCTGGTCGCGGAGGAGACCCCGGTCGAGGAGGAACCCGACACCTCCGTCCGGGACCGGCTCGCCGCCGACGGCGCCAACGCACGCCAGACCGAGATGGAGGCCAGGCTCCAGGCCCGTACGCACGAGGAACGGGTCAAGGCGCTCGCCGGTCGTGCCGACGCACTCGACCGAGGGGCCCGTGCCGAGCGCGAGGCACGCGCCCGTGCCGAACAGCGTCGCGCCCGGTTGCGCCACGAGGCCGCCGTGGCCACCGCGGTGGCGTCGGGAGCCCGGCAGCTGCTCGCGCACGTCGAGGTGTCGGTCGTACGGGCGGACGAGGAACGGACCAGGGCCGAAGCGGCGAAGGCCGAGCGTGAACGGGACCTGGCGGCCGAACGCGGCCGGGGCCGGGACCTCAAGGGTGAGCTCGACCGGCTCACCGACTCCGTGCACCGGGGCGAGGTGCTCGGGGCCGAGAAACGGCTGCGCATGGAGCAGGTGGAGGCCAAGGCGCTGGAGGAGTTCGGCGTCGAGCCGGCCGGGCTGGCCGCGGAGTACGGCCCCGAGCAGCTGGTACCGCCGTCCCCCGCGGCGGAGGGGGAGGAGCTTCCCGCGGATCCCGGGCATCCGCGCAACCAGCCGAAGCCGTTCGTCAGGGCCGAGCAGGAGAAGCGTCTGAAGACGGCCGAACGGGCGTACCAGCAACTCGGGAAGGTGAATCCGCTCGCCCTGGAGGAGTTCTCGGCACTGGAGGAGCGGCACAAGTTCCTCTCCGAGCAGCTCGAAGACCTGAAGAAGACCCGCGCGGATCTGATGCAGGTGATCAAGGAGGTCGACGAGCGGGTCGAGCAGGTGTTCACGGAGGCGT
>Ga0164308_10002268_pt1 | contig 10218 bp, 8 predicted proteins | sample Whisoiple_246_MG_FD_109983 | JGI IMG/M metagenome (GOLD analysis project Ga0164308, IMG submission 109983) | Soil microbial communities amended with fresh organic matter from upstate New York, USA - Whitman soil sample_246_MG | ecosystem: Environmental > Terrestrial > Soil > Unclassified >... | reverse complement strand
TGCGGTTATACAACATAATATATATCAGACACTTATTTGTGATGTGTGTCTTAGGGAACATATTTCCTCATTTCCTCCAAACCAGGCGGAGATTCCTTATTCCCCCAGTTATATTCTGTGCGGAATAAACAGCGATGATGAAATGTACTTTCTGCATTCACTGGGTAGTGTACCTGAAGAATTGATAAATAAATCAAAGAATCACAGCGACGTTATGTCTGTAGTCAAGTGGTGCAACAAAGAAGACATGGGATTTGAAGGACGCATTCAAGGGGATATTATTTTTGCAGAGGTTGAACTAAGAATATCGGAAATATTAGCTCACAAAGATTACATAGACGAAGTGATTTATGAATTTACGATAGGTAAAAATACTAAAATGCGCATTGCGCTGAGTTTGCATACACATCCGGGGGAAAATTTATGGCATGTGATTGGCAGCATGATTTGAAAAGTTTGGTTAATTACATAAAGACTCATTCAGAGCAACAAGATATAACCATCGGTAATAGGCATGAACTGAAAACTGACGGCATCATAACAGGAATACTAAACGATGGATGGCCATCTGAAATGGATACATGGTCACCAGTCGACATATTTAACACATCTGTGATCCTTGGTTCAGAACTTGTCATGCATCACCCTGAGCATCCTACTATTAATAAGCAAATACCGGCAGGCAAGGCATTGCTGCTATCTATGCAGCGAGGGTCTACCAATAGGGCAATAGACGATTGAATGGATGATTAAGTTGGCGAAATTAAGCATCGATTATTTGATGTTTCATTGAAATGGCACTAGCAATTGCTTTTTATATACAATTCCCGATGATATTCTTTATCTAATGTTAGGACAGTCAAATGCAGGCTAAATCCTCTTTAAGATATATTTTGGCATACGATGCAGATTGCGGTTCATGTACTAGATTTATGCACGTAGTTGATTTTCTTGACAAATATGAAAAAATAGATTTTATCTCATTAACTAGAGCTGATCAACAAGGTCTGCTTGATAAAATTTCTGCTCCTCTACGTTACAAGTCATTTCATCTTATCTGCCCAGATGGAGAAACAAAGAGTGGATCTGAAGCCCTTCTTGATTTGATAACAATACTACCTCTAGGGAGGGTAATATCTCTAATAATTAATTATTTTCCTGGATGTAAGCAGATTATGAGATTTATTTATAATAGATTTTCAAGACTACACAATACTGGCTCATGCAATATTAATAATACGTGATGCTTTATCACAAACTGATGCCTTTAGCTTATGATAAAATAAGTTGTTTAATTATTGGAATTTGCATCATGGTGAAACGGTCATTAGCTACTCGCCTCATTTCGAGTTAGAAAATTCAGACCGAAGTTTTACCTATAGACCACGTTATTTGATGCCCGCCAAATTGGGTCAGGTTACTCCTAATTCTTTTGCCTTGTGAATACAGCGAAATGTCAGTTCTGTTTTAAACAAGTGTCCCTGGTGTCCCTAGTACGCAGCAAGTATCTACTCTATCTCTGCATATCTCTACTCTATATACTACCACTATATTATTACATATTATATTTGTCATTTCAGGGATAGATAGTGAGTATTAGCTAGGGACACCAGGGACACTTACAAGGCAGAAACTATCATCTTAAACTTAATCAAAGATCTTTTTCATCGATGTGCTTCGCCGGCCAAACATAGAAAAACACCCACCGCAAATAATCATCATTCACAGGATATATACGGAATCACATTATTCTAAAAATGATGAGTAGCCAACTCAGCAAATAACTCAGGCATAAAGTGCAGGCATTACTATTGAGATAGCGATGCTATTCGTTATGTCTTAAAGCAGTTAACGTAGTGACATTAATATAAATATGAAATCACTTATGGCTATCTTTACAGTATCAACATATTTGAGTATAGTCCTATTTATGGTAATGAGCATTTATAATAGTTATTTTTCAATTTCGCAACATATATAGCTAGCAAATGCATACAGTAAGATGGCTAGCTCAAATGGAAACAGTACAATAGGATACAAGTAATAAAGTAATATAAAAAGAAGTATTCGATGAACAGACCAAATTACACTTTCAATCGCTACTTGAAAAAATAGATCGAAAGCAACAGTCCTCGAATCAAAATACGGCATCCAATAAAAAAACAAAGTATGTCAAGTTTGCGTCTGATAAGGAACGTAAGGTCTTGTCATTCACAGGCAACGTTAGCAAGCTAGATTTACCAGCAAAAGAGATTGAAACAGGATGAGAGGTCCCAGATCAATACGTAATACGGTACTTATTTGAATGTTATGATATAACTAATATGCAGAATACTGAAGTTGTTAGTGGATCGCCAGCGATATGGGAACGTGGAACAAAAGACGCACGAATGATTCTATACCTTCTTTCCAAAGGCGTTAGTGTATTGGAGGCTGTCCGCCGTGGTCTGCAAATAAACATGAGTTAATACTTCCTGGTGGGCTGTGCTGAATCCAAACTTGTTCACGAGAAATACCTGAAAGTTTATAGAATTTGTAATCATATTGGTGTGAAGAGTTTGAGAAAGTTAAAGCTGCAAGTGCAAATATCCATAGATGGCTACATCGCAGGGCCTAATGGTGAGATGGACTGGATGGGTTTGGAACTGGGATGATAAATTAAAAAATTATGTATTTGAAATAACTGAATCAGTCGACACAATTATTTTAGGACGAAAAATGACAGATGGCTTTGTTTCGTATTGGTCTGAAGTAATGACAAGACCTAGCGATCCTTTCTATTCATTTGCCAAAATGATGATAGAAACTCCAAAAGTTGTTTTTACAAAAACTCTAAAAATATCAAAGTGGGCAAATACGGTTCTTGCTACAGGTGACCTTACGGACGAAATCATGAAGCTCAAGAGTGAAAGTGGTAAGGACATCATCGTGTATGGTGGGGCCACATTTGATTCTTCCTTGATTGAAGCAGGATTGATCGACGAATTTCATTTGTTAATAAATCCTGTTGCTATTGGAAGTGGCATGGCAATATTCAAAGATTTGAAAGAGGTCCAAAAATTCACTATGATAAAATCTACACCGTTTGACTCTGGAATAGCTGAGCTTCACTTGGAGCCTAAGAGAAACTGAAAGGTACACAAGCCTCAAGCCCTATCTATCTACCATCAGCTAGTTGTTAGTCTGCATTCTTGATTTTTTGGAATATTTGTGTTTCTGAATTTCACTTATGGAAATTTCACAAACAGGAACACATATATTATATTTATCATAATGAAATTAAGAAAATAGTGTATTGAATATAGGTGTATACGCCACATGATAAAATTTCCTATACTTCATTTTATGAACATGAAATTAGCAATATATATAGTCGTGGCGCTATGCTTAGTCAATGTTGCCACAACAACTATAATGAATCCTATGATGCTAGGATTTGCACAAGGTAGACAGAATCAAACTCATAATCAAACTACGGACAATAACAATACTCCCCTCATATCACTATTGGCTAACAATTTAGCAAACCGACTCAACAAATCAGCTGCAATATTACAAATAACAAGCAACTTACCGGAAGTAAAAAATCATACATACGTGTCATTTCTTAATCAGTCATTGCATGGAATACCTGCTAATGTAGATATTCAAAAAAGAAATGTTGCACGAGATATTCTGTCAGCAGACAAGGATTTCGGAGTCATCTTTTTTCTTATGCCTAATGGTTTAGTGTATATGGAAGAACCATATTCCCGTCAGCTCAACCTCACCACAAACAACCTTGGTTTTAGAGACTTTTATAAAGGAGCTGTTAGCACACATATGCCAAATCTTGGCAACGTTGTTATTTCTGCTTCTTCACACCGTCCACAAACCAATATCGGAGTTCCGATCTACTCTACTGAAAATACTAGTAGACCGTCCCTTCAGGGCATCTGGGCTGGCGGTTTAAACTTACCAGTCTTTAACAAATTGCTGCAATCACTTAAACTTGCCAATAACGAACATATTGTTTTAGTTGATCACCATGGTCAGAAGATAGCTGATTCAGATAAATACCAAGCATTAAATTCAAATCAATCTTTTGCTAGCCTTCAGAGTTTTAAAAACGCCATAGCTGGAAAGGTTGGTTCTACCGTGGAAGTGATTAATGGCACTAAAGTGCTAGTATCGTATCATCCGGTCAATGCTATTCAGACAAAGTGGGCTATTCTCGATATACTACGTTTATGAAACCAATGCTTTGCTTCAAGTTGATGGGTGGATGAATATGCAGATTGACCATTGCGTCTCGGAATAGTAGAATACTTGAAAATAGGATCATATTTCATATTCTTCCATACAACCTTATAGAAGGTACTGAGAACTGTCAGTATCTATAATAAATAGTGTCACAATACAAGGAAAAATATTTGCATTAATCAATCATACCTGTTGTTTAGCTCAAGATTATTATGTAGATTGCGAGAATCCTATTTTATCAGAATTATCAAAATGCCATGACAGTTAATACTGCAATGGGATGTCATAATTATTGGAGGAGCATCTGCTGGTTTATCGGCAGCTTTGTACTCTAGCCACAGAGTCTAAACACACTATTACTTACAAAAGACATTGGAGGACAGGCATTTTTAACAAATGATATAGAAAACTACCCAGCGTTTGATCATATCGGCGATTATGAACTTATGACCAAATTTCAAGAACAAACTAGGGGTTTTGGGACAAAATTTACTATGAAGAATTACTTCCATAATAGAAAAAGGACAAGAGGGATAAGAAGTTCTCGACCAGTTTACAATATCGAAATATGAAGATTGCAGGGTCAATGCCTATCCTTCATTTACGAAGTACAAGGACATCAATAGAACTGCTCCCAGCTATCCCATCTATTTGCCGGCAGGCCTAGTACAAATATTATTCTTAGTCTAATTGCTCTTTATTAATGTCTCAAGATTAGCCTGTATATCAACCCATTGGAGAGTTACAATGAGACGGTTAGGAAACTAGGAAGGAAAAGCAATTACATACTACTAATAGTGATACAAGTAATGAATCTATAGTTACTGACTGAGTGGCTGATTGAATACCAATCGAACTAACTAATTGCGCTTGTTTTGACCCCTGGTTACTAAATAAGTTAGTGTGATCCTCCATCATCGATATGGTTGTTGTCGGCGAACACTACAATGTCACATTGCTGTACTGCTGGCACCAAAGATCATCTGGAGACAAAGTATATGTCGCTAATTCCGGTGATAATACTATCTCCGTAATTGATGAAGCAACGAATAGCAACGACAAACCCGCATGCAGGTCGTGTGTGTTGTTGTTAGCTACGGGATTTACTTATTAATTCCACCGGAAGTGCTGTTCAGCCTTATTAAATTCGCGAAAGTATTCCCACCGTCACTACTTGTCCTCATTACGGGATTAAGTGCTCCTGTTGCGTTTGTCCACCACGTCACGACTACGTTACTACCTGACGCGCTTATACTTACGTTCCCATATACAACATCTATCTTTGGATTTGTGTTAGGGGGGCTGAGAACCATGTCTTTGCAAACGTCTTTCCACCATCATTACTCTTTGTGAAGAATATGGCAACGCCATGGAGAGCAGCACTAGCATTATTCCATGCTGCATAGATATTATTACCGGATACTGCTACTGGCACTAACAGCGATCGGCTTAATATCTCTTGAAAGTACTTCGGGGGTAAAGCTGAAGCCACAGGAACCGAAATCATCATTGCAGCAATTACCGCAATTGCGCTAATCGTTATTGCAAATTGGTGATTTATCATTGCTAGTCAATACTAAAGTACGTGTATATATGCATATTCTTCCGGTCTAAACCGGTAGAAATAACCCTTTTTTGGCTGCATCCAATCGTCAACTTTGTTCTCATGCCTAGTCTTTGCGATAGGGGATGGAGAAGGCTCTAGAGGTGTCTCCGTTCTCTACAAGTGTCGCAAGTGTCGCAGATAAGCATAATGAGAATAGCGAGGTCCAACAAATACAAAACCGATTCTAGATAAGAAGAACGAAACTGAGGCAGTGAGGCGGCCCGTGCTACCTTGTGTCTGGTGTGATTACAAAGACCATATAGAATTCGATCTCGGTAATCATCTTCTCGCAAATCATAAATAGGAGTTATTGAAGTTGCCTATCGACAAAGCTTCTATGGAGACGAGAATAGATCATTCTATTCAGTGGGCAAAAAGAAAGATGAGGCTAAAATATGCTGATGACGATGATAGATGTGAAATTAAATAATGCAAGCTAGAAATAATGAAGGCATCATGATATTCTATTTCGTGTAACATTAAATGAACTTAGCATTATTTCCATTGGTGATAAATACTTTTTAAAAGCCTCATCATATGTACTAAATGAAAGCTTGTAAACATGATCATTTTTAATTGTCCACACATGAATAACATGATATGATTTTCCGGAGTAGCTTAACATGAATGTTGCCTGATGAGCAGGCATTCCTGATAACGTTGTATTAGCAAATATTAGATTATGAATAGTTGGATCATTACTATACATATTATATTGTTTGTCATAAGCATTAATAGACATGTTTGAACTCGGTAAAGGATATACTGTGACAAAAAGTTGAGCATCTTTTTGTGGAGAGAAAAATTGAACTAAATTAGGATCACCTGAAGGCACTATATTGTCATCTTTATGATTACCGATCCATTGTTGTGGTATTAGTATTTCTATTCCTAGTACCGTATTGTTATAATAGACAAAAGACCCAGTACTGATGACAGTCTGCGCAAATATACTATGATCGTAATTTTGATAAATCCAAGAAATATTGAAATAATCATCGGTTTTCTGAAGAATCGATGCCAGAATACTTGCCATGCAAAATACAATAATAATAATTATTGTGCATTTCCTAGAAAAAGAGTTGACTAGACCTCGCAATTTATAAACTGTAAAGTGTACCACGTACTTTTATCTATCTTTAGTCTTTCTATTATAGTTCGATTCAAACTCCTAATATTCATCAACTTCGATCTGAATCTACATATAGTCCTATAGAAAATTACTAAATCTTTATGTGCATATTGTCACTTACTAGAGTTGGCTTTAGATTTTGCTCACAGTCATATTATAGGACTAATAGTTAAATTTAATGAGCTTTTGTTTAAAATAACTGTTTTTTGTCTCTAGCCATTTGGATCGGTATATATTATATTTCAGAGTACCTCCACTAAATGATGCTTTTTCAGTACTCTTAATCCCATTACTGAATGAAAATTAGTATCATTATGTGGTTGTCAGAACTTTTACGATATTGTTTAAGATGCTGAGTACGCTGATAAATATAAAAAAACTATTACAACCAACCATATATCAATATGAATGGTAGCAAACTAAGTATTATTGAATTAATATCATCATAATATGTCTCATTTTTTCATACAATTCTTAAAATCTTTATAACTTTAATTAGTAGGATCTTTAATGCTAATTGGCCTAATCTAAATTGGTTTTCTGTGTAGAAACATAAGACTTTTCCTCGTCAGTCGATTCGTGAATCATCATCATAGTGATAGATGATATTAATTTACAGTATAGATAGCTAATCATTGTACATTCGTTTAATATTCTAAAATATTTAAATCAAGACTTGCAAATTACCTCACAAATTAAATTTAATAAAAATATGTTGTTGTATATTTCCGGATGTACTGCTGCAACTTTAATTGTATCGTCTATAAATGCGTAATCCATGTCGGCACATCAAAGAGAACTTTTCACAATAATGGGAAAACGCTTCCTATGTGTAGTGGGTTCACAGGCTACTAACGATTAAACAAATTATTACTACACAGAGGCAGATAACATTTGAATAGTTTGTAGAGACTATGCTAGTTTTCCTAATTGATTGAAGGTTTATTTGATCAAAGAAAATTATGTGATAAGCTAGGTCTGCTTTATATAGACGCGGTGCTTTAGAAAATAAGTCATTTATCTATCCACCACACCTATTTATTTCTTATTTTTCCAAAAGATATTTGCCCAGAGATGTAAATAAAGAAAAATGGTTGTATATTGTACGAGTTTATAAATTATTTATGAACAATTGTGTGTTTACTTCTTAGCATATGTTCCCATACCTGTAAAATCTATCGCAACGCACGGCTCATCTCCGACTACCCATGCATTATGGCCAGAAGGAACGTAGCCAACGTCGCCAGGACCGTATTCCTCCTCGCTTCCGTCATCCATCTTGACTCTCATTCTGCCTGATATTATATATTGCGTATGAGGAGCTTGACAGCTTTCAGTTTGAGCAATTGGTTTTACACATTTCTCCCAGCTCCAACCGGGCTCAAAAGATGCCCTACCAACTGCAGTGTTGCCAATATTTACAATTTCAACTTTTCCCTTATCAAAAGATCTTGTCTCGTCTGCAGAAGCCATACTCTTTTTTTGTATTCTCTCTACCATTAGTAGAGTATAATGCTACTACCTAGTATTTTTATCGGTCTGGTTTAATAATCTTATTCCGATCTGGAATTTTTTGCTGATGAGTTCTAATGTGAACCTGTAGCAGTGACACATTGTATGGGATTATCTCAGACCATGTAAATTCATTGGAGAATTGTAGTATCTAATAATTTAACAATCATGCTACTATTAATGGACGATGATACTTTTTCCCATCCAGGGTATTAGAAAATTGATCTATGCGATCTCAATCTCCATCTGGTGGTTTTATTTGTCTCACATATTCCGTATAACTACAAAAGCATTAAACAGATAGTAAATAGGTTGTTAATTTTAATGAACTCAAGTTGAATATAGCTAATTTATTTCAGTGAATTAATTTAAGCAGTATTTTCTATAGTTACATTTAAAAGTATTTAGATACAAAGTGTTCTTGACAATAGAACAGATAAGACATTAACAATTAGACTTGTTCCTGGAACTGTTCTAATGCAGTTTTTGCTTGGTTTAAAGCAACCATCGTAGTACTAGTACTTTCCGGCATTATTTTGTTCCTTTGTATATGGTCTGAAAGCTGGTCTAAAGGTACTTTTTCTGTTTGGTCTATTAATTCTTTAATGTGCAATGCAATTTTGTCAGGCAATAAACTAATATTTTTGCACATCTTACATACGTCATGTACAAACATTTCTATATTATCTCCAGAGGACAGGTTTAGCTTATATTTTTTATCAATTTCGATTTGTAGACATCGTTTGAAACACTCTAGCAATACTTGTTTTCTAAGAGGATCATATTCCCTGATCAGTGGATGAATGTCTGATCTTTCTTCAGCTGTAGGATCACGCCCTTTCATAACCCTAAATACATGTTCATCTTTTACAAATTCTTTGCTAATGCACGAATTAACCATATCTGCTGTCTCAATTAATTTGTCTCTATCCATTTCCAGACTTGATGATATAGATTCAGGTTTAGGATAGTCAAGAGCTCAACTGTAGAGAGTATCCATGTTTGGATCTCACATAGGCATTAATCATATTCATCTGGCTAAAATATTTAAATGTAAGTTAAAAATTGGTAGCTGATAGAGATTCAGTCCCATGATACAGGGTGGATTGTGGACTGAATCCATTTACACAGCATCGCCAGCGACAACACGAATAGGACTCGTTAATAATACATTATCTTTTCTTATACGTTTTTCAGCTCTCATTGGTGGAATTCAACCCAGTAAGGATCCAAGTGATAGAATATAGGTTGAATCCATACCCATTAACATAGATTCGTCAAATTCAATCAATCTATTAACTATCTGTTTAAACCCTTTTGTATTTAATAGGAATATGTTAGATAGTGTAGTAAGTGCATAATAAAGGATTTAGGCTGCAACTAGTCAAAATGCCGCCTACGTTAAAGTCTGGATCATCACTACCAGTAAAAGTCCAGTCTTGTTACGCATCCTGGTCTTGTTCGAGCGAAGTGATAATACTTTAGTTAACGAAGTTATTATTAATTGCTCATTTTTTGGAGATAACATGAATCTAATGTTAATTACCTCCCTCTAGGAGAGTATATCATTTAATCCCTCAGAAGAATATATCATACAACTTCTCTTAGTAGTTCAACCATTTAAATCTCATGTATCATAGTGCATTATTATAATGTAAAATCTCAATGAGATTTTGTACTTTCTAAGATACATGACTAAGCTCTAAATGTGGGCTACACTCCTGTA
>Ga0164308_10002267_pt1 | contig 10219 bp, 8 predicted proteins | sample Whisoiple_246_MG_FD_109983 | JGI IMG/M metagenome (GOLD analysis project Ga0164308, IMG submission 109983) | Soil microbial communities amended with fresh organic matter from upstate New York, USA - Whitman soil sample_246_MG | ecosystem: Environmental > Terrestrial > Soil > Unclassified >... | reverse complement strand
TGGCCGCCGCCGGAGGGCTTTCTGTCGCCCTCGGACTTCGGGCATATGCGGGTGTAGACGACGCGCGCGGGATGCCCGGGCGGGCTGGGGGAGTGAGACCACGAGAGGTGCAGGTGGTTGCCCCGTCCGTGCCCGGCGTCGCCGTTCCAACCTACCCAGCGCCACGGCATGATCGGCTCGTTCTGCTGTGGCTCTGCGAAATGCGCGAGCTCACCGATCTCGTTCCACGTTCCGCCCCTGGACGCGTTCGGGACGATGTCGGTCGCGAGCCCGATGGGGTGCTCGCCGGCCTCCGCGTGCACCGGGTCACGGGAATAGCCGTCCGTGATGAAGATGTCGTACTTGCGCTTCATCCACCTGATGTCCGGGATCAGTCGCCGGTCGATCTTTTCGCCCGGGAATCCGGGGATCGCGACGAACTTGCCGCCCTTGACCGTCTTGCACAGGTGCCTGCCGAGCTTCTCGCTGCGCATGCCGGCGGCGCCCGACGCGGCGACGCAGAGCACGCCCAGCGCGAGCACGAGCGACGCTCCGACCAGGCGCGCGCGGAGTCTGTTCCTCCAACCTGCCATTGGTGCATGAATCGGCAGGGGAGCCCTGATCTTGAAATAGTGCAACCAGATGACCGACGCTCCAGACCTCCAGGTCGTCACCCAGATCCAGCAGCAGGTCTGGTCGAAGGGGGACTTCGCCAAGATCGGGACCGCGGCGCAGATCGTTCAGGAGGAGCTTTGCGAGGCGGTCGATGTCCTACCCGGACGGCGCGTACTCGACGTGGCCTGTGGAGGGGGAAACGGAGCCATCGCGGCGGCGCGCCGCAACGCAACGGCTGTGGGCCTCGACTACGTCCCCGCCCTGCTCGAGCGGGGACGCGAGCGCGCCGCCGCCGAGGGCTACGACGTCGAGTTCGTCGAGGGCGATGCGCAGGACCTACCGTTCGAGGACGCATCGTTCGACTACGTGATCTCCACCTTCGGGGCGATGTTCGCCCCGGACCAGGAGCGGACGGCGGCAGAGCTGCTGCGGGTCTGCCGCTCCGGGGGCAAGATCGGCATGGCGAACTGGCCTCCCCGCGGCCTCGTCGGCGGGGGATTGTTCAAGACCATCGCCGAGCATGCGCCGCCGCCCCCGGGCATCCAGCCCGCCGTGCTCTGGGGGACCGAAGACCGGCTCAGGGAGCTGTTCGGCGACGGTGTGTCGGAGCTCACGCTCAACGAGCGTCACCTGAACTTCCGGTACGGCTCGCCGGAGCAGTGGCTCGCGTTCTTCAGGGAGTTCTTCGGCCCGATGATGATGGCATTCGAACGGGTCGGCGACGAGGGCGCTGCGGCGCTCGAGAACGACCTTCTGGCCGTCGTGCGGGAGGCGAATCGCGCCGGCGACGCGGCGCTGGTGGCGCCCGCCGAGTACGTCGAGGTCGTCGCCGTCCGCGCCTGATCCGGCTTCCCGGAGCTAGCGGGATCGCGGCTCGGACCGGCCCGAGGCCACAGCTAGACTGGCTCGACCTTGGCTGAAGCGTCCCTCTACCGCCGCCACCGCCCCCAGAGCTTCGACGAGGTGGTCGGCCAGGAGCACGTCGTGCGCACCCTGCGCAACGCGGTCGAGCAGGACCGAGTCCATCACGCCTACCTCTTCGTCGGCTCGCGCGGCACCGGCAAGACGTCGCTCGCGAAGATCCTCGCCCGCTCGCTCAACTGCGTCAACGGGCCAACGGTGACGCCCTGCGGGGAGTGCGAGTCCTGCCGCACGATCGCCGCCGGGTCGTCGCTCGACGTGATCGAGATGGACGCCGCGTCGAACCGCTCGGTGGATGACATCCGCGACCTCCGCGAGCGCGTGGGCTACGCGCCCGCGGCGGGGAACTGGAAGGTCTACATCCTCGACGAGGCCCACATGCTCACCCGCGAGGCGTGGAATGCATTCCTCAAGACGCTCGAGGAGCCCCCGCCCAACACGGTCTTCGTGCTCTGCACCACCGAGCCGCACAAGGTGATGCCCACCATCGTCGACCGGTGCCAGCGCTTCGACTTCCAGCGGCCGTCGCTGGAGCAGATCGCCGCGGTCCTGCGGCGCGTCGCCTCCGCCGAGTCGATCGAGATCGACGACGGCGCGGTGGCGGCGATCGCCCGCTCCGCCCGTGGGAGCTTCCGCGACGGCCTGGGGACCCTCGACCAGCTGGTCGCCTACAGCGGCAAGCAGGTGGCCACCGATGACGTGCTCGCCGTGCTCGGCGTTGCCGAGTCGGAGCTGATCCTGGCGATCGCCGACGCGATCGCCGCGGAGGACGGGAGGGCCGCGCTCGAGGTGAGCGAGCGCTTGGCGCGCTCGGGCCGCGACGTGACCCAGTTCGCGCGCGATGTCCTCGCGCACGTCCGCCAGCTGCTCGTGATCCGCACTGCGGGCGACGTCCCCGAGGCGTTCAGCGTCACGGCGGCCGACCCCGAGCGCCTCAGGACGCAGGCGGAGCAGCTCTCGGAGCTCGCGCTGGTCCGTGCCATCGACGTGATCGCCGCGGCGCTCGCCGCCGTCAAGGAGGGGGACGAGCCGCGCATGACCATCGAGCTGGCCCTGCTTCGGGCCGCGCGGCCGCAGCTCGATCCCACCAAGCAGGCCCTGCTCCAGCGCCTCGAGCGGCTCGAGTCGTCACTCGGCGCCCGCCCGCCTGCGGCTCCCCCCGGTGAGCACGGCGTTGAGCCGACACAGGTGTCGGCACAGCCGCCTCAAGCTCGCCGTGGTGACCCCAAGGCGGCCGGCCTGAGCGATGCCTCCCCCTCGGTTCCGGAAGCGGCAGAAACCACCGAGCGTGACGGCGAACCCGCCGCTCGAAGTGCGGCGGCCGCGGTGGTCGAGGAGCCGGTCGATCTCGAGCGGGTCGTCTCGCTCTGGCCCGCCGTCGTGGATCAGGTTCGCGATTCCGGGTCCGAGCTTCTCTCCACGGTCTTCGCCGCCGCGCGGCCGGTCGCGCTCGATACCGAGGGGTCCGGGCAGGCGCTGAAGGTGGGCTTTCCGCCGAGCGCTGCGTTCAACAAGCGGAAGGCGGAGGCGGAGGAGGCCCGCGACCGGCTCGCCGACGCCGTCCAGACGATCGTCGGAGAGCGGCTCCGCCCCGTCTACGTACTGCTCGAGGCCGACGACGTCGTGGACGTGGTCGGAGAGAAGGGCGAGTTGAGCGAGGAGGAGCTGATCGCCAGGCTCAAGGACGAGTTCGACGCCGAGGAGTTCGAGGAGGCCGAAGACCACGACGCCGAGGAGAAGGAGGCAGCCGGATGACTCGAGGAGGACCCGGGCCCGGAGGGCTCGACGTGAACGCGATGATGAAGCAGGTCCAGCAGATGCAGTCAGAGATGATGGAGGCGCAGGAGAAGCTCAAGGACGAGGTGGTCGATGCCAGCGCCGGCGGCGGGACGGTGAAGGTGAAGATGAGCGGCGACCTGCGGCTGCTGGAGGTCACGATCAATCCGGAGGCCATCGACCCCGAGGAGGCCGACCTGCTCCAGGACATGGTCCTGGCGGCGGTGAACGAGGCGATTCGCTCGGCGCAGGAGCTCGCCACCTCGAAGCTGGGCGGGATCGCCGGCGGTGGCGGGGGACTCGGGGGACTGGGTCTACCGGGGATGTAAGCGCCGCTCGCGGCGCTAGGTTCAGCCGATGCATCCGGGGCCAATCCAGCGCCTCATCACCGAGCTCTCGCGCCTACCCGGGATCGGTCAGCGCACGGCGCAGCGGCTCGCGTTCCACATCCTGAGATCCGACGACTCCGAGGCGTTCGGCCTGGCCGACGCGATTCGCGAGGTCAAGGAGAAGGTCGGCTTGTGCGAGGTCTGCTTCAACCTCGCCGAGGGCGAGAAATGCCGGATCTGCGAGGACGAGAGCCGCAACTCGTCGCTGATCTGCGTGGTCGAGGAGCCCTCCGACGTGATCCCCATCGAGCGCACAGGCGAATATCGCGGGCACTACCACGTGCTCGGGGGCGCGCTCTCGCCGATCGACGGGATCGACCCCGAGGACCTGAAGATCGCCGAGCTCGTGCGCCGCGTCGACGCCGGCGGGGTGGAGGAGCTCGTGCTCGCCACCAACCCGACCACCACTGGTGAGGCGACCGCCCACCACATCGCGGACCTGCTTCGCGACCGGGTGACGATCACCCGGCTCGCCAGCGGCCTCCCCGTGGGAGCCGATCTCGAGCACGCCGACGAGGTCACGCTGGGCCGGGCGTTCGCCGGGCGACTCGCGCTCGATCGCTAGGCCCCGACTCGTGCAGGGACCCTCTGGCTCGATTGAACGGGCGGTCGCGTCTGGACCACCCGCACTCCGTCCTTGGGCATCTGGGTGATCCCCCGGCGCTCGATCGGCTCGGGCCCGCCGGCCGGTTCGAGGGCCGTTCGCTCCAGCACGCGCCCAATTACGACGTGCATCTCAAAGGAGGCGAAGCTTGCGCCCAGGCACCGTCGCGACCCGCCGCCGAACGGGATCCAGGTGTAGGTGTCGGGCGGGTCGGGTGCGAGGAAGCGCTCTGGCATGAACCTCGACGGCTCCGGATAGCGGTCGCCGCGCCGGTGCATGACGACGATCGACGGGTTGATCTCCACGCCCGGCGGTATCCGGTAGCCGTTCAGCTGGAACGGCTCGTCCCTCACGACTCGGCCAACAGCGGGGATCACGGGACGGATGCGAAGCGTCTCCTTGACCGCGGCGTCGAGGTACGACTCGTCCCCGGCCGCGAGCGTCTCTCGCAGCCGGGTCAGCGCCGGCTCGTCGTGAAGCAGTAGGTCGAATGCCCAGGCGAGGCCGGTGGCCGTGGTCTCGTGTCCGGCGACGAGCAGCGTCACGAGCTCGTCGCGGAGCTCGACGTCGGTCATCTCCTCGCCGTCCTCGTCGCGGGCGAGCAGCAGGGTGGAGAAGACGTCGTCCCGCTCGTTCAGATCGGGAGCGTCGCGGCGTCGAGCGATCTCGTCGTAGATCAGTTCATCGAGCGCCCGCCGCCGCTCCTCGAAACGCTCGATGCCGCCACCGCCCCCGAATCGCTGGCCGGACAGAACGAAGAGCAACATCGAGAACCGGTTCGACACCGGGTCCAGCATCGCGCGTATCCGCCGCTTGAACTCGGATCGCCTGCGCTCGTCGGTCACGCCGAAGACCGCCCGCGCGATCACCTCCAGCGTTATCGCCTGCATCGAGGGAAGAAGCGAGAAGGTCTCACCCACGGGCCAGGAGTCGATCGCGTCGTCCGTGGCCGACTGGATCACCGACTCGTAGGCCCGGATGCGCTGGCCGTGAAAGGCCGGGAGCATGAGCCGCCGCTCGCGAAGGTGCTCGGCGCCGTCGAGGAGCAGAACCGACCGCTCGCCGAGCACCGGACCGAGGACCGCATTCGCCTCGCCGGCCCGAAGCTGATCGGGGGACGCCCGGAACACCTGCTTGACGAGGTCCGGCTCGAACACCATCACGAACCGGGAGTCGAACAGGGTGCTGAAGGTCACCGCATCGCCATATCGGCGATGGCAGGCCTCGATGAAGCGCGGGGGAGCGATCAGGAAGCCGAGTGTCTGAAGCACCCTCGGCAGCCTTGGGCCCGGCGGCATGCGGACGGGCTTCTCGGCGGGGGTCGGCACCCGAGTCACGATAGTGCGCCGGGCGCCGGCCCGGGCTCATTCACGCCGAGGCGATCGTGCAGGCGTCGCAACGGCCGCGGCGCCCACCAGTTCCACTTGCCGAGCAGCTCCATCAGCGACGGCACGAGCAGGGCGCGGATGATGCTTGCGTCGATCAGCACCGCGAGCGCCGTGCCGACGCCGTTCTCCTTGATGAAGACGATCTGCGAGGTCGCGAAGGCGCCGATCGCGATCGAGAACAGGAGCGCCGCGGCGGTGACGATCCGGCCGGTTCGCTCCAGGCCGAGCGCCACGGACTCGGAGTCCGACGCGCCGTTGTCACGCGCCTCCTTGATTCGCGACAGGAGGAACACGGCGTAGTCGGTCGAGAGCCCGAACGCGACCGCGAAGAGCAGGATCGGCATCGTCTGCTCGAGCGCCCCCTGGCTCGTGTAGCCAAGCGGCCCCTCGAGGTTGCCGTCCTGGAAGATCAGCACGAGGATCCCGAACACTGCGGTCAGGTTGAGCACGTTCATGACGAGCGATTTGATCGGCAGGATCACCGAGCCCGTCATCAGGAACAGGATCACCAGCGTCGTGACCACCACGATCGCGAGGGCGATCGGGGCGTAGTGCTCGAGGCTCGACTGGAAGTCGACGAAGTGAGCGGCGGCGCCCGTGACGAGCACTGTGGCGCCGGGCGGCGCGGGGAGATCGCGAATCGCCCTGACCGCGTCCTTGCTCTGGGAGGTCATGAACGAGCTCTTCGAGATCGCGTCCACCTCGGTCAGGCCACCCTCGAGGCGGCGAGGCGGCTCCACCGCGGCGATCCCCGGCTCGCGCTTGACCTCGGCGGCGAAGTGGTTGACCTCGCTGGGGCTGGCGCCCTCCATTACGAGCTGCACCGGGCTGTCACGGAACGGGGGGAAGTCCGCGCGCATCACGTCGTCCACCTGACGCGCGCTCGCGCTCTCCGGCAGCACCTGCGCGTCGACAGAGGTGAACTTGAGGCTCAGGAAGGGGATCCCGAGCGCGATCAGGAACGTCGCGCTCATGACGGCGATCGGGATTGGCCGCTTCATGACGAAGCGAGAGAGCCGGTACCAGAAGCCGCTGTGGCCGGGCGTGGCGTCGCGCTCCGCGCGCCGCTGGAGAAAGCGCGGCGCGAGCGAGTTGACCCTGGTCCCGAGGATGCTCAGGATGGCGGGGAGGATCACCAGAGCCACCCCCGCCGCAAACAGCGCGACGAGCGAGCCGCCGATCCCCATCGAGTAGAGGAACCGCTGCGGGAAGACGATCAGCGACGCGAGCGCTGCGGCGACGGTGAGTGACGAGAACAGCACCGTCCGGCCCGCGGTTCGCATGGTCGCGCGCAGCGCCTCCCAGCGCTCCGTGCGCCCGCCGGCCCCAGGCGAGTCGACTCCCCGCCTGGCGAGCTCCTCTCGGTAGCGGGAGACGATGAACAGGCTGTAGTCGATCGCCAGGCCGAGGCCGAGACCGGTGGTCAGGTTGAGCGCGAAGATCGAGATCGAGCCGACCTCGCTCGCGATTCTCAGGATCAGGAAGGTGCCGACGATCGCGAGGCCGCCGACGAGCAACGGCAGGAGCGAGGCGACCAGGCTGCGGAAGAACAGCAGCGACAGCAGGAACAGCAGCGGGAACGCGAGCAGCTCGGCGCGGCGCAGGTCGGACTCGGTCTGCTTGTTGACCTGCTCCTGGGCCAGCGCGCCGCCGCCGACCGTGACGCCGGGCTTGCCGTTGAGCCGGTCCTCGATACTGGAGGCCGCATCCTGGCGCGCCTTGTCGTCGGTAGGCCGCAGTGCCACGGCGAGGTAGGTCGCGTCGCGGTCGTGCGAGACGAAGTCGGTCGAGCGCGTGTCGTAGTAGCCCGTGACGCGAGCTACGTCGCCGCGGGCGCGGAGCCCATGCTCGACCGCCTCCACCCGGGACTTTGTCTGGGCGCTGGCGACGGGTGCGTGCTGGAACAGCACGATCACGTCGGTGGGCCGGTAACCGTGGTCCGTGAGGAGGTTGTCGGCCTTGACGCTGTCGGTCGCCGGGTCGTCGGCGCCGTAGGGATCCAGGTGTGACGCCACACCGCTGCCGAACCCGGCGGCGACGACGAAGAACACGACGGCGCCGACCGCGACGAAGCGACGACGGCGGTAGACGAATCTGGCGAGTGAGTCGAGCATCAGGCGCTCCTCCGGCTCTCGGCGTCCAGCTCCTTCTCCAGCTCGCGCATCGTGCGCTCGCACCACTCCGCCTGCCAGCGGTTGCATTCGATTCCGTAGCGCAGTACCTGGTAGGCGAATCCATCGGGCCGTCCCGTGGCCTCCATCTCCTCGAGGCGGCTGAGCAGCCGCTCGTGATCGCGGCGCTTTGCGTCGAGCGCCTTGATCGCGGCCTCGCTACCGCCCGCCTCCGCAAAGAACAGCTTCAGGAGGCCCTCGTCGCGGAGCTCGAACGTCTCCGCGTCGACGGAGAGCCACGCCTCGAGCTCCCGCCGGCCGGCGGGGGTGAGGCGGTAAACGTTGCGTCGCCGCCCGCCTCGGGGCTCGGCCTTGCCCTCGATCAGGCCGGCCGCCGAGAGCTTGCGGAGCTCCGGGTAGATCTGGCCGTAGCTGGCTGCCCAGAAGAAACGGGTGGACCTGTCGACGAGCGCCTTGATCTCATAGCCGCTCATCGGCCGCCAGCTCAACATGCCGAGGATCACGTGGGCGGTGCTCGAGAGCTCCATGTATCGGGGAGATATATCGCTCGGAAGCGGCCCCGTATGTGCATGCGGTCACAGAGGGCCAAAAACGGCGGCAGCGAGGGGAGGCGTAACGGTCCTCAGGGCCGGTTCGGGGAAGGATGCTGATGAAGCGGGCGCGTCGGCCTCCCTCGGTGCCGTCGTTCGCATGTCCTTATCCTCAATCGGCCATGGCAACGACGACGAGTGAGATCGTGGTGATGAAGTTCGGTGGGACCTCCGTTGCGGAGCCCGACGACATCCGGCGCGCGGCGGGGAGGATCGTCGCCGCTCGGCAGGCGGGCAAGCGCGTGGTCGCGGTCCTCTCGGCGCGCGGCAAGACCACGGACGAGCTCGTGCACATGGCCCATGAGGTCTCCGACACCCCGGCGGCGCGGGAGATGGACATGCTCCTCTCAACCGGGGAGCGGATCTCTTGTGCGCTCTGCGCGATGGCCATTCACGACCTCGGCCACAACGCGATCTCGCTGACCGGGTCGCAGGCAGGGATCGTCACCGACTCCTCGCACACCAAGGCGCGGATCCTGGACGTGCGGGCCGACCGCATTCGCGACGCCCTCGACGAGGACAGGATCGTGCTCGTCGCTGGGTTCCAGGGCGTCTCCGGCGACAGCCGCGACGTCACGACGCTCGGCCGGGGCGGCTCGGACACGACGGCGGTGGCGATCGCCGCCGCGCTGGGCGCCGAGGTCTGCCAGATCTACACCGACGTCCGGGGGGTGTTCAGCGCCGATCCGCGGCTCGTCGAAGATGCCCGGCTGCTGCCGTACGTCTCCTTCGAGGAGATGCTGGAGATGGCCGCCTCTGGCGCTCGGGTGCTGCAGCTCCGGTCGGTCGAGTACGCCAGGAACCACAACATCCGCATGGAATGCCGGAGCTCGTTCGAGGACGGCCCAGGTACTCTCGTCCTCTCCGAGCAGGACACCATGGAACGACCTTCAGTGACAGCCGTGACGCACGCCGAGGAGGCGCGGGTGACGCTCAGCGGCCTCCGCGACGAGCCCGGGATCGCGGGTCGGGTCTTCGGCGCGCTCGCCGACGCGAACGTGAACGTCGACATGATCATCCAGAACGAGCCGGTCTCCACCGACGACAAGGCCGATCTCTCGTTCACGGTCGATGCGGATGACCTGCAGGCGGCGGCCGAGGCGCTCGGCGGGCTCGAGATCTCCGAGACGCTGCAGACCGACGACCGCGTCGGCAAGGTCTCGGTGGTGGGGGCGGGGATGCGAAGCCACCCAGGCGTCGCCGCCAAGGTCTTCCGGACCCTGGGCGAGAACGGGATCAACATCGAGATGATCGCCACCTCGCCGATCAAGATCTCGTGCGTGATCGCCGCCGATGACATCGCGCAGGCCGTGCGGGCTCTCCACGAGGCTTTCGACCTCGGCTCCGATGCGGTGCTCCGCGAGGAGCCGACGGGCGCCGAGCACCGACCCCGCGTAACTCCCTAGCCATGGCCGGCGATGGCTACAGGGTCGGCGTCTTGGGCGCCACGGGCGCAGTGGGTAGCACGATCCTCGAGGTGCTCGGCGAGCGTGGCTTCCCGGCCACCGAGGTGATTCCCTTCAGCTCCGAGCGCTCGGCCGGGACCAAGCTCTCGTATGCCGGGCGAGAGATCGAGTGTCGCCCCCTGTCGGCGGACGCGATCGAGGGAATCGAGCTCGTGCTCTCCTCGGCGGGAGGATCGGTGAGCGAGGAGTGGGCTCCGCGCTTCGTCGAGGCGGGCGCCGTCGTGGTCGACAACACCAGCTTCTGGCGCATGCACGACGACGTCCCGCTCGTCGTGGCGGAGGTCAACCCCGAGGCCCTCGACGGCCATCGCGGGATCGTGGCCAACCCAAACTGCTCCGCGATGCAGATGCTGGTGGCG
>Ga0164308_10002266_pt1 | contig 10220 bp, 8 predicted proteins | sample Whisoiple_246_MG_FD_109983 | JGI IMG/M metagenome (GOLD analysis project Ga0164308, IMG submission 109983) | Soil microbial communities amended with fresh organic matter from upstate New York, USA - Whitman soil sample_246_MG | ecosystem: Environmental > Terrestrial > Soil > Unclassified >... | reverse complement strand
TCGCTGCGCATGCCGGGGGGCCGGGCCGAGCGCGCGGCGCGGGTCGCCGAGCTCCTGGAGGCCGTGGACGTTCCGGCCGATGCCGCGACGCGCTACCCCGACGCGTTCTCGGGGGGCCAGCGGCAGCGCATCGCGATCGCACGCGCGCTCGCCCCCGAGCCGAGGCTGCTCCTCGCCGACGAGCCGGTGAGCGCGCTCGACACGTCGGTGCGGATGCTCGTGATCGAGCTGTTCCTGCGTCTCGCGCGTGAGCGGGGCATCGCCATGCTGCTCGTCTCGCACCACCTCACGATCGTCTCGTCGATGTGCGCGCGCATGCCGGTGCTCGAGGGCGGCCGCGCCGTCGAGGCGGGGCCGACCGCGGCCGTGCTCTCCGACCCGCACCACCTCTACACGCGTCGCCTGCTGTCGTCGGTGCCGCGGTTGCCCGCCGCGTAGCAGGGTTCGTCAGCCGGGCGGCCGCGCGCGCGCGATGTCCGGCGCGATGGTGATCCCGATATCGGGACGTCGCGATGTCGGGACCCGGTGGGATGATTCTCGGATGCTGCTGTCCGACGTCGTCGACACCGCCGAGGCCGTCGCGGCCACCCGCTCGCGTCTGGCCAAGATCGAGGCGCTCGCGACGCTGCTGCGGTTGCTCGAGCCCGCCGAGGTGCCCATCGCGGTGGGATTCCTCACCGCGAGCCCGCGGCAGGGCCGCATCGGGGTCGGCTGGCGCAGCCTGTCTTCCTTCGACGCCGACCACGCCACCTCCTCGACGCTGACCCTCGAGGAGGTCGACGAGGCGCTCGGCGGGCTGGCCGAGGCATCCGGAACCGGCTCCGTCGCCGTCCGCGGCGACGCACTGCGCGACCTCGCGTCGCGCGCGACGGCGCCGGAGTGGGAGTTCCTGCGCCGCGTCATGCTCGGCGAGCTGCGCACCGGCGCGCTCGAGGGCGTGCTGCTCGATGCGATCGCCCGAGCGGCCGAGCGCGATGCGGCCGCCGTCCGTCGGGCGGCGATGCTCTCGGGCGACCTCGGCGAGACCGCGCGCCTCGCGCTGTCGGGCAGTGCCGACGACCTCGCGGCGATCGGTCTCGAGGTCGGCCGGGCCGTGCTCCCGATGCTCGCCTCTTCGGCGGCGACCGCGTCGGAGGCGGTCGAGGCGGTGGGCGAGGCATCCGTGGAATACAAGCTCGACGGAGCGCGCATCCAGGTGCACCGCCGCGGCGCTGACGTGCGGATCTTCACGCGCAACCTCGCCGACATCACGCATCGCCTGCCCGAGGTCGTCGAGGTGGTGCGGGGCATGCCCGTCGACGCCGTCATCCTCGACGGCGAGACGCTCGCGCTCGACGAAGACGACGCGCCTCGGCCGTTCCAAGACACGATGTCGCGCTTCGGCGCCGAGCGGGCGCGCGAGGTGGTGCTGCACCCGTGGTTCTTCGACGTGCTGCACGTCGACGGCCGCGACCTCCTCGACGAGCCGCTGCGCGTGCGTCGCGACGAGCTGGGGCGCATCGCGCCGCACCACCGGATTCCGGGCGAGGTGACGGCCGACCCCGAGGTCGCGGAGCGCGTCGCGGCCGAGGCGCTCGAGGCCGGTCACGAGGGCGTCGTGGTGAAGGCGATCGATTCGACGTATGCCGCGGGCCGGCGCGGTGCGAGCTGGGTGAAGGTGAAGCCCGTCCACACGTTCGACCTCGTCGTGCTCGCCGCGGAGTGGGGGTACGGCCGCCGTACCGGGTGGCTGTCGAACCTGCACCTCGGCGCGCTCGATGCGACGGGGGAGTTCGGCGGCGGGTTCGTCATGGTCGGCAAGACCTTCAAGGGCCTCACCGACGCGCTGCTCACCTGGCAGACCGAGCGGTTTCAGGAGCTCGCCGTGCGCGAGACGCCCGGGACGGTGTGGCTCCCGCCCGAGATCGTCGTCGAGATCGCGATCGACGGCGTGCAGCGGTCGACCCGGTACCCCGGCGGGGTCGCCCTGCGCTTCGCCCGGGTCAAGCGCTATCGCGACGACAAGCGCGCCGACGAGGCCGACACGATCCAGACGCTGCGCGAGATGCTGCGGGGCTGAGAGTGCTGCGCACACGGCGCTGCCGGGGGGCCCATTCGCCGCGGGATGCTGCGGGTCTGACGGTGCGGCCGGTCAGGCCGCGGCCTCCGTCCCACGATCGCCCTGCGGGACTGTCTCGCGCTCGCCCTCCGTGACCGTCTCGCGTTCGCCCACGGGCTCGGGCTCCTCGATCGCGACGGACGGGATGAAGGCGCAGGCGAGCAGCATGACGAGCGCGGCGCCCGCGACGCCGATGAAGACGGCGACGGCGCCGGACTGGATGGCGGCGGGAACGTCGGCTCCGCCGTTCGCGGCGATGAGGGCGTTGGCGATCGCGCCGAAGACGGCGACGCCGACGGCGCTGCCGACCGAGCGGGCGAGCATGTTGGTGCCCGACACGACGCCGCGGCGGCGCATGCCGACCGACGACTGCGCGGCGATGAGGCTCGGAGCGGCGACGAGGCCGAGGCCGAGGCCGACGATGAAGCATCCGACGGCGGTCAGCACGATCGAGGGGGAGAGGGCGAAGACGACGAGGAGCGCCCCGCCGATGATCGCGAGCGTGCTGCCGATGAGCGTCGTCGCGCGGAAGCCGATGCGCAGGTAGAAGCGCCCCGCGAGGGCGGCCGAGATGGGCCAGCCGAGCGTGAGCGCCGCGACGGCGAGACCCGCCGCGACCGGCGCGGCGGAGGTCGTGGACTGCAGGAAGGTCGGCACGAACGAGACGAGGCCGATGAGCACGACTCCGACGAGCAGCGCGACGACCGACGTCGAGACGACGATGCGGCTGGAGAAGACCCACGGCGCGAGGATCGGGTCTTCGGCCCGCCGCTCGACGAACGCGAAGACGACGAGGAGGAGCGCGCCGACGCCGAAGGCGGCGATGCTCTGCCAGGAGAGCCACGCCCACGCGTTGCCGCCCTCGAGGAGCGCGAGCACGATGAGCACGAGGGCCGCGGTCAGCAGCACCGCGCCGGCGTAGTCGATCCGTCGGCGGTGCCGTTCGAAGGGCTGGCGGTAGTTGCGCCACAGCATCCACAGTGCGAGGAGGCACAGCGGGACGTTGATCCAGAAGATCCAGCGCCACGTGAGGAACTGCGCGAACAGGCCGCCGATGGTCGGCCCCGCGACGGCCGAGAACGCCCAGACGCTCGCAAGGTAGCCCTGGGCCTTGGCGCGCTCGCGGACGGTGTAGATGTCGCCCGCGATCGTCATGGCGACGGGCGTGATAGCGCCGGCGCCGAGGCCCTGCACGGCGCGGAACGCGATGAGGGCGGTCATGTTCCACGCGAGGCCGCACAGCACCGAGCCGATGAGGAAGAGGACGATGCCGACGTAGATGACCGGGCGGCGGCCGACGATGTCGCTGAGCTTCGCGTACACGGGGACGGAGGCCGCCTGGGCGAGCGTGTAGATCGAGAACAGCCAGGGGAACTGCTCGAAGCCGCCGAACTCGTCGACGATCGTCGGGACGGCGGTTGCGAGGATCGTGGAGTCGATCGCGATGAGGAAGGTCGACAGCATGAGCGCGAGGAGGATCGGCCCCCGCTCCGACCTCAGTCCGACCCCGTCCGTCATCCGTCCCGCCTCTCGTCGCCGCAACCAATACAGCCTGCCACGCTCCCGCGAGGCGAGGGCGGCTCCGGCCGAACCAACGGGGGAGCGGGGGGATTTGACGCGGGATGCCGCGGCAGTGTGCAATATGTTGCATGCCGCTTCCTCGTGCCGAACGACCGCGGTCGCTGCGCGACTACGCGTACGCGCAGCTGCGCGACGCGATCGTCAGCGGTGCGCTCGCCCCCGGCGAGCGCCTGCGCGACACCGAGCTCGAGGCGTGGCTCGAGGTCAGCCGCACGCCGATCCGCGAGGCCATCGCCCGGCTCGAGGCCGCGGGGCTCGTGCACACGCGCCGCGCCAAGGAGACCGTCGTCGCGCCGCTCGACGCCCGCGACGCCTTCGCCGCGCAGCGGATCGCGGCATCCCTCCACGAGCTCGCCGTGCGCGACGCCGTACCGCTCCTGACCGACGCCGACCTCGACGCCATGCGCGCCGCCAACGCGCGCTTCGCCGCGGCCCTGCGCGAGTCGGATGTGGATGCCGCGATCGCCGCCGACGACGACTTCCACGCCGTCGCGGTCGCCGCGAGCGCCAACCCGCTCCTTCCCGGCCTCCTCGAGCAGGTGACCCCGCTCCTGCGCCGCCTCGAGCGCGCGCGGTTCGCGGGCCTCGCCGGACGCGGGAGCGTCGGCGACCACGACCGCATCATCGCCGCCTGCGCCGACGGCGACGCCCACCTCGCCGCAGGGCTGACCCGCGACAACTGGCTCACGCTCGAGCGGCTGCTCGCGGCATCCGTCACCGAAGAACCCGACCACCAGGAGACGCCATGACCCTCGCCGACTTCCCGCGCCACTCGCTCATGTTCGGGCCGAGCCCCGTGCATCCGCTCGATCGGCTGTCCGATCACCTGGGCGGCGCGCGCGTGTGGGCCAAGCGCGAAGACGTCTCGAGCGGTCTCGCCTTCGGGGGCAACAAAGTGCGAAAGCTCGAGTATCTCGTGCCCGAGGCGCTCGCGCAGGGCGCCGACACGCTGGTGTCGATCGGCGGCGTGCAGTCCAACCACACCCGCCAGGTCGCGGCCGTCGCGGCGCACCTCGGAATGAAGGCCGTGCTCGTACAGGAGAACTGGGTGAATTGGCCGGATGCCGTGAACGACCGCGTCGGCAACATCCTCCTCTCGCGGCTCATGGGCGCCGACGTGCGACTCTCGCCCGCAGGTTTCGGCATCGGCTTCAAGGACTCGTGGAAGGACGCGATCGCCGAGGTCGAGGCATCCGGCGGCACGCCCTACGCGATCCCCGCCGGCGCGAGCGACCACCGCCTCGGCGGACTCGGATTCGCGAACTGGGCGCACGAGGTCAAGGCCCAGGAGGCGCAGCTCGGCGTCTTCTTCGACACGATCGTCGTCTGCACCGTCACGGGATCGACGCACGCCGGCATGATCGCGGGCTTCGCCGACCTGCTCGAGAACTTCGGCGACCGGCCGCGGCGCGTGATCGGGATCGACGCCTCGGCGACGATCGACGAGACGCGCGCTCAGGTCGCCCGCATCGCGCGGCGCACGGCCGACCTCATCGGCGTCGGCCGCGACCTCCGCGACGACGAGATCACGGTGCTGGAGGGATGGGCCGGCGATGAGTACGGCATCCCGGTCGAGTCCACCGACGAGGCGATGTTCCTCACCGGGCGGCTGGAGGGCGTGATCCTCGACCCGGTCTACGAGGGCAAGTCGATGGCGGGACTCATCGACCTCGTGTCGTCGGGCGAGATCCCGCGCGATTCGAACGTGCTCTACGCGCACCTGGGCGGCCAGCCCGCGATCAACGCGTACAGCGGCCGCTACCACTGAGCCGACGGAGGCGTGGCCGGAATACCGCGTCTGGAATACCGCGTCTGGGCGCGATCGGCAAGGGGTCGCATGCCGCCCGGGCGAGGGGTTGACTCTCATCCATGCGCACGACACTGCGATGGCTGCTTGCGGCGGGAATGGTGTTCGCGGGACTCAGCCACCTCTTCTGGGGCAGGCGCGAGTTCCAGAACCAGGTGCCCGAGTGGGCGACCGAGATCTCGAAGATCGACAAGGACGGCATCGTCATGGTGTCGGGCGCCGTCGAGGTCATGCTGGGCGCCGCGCTCGTCGTGCTTCCGAAGGAGAAGCGCCGCATCGGCGCGATCCTCGCGGGCTTCTTCATCGCGATCTTCCCGGGCAACGTCGACCAGTGGCTGCACCACCGCAACGGCTTCGGCATGGACTCCGACGCCAAGCGCCTCGGGCGCCTGTTCATCCAGCCCCTCCTCGTCGCGGGCGCGCTCTGGTCGACCCGCCGCTGACCCGGCACGCGGGCGCGGCAGACCCGGCGCGCGGGGACGGCTGACCCGGCGGGTCAACGGCGAGACAGGGGATTCGCGTCGAAACAAGGGAGATCTTCCCCGGTCTCGACGCGAATCCCTGGTTTCGAGGCCGCGGTCGAGGATGGCGGGGCCGCGGACGAGAACGGGTCAGTCGGCGTAGCGCAGGCGGGTGTCGTCGGGGCGGCACTCGTCGCCGATGCGGATGCCCTCGGCGATCGCGCCGTCCAGTCGCAGCCGCGCCAGGTCGGCGACGGCGCGGGCGCGCAGCTCCCACGGATCGATCGTGTTGACGTAGATCTTCGTGCCGCCCTCGAAGCCCGCCGGGTTGGAGATGCGCCACTTGAGCACGATCCGCCACGGCATGGGCCACGGCGCGCCCGGCGGGCGGTAATGCCACTCCTCGTTCGTGGGCACGTGCACGCCGGTCGCGGCGTGGAGCGCGTGAACGAGGTCGGACATCGCGCGGATCTCGGCGGGCGAGTGCTCGTGCGGCAGGTTCGCCCGCGACCGCGAATAGACCTCGAACGCCGGATACCGATGGCCGACCCCCGCAAAGGCGACGGCCCCGTCGTTGGCCGCGACGACGAGCCCCTTCGCGACGGCGAGGTCGGCGATGGCGTGCTGATACAGACTGCGATCGCCCGCGAGCAGCCGCAGCTCGTGGTCGACCTGCGGTCCGTGCTCGTCGACGGCCACGAGCTGCTTGTGCAGGTGCTCGAAGGATGCCCCGGCCGGCAGCAGCCAGTTCTGGAACACCGCGACGTACTCGGCGTGGGGCTGCGATCGCGCCAGCTCGTCGAGTGAGCGCACGGTGAAGCCGAAGTACTCCGCGTGCTCGCGGGGCGACAGGACGCCGGAGGAGACGAGCTCGTCGTCGGTGGTCGCGCCGTCGACGACGTGCCGGCGCGCCACGATGACGTCGTGCGAGCCGCCCACGAGGTCGAGGGCGGCCTCTTCGCGGCTCTGTTCGGTTCCGGATGCCGCGGCCCGCACCGCGGCGAGATGCTCGATGTGCTCGCGCCCCGCCGCTTCGCCGAGGTAGTCGCGCGCCCACGCGACGACCGAGGCGGGCTGACGGAACCCGTGGTTCTCCCGCCAGTACTCGGCCGAGACGATCTCGAAGAGGTTGCCGAAGCGGCGGAACTCCGCTGTCGTGTCGAACAGCTGCGAGGCGGGGACGCGCCGGAGCTCGGTGTAGTCGGGCCCCACGAGGCGCGACTTCTCGGGCGTCGTCTCGAGGTAGCGGTCCGGGCAGAACGCGCACAGGCGCGTCGCCTCGCCGACGCCGAGCGGCTTCGGAGCGTCGCGCACCATCTCGATCGGCCGGTGCGCGCGCCCCGGCACGGTCCACACGCGGGTTCCCGTGAGCGGGCCCACCTGCTTGACCGTCCCGTCCGGAAGGCGGGTCAGCGGACTCTTCCCCGGGGCAGCGTCGCTCACCCACCCATCGTGCCACGCGCCGGCGAGGTGGGGCCCAGGCCCACTCCACGGGGCAGGCTCACGCCACGGCACAGACCCACGCCAAGGCTCAGCCCCACCCAAAGCCCAGCCCGACGCCCCGCCTGAGCCGGGCCTAGGGCAGTCGCAGCCTCACGCGCACGATGTTCGTCGACTCGTCGAGCTCGGCGATCGCCGGGTGCGCCTTGACGAAGTCCGAGAAGGACTTGTGGCCGAGCGCCTTCTCGCTGAAGGACGGGTCCATGCGCTTGAGCAGGTTCTTGACCGCCGAGAGGTGCACCCAGTCCTCGTCGGTGCGCTCCTGCTCGAGGCGCAGGGCACGCGCGAGCAGCTCTTCCGACGGGTCGGGAGCCGCCTTCTTCGAGCGCCTCGCGCGGGAGGGGGCCGCGGCATCCGTCTTCTTCGCGCCCTCGGGCGCCGTCACCCCGGGAAGCGAGTCGTACGAGTCGAACTGGTCGCACGCCGCCGCGAGCGACTTGGCCGTGGAACCGGCGACGCCCACGCCGACGACGAAGCGGCCGAGGCGCTTGCAGCGCTGCGCGAGCGGCACGTAGTCGCTGTCGCCGGCGACGATCACGACGTGCGTGAGATCGGGGAGGCGGAACATGTCTTCGACCGTGTCGACCGCGAGCCGGATGTCGGCGCCGTTCTTGGCGTAGGCCGCGGCGGGGAACAGCTGCACGAGGTCGACGGCGCGCGCGACGAGCTGGTTGCGGTACTCCGCGTTGACCGGCGACGACCAGTCGGCGTAGGCCCGCGTGAGCACCAGGGTGCCGAACGACGCCGCGTAGTCGATGATCGCGCCGACGTCGACGGTCGCCGCCGCCAGTCGCTGCGTGATCTCGGGGTCGGCGACCTGATCGGCGATCTTCTGCCGGTCGCGGGAGTAGGAGTTGCGACCGTGCACCCGGTCGTACCACGACATCACGATGTTGTCGAAGTCGAGGTAGACCGCGACGCGCGGAGTCGAATCGGCCATGTGTCAGTCCTCCTGCGGGTAGCGGACGCCGACGATCCGGCGGAGTTCGTCGAGGGTCCCCATGATGGCGACCGTCTCGTCGAGGGGGAGGATGTCGCTGTCCAGCGTCCCGTCGGCGACGTAGCGCTCGGCGGCCAGGGCCTGGTATTGCATGCCGCGGCCCTCGTGCTGCGAGACGTAGTCCTCGACGACGTCGCCCGACGGATCGATGACGCGGAACGACGTCGGGGAGTACCAGACCCGGTCGATGTCGATGCGCGCCTCGGTGCCGAGGATGTGCGCGACGTTCGGACCCGCCGACCTCGACGCCGAGATCGTCGACGACACGGCGCCGCCCGCGTGCGTGAAGGTCGTCGCGATCTCGCTGTCGGCGCCGGTCTCGATGAGGCGCGCCGACGCCGTCATGGTGGTCGGCTCGCCCAGGATGTCCCACGCGAACGAGACGGGGTAGATCCCGAGGTCGAGGAGCGCTCCGCCGCCGAGCTCGATCGCGTTGAGGCGGTGCGCAGGGTCGGTCGAGATGCGCTGCGTGTGGTCGGCGAAGAGGGCGCGCACCTCGCCGAGCGCGCCGGACGCGACGATCTCGCGGATGCGGATCATGTGCGGCAGATAGCGCGTCCACATGGCCTCCATCGCGAGGAGGCCGTTCGCGCGAGCGACATCGCGCACGCGGGCGGCCTCGGGCTGCGTCAGGGTGAACGGCTTCTCGACGAGCACGTGCTTGCCGTGCTCGAGGGCGAGGATCGCATTCTCGGCGTGCGCGGGGTGGGGCGTCGCGATGTACAGGATGTCGACATCGGGGTCGTCGACGAGCGCTTCGTAGGAGTCGTGGGCGCGGGCGATGCCGAATTCGTCGGCGAACGCCTGCGCGGCCGGGGCGCGGCGCGAGCCCACGGCGACGAGGTCGCGCCCCGCCGTCCGGAGGTCGTGGGCGAAGGCATGGGCGATGCCGCCCGTCGCCAGGATGCCCCAGCGCAGGCCGGGGAAGTCGGGAGAGGTCATGGGTGAAGCGTAGCGAGCGCGGGTCCGCGGACGGGTGATCGGCGCCCGTCCGGCGGAAGGCCCGTGCGAAGACCAGCGGGAAGGCCCGTGGGAAGACCAGCGGGCGGGCCCGCGGAGAGGCCCGCGGGTAGGCTCGTGCGGTGGCAACCCCCGTCGAGCGCTTCCAGGAACTGCTGCGCATCCCGACCGTGTCGCACGCCGACGAGTCGGACACCGATTGGGAGGCCTTCGACCGCTTCCACGCCGCCCTCGAGCGCCTCTATCCGCTCACCCACGCACGGCTCGAGCGCGAGGTCGTCGACGGCCACTCGCTGCTCTTCCGCTGGCCGGGCGCCGGTGAGGGGCATCCGCTCGTGCTGATGGCGCACCTCGATGTCGTCCCCGTCGTCGAGGCCGAGTGGGAGCACCCGCCCTTCGCCGCGACGATCGTGGGGGAGGGGACGGATGCCGCGATCCACGCCCGCGGCGCGATCGACGACAAGGGAGCCCTCGTGGCGATCCTCGAGGCCGTCGAGGCCTCGCTGATCGAGGGCGTAAGGCCTGCGTGCGATGTCTACCTCGCGTTCGGCCACAACGAGGAGACGGCCGGCGGCGGCGCCCGCGCGATCGTCGAGGCCCTCCGGTCCCGCGGCGTGCGACCGCACCTCGTGCTCGACGAGGGTGGAGCCGTCGTCGAGGGGGTCATCCCGGGCGTGCACGTGCCGACCGCGATGATCGGCGTCGCCGAGCGCGGTGTCATGACGCTCCTTCTCACCGTCCGCGAGCAGGGCGGGCACGCCTCGACGCCGCCCGCCACGCCGGCCACGGCCCGCCTCGCCCGTGCGATCGACC
>Ga0164308_10002265_pt1 | contig 10224 bp, 10 predicted proteins | sample Whisoiple_246_MG_FD_109983 | JGI IMG/M metagenome (GOLD analysis project Ga0164308, IMG submission 109983) | Soil microbial communities amended with fresh organic matter from upstate New York, USA - Whitman soil sample_246_MG | ecosystem: Environmental > Terrestrial > Soil > Unclassified >... | reverse complement strand
ATAGGCGAGACCGTGAGAGTGTTTCCGAGCGTACGAGTGGGCATTCTTCGGTGTCCTTCCGTTCTGGATCTCGCCACTTTATGACTGCCGCGGCGCGGGAGGCGTGGCCCGCCGCTCGAAGGCAGCGCCGACGAGGTAGCGCGGGCCGAGGCGGAGCTGGAGCACCAGGCGAGGACATGGAGGACGGTCCACCTGGGTACCAACTCTCCGCCGGTCAGCGGTGACTTCGGTCATCCGATGAGACCAGCTCGCCGTAGCCAGGCTTCCGCGTCGGCGCGGTGTTGGGGTACCTCTTCGCCGCGTACCGCAAGTCCTTCTCCCATCTGAGCGCCAGGGCAGGACTGGGTGTAGTCGCGCACCGCGCTTCCGAGGCCGCTGACCGCAAACGTCACGAACGGAAGGACCCGTTTGCCGGTGAAGTCGTGGCTTTCGGCGAAGGTCGACATGATCATCGGGGTGCGGACGTTCCAGATCGGGCTACCGAGAAGAACGGTGTCTTAGCCGGCGAGCGAGGCGAGCGGGGTGGCGATGGCCGGACGCGCGTCGGCGGTCTGCTCACGAACGTCGCGTTCGACCGTCGCGTCGTAGCTGGCTGCATATGGCTCTGCCGCCTGAATGCGGTGCAGGCGCAGCCGGTCACACCGGCTCCCATCGCAGCAACGGTGGCGCCGGCTTGGAGGACGGTTCGCCGGCTGGGCAGCCGAGGCCCCTGGTCACTCCTCAGGGATTTCACGACCGAAGGCCTCCAGCGTGATGGCATCGGGCTCGGGTCCGCCGCGCATACCGGTGTCGAGAGCATCGATGGCCGCGAGATCCTCGTCCGAGAGCTGGAAGTCGAACACGTCGATGTTCTCGGCGATGCGGTGTGGCGTCGTGGACTTGGGGATAGCGGAGCGTCCTTGTTGCAGGTGCCAGCGCAGCATCACCTGGGCCGGGGTCTTGCCGTGCGTCTCGGCGATGGCGCCGATCACCGGGTCTTGAAGGGTGCTTCCGTGCTGGCCGTCCCGGTAGAACGTGATGCCGCCGATGGGGGACCAGGCCTGGGTGAGGATGCCGTGCGCAGCCCCGGCGGCCTGGACGTCGCGCTGGCTGAAGTAGGGGTGGACCTCGATCTGGTTGACGGCCGGGACCACGGTGGACTGGTCGAGCAGCTGCGTGAGGTGCTCGACCATGAAGTTGCTGACACCGATGGCCCGGACCTTGCCGTCGGCCAGGAGCGTCTCCAGTGCTCGGTACGCGCCGAGGGTCGCCTCGGAGTCCGAGGGCAGGGCCTGGTGCAGGATCAGCAGGTCGATCTGGTCGACACCGAGCTTGCGGGCGCTCTTCTCGAACCCGTGGAGAGCCTGCTCGTAGCCGTAGTCGCTGATCCAGATCTTGGTCTCGAGGAAGACGTCGGAGCGATCCAGGCCGGAGCCGCGGACCGCGTCGCCGACCTGTCGTTCGTTGCCGTATGCGGCGGCGGTGTCGATGTGCCGGTACCCCTCGGACAGCGCGGCCGCCACGGCGGAACGGGTCTCGTCGGGGGGAGTCTGGAAGACCCCGAACCCGATGGCCGGCAAGGTCACCCCGTTGTTCAAGGTCAGCGTCGGGACGTCAGGCATGGTTGCTCGTTCCTCTCGGCGGTCGCCGAGTCGTCAGTCGTGGTTGGGGACGTGCGAGTGAGCCTCGGAGCTGGTGTCGGCCTGAGTGGGTCGCCACGAGGCCAGCAGCCTCAGCTGGTCTGCGGCCTCGCTGCCGGGTTCGGCCGTGTAGGCGATCAGCGTGAGGCCGTCGCTGGTCAGCTCGAGGGCGTCGCCGGTCAGTTCGAGATCACCGACGACGCGGTTGTGCAGGCGTTTCCGGGCGGTCCGATGGATGCGCACGTTTTGTCGGGCCCACCGGGTGGCGAACGTTGCGCTGCGGGTGGACAGTTCGCCGATGAGGTCGGTCAAGGCCCGATCTTGAGGATTGCGGCCCGCTTCGATCCGTAGCGCGCCGGTGAGGTCGTCGGCGACGTCGTCCCAGTCGAGGAAGAACCCGCGAGAGTGTGGCTCCAGGTAGATGTATCTCGCCAGGTTGAGCGGAAGCCGGTCGTCGTCGAGCGTGCCGTCGTACAGCGCCTGGCACAAGTCGTTGGCGGCGACCACATCCATGCGGGCGTTGCGCAGGTATGCGGGCACGCCGGTCATGCTCGTCAGGATGGCGAGCACGGCCGGGCGAGGCATCGACGACGACTTCGCGCGCTGCGCCGTTCGAGGTGTCGTACCCGTGATTCGGGCCAGGTCGAACAGGTGTTGGCGCTCCGCATCGTCGAGCCGCAACGCGTCGGCCAGAGAATCGAGGACCGCCTCCGACGCCCCGGCCAGCTGCCCGCGTTCTAGGCGGCCGTAGTAGTCCATGCTGACGCCGGCGAGCAGGGCAACCTCCTCACGCCGCAGCCCCTTCACGCGGCGCTTGTCGCCGTATGTCGGCAGACCGACCTGGTCTGGGGTGAGTCTGGCCCGGCGGCTGACCAGGAACTCCTGGATGTCTTTGCGAGGGTCCACGCCATCGACGCTAGAGCGTCTCTGCGCGATCGAAACAGGATCTGTCAGTACACGTTTGAGTGACCATCTCGCCGAGATTGGCGACGGCGTTGTCGGTCGAGGCTCGTTCGGCCGCTCACTCGGTTCGGAGGAAGTCGTCGACCAACGTCGCCGAAAGCCGGCTCTCGTCAAGGAGGAAGAGGTGGCCGCCGGGAATGATCCGCATGGTGGCGCCCGGAATGAGCCGTGCGAGGAGGCGAGCACCGGACAAGGGGATGCTCGGGTCGTCCTCGCCCGCGAGCACGAGAGTCCTCGTTCGTAGCCGAGCCAGCCAGGGCAGGCTGCTCCAACCGGTGATCGCGTAGAGCTGACCCAGATACCCGAGCCCCAGACCAGACGGTGTACGGTTTTCCTTCTCCGGCCCGAGGAGTGGCGTCAGTGACACGGCTCGTAGGGGCCCGGGCTAGGCCCTCCGCGATGCGCGACACTTTCGCGTCGCCCCTGTACCGCGGCGCGACCATCGCCCTCTTCCTGTCCGGGCTTGGATTCTCCGGGGCTGCCCCGCAAATCGCCCTGTTCCTCGTCAACGACCTCCACGTGTCGTTGAGCACGGCCGGTCTGTACTACCTCACGAACCTGACCGCGCCGGTCGTCGGGTACCTGGTCGGCGCCCGATCTGATCGCACGGGCAACCGGTTGGGTCTCTTCCGGCTATGCGCTGTCATGGGATTCCTCGGCTGGCTGGCGATCGCCTTCTCCACCCAGGCATGGATGCCGTTCGTGATCAGCGCCGTTGTCCTTGCTTTCGCGGGCGCGGCGAGCTCCCAGCTCTTCGCCGCAATCCACGACGACCTCCAAGCGAACGCGAGTCCGGTGGCGGACGGTGTTACGTCCATCGTGCGGATGGCCCTGACCGCCGGCTGGATCGTCGGACCGGTGGTCGGCGCCTTCCTCGCTAGCCAGTTCGGGCCGAGGACGATGCTGGTCGCCACCGCCGTCTTCACCCTGGCCCAAATCGTGCCGCTGGGATTCATCCGCTCCCCGGCTAGGGAGCATCAGTCCCCGACAACCCTCGACACGGGCGACGAGAGGTCCGGACAGATCGTCCACACCCGACGGCGTCACGTGCTGCTGCCGCTGCTCACCTTTACCGGGCTCTACGTCCTCGTCTACGCCGGCGAACCGATCAAGTACGCGTACCTGCCCATCTACATGCACGACGACCTGGGATTGCCACCGGTCACCAGCGGTGCCGTCATTGGAATCCAACCGTTGATAGAGCTCATCCTCATGCCCGTCGCGGTGCTCGTCGCTCGCCGCATCGGAATCATGCACCTCATGGTCCTGGGCGCCGCTTTTGGTGTCGCTGCGAACCTCTGCTTTGCTCTGACCGGGTCCGCGGCTGGGATGTTCACCGGGCAAATACTCATGGGCGGCGTCTGGGGAATCTTCGCCGGACTCGGAATCATCGTCGCCCAACGGTTGCTGCCGGGAGCGATCGCCACCGCTTCAGCCATCTTCATGAGTTCTACGGCCATCGCGAGCGCCATCGGAGGGCTCACCGGGGGCCTCGGTGTCGGCGTCCTCGGACTGCCCCACGTATTCCTCCTGCCCGCCATCTACGCGCTATTGGCTTCTGTCGGGATCGCCATCATGAGCCGGTCCCGACACGCGGTGATGTGACGCAGTTCCGGGCGCCGATAGGGGCCGTAGTCGCAGGTCTGACCCGAGCGGATCTCGGCAAGAGAGGACGTTAGAGTTGCCCGGGTTGATCGACGCGTCTGTCGCTCTCCCCGGCCTCACCGGGCCCGCTCGACCCATGTCGATGACCCCGCGGGGTGACCCACCACTCGTGCCCGGTCCCGCTCCCGGAGGGCGCGGCCAGCGGGCGTCCCGGCCTGCCGGGATCCGTTGCGGCCCTCCAGGGCGGGTCGTTGCCAGGGCCCGCACCACCCGTCGTCGGTTTGCGGACGTCGGATGAGCTCCCCCAGTGTGTTTGAGAGCTTTCGTCTTGGCCCTGATCGTCGGCCCGCCGCTGTGATCCTCGCTGGGTTTCCAGCCTCTGCGGGCCGCGTCAGCGTGCGAGGTCGGACAGCAATCGGTTGCCTCGTTCGAGGAGTGGGTCGCGGTCGGCTGGCTGGGTTATGTCTTGTTTGACGTCGTCGAGCAGAACCGTCACGTATTCGCGCAGGGAGGTCATCCGTGGCCCGTGGCAAAGGGTGCCGAGATCCCGCGTCACGCGCAGCAGCGCCAACACGACACGTGGCTCGGTGTGGCCGAACCTACGCACCTGCCCCAGACCAAGGTCGATGAAGTACGCCCAATCCCTGGCGGGAATGTGGACCCGCGGGGTGCCCTGGCCGTCCGTCAAGACTTGGTTGCCCAGTGGCTTGGTGGCCAGGGCGGCGAGGATGACCGACAGGTGGTCGACGGCCTGAACCGCCGTGTACGGGTCGTTCACCGCGGGGGATAGCGCCTTGCTCGCGATGTCCGCCAGTTGGCGCACTCCGAATGCCGCGTCCTGCTCGGCGGTGCGTTCGAAGCCCAGTCGCACCCCGCGGTTAAGCCCCACCGCCAGCGACTGCGCCGCCTCGGCGCTCAGCGGCGAGGTCCTGTCGGTCTTGCTCCAGGCCCACCCTAACGGCGTGCCGACGATGACGTGCTCGCCCACCATCGGCACCACCGCAAGACAGGCCCCGTGATGGGCAGCCACCTCGACCAGGTCCTCGAGGTGGAAGGTCTGCACATACCCCGACCCGTTGGCCAACAGCGGAGTCGCTGCCTCCGGGATTTCAGGCCGTGGCGTGGTGTCATCGCCCGGGGCCAAGGACTCGCGTACGACATGCAGAGTGGTCTTCTCGACATCGGCCATCACCTGGTCGATCTGGATCGAGTGGGCGAGGTGATGGGCGAAGAAGACGAGCATGATCATGCTCACGAAGAGGAGCACGAGTGCGCCGCTGACCGCCAGCCTTGGGTAGTCCGTCGTGCGCTCACCGCCGGAGATGCCGACCGTGTACAACCCCGCGGTGCTGTAGGCGAAGGTGGCGACGAAGCTGCTCAGGGTCAGTTGGTTGACCAAGTCGCGCAGAAACGTGCGCAGCAGGCGCGGGCTGAACTGGGTTGATGCGAGTTGGAGCGCCACGACGGTGAGGCCCAGAACCAGGGCGATGACCGTGACCATGGTGCTGGCGATCCCGATCAGCAGGTTTCGGGCGTCGTCCGCGGTGCCCTGGAAGACCAGGGGAGCGAGGCTCGAGGCTGGGTCGATCGTGATGCTGGAGAGGACCGACCCCGCAATCAGGGCAAGGCCGACCGCGACCGTCGGCATGACCCACAGGGCCCCCCGGAGGCGCTCGATCGCGGCCTCGCGTCTCATTGGCCCTCCTAGCAATCACAGCGCCCGTCATGGCTGGTCGGCCGGCAAGCCATCTACAGCCACGCGCCTTGCGTGAGGCTATCGCTGCCTGGATGGTCCACTGCCCGGCCTTTGACCAAGGAGTTGACTCCTGATGCGCGTCGGCCCACCGGGGGGTTGGGGGAGGCGTGGTCACCGGTCGACTTCGGGAGGACAGTGTGCTTGATGCAAGTCCGGAGTGCATTGATCATGGGTGCCGGTATCGACGGCTCCACGCTTCAGCGCCAGCGTTAGGTCGCCGCACGTATTGGCCGACTGCCGCGGGGCGTCTCACCATGTCGCCACGCCGGCACAATGTGGCCGGAGGAAATGTCCCCGGCGGCCCTGCTCAACCGGGCGAGGAGGAGAACTCGGCGAGAAGCTCGTCGTTCAGCTCGGGATCGGCTAGGACCACGACGTCGTCACCCGATTTGAGCTGGGTGTCGTCGCGGACGGTGACCAGCTGGGCGTCGCGGACCACGATGCTGACCCACATGTCCCCGACCCGATTGGCCAGCTCCCTGATCGTGGTGCCGTCGGCGGGGGACCCGGCTGCCACCCGGAGTCGGTGGACTCCGTCGGGTTCCTCCCGTAGCCGCACTCCCAGAGCCCACGGCTCCAGTTCGGTGGTCCGGCTGGGGAGCTTGAGCATCCTGACCACGGCCGGCACCAGGCTGCCCTGTGCGAGGACTGAGAAGGTGACCACGACCACGACGATTCCGTACAGTCGTTCGGCGTCGGGGACCTGCGCGGCGCGGAGGAACTCGCCGAGCAGGATGGGCACGGCGCCCTTGAGGCCGGCGAACAGGACGAAGGCCAGCTCGTTGGGCCGCAGCCGGGCGGGCAGCAGGCACAGCCCGGCGGCCAGCGGCCGGATCACCAGCGCCAGGCCCAACCCGAGGACGAGACCGGGGATCCACACGTCCGGTCGAGCCACCACGGTCAGGTTCACCGTCAACCCCAGGACGAGGAAGGCGACGATCTCTCCCAAACTGGCTAGCGCGGAGTGGAAGCGCTCGATCTCCCGCTTGTACGGTGCGCCGGGGTCGCCGAGGAGGATCCCGGCGACGAACACCGCGAGAAATCCCGAGCCGTGTGCGACCGTGGCAATTCCGTACAACGCGATAGCGCAGAACACGCTCCGTAGCGGGTACAGGGCCTCGTTCGGCAGCGGTACTTTCCGGGTGAACCACAGCATGCCCCAGCCGCCCACCACCCCGACCGCGGCGCCGACCACCATCTGCAGGACAAAGGTGGTGGCAACCTGGCCGGCCCCCTGCCAGCTCAGACCACCTGCGGCGAGCAGACCTCCCATCAGCGCAATACCTACCGGGTCGTTCGCGCCGGACTCGCCCTCCAGGATGGTCCCGCTCCGGCCGCGGATCTGACGTTGACCCAGCACCGAGAAGACCACCGCGGGGTCGGTCGGGGCCACCGCGGTGGCCACCAAGATCGCCAGGTACCAGTCGATCCCGAATGCCAGATGCAGAAGCACCGCTCCAGCCGCGGCAGTCAGGAAGGTCCCGAGCAGGCCAACCGCCGCGACCGGCCGCGCGGCCGCGCGGAACCTGCGGAGGCCGATGTGCATTCCGCCGTCGAAGAGGATCAGAACAAGGGCGACGGTGACGACGTTTTCCACGGTCACAACGTTCGGCATCCGATCCGCCGGGACGACGCCGGCGATTGCCGCCGCACCCACCAGAATCAGCAGCGGTGTCGGGATCCGCGTTCGCTCCGTCAGCCGGTTCAGCAGGACCGCCGTCAGCGCGGCCACGCTGGTCACCAGCAGTGCCAGCGCGAAACCCTCGGTGTCGGTCATTGGCTCCCGGATCAGGTCGACGATGCGTCCGCCGACCCGACTTCCCGGCACACCGCAATCAACCTTAGACGTCGGCCGGGCAACTGGCCACAGCCCAATCACCGCGTAGCCGAAGGGGCGCCGAGCGCCGGGCGTCGTCCTACTGTTGGAATGCACAGAGCAGGAGTGATGGCATGTCGCAGAGATCGGTCCCAGACGAGAACAGGCCGCAACGCCGGGAGTCCACCGGCGTGGACCAGCCCCAGTTCGACCCCGTCTGGCTGCGAATAAGTCTGGTATTCCTGCTCGGGCTACTCGTCGGAACGCTGTTCATCGCGGCCACCCGGCCCCTGCCGAGCAGTGGAGGGCAATCGTCCGAATCCGCAGTCAGCACCACCGGCAACCCGGTATGCGACCAAGTCGCTGCTGACTCAGAGCACGTCGCCGACCTTGGGGGCAGGGCTGCCGCCGCCGCGCGGCGCCAGGACGCCACCAGCCTGACCAACCTGGTACGCGAGCTAAACGAGGCGCAGAACACCCTCGATAGCCACGTAGCGGGCTGTCACCGATAACGGCTTGAGGGGAGGAATTGTCGGCGTCTTGCCGACCCAGCAGGCACCGGTGCGGCGTCTACAGCGGCAAGGCCATGTTGAGGAGGTCACCCACGGCGCGACCGCGGTTTGGCGGGCGACGTGAGGATGGGAGGCATCAACGAGGCACTGGACCGCCGCTCGATCTGTTTGCATCACTCGAGCCGTATGCCTTGGCCGATGTTCCTGAGACGGATCGTTTGCGGGTGACTGGGGTGCCTACCCCGGCAAAGGCGGAACTGGCGATGAATCGCCGGAGCGGATCGTCGATTCCGTCATGGCTGCCGACCGCGCTCCCCCGAACAGGCGTCAGTGCGCTACTCGCGGCCCTCGTACTTGAAAGAGACCTGAAGCTTCGTTCGGAAGGTGAGAGCACCGTCCTCGCCGATTTGAATGTCCTGTGCGACAACCTCGGCGACCCGGAGGTCGCGAAGCGTCCCACTTGCCGCCTTGACGGCAACCGACGCGGCATCTTCCCAGGACTGGGTGCTCGTTCCGATGAGTTCGGTCACGCGGTAAACGCTCACGTTCAATCTCCTCACCTTGGAGGCTGTCGCCTTCCGCAGTCCTACCGCAGTCCGGCAAGCCGGGCAAGGCAGGCTATGGCGGAGGGGAGAGCGGACAAGGGCCACCAACCTGTTTGCCGTCCGCGCGGGACGCCATCAATCTGCATACGGGTGCTCGCACTTCAGCGACGGCGACCCATCCGGCCCGGCGGGGAGCAGGGGGTGCGCCGGACCCGGCACCGGATGCGCGGGCGGCGAGCAGCAGGTCGTGATGGTCGACCACTCGGGCCGACGCGATCGATGCGAGGATCGTGCCGTGACGAGTGAGGGGGGAACAACCTGGCGCGACCGGCTGGGGGCGATCGGCGTGTGGCGCCCCGTAGCCGACCTCGGACCCGACCTCGCGAGAACCGTCGAGCAGCTGGGCTACGGCACCGTCTGGCAGGGCCGCTCGCCGGGCTCCGACCTGCGGGCCGCCGAAGAACTGCTCGACGCCACCGAGACCCTTGTTGTGGCCACTGGTGTCGTCAACATCTGGATGTCCGACGCCGCGGAGCTCGCCGATGCGTACCACCGCATCCAGAGCCGGCACCACGGGCGCCTCCTGCTGGGGGTCGGGTCGGGCCACCGCGAGGCGACACCCGAACGGGTCCGGCCCCTCGAGGCGATGAGCCGTTACCTCGACGTCCTCGACGAGCGCGGCGTGCCGGCCCAGGCGCGTGTGCTCTCGGCCTTGGGGCCCAAGATGCTGGAGATGGCGGCATCCCGCAGCGCGGGCACCCACCCATACCTCACCGTGCCCTCTCAGACCGCCGAGGCCAGGTCGGCGCTCGGCCCCGACGCGCTCGTGGCGCCGGAGCAGACGGTGGTGCTCGACCCGGACCCGGAGTCGGGCCGCCGCTCGGCGCGGGCATTCCTGCGCCGCTACCTCGGGATGGACAACTACGTGCGGACCATGCGGCGCGGCGGGTTCACCGAGGAGGACGTCGCCGAGGGCGGCAACGACCACCTCGTCGACCGGATCGTCGCCCACGGCGACGCCAAGACGCTCGCGGCGGCCGTGCTGGCCCACCTCGATGCCGGCGCCGACCACGTCGCGGTCCAGGTGCAGCCGGGCGACCAGGACATCCTCCCGGCGCTGCGGGCGGTCGCCGACGGGTTGGCCTGACCAGTTTTGGCCGGATTGCGGTCGGATCCGTCGCTACCGTCGGGTTCTCAGTCCCCGCGTACGCCGGCTCATCCCGCTCGTCGCACCCCTCCTGGAGGGAGCCTCCGTCGGTGCGCTCGAGCCCGCGGCACCCGCACAGGCCGCGGTGCTCTTCCTGTGCGGGCGCAACGGGACAACCATTGTCGGCACCGACGGGCGGCAACGGTCCGTTGCTCGTGAACGTGACGAATCCGCGGCCACACCCGCCGACGGCACCGTCCT
>Ga0164308_10002264_pt1 | contig 10228 bp, 9 predicted proteins | sample Whisoiple_246_MG_FD_109983 | JGI IMG/M metagenome (GOLD analysis project Ga0164308, IMG submission 109983) | Soil microbial communities amended with fresh organic matter from upstate New York, USA - Whitman soil sample_246_MG | ecosystem: Environmental > Terrestrial > Soil > Unclassified >... | reverse complement strand
CCACAGCGGACTCGACTGGAGGAGGGCGGCCGGCACCGTTGTACGGTGACCGATTCCGCGCCGGCGGTGGGGTCGTCAAGCAGTAATGGGGACAGGTTCGACCCGATGCCCACGAATGTGGATTACGGCCGCCGCCCCTCCGAACCACAGGAGGCCCAACCGGGAACATTTCTCGGGGCGAAATCAGGGGGCCGTCGCAACACGTTTCAAGTCCTTGGCTATGAGGTTATCGAACGCCTCACGCGGTGTTAGGTAACCCAGGCGTTTGCGTGGCCGGTCGTTGAGGTCGTCGGCAATCGTTTGGAGGTCCTGGGCGGTGTGGATCGATAGGTCGGTGTGCTTTGGCATGTACTCACGGAGCAGGCCGTTGATGTTCTCGTTACTGCCGCGCTGCCATGGGGTGTAGGGATCGGCGAAGAAGCATTTGATCTCAGTGGCCAGGGTGACCCGGCCGTGTTGGCACATCTCAACCCCGCGGTCCCAGGTCAGGGTCTTGGCGAACCAGTCAGGCAGCCCGGACATTTGCATGATGATGGCGTCGGCGACGTGATGTGCGCCGTGACCGTGGGGAAGGTGCAGCAGCGTCAGGTAACCGGTGGTGCGTTCGACGATGGTCCCGACGGCTGAGTTCGACGCGATCGTGCCCTTGATCAGGTCGCCTTCGTGGTGACCGGGCACGAGCCGGCCCTCGACCTCCTCGGGGCGGTCGTGGATCGACACCGCGTTCGGAATACCCCCGCGAGTTTCTTTGCGGCCACGCCGTTTCCGGGTGCTCTGCCCGCGACGGAGAGTCGCCTTCAACTCCTTCTTCAGCTCTCCGCGCGGGTACACGAACAGGCTTTGGTAGATCGTTTCGTGGCTGATGTGCATGCTCGGATCATCGGGGTGCTGGACCTTCAGCCGCCCGGAGACCTGATCTGGGGAGTACCGCTTCTTCAGCATTTCCTGCACTTCTTGGCGCAACGGCTCCGACTGCGACAGCTTCGATGACTTCGGCCGGCGCTGCCGTTCCCACGACAATCGCTCCGCCCGCTCGGGCTCGTATCGCCCTGTCTCGGGGTTGGCGTTGCGGTCCAGCTCCCGGCTCACCGTCGACTTCGACCGCCCCAACATGGCAGCGATGTCAGTGATCGTGTTACCGACGTCCCGGAGCCGGGCGATCTCGTATCGCTCATCTCGATCGAGATACCGCTTCGAATACGTCACCGTCTGGGGTCGATACACCCCACCCACACTGTGGTGAATCTTGTAAACCGTTGTCTTCGACACGCCGGTTTGCCGAGCCGTTTCCATCGGCCCGATCCCTGTGGTCAGCAGATCCAGCACCTGACGCACCAGCGTCATGTCCAGCGAGTTCGCGGCCATCGCAACCCCTTCTCACCTCGGGTGTTGCGACAATCCCCTGACCCTCCCCGGTCTGGCGGCGGCCGAATTTCCACGCTGAGGCCCGACCGTTGGCTCAGCGTCGCGCAACGACCCGGCTCGTTGTGGGCGCCGCATGATTGGGGATGATGGGCCGGTCTGGGACCGGCCGAAGTTCCCGGGAAAGGCGCCACGGCGGGCAAGGGCACGGGCGGGCGGTACTGCGGCGCTGTACCGGGAGTTGTCCACCGGTTCGCTCGCCCGGCCGACCTGGTCGCTACCGGACGGTATTCTCGGCGCGGTCGTTCGTCGAGATCTCGGGGTGGTGGTCACACGTGGGAGAACCCGGCGTACAGATCTCTCCCGAGGACGCCGCGCATGCCGGGCAGATCCTGTCCGACTCGTCCGACGCTGCCGCCGGCGCGGGCACGGAATTCCTGGCCACCGGCGGGACGATCTCCGGCACCGTGGAGGCCGGAACTTCGATCCGATCATCGGCCGCGGGCTTCGGCGAATCGCTCGGCCAGGTGTGCGCCGACCTCGTCGAATCGCTCACCGGGCTCGGCACGGTGGTGCAGGCCGGCGCCCGCACGTATTCGGCCGTGGATTCCGCAGCCACCACCAGCTTCGGCGGCATGGTGCCCAGATGAGCACTCCGGCCGCCGAAACCGTGCTGCTGTACCCCGGTGACGATCCGGGATCGGTTGCCGTGCTCGCCGAGAACATCCGGGACGGGAGCCGGCAGCTCACCCTGCTCTCGGACGGTGTCGGTGACGCCCGCTCGTCACTGCACGCCGCGTGGAAGGGCGAGGACGCCGACGCCGCCGATCGGGAGATCGACACCGTCGTGACCATCTGCGCGGCCCTGATCGAGCGGGTGAACACCGCGGCGACCGCTGTCGACACCCACCATGCCGACCTCGTCCGGATTCGGGCGGCCATCGCGCAGTTGCGTGAGCAGTGGACCACCGTCCGGTCGGCTCTGGAATCGCTGCTGCTGCAAGAGTTGTTCGCACCGTCCTGGCGCACCCCCGTCACGGCACCGAGCGCAACGGCGCCCCCGATCAACATCGGCGGCTTTACCATGCTGTCCGCGGCCGAGGCGGCCCAGCAACGCCAGGCCAAGATCGACTCGTACGAGCAGGATCTGACCGACCTGCAGACCACCTGGCAGGGCCTCGTCGACGAGCAGGAAACGTCTGCCGCGACCTGCCGTGCAGCCCTTGACAACGCCGCCAGCGGAGGCTGGACCTACATCGTCGGCACCGGGATCGCCCGCGCCGAACTCGGCACCGCCCTTGGTCTTGATGCACTGCTGTTCGACGACCGGGAGCGCGCCAGGGTCGCTGCGCTGACGATTCCCGGCCAGGGCTGGGATGAACTCAGCCCACAGGAACAGGCCTTCTACCGCGGGCTCGCGGCCAGCGAGTTCTCCACCCCGTTGGTGCTGGGCAGCACCTCGATGATCCCCGATCTGTGGTCCGATCTCGATCCACTCGCCCAGCAGGCCCTGATCCACGACCAGTCTTCGATGATCGGCAACCTGGATGGCATCCCCGCCGATGCGCGGGACCAGGCCAACCGGATCACCCTGGACACGTTCCTGTCCGACGCCCGCAGCGATGTGCTGGCCGCCGGAGCATCACTGCCGGGCAGCGACGTCAATCCGCATGGTGCCGGCCAGGCCGAGCAGATCGAGTCCGCATTGCGGGCGGCCGGCTACTCCGACGAGCAGATCAAGGCCGTTCGCGGTGCCATGGAGGTGCAGTACCAGCTCGACACCAGGATCCCGTCCCGCGCGACACTGCCCGGCGCGCTCCCTGTCGAACTGCTGATCTTCGATCCCGAGGCCTACGGCGGGAAGGGACGGGCAGCCATTTCGATCGGCGACGTCGCCACCGCCGAGAACGTCGCCATGCTGGTGCCCGGTATGACCTCCGAAGTGCCCGGATACATGGACAGTCAGACCGGCGACGCGCTCAATCTGTACGAGCGGTCGTCATTGTTCAGCGACAGCACGGCCGTCGTCGCCTACGTCGGATACGACGCCCCTGGCATCGACCTCGGCGTGACCGGGCAGGACAAGTCGGATGCGGGCGGCAAGGTGGTGGCGGCCGACATCTCCGGCCTGCACGCGATGACGGAGGCCCCGGACGGCAGGCTGACGGTCATCGCGCATTCTTACGGCTCCACCACCACCGCAACGGCGTTCGCCGACAACGGGGCGAGCGCGGACAACCTGGTGCTGATCGGGTCACCCGGCGCGGGCCGGGCGGACACCGCCGCCGAGATTACCGGCGTACCAGCGGGTCACGTCTTTGTGGGCTCGGCGTCGAGCGATCCGGTGACCACGATCGTGCAACAGGCGCAGGACCCGAACCAGGCAGGATTGACGGGCTTGAAGGCCGGCTGGCACTTCGGCAGCGAGGTCGGCGGGCGCGGGCCGAACTCCAACATCGCGGTCGGCGTCGTCGGTGCCGTCGGCGGGATGGTGGTCGCCGACAAGGCGCAGGATTACATCCAGCCCTACCTGGGTGTCGACCCGGCGGGTGCACAGTTCGGCGGCGTCCGGATCCACACCGAGACCCAGAACGACAGCCTCTACGAATTCGGCAATCATTCCGAGTACTACCGGCCCGGCTCCGAGTCACTGTCGAACCTCGCCCAGATCACCGTCGGCGGTTACGGCAATGTCGGCGTCGCGGAGGCTCGTCCCGAGGACGGGGTGCATTACGAGGGCAATGATCCCGAAGCCGACCACACACCGCCGACGCCGAAATGACCGGCCGTCGGGAATCACCTCGATTTCGCCGTGCCGGTGGCGCGGCTGTCACCATCGTGGTGCTCATGGTGATCGCCTCGTGCCAGGGATCGACCACCGGAGGAGAAGTGACGATGAGCCCGCTCGACCAGACCGCAGTCACCCAGGTGAAGACCGACACCACCAAGGACGCGCAGGAGACCCTCGGCCTGCTCAGTGCGGCGGGAGCGGAGATGACAACCGGTGTGGGTCAATGGCTCTCGTGTGACGACACCCGGCAGGATTTCGGGATGTACTCGGTGACCGCGACCTTCACCGTCCCGGCCGCGCCGGCGGAGACCCAGTTGGACCCGTTCGTCGCGCCGCTGGAAGCTGCCGGTTGGGCCACGACCCGGGACACGGCCACGATGCAACCGCCGCCGTCCTCCGGAAAGGGACTGGCGACGTTCCGCAACGGCGGCACTGTCCTCGAGGTCACCACCACCGGCGGAACCGACGGCATGGCAAGGTATCTGGGAGACTGTGTCCAGTCCGATGTCTTCGAGAGCCCGGGCTTCAACTTCGACGTCGACCAGGACACGGTTCCGCTCGGCTGATGGCCCGGATGTAGCTCGGCGATGTTCTGCACGTCCACGTTGGTTGGGCGTCCACGAGGTTCGGCGTCCACGGGGACGCCTTTCCGCTGAGCGTGAAGGAAAATTCGGCCATCGGCAGGAAAATATTCACGGTCAGTGAATTGCCTGGCCACGGACGATAGCTGATCTTGGTATCAACCGAAGCGCTCGACGAAACCTTCAAACTGGCCGTTCCGAAGGCGATGCCTCACCGTGACTTTTGATCTGCAGACACGCTCCCTCACATGGCTTTTCGCCGCCATTGGCTGATTGCCTGCAGCTGAAGGTCTACCTCGGCGACTCCCGCTCGGCCGTTGTAACCCAGATCACCGGCGAACCCGCGTCATGGTGGCGTGAATGTCCGGTCTCACCTATGTCAGCAACGTTCCCGCCCAGACCTCACGACATGAGGCTGCGCGAAAACCCGTCCGCGTGATTCTCCGAGTACTCGCGTGCACGCAGAAGCAGGAGTCAGCAGAAGTGATCAGGAAGTCCTTGTTCGTCGGCGGAATCGCCGCCGCGGTGGTGATCGTCGGCGCCTTCGTCGCATCATCCGACGACAGCAGCACCGCAACCGCGAGCGTGGCGACGCCGCCGCCCACCGCATCTGCGACCAACCCCCCAGCCCCGGCTGCGTCCGCGCCGGTGACCGTCCCGTCATCCGCGCCGGCAAAGGTCGAACCGAGGACCACGACCGTCACCAGCGTTGTCGACGGGGACACCGTCGAGACCACCGACTCCACCGGTGCCAAGCTGACCATCCGGATCATCGGCATCGATGCGCCGGAGATGGGATCGTGCGAGGGTGCGGCCGCCGCGGTGGCGATGAGCGCGATCGCACTGAATCACCCAGTCACGTTGCAGCTCGGCGGTGACGGCGAGGATCTCGACAAGTACGGCCGGTCCCTGCGGTTTGTCGATGTCACCGACACGTCGATCGATGCCGGCCTGAGCCTGATTCAGCAGGGTCATGCCATCGCTCGCTATGACTCCCGGGACGGCTACGGACGGCACACCCGCGAGGACGCCTACATAGCGGCCGACGCCGCCGCCCCGGACTACGTCTGCACGCCTGCCCCAGCGCAGGAGCCCGCTCCCATCGCCGACCCCAACGAGAACCATGACACCGACGTCTCTGTCGCGCCTGATCCGGCGCCTGCCCCGGAACCCGCGCCAGCTGCAGAACCCCAGCCCGAATCCACCCCTGCCCCCGCTCCCCAACCCGCAGCAGCACCCGCACCGTCGGCCTACTACGCCAATTGCGACGCCGCCCGCGCCGCTGGTGCCGCCCCGCTCTACGCCGGCCAGCCCGGTTACTCCACCAAGCTCGATCGAGACAAGGACGGCGTTGCGTGTGAATAACTCCCACCGGGTCGTACAGCACGGTTCGGACAGAAAGTTGAGGCGAGTTATGGAGCGCTTTCTCGCCTGAAACGCGAGATTCCTCGCCTCAACTCGGTGGAAAATGCCGGGGTGGTGGGGCGAGTGGGGTTCGAACTCTCTCACTTCCCGCCCCCCGCTGACCGGGCGGGCGATCGTGTGGGTGCTCACGCCATCAGTGATCAGCAACCAGCCACCACCGTTGGCGACCCCGACGTCGGGTCTGGACTCACCATCGACACCGCCACCGTCTACACCGCCACCGGCATCCACGCCCACCGACCACTGACCACTGACCAGACCGCGCCCGCCGAACGAACACCGGCGGTTTCTCGCGATCCCACCTGCAGACCATCACTGGCGCGCTACCACCAGCTGCCGGCCCGATATGCAGGCGTCCGTCCGCGGTTGAGTCGGTTTCGGCGACATGTGCTGTTGCCGGCACGACTTCGACAACGGGCGTTCCCGCGGTTGGGGCAGCTTTGATTTGTCCTGGTGCCGTCGTGTCGTGACGGATCTATTGTTGTCCGGTGAGGATCGCAGGCCGCACCTGGGAGGCGTCGCGGGTATTGCTCCGCGGTGTGGTCGCGGGTGGTGTTGCCACTGCTGCGATGACAGCGTCCTACACGGTGGAGCGACGGATGCGTGGGACCGGTGCTCTCGACCCGATGGATTATGACGACGGCGTTGTGCCTGGGCAGATCGTCCTGCATATCCTTCACCTGCGTGACCTCGGTGCTAAAGAGGAAACCACTGCCGGTTTGCTGCTGCGGTGGGGGTACGGTTCGGCCTTCGGGGTGCTGCACGTCCTGCTCCGGAAACGGCTGCAAGAGCCTTGGGCGACAACGGCTTTCGGTGCCGCTCTGATGAGCATGACGATGACGATGTTTCCCTTGCTGGGTCACACCCCGCCGCCGTGGAGGTGGCCGCTGCCGCTGTTGGCGACGTGCGTCGGCACCCATCTTGCGTACGTCACAGCCGGCGCCATCGCCGACGATCGCCTCATGAAGGTGCTGCACTGACGCCGTATGTCCATCGCCTGCTCCCCACGGGGGCTGCGGAGCGGACTCCCGGAACCCGTGTCTCGGTGAGCACGGGCCGGTCGGCGGTCGGCGATGAGCGCCGTCGACCTGCTGGATCGATCCGAGAATCGCCGCATGTCCCGGATCGGGTGATGACGCTCGTCGCGTGCGCCGCACCCGGCGGGTGTGGATCGACGAGCTTTAAAGACCGGGGCTGGAGTGCATGAGTCCGCCGTCGGCGAAGATCGAGGTCCCGTTGATGTAGCCACCACCGTCGCCGGCCAGGAACGCGACCGCGCTCGCGATTTCCTCCGGTTGTGCCATCCTGCCGAGCGGGATGGCGGTGTCCAGCACCGTCATCGCCGCCGGGTCGGCCATGGTGGCCTTGTTGACCGGGGTGGCCACGGCGCCCGGGCCGACGTTGACGATCCGGATACCGTGCGGACCCAACTCCTGCCCGGCGGTTCGGGTGAGCATCCGGACGCCGCCCTTGGACAGGACGCCGCCCTTGGACAGGCAGTAGGCGGTGTTGCCCGGCATCGGCCAGTCCTCGTGCACCGAGCTCATGTTGATGATGCTGCCACCACCGCCCTGCTTGATCATCTGCTTGGCGGCGAATTGGGTGCCGAAGACTGCGCTCTTGAGATTCACGTTCAGCACGAATTCGTACTGCGCTTCGGTGGTTTCCAGCACGTTGGTGCGGGTTTCCACGCCGGCGTTGTTGACCATGATGTCGAGCCGACCAAATTTCTCGACGGCCTTGTCGACCAGCATCTGCAGATCGACGACTTTGCGGACGTCGGCATCTACCCCGATCACCTTGTCCTCGCCAAAAGGCCGCACCGGCCAAGAGCAACGCTGTCTATTGCTCTGGTGCCTGCGAGCGAAGGCGTACCGCAGACGGAAGGTGAAGCAAACGGCTTGACCCTGGGTGGCAGCACACCGCCGGTTGAGAGCCCGAACCGCAACACATGCGAAGCTCAAAGCGACGGTCGGCGCTATCGCAAGCGCTGGGTGCGGGTGGGTGGATGACACGTTGGCACTGCGGCTGCCTGACGGCACCAGGTACGGCGTGGCGCTGACGGTGGCCGGTGCGGGTTGTCCGTGCGAGCAGGGACGCACGGAATGTGTTTGGGCCCGGTGTTTTCCGGACCGGTTGAGTATGAGACCGGATTCGGGCACTGGCTGGATTTGGCCGAAAATCTGGCATCATGAGACCGAGCGGGACGCCCGATTGGCGCTCGAAGATCAATTCTGGCGGGACATCTCGGAGTTCCGCAAGGCGAACAGTGAGGGCACTATGAGGCAACTGGTCACCCTTGCCACGCAACAGGGCAAGACGCCACGCCAACTCGCGGAGGAGATCATCGCGAACGCGAAGAAGTTCGATGAGGCGAAGCAGGCCCCGCGGCCGACGCCCGAGAAGTAGCGAGGCATCCGGCTGTGTCTACCCCCGGTAGACATTGCCACTTTAGCCCGGCTAGACTAGCCTGATGGTTCTGCGATGAAGTCCCGTGATGTCCTGCGGGCTCTGGTCCGGGCCGGTTGCACAAGCCGTCCGGGCAAGGGCTCGCACGAGATGTGGTTGTGTCCGTGCGGACAGCACCACATGTCCGTACCCACTGGGCACCAACAGATTTCACCGGGCATCGTTGCCAAGCTGATCAGGACGCTCGACTGTCTACCGGAAGGATGGCTGCAATGAGGACGACCGCGACCGCCACTGCACCACAGACTGTCCGGGTCACCGCCAAGCGGTGGCAGCACGGGTGGGAGCTGTACGGAGATGACGGCGAGATCCTGACGCAGGCGACCACGCTGGCTGATGCGGCCGGTGAGGTTCGCGATTACCTGGGAACCGAGCACGGTGGCGAACCCGGTGACTATCAAGTCTGCGTGACCGCGGATCTGGGTGGCGTCGAGGACGACGTCCGCGAGACCGCCGTGCGCATGGCAGAGGTGCAGAAGGAATCGATCGAGCTGGCCGAGCACTGGCGTGCGTTGGCTGCACAGTTGCGCGCCGCCGGTCTGTCCGTCCGCGATGCCGCCACGGTCATGGGTGTATCGCCCGGACGCGTCTCGCAGTTGATCAAGGCCGAGTCACCACCCGCGACCCGCCAGAAGTGAACGCGGGACGGGAAATGGGAAGTTCGCGAGTCGTAGAAACGCTGAAAAGCCGCGGTCCAATGCGGACCGGGGTTTTTCATTCCCGGTACGAATGACACACATAGCAAGTTGACCGGAAGGTCTTCGCCTGCGAAAGAACACCCTTGGTAAGGCCCACCAACCAGGAGCCCCGGACCTTTGACCCTAGCTGGACGTCTCGCGGGAGGCGATCCAATCCCGGACCACGCTCGGCCGATACCGCACGTTCCTCTCGTTGAACCGCAGCACGAACGCCGGTCCCTCCCCGCGGTACCGCCACTGGGCCAGCACGTCCGGTTTCACCCCTAGCCACTTCGCTGCCTGTGCGGGGGTGATGAGATCTTCATCTGCTGCGGGTTCGGCAGTGGCACTACAGGGGCCTTGCGCGGCATCGTCAATTACTCTCGTCTATGTCAAGTGGACACCGATAAAGTAATCCTGTCATGTGTCGAAACAAGGGTCTGGACGTCATTCCTATTCGCAATTTAATGGTATAGTTTATCGCAATTCCACTAAATGACAAAAGGACAGTGACACCGTGGCAACCGTTGCCAAGTATGTGCTCAAGGATGGCGCGGTTCGATACCGGGTTGATCGTCGACAGACCGGACCCTGGTCCTGCTGTTGAGCTACTGCGGTTTGCGGTGGGGTGAAGCCACCAAGTTGCGTCCAGCCGATCTTGATCTCTTCCGCAAGCGGGTCTCGATCCCGCGCAATGCGGTGAGAACCGGCGACGCTATCGTGTTCGGCACGCCCAAGTCGCACGAGACGCGAACGGTGCCGTTGACCGCTGATCTGGTGCGGCTGCTCGCCCAGCAGTGTGACGGCAAGGGCCGGGACGACCTGTTGTTCCCGAATCGCTCCGGCGGCTATCTGCGACCGAGCAAATGGTTCCGGGCTGCCTGCCGTCAGGCCAACGGGCCGTTGACGTCGCCGCATCAGTT
>Ga0164308_10002262_pt1 | contig 10229 bp, 8 predicted proteins | sample Whisoiple_246_MG_FD_109983 | JGI IMG/M metagenome (GOLD analysis project Ga0164308, IMG submission 109983) | Soil microbial communities amended with fresh organic matter from upstate New York, USA - Whitman soil sample_246_MG | ecosystem: Environmental > Terrestrial > Soil > Unclassified >... | reverse complement strand
GTCGACGGCTCGGGCCAGTGCCGCGGCGGCCAGCGCGTCGAGGACACCGACCGGCCCGGGCACCGGGATCGAGGTGGTGTCGGCGAGCACGAGGCCGTCGGCGAAAGCCCGGTCGATCAGCGCGCCGTCGCGAACCCCCAGCTCGCCTGCGGCCGGCTCGTTGAGAGTGAATCCGACCCGAACCGATGCGGCGGCGCTATCGAGCAGCCCGGAGGCGACCGGATCGTCGAGGCCGACGACCGCGACCCTGCCGTCCAGAGCCCGCGCCTTGTCGGCCGCATAGGCGTCCATTGAGCCATGCCAGTCGAGGTGGTCCTCGGCGACGTTGAGCACCGCGCCCGCGTCGGGCCGCAGAGACGGCGCCCAGTGCAGCTGGAAGCTCGACAGTTCGACCGCGAGCAGCTCGGCCGGCTCGGCCAGCATGTCGATCACCGGGTTGCCGATGTTGCCGCACAGCACCGCCCGCCGCCCGCCTGCGACCAGCATCGCGTGCAGCATCGACGTCGTGGTCGTCTTGCCGTTGGTGCCGGTCACCACCAGCCAGCGCTTCGGGGTGCCGAACCAGCCGGCCTGATCGAGTCGCCACGCCAGTTCGACGTCACCCCAGATGGGCACGCCTGCGGCCGCCGCCGCGGCCAAAACCGGTGCGGTGGGCGCGAATCCGGGGCTGGTGACGACCAGCGCGTAGTCGGCGATCCGGTCGACGGCCTCGTCGGTGGTGACGACGGTCGCCGGGGTGACAAGGCGCTGCAGCGCCAGCGGATCGTCGTCGCAGATGGTCAGCCGCACGCCGGTAGGCTCCAGCGCGGCGCTCACCGAGCGGCCGGTGATGCCGGCCCCGGTCACCAGCACACGGGTGCCGGGCGTGAGCGGCGCGACGTCGCGGCGGTTCACGTCACGCTCCGACGGTGGTGAGCCACTCGCTGTAGAAGAGCGCCACCCCAAGACCGCACGCGATCGCGGTCAACAGCCAGAAGCGAATGATTACCGTGGTCTCCGCCCACCCGACGAGCTCGAAATGGTGGTGGAACGGCGCCATCCGGAACACCCGTCGCCCGGTGGTGCGGAACGCCAGGATCTGCACCACAACCGACGTCACCTCGGCGACGAACAGGGCACCGAGCACCACCGCGAGCATCTCGGTGCGGCTGAGCACCGACAGCGCGGCGATGACGCCACCGAGCGCGAGGGAGCCGGTGTCGCCCATGAAGATCTTCGCGGGAGCGGCGTTCCACCACAGAAACCCGACACACGCGCCCGCCGTCGCGGCGGCGATCAGCGCGAGGTCGAGCGGGTCCCGCACGTTGTAGCAGCCCACGCCCGGCGCAGTCGCGCACGCGTTGCGGAACTGCCAGAAGGTGATGATCACGTAGGCCGCGCAGACCATGGCCATCGCGCCCGCGGCCAGCCCGTCCAGCCCATCGGTGAAGTTCACCGCATTCGACCACGCGTAGACGATGAGCACGCAGAACAGCACGAAAATGGCGGGAGCCAGTGTCACCGTGGCAATTTCACGTACGTAGGACAGTTCGGCGCTGCCGGGGGTGAGCCCGTCGGCATTGCGGAACTGCAGCGCGAGCACACCGAAGATCACGGCGGCCGCCAGCATGCCGACCGTCTTGGCGGTCTTGTTGAGTCCGAGGTTGCGCGATCGGCGGATCTTGATCAGGTCGTCGACGAACCCGACGATTCCCAGCGCGGTCGCCAGGCCGAGGGCCAACAGGCCAGAAGCGGACGGGCCCTGTCCGTCGAGCGCCAGCCCGACCAGGTGGGTGCCGAGGTAGCCCGCCCAGATCCCCGCCAGGATCGCGACGCCGCCCATCGACGGGGTACCACGCTTCTTGTGGCGGCTCGGCGGCCCGTCCTCGCGGATCTCGTGGCCGAAGCCCTGCCGGGTGAAGAGTCCGATCAACACAGGGGTCAACAGGATCGACACCGTCAGCGCGATACCGACGGCGATGAGGATCTGCCTCATGAGGCGACCAGCGCCTCGGCCAGCTTTCCCAGCCCCGCAGCGTTCGACGCCTTGACGAGCACCACATCCCCCTCGCGAAGTTCGGCTCGCAACAATTCCAGCGCGGCGTCAGCGTCGGCGACCATGGTGGCCTCTCCTCCCCACGAGCCCTCCATGACCGCCCCGTGATGCATGGCGCCCATAGATCTCCCGGTTCCCACGACGATGAGTCGACTGACATCTAATCGCACCGCCAGCCGGCCGATGCGGTCGTGTTCCGATATCGCGTCGTCGCCGAGCTCGGCCATCTCGCCGAGCACCGCCCAGCTGCGCCGCGGCTCGGTGCCCTGACGGGCCATCCAGGCCAGCGACTTCAGTCCCGCAGCCATGGAATCCGGGTTCGCGTTGTATGCGTCGTCGATGACGGTGACGCCGTCTTCGCGGGTGCTGACGTGCATGCGGTGCTGCGACACCGGGCCCGCGCCTGCGAGTGCGGCCGCGACCTGTGCGCCGCTGGCTCCGCACTCCAGCGCGACGGCCGCCGCGCACAGCGCATTGGACACCTGGTGTTCGCCGTGCACGGCCAGCGAGACGTCAGTCACGACCCCGGCGGCATGCATCGTGAAGCGGGGCCGGGCCACCTCGTCGAGCGTGACCGGGCCCGCCCATACGTCTGCGCCGGGTGACCGCGACACCCGAACGACGCGGGCGGCGGTCTTTTCGGCCATGGCGGCGACGGCGTCGTCGTCTGCGTTGAGGATCACCACCCCCGAAGGCGGGACCGCTTGTGGGAGTTCGGATTTGGTGCGTGCGATGGCCTCGCGGGAGCCGAACTCGCCGAGATGGGCAGTGCCCACGTTCAGCACGACCCCGATCGATGGCGGCGCGATCAAGGCAAGCGCAGCGATGTTGCCGGGGTGGCGTGCCGACATCTCCAAAACCAGATAGTCGGTGTCCTCCACCGCCCGCAGCACCGTCCACGGGGTGCCCAGCTCGTTGTTGAACGAGCCCGGCGGGGCGACCACCTCGCCGAGCGGCGCGAGCACCGCGGCGACGAGGTCCTTGGTCGAGGTCTTGCCCGACGATCCGGTGATGCCGATGATCGTCAGTCCGCCCGCCACCAACTCCCTGGCCACCGCGGCGGCCAGCCTGCCCAAAGCGGCGAGCACTGCGGCTCCCGAGCCGTCGGTGTCGTATTCGAGAACGCCGGCTCCGGTGTCGGTTCCGGCGTCGGTGCGTGGCGTGACGACGACCGCGGGCACGCCGACCGGTCGCGCGGCCAACACCGCTACCGCACCGGCCGCCACCGCCGCCGCCGCGAAGTCGTGACCGTCGCTCCGCGCGCCGGGCAGCGCGAGGAACAACCCACCCGCCGTCACCGCACGGGAGTCGAATTCGACGGTGCCGGTCACCCGGGTCGCAGCGGCCTCGGCGGCCGAGATATCGGCGAGCTCGCCACCGACGATGTCGGCGATCTGGGCCAGCGTCAGGGCGATCATGCGCGCGACCTGCGCGCTTCGAGGGATCCGGCGAGTTCGTCGCGGTCGTCGAACGGCCGGGTATGACCGTGGCTGGTCTGACCCGCCTCGTGGCCCTTCCCCGCGATCAGCACGACATCCCCGGCGCGGGCCCACGCGACGGCGTGGTCGATGGCCTCACGCCGATCGCCGATCTCGACAACCTGCGCGGGGCCGCCCGTCGCGCCTGCGAGGATCGACGACCGGATCGCCGCGGGATCCTCGTCGCGCGGGTTGTCATCGGTCACCACAACGAGGTCGGCGAGCTCCGCCGCCACGCTGCCCATCGGCTCGCGCTTGCCGGGATCGCGGTTGCCGCCCGCCCCGAACACCACTGCCATCCGGCCGGTTGTCTGCTCGCGCAGGGTCTGCAGCACGGCTTGCAATGCCCCTGGTTTGTGGGCGTAGTCGACCAGCGCAAGGAAATCCTGGCCGCGCTCGACGGGCTCGAGCCTGCCGGGTACCCGGGCATCCCGCAGTCCCGGCGCGGCCTGCTCGGGCGATACCCCGACCGCGTCCAGTAGCGCCGCCGCGAGCAGAGCGTTGGCGACGTTGTAGCGGCCCGGAAGTCCGATGCGCAGCCCGTGATGCACGCCTGCGGGATCGACGGCGTAGAACTCCTGTGCGCCGCGCTCCACCGTGCGGACGTCCTCGACACGCCAGTCGGCGGCCGCGTCGGTCGCGCTGACCGTCACCGGGTCGGACGCCAGCTCGGCCATGGCGCGGCCTGCTTCGTCGTCGACGCACACCACGGAAGCGGCAGCGGCCGTTGGTGATCCGGGCATGAACAACCGCGCCTTGGTGTCGAAATAGTCTTCCATCGTCGGATGGAAGTCGAGGTGGTCGCGGGAGAGGTTGGTGAAGCCGCCGACCGCGAACTCGACGCCGTCGACGCGTCCGAGGCTCAGCGCGTGGCTGGACACCTCCATCACCACGGTGTCGACGTGCTGTTCGAGCATCAAGGCCAGCAGGGCCTGAAGGTCGGGCGCCTCGGGAGTGGTCAGCTTGCTCGGCAGATCCTCGCCCGCTATCCGGATGCCGACGGTGCCGACCAGACCCGCAACCCGCCCGGCGGCCCGCAGACCCGCCTCGACCAGATAAGTGGTGGTGGTCTTGCCCGACGTACCGGTCACCCCGATCACCCGGAGGTGTTGCGCCGGGTTGCCGTACACGGTGGCCGCAAGCCCGCCGAGCACCGACCGCGGATCGGCGCGGACCAGTACCGGCACCGGCACGTCGCCGCCCATGTACGCCAGGCCGTCCGAATCGGTGAGCACGGCGACCGCGCCGCGCTCGATGGCGTCAGCCGCGTGCCGTCCGCCGTGCGACGACGCGCCGGGCAGCGCTGCGAACAGATCGCCCGGCTGGGCGTCCTGGCTGCGCAACGTGACACCGGTGACGACCGTATGCCGCCCTCCGTTGGCAGGCTCGACGACCGCGCCTATCCGATCGGCCAGTGGCCCGAGCGCCTGGCCGGCGGGATGCGAGGGACGCAGCTTCATGGCGATGACACAGTACCGGCCCGCCTCGCGGCCGCTCCGCGGTCAGGTGGCCTGCAGCGTCAGCGGCGGACCGGGATCCGGCGAGAGCGGAATGTTCTCCCGCTGCAACAGCCAGCTGGCGATGTTGTGAAACAGCGGCGCCATCGTCGTGCCTGGCTGGCCGTCCGCGGTGCGGTGCGGGTTGTCGGCCATGATGCCGATGACATAGCGGGGATTGTCGGTGGTGACCATGCCTGCGAAGGTGATCCAGTAGACGTCGCTGTAATAGCACCCGCACGCCGGGTTGATCTTCTGGGCGGTGCCGGTCTTGCCGGAAAGCTGATAGCCCTCGACCGCGCCCGTCGACCCAGTGCCCTGCTGTGTGCCCATCGGGTCGCGTTGCAGAACCGCGCGAAGCATGTTTCGTACCGTCTGCGCGGTCTGCGGGGACACCACCCGGACGCCGTCCGGCCTTGGCTCGGGTGTTCGTGTGCCGTCGGGTGCGATGGTCGCCTTGACGATGCGCGGCGGAATGCGCATCCCGTCGTTGGCGATGGCCTGGTACATGCCGGTCATCTGCAGCAGCGTCATCGAAAGGCCTTGTCCGATGGGCAGGTTGGAGAACGTGCTGCCCGACCACTGGTCGATCGGCGGCACCAGGCCTTCGCTCTCGCCGGGCAGCCCCACGTTGGCGCGCTGGCCGAGACCGAACTTGTCCAGCATCTCCGCGTAGCGCTCCGGCCCGACCCGTTGCGCCAGCATCAAGGTGCCGACGTTGGACGACTTACCGAAGACACCGGTGGTGGTGTAGGGCATCACGCCGTGCTGCCAAGCGTCGCCGACGGTGACGCCGCCCATGTCGATGGAGCCGGGCACCTGCAGCACCTCGTCGGGATTGGACAGCCCGTACTCGATCACCGAGGAGGCGGTGACGATCTTGTTCACCGATCCCGGTTCGAACGGTGACGAGACGGCCGGGTTGCCGAGCTCGCGATTCTGCTGGCGGCCGATGTCCTGGCTCGGGTCGAACGTGTTGTCGTTCGACATGGCAAGCACTTCACCGGTTTTGGCGTCGAGCACCACCGCAGACACATTGCCTGCGCCGGAGGCGTCCTTGGCCTGCTGAACCTGCTGCTGCACGTAGAACTGGATGTCGTCGTCGAGCGTCAGCTGCACGGTGGACCCGTTGACGGCGGTGTGCCGGTTGCGGTAGCTGCCCGGAATCACCACGCCGTCGGAGCCGCGGTCATAGGTCACCGACCCGTCCGTGCCGGCCAGCGTGGCGTCCAGCGAATCCTCGAGACCGAGCAGGCCGTGGCCGTCCCAGTCGATGCCGCCGACGATGTTGGCGGCCAGCGAGCCACCCGGATACTGCCGCAGGTCTTGACGCTCGCTGCCGACCTCGGGGAACTTCTTCGAAATCGCCTCGGCGACCGCGGGATCCACCGCACGGGCGAGGTAGACGAACGACTCGTTGCTCTTCAGCTTCTTGAGCACCGTCTTGGCGTCCGGCTTGTTGTTCAACCGCGACGCCACCTCGGCCGCGATGGCGCGCAGTCGGACCTCGGGGTCGGGCGCCTCGGGCGTCGTCTGCCTGGCATCGGTGAGCTGCTTGCGAATCTTGACGGGCTGGAAGGTCAGCGCGCGGGCCTCGATGGTGAACGCCAGCTTGTCGTTGTTGCGGTCGACGATGCTTCCTCGCACAGCCTGGTCGACGTCGGTGACCTTGAGCTGACTCGCCGCCTCGGCGCGCAGGCCCGCGGCGCGCGGCACCTGCAGATTGAACAACTGCGTCGCCGCGACGATAAGCACCAGGAAGATGACGGCATTACCGGCCCGGTGCCGGAACACGAAAGACGCACTGCGCAAACCGGTGTCGGTGTCGGGTGTCCTCGTGCGACGTGCACGGGCCGACCGCTCCTGGCCGGGACGTGCCTGCGGGGTCTTGCGGCCGCGCTGACCGGCGCCGCGGCTCACGTTGTTGCGCCGGGGACGGCCGCGGTGACCGGACTGAACTGCTCTGCGGGCGCAGGCGCGGCGGGTGCGGCAGGCGGCGACGCGGCAGGCGACCCGGGCAACGGCCCGGCCAACGGTGCGGCCTCGGGCTCCACTGGCCCGGGGGCGGGCGGCTGGCCGCTGGTTCCGTGCGGGCTGTCCGGCAGCGGCGCCGCCAACGGGGCGGCTGCCGGCTCGGGTGCAGGTGCCTGTACAGCAGGCTGCGGTGCCTGTACTGCAGGCTGCGGTGCCTGTACCGCAGGCTGGGCCCGATCGGGCACCCGAACGACCATCTCTCGAGGATCGGCGACCGGCGGCGGTGCCGGCCTGCTCGCGGCGGCCTGTGCGGGCGGCGCGGGCATGTCGTCGGGCAGCGGCGTGTTGAGCGGCGGGGGCGGGACGCCTTCGGCTGGTTTGGGACTGCCGACGACTATCCAATTTCCCGCCGGATCCTGCACGAGGTGCGCGGTGTCACGGGACGGAATCATGCCTAGTTCGCGGGCCGACTCGGCGAGGGCCGGCGCGGCCTGGGCCTCGAGCACGTCGCGCTCGAGTGCCTCCTTCTGCTGCATCAGCGCCTGATTGGTCTGCCTGGCGCTGCCCAGCTGATACGACCGCTCGGCAGCGTCCGTCGACAGCCACAGCGTGACGCCGAGGCCCAGCCCCAGCGACCCGATCACCAGCACCACGAACGGCACCCTGGCTGCGAGCGTGCGCGGGTTGAGGTCGATCTCCGAGATACGGGCAAGGAGCCGCTCCCGCAACGGGGGCCGAACAACCTTAGGAGCCTTGGCTTTTCGCGCCTTCGCACGCGCCTTCGCCTGGCTGGCGTTCTTCGGCCGGACGGGCTTGATCTGAGGCCGGGTGATCGGCGCGGTATCTGGCGGGCGCGGCCGTCCCCGCCGCGGCGGCGCGTCGGGCGAACGGCGTTGCGCTCCGCGCGCGGGCTGACGCGTGGTGCGCCTGCGCTCATCGGCGCCGCGCACTGCGGTAGTTCGCTTGGCCTTCATCCGACTGTCCCTTCTGACCGTCCGGCAACCTTTTCCAATGCCCGAAGCCGCACGGACGCGCTTCGTGGGTTGAGTTCGATTTCGGCCGTGCCCGCGCGCTCGGCGCCGCGGGTCAGGCTGACGAATTCCGGCTCGTGCCCGGGGAGTTCGACGGGCAGTCCCGGCGGCGTGCGCGATGCCGTCGCCGCCGCGAAGACGTTCTTGACGATGCGGTCCTCCAGTGACTGGTAGGACATCACCGCGATGCGTCCACCCCGACCCAGCGCTTCCATCGCGGCGGGCAGCGCGGTGCGCAGCACATCCAGCTCACCGTTGACAGCAATGCGCAGGGCCTGGAATGTGCGCTTGGCCGGATGCCCGCCGGTCCTGCGGGCAGGCGCAGGGATCGCCTCGTAGAGGAGTTCGACGATCTCGCCGGTACGGGCGAACGGCCGGCTCGCACGCCTGCGGACGATGCGGGAGGCGATCCGGCTCGCGAACCGCTCCTCGCCGAACTCGCGCAGGATGCGCGCCAGTGACTTCTCGTCGTAGGTGTTGACGACCTCGGCCGCGGTCAGCTCTGCGTCCGGGTCCATCCGCATGTCCAGCGGCGCGTCGGCCGCGTAGGAGAAGCCGCGCTCGGCGCGGTCCAGCTGCATCGACGAGACGCCGAGATCGAATAGTATTCCGTCGATTTCCGGGTGGCCGGATTCGCTTGCCCAGTAGTTGGATTCGTCGAGCACACCTTCGATCCCGTCGAACCTGGCGCGGGTCAGCAGGACCCGGTCGGCGAATGGCGCGAGGCGCTCGCCTGCGATCCACAGAGCGTTGGGATCGCGGTCGAGACCGATCAGCCGCAGGCCGGGCAGCGTGGTGAGGAACCGCTCGGCGTGTCCGCCGGCTCCCAGGGTGGCATCCACCAGCACTGCTCCCGAGCCGTCGGGGCTGCGCCGCGTCAACGCGGGCGTGAGCAGTTCGACACAGCGGTCGAGCAGGACCGGGACGTGTCCGTGGTCGCCAGGTGCCCGGCCGGGTGTGTCAGCCATGGCAAGCCCTCCGAGGAAGTGCGTCCCTGCACCGGGGTCCCTGTCCGAGCGCGCGGACCTGGCGTCGGGGAAGTACGCCAGGGCCGGCTCGGACAGAGGCCGCGTTGCACGGGCTCCTAAGTCCCAATCAGATGATGTCGCGCAGAGTTTCATCGCTGGCCGCGGAGAAGTTCTCTTCGTGTGTCTCTTGGTAGTCACGCCAGGACTGGGAATCCCAGATCTCCAGGTAGTCCACCGAGCCGATCACTACGCAATCCTTCGAGAGGTTGGCGTAGCGGCGGTGATCGGCCGACAGCGTGATCCGGCCCTGCCCATCGGGATGCTGCTCGTCGGTGGCGGCGGCGAGGTTGCGCAGGAACGCCCGGGCTTCCGGATTGCTCCGGGACGCACCCGACGCCCGCCTGGCGAGCGCCTCGAACTCGGCGCGCGGGTAGACGGCAAGGCTGTGGTCTTGGCTCTTGGTGACCATCAACCCCCCTGCCAGCGCGTCGCGGAACTTGGCGGGCAGTGTCAGCCGCCCTTTGTCGTCGAGCTTGGGCGTGTAGGTGCCGAGAAACATCTCGTCACCTCCCCCGCCGGTGAAGGAGCCCCGGTCGCTCCATCGGACGCCACTTTACCCCACAATCCCCCACATTGCTCCAAACACCGGTGAATGTCGCGTCCGTCGACCCACGATCAGGGAGCCACGCCCGCCCAGTGCGTCGGCGAAGCCTGGGGCGGCGGACTAAAACCGCAGTTCATCGCGCGGTGGGGAGAAGTGGGGCCCGATGGCACAAAAAAATGGGGTAGCCGATTTGGCTACCCCACCGTGACAGGCGCGTTATTCGTCGAAGCGGCGCCGGAACCGATCCTCCATCCGGCTGGTGAACGACCCGCCCGAACCCTTGGCCCGCTTCTGTCGCGCCGCCCCGGATTCAGGGCCGGAACCGTCGCGACGGCCGGTCACCCGTGGGCCGGTGACGGCGAACACCACGCCACCGAACATCACCAGGAAGCCGACGACCGAGAGGATCGGGAAACTGCCGATCATGGTGGCCTTGAACGCCACACCGCACACCAGCATCGCGAGACCGATCACAAACAGCGCCGCGCCCTGCAGCCGACGACGAGCCGAAGGGGCTCGCAGGCCGCCACCCCGTACGCTCGACGCGAACTTGGGGTCCTCGGCGTAGAGCGCGCTCTCGATCTGATCGAGCATGCGCTGCTCATGATCGGAGAGTGGCATGCGTCCCTCCTTGCCGCCCGTC
>Ga0164308_10002261_pt1 | contig 10229 bp, 5 predicted proteins | sample Whisoiple_246_MG_FD_109983 | JGI IMG/M metagenome (GOLD analysis project Ga0164308, IMG submission 109983) | Soil microbial communities amended with fresh organic matter from upstate New York, USA - Whitman soil sample_246_MG | ecosystem: Environmental > Terrestrial > Soil > Unclassified >... | reverse complement strand
CGCAACGTATCGAGCTCGAGCGGCCCAGTGAGGGCAAGCTCAGCGTGCGCGTGGTGAAAGACAAGCATGGCCGCGTCTCATCACCACGCTCCATCGCCTGGGCCCGCACCGGCCCAGCTTGGAAGAACGACGAGCGAGTCCAAAACCCAATCCGGGAGCTGACCAATGTCCGTCGCCTCGCTTGAGCGCGCCGTTCCCGTGGCACCAGAGCGGCGCGTGCTCGCTCTGGTGCTGCCAGAGCTGCTCTGTGAATTGGCAGAAAAGCGGCTGTTTTTGGGTTTGCAGCGGAGCAAGGTCAAACCACCCTTGGGGGTCGTCTTGGTGGCCAACGCGCAGGTAAAGACTGATCCTTCGAGCGCGGCCGAGCTCAAGCCCATCGACGCCACGACCAAGCTGAGCGCAGTGAACGAGAGCGCCAAGCGCTATGGCGTGCGTGAAGGGCAAACCATTGCCGAGGCCTGTGCCCTCGTCGCAAACTTGGTCGTGCGTGAAGTCACGCAGGCTGAGGTGCTTTCGACCTTGAGTGGCATTGCCGAGGTGGGGCTCAGCTTAGGCACCACGGTTTCGGTCGAAGCGCCGGACACCGTGTGCGTGGACATCACCGGTTCGGCTCATTTGCAGGGCGGGGAACTCGCGCTGGGGTCTGAGTTCGCCAATCGCGTGCGAGCCATGGGCCATTCGGTGCGGGTGGCGATTTCTGATGGGCCACGTTTGGCCCGCGCTTTCGCGCACTGGTTCACACCCAGCGCCGCTGATCCGGAAGATCGCGGAGTGTGCGTGGTGCCTCCGGAGCACACGGCGAAGGCGTTTGCGGCTTTACCGATCAACGCCTTGCCGCTCCCTCCGGATACTGCGGGCTGGTTCGTGCGTCTGGGCGTATTCACCATTGGTGAGCTTTGCGCGTTGCCTCGCCAAGCTTTGGGCAGCCGTTTGGGTGAAGCCGCAGCCAGCGTGACCGAGTTGTGTGCGGGGCGCGATCGCGCGCCGCTGGTCGCATTTTCTCCAGAACGCACAATTACGGAGAGCAGCACTTGGGATGAACCGGTTACGGGCAATGAGCCGCTGTCGTTCGTGCTCGGGGGGCTCGTCTCGCGCGTGAGCGCGCGCCTGACGGGCCGCGGTGAGGCCGCGCAATCGCTCACCCTCACGATTGCGTATGATCCCGCCATTGCCCGATTTCGCAGCGAAAAATCCGAGCTCGTTCTGCGCTTCAAGCTGGCCGCACCGCTGTATCGCGCGGATGAGCTGCGGCGTGTACTGAGCGCGCGCTTGGCTCGCACCCGGCTCGGCGCCCCATCGCTCGGGCTGCATTTGTCGGTCCCCAAGTTGGTCCCCGCCGTCGCACGTCAGTTGGAGCTGACTCAGGTGCTCAGCGGCTCCACCGCTAGCGTCAGCTCTGTCTTTTCTGACGAAGAGATCCCAGTGCTCATGGCCGAGCTTTCGGCCGAGCTGGGTGAAGAGCACGTGGGCACGCTCAAGCTCTGTGATTCACATCGTCCCGAAGCCAAGAGCAAGCTCAGCCCGGCGCTTTTCGAAGCTACCGTGTCCAACGTGCGAGCCGGTGCAAAGAAGGCTCGCCTGCGCAAGGCCGAGCCCTCGTTCGCCGAGCTACCCGGTGCGCCGACCCGTCTCTTACCAGAGCCCTGTGAGCTGCACGGCCCGCTGCGAGTTGGCGTCAGCGTCGCCATCGATCACAGCTTGTTCACCATCGATCACCTGCGCTTCGAACAACGGCTGGATGCGCTGGAGTGGTGGGGACAAGCGCCGGTGGCTCGTGATTACGTGAGGCTCTGGTTACAAGGCGCATCCGGTGGTTTCGAAGCCGTCGCATATGTCGATCGCTCTACGGGGCGGCGCTATTTGCACGCGCTGGCGGATTGAGCGGAACTCCAAGCGTCGCGGGCCGGCGCTATTTGCACGCGCTGGCGGATTGAGCGGAACTCCAAGCGTCGTGAACCGGTGCTTCTGAAACGAACAGCTACTTCGCGCTCAAAAAATCTCTTTGGCTCAGAGAGACACGATGAAAGGAACCGCCGGTCGCATTGGGGGTCTCGAACCCTGCAGCGCAATGCCCAATGGCTTCGTGCTGTGCCCATTCATCGCGAGCCCTCGACTCAAATCGAGACGCTTCATCGCGCTCTAGCTCGCGCCAACTAGCAACCGCTTCGCCCGCGTCGTACCGCGGGTTGATTTCGAAATCGAGCTCGAGCGAGAAACGTCGATTCGCGGCATGTCGATTCGCCGCATGGAGCGACAATTCGTGGAGAGCGAACGGGCTTGTATGCGCAAACAGGCCCGCTCGGTGCCCAAAGCTCCGGCCGCCCTTTGGGATTGGTTCGTGGCCCTGAAAGAATCTTCGTTGGGGCAAACCGAGCACTCTTTCCGTGGCTCGCCGATTACGCCAATCAGCAACAGATGTGTTGGTTTCTCGAGCAAGAGCGAGCCAATGAAACCTGCTTTGGCGACCTCGTCGCGCTCACTCAGGTCAATATGCCCGCCCGCCCCAAGCAGGAGCTGGCCCGCAACTACTGGGACGAAATGCGGAGCGAAGCGATTGACATGCCTCAGTGCCGCAAAACAAGCCCTCCCGCTGGAAGCCGCAGTCTGGGAGTCGCTGGCACTCGGCAATCTGATGGTCGCTTTAGCCACCGCCCGCCACTACGCTTATCAGTCGTTGGGTGCTTTGGGGGTGGCGGAGCTGACCACCCCTCGGAGTAAACCAGTTCGTGCAAGCTGGCTTACTGCGGTTGGGCCTCGTCGTTCAAAACACCTGAGTGCTATTCTTCGAGCACGCGCTTCGATGCTCTGCATTCCGTCGCCTGGCAACGAGAGGTGATCGAACCGTTGCTCACTGACGATCCGACGCTGGCCCCGCTGATCGCCGAAGGTGCGTTGATGCGGCTCGGCTTTGCTGCGCGTTGTTTCGAGCGCTACCGCAAAGAGCTTTGCTCCCTCGATCGATTGGTCGCAAGCTTCGAGTACGCAGACGGGCCCGATCGGTCGAACCTGCCGGCGGGCGAGAGGCAGGCGCGACCGCCGCTCAGAGAAGAGCCACGCAGTTGGCCGGCTGAGGCGCTGCCGTGCCAGCCGTTTCCCATCCGCTCACCTCAGGGCGATGCGACAGTCCGTCCCGTGCGCTGGCCGGAGATGAGACGCGCTCATTGAACCGCAAGCTCCTGCGCTTCGTTCCTTCCAAGAGAGATAGCTGAAGTATCTCCATCACTTGGCGCAAGCTGTAGACGAGCGCGCAGGCCTGGTCATACGTTCAGTGCTCGATGTTCGCGGAGTTGCTCGCCACCACTTGTTACTCGTTTCTGCGGGGCGCCTCTCAGCCCGAAGAGTTCGTGATGCAGGCGGCGAGCTTGGGGCTCTCGGGCCTGGCGATTTGCGATCGCGATGGGCTGTACGGAGTGGTCAAGGCGTTCAGTCAGGCCAAGGCCCTGGGCCAACGCTTCATCACCGGCGCCGAGCTGACGCTCGCGCCGCGGGGGGCCGGTGCCGCGAAAAAGCGAAAGTCGACGCACGAGCTGCCCACGCTCGCACTGCTGTGTGAAAATCATCAGGGGTATCAGAACCTGTGCCGGCTGCTCACGCTGTCGCACGCCGAGCAGCCAAAGGGGCAGAGCGCGCTCGAACTTCAGTGGCTCGAGCGGCACGCGGCGGGGCTCATTGCACTGATTCCAGCTCCGCGTTGTCCGACCGATCCGAGCACGCCGAACGCGAGCGAGCTTCGGGCAGTGCGCGATGCATTCGGTGAGCGCGCGGCGATCGCCATGTATCGGCATTTGGACGGCTTCGACGATCTGCGCTGCGCGTGGGTATTGGAGACAGCAGCACGCTACGGTTTTCGGATCATCGCCAGCGCGCGGCCGTTGTTTCATCAGCCCGCGCGCAAACCATTGTGTGACGTCGTGAACGCAATTCGGCTGGGCACGACGCTCGACCGTGCAGGGACGCGGCTTGCCGGCAACGCCGAGGCATATCTGCGTTCGGAAGCGCAGATCCGCAAGGTATTTCACGATCACCCCGAATGGGTGGATGCCGCCGGTGAGCTGAGTGAAAAGCTGGAGTTTCAGCTCGATCAGCTCAATTATCAATTTCCTTGTGCCTTGACCGAGGGCGAGAGTGCCGATCAGAAATTGGCGCGTTTGACCTGGGCGGGGCTGACTGAGCGGTACCCCAAAGGCGCGCCAGCGAGCGTCCGCACCCAAGTGGAGAAAGAGCTGGCCCTGATCGGCCTGATGGAGGTCGCGACGTACTTTCTCAGTACTTGGGAGGTGGTGCAGATCGCGCGCGAGAAGCGCATTTTATGCCAAGGTCGAGGGAGCGCAGCCAACAGCGCCGTCTGTTATGCGCTCGGCATCACCGCGGTCGACCCCGAACGCTCGAACCTGCTGTTCGAACGGTTTTTGAGCGTTGAGCGCAACGAACCGCCGGATATCGACATCGATTTCGAGCATGAGCGGCGTGAGGAAGTGATCCAAGCCATTTACGAACGCCATGGCCGAGATCGTGCGGCGATGGTCTCGGAGGTGATCTGCTATCGGGGCAAAAGCGCTTTGCGTGAAGTGGGCAAAGTGTTCGGCTTGTCCCTGGAACAAATCGATCGCTTGAGCGGAACGATCACGCATTGGGATACGGCGGAAGTAAGCCAACAGCGTCTGCGCGAAATGGGCTTCGATGAACGCGGTGAGCGCATTCGACGCATCTTGAGCTTGGCTCACGAATTGTCCGGCTTTCCTCGGCATTTATCGATCCACGTAGGTGGTTTCGTGCTCTCGGCCACGCCCTTGTCCGAGGTCGCACCAGTGGAGCCGGGGCGCATGCCCGGGCGCACCGTGGTGCCTTGGGACAAAGACGACATCGAGACGCTGAAGTTCTTCAAAATCGATGTGCTCGGCCTGGGCATGTTGACCGCGATTCGCAAAGCGCTTTCGAGCATTCACGCCGAGGGGGAGCTGTGTTTGGAGGCGGCGGAGCGCTTCGATCCCATCGACGTTTTGGCGCGCGTGCCGAAAGAAGACGCCTCGGTGTACGAGATGATCACGCGCGCGGATACCGTAGGCGTATTTCAGATCGAGAGCCGCGCGCAGATGGCGATGCTGCCTCGTCTGAAGCCGAAGAGGTTCTACGACTTGGTGATCGAAGTCGCGATCGTGCGGCCCGGGCCGATTCAGGGCGGCATGGTGCATCCGTATTTGCGACGTCGAGACGGTGAAGAAGCGAGCGTTTCCCCGCACCCGTGTTTGACGCCGATTTTGCAGCGGACGTTGGGCGTGCCGCTGTTCCAAGAACAAGTAATGCAAATTGCCATCGACGGCGCGGGTTACTCGGGCGGTGAAGCCGATCAACTGCGCCGTGACATGGCCGCCTGGAAGAAGACGGGGAAACTCGAGCGCCATCGCGAACGCTTGCTGGCTGGGTTCGATCGCAACGGGATCAGCCGAAAATTCGGTGAAGCTCTGTTCGAACAGATCAAAGGCTTCGGTGACTACGGCTTTCCAGAGTCGCACGCGGCTTCGTTTGCGCTGTTGGTGTACACATCGTCCTGGCAAAAACGGCATTACCCAGCGCATTTTGCCTGTGCGTTGTTGAACTCGCAGCCCATGGGTTTCTACTCGGCAGCCACCATTTTGCACGACGCCCAGCGTCACGGTGTCGAAGTGCGCGACGTAGACGTCACGCAGAGCGAGTGGGATTCGACGCTCGAGCCCGTGCGCGCGCTCGCGGAAGACGCCGAAACACAACGTTGTCCGCGCGCGCTCCGCGTCGGCTTGCGCCAAGTCAAAGGTTTGTCCGAAAAGTGCGCGCAGCAGTTGGTCGCGGCCCGCTGCCAGCGGCCTTTCGCCTCGCTCGAGGACGTGATTCGCCGCGCCCGACTGCGCGATGACGAAGTCGAACGACTGGCAGAGGCGGGTGCTTTCGAGACCTTGCTGCCAGGGCGTCGGCAAGCCCTGTGGCAAGCGCGCGCGCCGCGAGTTTCTGGCCTATTCGAGGGCAAAGTCGCGAGCGAGCCGGAGGTGCGTTTGCCCTCGCTGCACGCGGCCGAAACCTTGCTCTTGGACTACCAACACAAGAGCTTGTCGGTGGCCGATCACCCCATGCGCCACTACCGCAAGAAGTTGAGCGCGCAAGGCGTGCTCGGTTCGAGTGAGTTGCGGGAGCGTCGAAAGGGGGAGCTAGTCAGCGTGGCCGGTGTAGTGATCTGCCGACAACAACCGGGCACTGCCAGCGGGGTGGTCTTCATTACCCTGGAGGATGAAACTGGCTTTGCGACTCTGATCTTGTGGCGCGCCGTTTACGAACAGTTCCGGCTGCCCGCTCGGCATTCCTCGATCTTACTCGCTCATGGTGAGGTCGAACGCCAAGTGCGCCCCGACGGTTCGAACTTGCCCGGAGGCGGTGATGCAGCCGTGATCCACCTGATCGTGCGCTCGCTGTCGCGCCTGGATATCCCCGGTCAAGACATTCGCGCCATTTCGCGTGATTTTCACTGAGTCGCTGCAATCCCAGCAACTGCGCTGACGCTCGACCGACCCCAAACCATGAGCAAAGGGCTGAGCTCGGGTCGTCACCTGCTATTGACCGCGCTGGGCGTTTGGATCGCCGGGTGCAGTCTCGAGTCCGACCTGCTGAGCCGCACGGGCAACTCCGCGCCCGTGAACGACGGAGTGACGATCAGCGGCGCAGGCACACGAGACGAGGGCGACGCCGCTGTCTTCAACGGCGATGCCTCACGCATCACCGACATCCACGACAGTAGCAACGGCGGTAACGGCGGCGACGGCGGCACGCGCCGAGTTTCCGTGGATGCGATGCCGGGGGGGACCGACAGTGGGGGCGCTTTCGACGAAAGCGCCGGGGACATCGCTGGCGCCGCCGCGAGTGATAGCGGCGCCAGCGGTGCTGGCGGTGAAGCGGGCAGCACCGCCGGTGAAGGCAGCGCCACCAGCCCGACCAAAGCACCCCCGACGCTTTGGTTCAGCGAATACGTCGAGGGCTCGTCCTCGAACAAAGCGCTCGAAATCACCGCGAAGGCGCGCTCCGCGTTGGACGGCTGCAAAGTCGGCAGCTATTTCAACGGCAAGACCGAAGCCACCGTGGTCGCCACTCTGAGCGGCGTGCTCGAAGCGGGCAAGGTGTTCACGCTGTGCACCAGCACCCTGAAAGAAAAGCTTCCGACGGTCTGCAACCAAGTCGGCAATCTGACCTTCAATGGCGACGATGTCGTGGCCCTCAGTTGCGATGGCCGGCTCTTGGACGTAATCGGACAGATCGGCGTCGACCCGGGCGAAGGCTGGGGCAGCACCGTGGATCACACGCTGCGCCGCAATTGCAGCGTCCAGCGCGGTGATCCGTTGGGCAGCGACCCCTTCGATCCCAACACCCAGTGGCAAGTCTTTCCAACCGATACCTTCGACGGCTTGGGCATCCGCGGCTGTTGACGGTTCCAGACAGAGAGGCCGTCGGACGGCGATCGAGGTGCGTTGCCGAACCTGCGATCGCCCAACCCGAAATCGAACGGGTCTACTACGCGACTTCGACGTTTTGCGCGGCCGGCTCGGAGTGGCCATTCAGCTCGCGATTGGCGTGCTGAACGGTGGTCGACAAGGTTTCGCTGCGGGCCACCGCGTTGTCGTTGACCTTCACGCTGACGATGCGCGACACACCGGGTTCGCCCATGGTCACGCCGTACAAGACGTCCACGCTTTGCATGGTCTTCTTGATGTGCGTGATCAGAATGAACTGCGAGCTGGCGGTCATCGAGCGAATGCTCTCGTTGTAGCGAGCCACGTTGGCTTCGTCGAGAGGCGCGTCGACCTCATCCAAGATACAGAACGGGGAGGGGCGATGTTGGAAGATGGCGAAGATCAAGGACACGGCCGTGAGTGCCTTCTCGCCGCCGCTCATCAGTTCGATATTGCCGAGTTTCTTGCCGGGCGGCTGAGCCACGATCTCCACGCCGCTGTTCAGCAAATCATCCGGGTTGGTGAGCAGGAGCTCCGCGCGACCGCCGCGGAAGTGACGCGCGAAGGTCTTCTTGAACAGGGCGTTGACCTCTTCGAAGGTTTCCTTGAAGCGGCGGCGCGATTCCTTGTTCATGTGCCGGATTGCGTGGTCGAGCTCCTCGAGAGCCTTCTCGATGTCGATCTTTTGCGAGTTCAGATCGATGAAGCGGCGTTCGGCGTCGTCGTGCTCGGCCTTGGCGTCTAGGTTGACCGGCCCCATGCGGTCGATCAGCTGCGCGAGCTCGTCGATGCGACGACGGTGTTCGGCGTCAGGCGCCGAGCGCGCGTGGTAGTCGCCCACCACCCGCCGCAGATCCAAGCCGCGGAACTTCTCGCGCACCGTGTTGAGCAAGTGCTCGCGCTCGATGGCGATGCGTTGCACGGCCATTTCGTGCTTTTTGACGGCTTCGTCCACCGACTCGAGCTCGTCGCGAAGGCCTTTGAGTTCGGCTTCTTTTGCGCCCAAGGTCTGGCGCACCGCTTCCAGTTGGCCCTTGGCCTCACTGAGCTCGGCGTGGGCCGACTTGGCGCGCTCGCTCGCTGACATGCGCGCTTCGCGGGCGAGCATGATGCGGGCCGCAGTCTCGCCGTAGCTGACCGATGCTTCGAGCGTTTCTTCGCGCAGCTTGCTGGCGCGCGCTTCGAGTTCGCTCAGCGTGGTGGTGATGCGCTCACCCGCGACGCGTGCGGCCTCGGCTTGCTCGCGCACTTGAGCCAAGCGCACCTTGCGCTCGGTGACGAGCGCCGCCTGCGCGCTGACCTGTTCGCGCCAAGAAGCTGCGGTAGCCTCGGAGCGGGCGAGGGCGTGCTGCAGGCCGTCCAGCTCGGCGCGTACGGTGTCGAGCTCGCTGCGCGAGCCGGATTCTGCACCCGTGGCGGCTTCGAGCGAGCGCGCGATCTCGGCCAGCTCGAGATCGAGCGAGTCTTGCCGGTTTTCGTGGCGTTCGATTTCGGCCGCGGTGCGCGCCAGATCCTTCTCGGCGGTGACGTGCGCGAGTTCGCCCTGGTGCGCTTCTTGTCGCGCGCGATCGAGCGCAGTGCTCACCTCGGCAATGCGGGCGCGCAATGCATTATGGTCGGCGCTGAGCTTCTCGTATTCCTTCTCGAGCCGCTCCACTTCGCCCGTGAGCACGTTCATCTCGCGCTTTTGGTCGAGCATGGCGGATGCCATCTCGTCGCCCGTGCCGCCGCTCACCACGCCGCCCGGATGCGCCACCGTGCCGTCGAGCGCGACGGCGGTGACGCCCGGATAGCGCCCGGCAACGGCTACCGCGTCACTCGCGCTGTTGACCAACACGGCTTCACCGATCAGCGCGCGGACCAGCGCTTCATCGGCTTCCGCGTAGCTGAGTTGATCGGCGAGACGACCGATGACTTGCGCGTCCCCCTCCCAGAAGCCGCGGCCACCGCCGGCAATGTACGGCGGGCGAGCGGCAATCACGTCGGCGCGGCCGCGCTCACCCTGACGGAGCTCAGCCAGCAAATCGACCTGCGCGCTGGCGTCCGAGACCACGATGCACGACAAGCGCGAGCCGAGCAGGCCGGCGAGGGCGTGCGTCAGCTGCTCGGGCGCTTGGATGCGATCGGCGACCATGCCCAGCACGCGCGGATCGCCCTTCTTCGAGAGCAGCGCGCGCGCACCGCCACCGACGCCTTCCAGCCGGCGATGCAGATCTTCGAGCGCGCGCAGGCGATTGCGCTTCGAGCCGAGCTCGTTTTTCACGGAGTCGACCCCGCGCTCGCTTTCCAACGTGCGGCCGCGAAGGCCCGTCAGCTCTGTCTCGAGCTCCGCGCGTTCGCCTTGGGTGAGCCGCTTACCCTCAGCGAGCTGAGCCACGCTGTACTCGAGCGCTTGCTTGCGCGCGAGGCAATCCGAAAGCTCGCCCGTGAGCTTGTCGCGCTCGGCGGCGAGGCGATCGTTGCGCACCCGGGCTTCGGCCAGCCGCTGAGCGATGCCGTCCAAGCGGGCCTCGGCAGCGGCCGAGCGGGCCGTGAGTTCGCCGGCTTGGCGACGGAGCGCGTGCACTTCTTCACTGGCCTGCGCTTCTTCGGCTTGCAGCCCGCTGAGCGCTTCGATCTCGCTCATGGCGTCGGCTTCGCGCGCTCGCTCGTCTCCGGAGAGCTCTGCGACGCGCGCGGCCAGCGCCTCACGTTCTTCACGCAGACCGTTGCTGCGCACTTCGTTGAGCTCGAGCTCGGTTTGCACCGCGTCCAAACGCT
>Ga0164308_10002257_pt1 | contig 10236 bp, 8 predicted proteins | sample Whisoiple_246_MG_FD_109983 | JGI IMG/M metagenome (GOLD analysis project Ga0164308, IMG submission 109983) | Soil microbial communities amended with fresh organic matter from upstate New York, USA - Whitman soil sample_246_MG | ecosystem: Environmental > Terrestrial > Soil > Unclassified >... | reverse complement strand
CCTCCTGCAGCGCTACGGCTCGCTCGTCCACGAGCTGTTCGCCCTCGCCGAGAGCGATCGCAGCCTCTTCGAGCCGCTGCCCGGCGCCGAGGAGTACCTCAAGGTCGAGGCGGTCTACGCCGTGACGCACGAGGGGGCGCTCCACCTCGACGACATCCTCGCCCGCCGCACCCGCATCTCCATCGAGACACCACACCGCGGCACCCAGAGCGCCGAGGCCGTCGCGCGTCTCGTCGCCCCGATCTTCGGCTGGACCGACGACGAGACGGCCCGGGCGGTTGCCTCCTATCTCGCCCGGGTCGAAGCCGAGCTGGAGTCGCAGAAGGAGCTCGCCGACTCCGAGGCCAACGCCGAGCGGCTCAGCGCACCCGATGCCCGGCGGATCCCGGTCAGCAGGACGCCCGACCGTCACTGACGTTCCTAGACTGGTGCGGTGACGACCCGACGGCGCCTCGCCCCGCGCGGCGCGGCTCTCGCCGTGGCCGCGCTGCGGGCCACGGGCTGCGGCAATCCCAACGTCGCCGCCCAGTCACGCCTCGAGGGCCACGCAGGCGCCCACGGCGCGACAGTGCACCCGACTGCGGCGGGCACGGCGTCGGGGCACGGCTCCGGGCAGGTGCCCGCGAAGCCTTCTGACGAAGGGCAGTCCGCAGCCTCGGGCCACAGCCCCACGGTCGTGCAGAGGCCAGCCCCGGCAGCCCTGCGTCCCGGGGAGTCGCTCCGCAGCGTCGAGGTGCCGGCTCCCTACACTCCCAGAGCGCCGGTCGGCGGCACCGACGACTATCGCTGCTTCGTCCTCGACCCACGGATCGCGCGCGACTCCTTCGTCACCGGCTTCGACATCGTGCCCGGCCAAGCGGCCGAGGTGCACCACGTCATCCTCTATCGGGTGCCTCCGGGGCAGGCCGCGGCGGCCACGCAGCGTGATGCCGAGACGCCGGGTGACGGCTGGACCTGCTTCGGGGGCACCGGGCTCGGCTCGGAGGGTTCCGCGCTCGACGACGCCCCGTGGGTCGGGGCGTGGGCACCGGGTGGCAGCGAGCGCCTGCTCGAGCCCGACATCGGCATCCCCCTGCCCAAGGGCTCGCTGCTCGTCCTGCAGGTGCACTACAACCTGCTGCACGGTGCGACACCCGACCGCACCGCCGTCGACCTGCGCGTCTCGACCAAGAGCCTGACACCGCTCGACACGATGCTCCTGCCCGCGCCGGTCGAGCTGCCGTGCCGGCCCGGGCACGCCGGACCTCTCTGTGACCGCGGTGCGGCAGTGCTCGACGTCTCGGCGCGCTTCGGCGCGAACTCGGGGCGGATGGTCGCCGGTCTCCTGCTGCTCTGTCAGGGCAGCTTCACGCCCAGACCTGGCGCGACGCAGTCGTGCACCCGCACGGTCGAGGAACCGGCGACCGTGCGCACCGTCGCCGGTCACATGCACCGCCTGGGGTCGAGCATCCGCATCGACCTCAACCCCGGCACGGCGAAGGCACGCACCCTGCTCGACACCTCGGTCTGGGACTTCGACAACCAGGGCGCCGTCTCCATCCGACCCGCCACCGTCAAGCCGGGCGACCGGCTGCAGGTGACCTGCACCCACGACCAGGCCTGGCGCGACAAGCTGCCCGAGCTGCACGGCATACCGGAGCGCTATGTCGTGTGGGGCGAGGGCACGACCGACGAGATGTGCCTCGGCATCCTCGGTGTGACCCGCCCATGACGGCCTCATCGCCCGACGGCCCAGGCGCGCAGACCGATGTGCTCGTCGTCGGCGGAGCCGGCGTCGACACCATCGTGCGGGTCGAGTCCCTGCCGGTGCCGTTCGCCGACTCGCACGTCGTGCCGCCGATCCGGACGGTCGTCGGACATACGGGCACCGGGGTGGCGCTGGGCTGCCACCACCTCGGCCTGGCCACGCACCTCGTCGACATCATCGGCGACGACCGCGAGGGCCTGATGGTCACCGACAGGCTCGCCGCCGAGGGAGTCCGCTTCGACCACGTCAGTCACCCGACGGGCACCCGGCGGGCGGTCAACCTCGTCGACCCGCAAGGCCGCCGGATGTCGTTCTACGACCCACGCCACCCCTACGAGCTCGAGCCGGATCCCGCGCTGTGGCGTGATGCGGTCACAGCCGCACGGCACGTGCACGCGTCGATCATGCCGTGGACGGTGGCGGCCCTGCACGACGCGACCGAACGCGGCCTGACGACCTCGACGGACCTGCACGACTGGGACGGCAGCAACCCGCACCACCGGCCCTTCGCCGAGGCCGCCGACCTCGTCTTCGTGTCCGGCTCACGGCTTCACGGAGTCGAGGAGGCCGTCGTCGCCGACACGCTCGACCGCGGGCGCGCACGGGTCGTCATCGTCATGGACGGCGCCCGCGGTAGCCGGGTCACCGTGCGCGAGGGCGGCACCTTCGCCGTCGCGGCGATCGACGTGCCGGGACGCCCGGTCGTCGACTCGAACGGGGCGGGAGACGCCTACGTCGCCGGCTTCCTGTCGGCCTGGCTGGCCGGCCGGGGTGCCCGCGCCGCAGCCCTCTCCGGGGCGGTGGCCGGAGCCTGGGCGTGCGGCACCGAGGGCACGCACACGAGCTTCATCGGGCCGGACGAGCTCGCCGTCGAGCTCGCCCGGGTGCGGGCCTGACCGCGACCGGGCGGGTGGGCCGCTGCCGCGGAGGTCAGGCTTGGCTGCCGGCGATGTTGACCATCCAGCCCACGCCGAAGCGGTCGGTCACCATGCCGAACTCGTCACCCCACATCTGCTTCTCGAGCGGCACGCTGACGCTGCCCCCCTCGGAGAGCTTGGCGAAGTAGCCGCGAAGGTCATCGGCGTCGTCGCCGCTCAGGCTGACGCTCATCGCGTCACCGGGGTTGTGGCTCATCCCGGCCGGGGTGTCGGCCGCCATGAGCGTGTAACCGCTCGGCGTGTCGAGCTGTGCGTGCATGATGCCGTCGGGCGGCGTCCCCTCGGGGGCGCCGAACTCGCCGAACGTGCTGAGGTTGAGCTCCCCACCGAAGACGCTCTGGTAGAACTCCATCGCCTCACGGGCGTTGTCGCGGAAGCTGATGTAGGGGTTGAGTCGAGAGGCCATGACGCACTCCTTCGGGGTCGGGTCGAGCGGGACGGGGACCGAGCGGTCCGTCGGTCTCGACGATCCACACTAGGACCGCCCACCCACAACGGGCCCCGTTTGCGGCGACTCCATCCGCCGCCCTGGTCGCACCCCGTGCGCTTGGCGTCAGACACCGTCGACGCAACAGCCTCAGCTCACGCTCACCGCACGGCGTCGGCCCACCGGGCCCTGCCCGTCAGCGCACGACCCGCCGGCCGGTCGCGGACCGGCCCTCCGCGCCGAGCGGTCGCTGCACGCGGCCGTCGTCCGTCGGCCCGAGGCCGCCCTGGCAGCCGGGGCAGTAGAACATCGTGCGCTCCTGCGGCGCCACCCCGATCGGTGCGACGCGCACCGTCGTGCCGCACCGTCGGCAGGGCCGGCCGCTCCGGGCGTGGACGTAGTGCTCATCGCCACGACGGTAGGAGCCCGTGCTCGACTGCACCCCGTTGTTCTTCCCGCCGTGGATGAGCCGATGTGCGCGCGCGACGACGTGCTCGAGCAGACCGCGGTCGAGACCGTCGGCGAGGGTCCAGGGCGCCACCTTCTCGAGGAAGAGGGTCTCGGCGCACCACATCGTGCCGACGCCCGCGAGGTTGCGCTGGTCGAGCAGGGCCTGCCCGATGGGCACGTGGGCGCGGGCAAGGTTGTCGACGGCTCGCGCGGCATCCCAGTCCCGGCCGAGCACGTCTGGGCCGAGGTGGCCCACGAGGTCTCCCTCCCGGGCCGTCGGCACGAGGTCGAGCACGCCGAGCCGCATCCCGAGGGCCGTCCAGTCGGCGGCGGACACGAGCGCCCGCAGCTGCGGGTTGTGCCGCCAGCGCGGGGCCAGCGACGGGGTCGCCTCGATGCGCCACTGCCCTTCCATCCGCAGGTGGGAGTGCAGGGTGAGCCCGCCCTCCAGGCGATGCAGGATGTGCTTGCCGCGGCTCACCACCTCGATCGTGCACCGACCGCTGAGGTCGGCGGTCGAGATCTCCGGCCAGCGCAGGTCAGCCTCGACGATGAGCTTTCCCGCGAGCGCGGCATGGAGCCGCTGCGCGGTGCGCCAGACGGTGTCGCCCTCGGGCACGGCAGGTGACCTCCTCGCCTCCACGTCCTCGTCACGTGGTCCTCTTCGCACTGTATGCGGTGCCACCTGATCCCACGCCGGCCCCGGCACGGTCCACGGGTCGGGGGCCATGCGTCCCCCGCATTGCGCTGATGCGCTCAGACCGCTCCAGCCGGCAGAGGCGTACTGTCAGGAAGCATCGCGTCCGCAGCTCTGAGCGGAGGACGGCATACCGGAAGCCGGTTCATGACGAGTAGCACACCGCATGGGGGGACACCGCCTCAGCAGCCAGCGGAGCTGATGGCGCGGGTCACGGCCGCTCGGGATCTCGTTCGGTCGCTGCGCTCTGGAGCCGTCAGCCGAGACCAGCTGAATCTCGCCCAGGGCCAGCTGCTCGACGCGATGGAGCGCTATGCCGCGGAGCTGGATCGGCGTCGCCTGCCGATCCCGCGGTCGCTGCGCGACGACCTGCGCCTCTACCGCGAGATCCAGGTGCGCCCGGCCCCGACCGCGCGCTATCGGCCCCGCGACAGGTCCTGAGGCGCAGCCACCGGCCGTGGCGTCGCCGGCGACGTGGAGGGCAGAGCGGGGGATCCGCGGCATGACCGACCCTGCACTCGCCGACCGCGTCGCGCTGCTCGGATCGGAGGGCGGCCACGTGGGGGAGGACCTCCCTCGGCGGGCTGCCCCTGGGGACGGCGCGCGCCCACACGGGTCCCCCTGCCTATCGAGGCGGCGTGTCGGCGGAGTCCTCGCGTACCGACGGACGGTCCCGCACTGTCCAGCTCGCGAGGAGGTTGAGCGCAGCCTCGGACGGCGAGTCCGGTGGGGCCGTGTAGACGTTGACCCGCTGGCCCGGGTCGCCGGGCGGCTCGAAGGCCTCGTAGTCGAGCTCGAGCTCCCCGACGAGCGGGTGGTGCAGGCGCTTGCGCCCGGTGCGGTGGTAGCGGACGTCGTGCGCCGCCCAGCGACGCCGGAAGTCCTCGCTCCGCGTCGAGAGCTCACCGACGAGGTCGGAAAGAGACTTGTCGTAGGGGTCTCGACCGGCCTCCGCACGCAGGAAGGCGACGCAGTCGTCGGCGGTCGTGTCGTGGTCGAGGAAGAAGTCGGGAGCACGGGGGTCGAGGAAGATGAAACGCGCGCTGTTGGGCGGCTCCCCCGGAGTGTGCGCCGCGGCGTACGCGTACAGCGGGCTGTAGAGAGCCCGGCCGAGGTCGTTGGCGGCGAGAACGTCGAAGCGACCGTTGCGGAGGAAGGCGGGCAGGAGCATCTGGTCCAGGACCCTCTGCATGGACGGCCGGACCTGCCGACGTGTCGCGGGACGGCGCGCGCCGCGGCGCGGCGGGGCGCTTGCGGCACGCACGAGACGATAGAGGTGGTCGCGCTCCGCCTCGTCGAGCCGGAGGGCGCGAACGAGCCCGTCGAGGACGCCCTCGGAGACGTTTCCGACGGTGCCTCGCTCGAGACGGGTGTAGTACTCGACACTGATCCCGGCGAGCAGGGCGACCTCCTCGCGGCGAAGACCCGCGACGCGCCGGTTCGCTCCGTAGACGAGGAGCCCGGACTGCTCCGGGCTGATCTTGGCGCGTCGAGTGGTGAGGAACTCCTTGAGGTCGTTGCTCGTCGGTTCCTCCCTGGCTGCCATGCCGACAACGGTACGTCGCCACCGCGATCATGGGAGTCCCTGCCAGTACCCCTCACGACAGTGCCTGTTGCATCGATGCGGCAGGGGGTTGGCTGGGTGCTGGAGGGCCCGCACGGACTGACCAGAGAAGGAGCACCATCATGAGGGCAGCGATCTTCCGCGGCGAGCGCAGCATCGAGGTCGGCGAGCGCCCTGACCCGCAGATCCACGAGGCGTCCGACGCCGTCGTCCGCGTCGTGCGTGGCTGCGTCTGCGGCTCTGACCTCTGGTACTACCGCGGCATCAACCAGCACAAGGTGGGCAGCATCGGACACGAGTACATCGGCGTGGTGGAGTCGGTCGGTGCGGCGGTGGAGGGCCTTGCGGTCGGCGACTTCGTGATCGCCCCCTTCACCTACAACGACGGCACGTGCCCCGCCTGCCGAGCCGGCTTCCAGTCGAACTGCGCGAGCGGCGGTGCTTTCGGCAACGGCGTCACCGACGGGGGCCAGGGCGAGAAGGTCCGCGCACCCTTCGCCGATGCGACCCTCGTCAAGGTGGCGGGCCCGCCTGATGGCGGTTTCTCCGATGCGCAGCTCGCGTCGTTCACGGCCCTCTCGGACGTCGCGTGCACCGGCCACCACGCCGCGGTCAGCGCGGGCGTCAAGACGGGCGACACCGTGGCCGTCGTCGGTGACGGCGCCGTCGGCCTGTGCGGGGTGCTCGCGGCACACCGGCTCGGCGCCAGCCGGGTCATCGCCCTCAGCCGCAACCCCTCCCGCCAAGCCGTTGCCACGCAGTTCGGTGCCACCGACATCGTCGGCGAACGCGGCGACGAAGCGGTCGAGGCCGTCCTGCACCTGACGGATGGCGCTGGCGTCGACGCTGCTCTCGAGTGTGTGGGCACGGACCAGTCCATCGAGACGTGCGCCGGCATCACCCGCGCCGGCGGCATGATCGGCGCGGTCGGCGTCCCCCTCTACGAGCGGTTCGAGTACCGGACGCTCTTCTGGAAGAGCATCGGCATCAAGGGCGGTGTCGCGCCCGCACGTCAGTACATCCCCGAGCTGCTCGACGACGTCCTCAGCGAGCGCATCAACCCGGGCCTCGTCTTCGACTTCACGACGGACCTCGACCACGTCGCCGACGCATATGCCGCGATGGACGAGCGCCGCGCCATCAAGTCGCTGCTCACCCTCGGGCAGCCCTGACACGCAAAGACCTCCACCACCACCATCATCAACAACGAGGAGAACCACGATGCAGACACGAACTCTCGGCAACCACGGATCGGGCTCCGGGCTCGAGGTCTCGGCCCTCGGCCTCGGCTGCATGGGCATGAGCCAGTCCTTCGGTGCCCGGCCGCCGCGGGAGGAGATGATCGCCTTCTTGCGGGCCGCGGTCGAGCGAGGTGTGACCTTCTTCGACACCGCTGAGGTCTATGGTCCGTTCCACAACGAGGAGCTCGTCGGTGAGGCGTTGGAGCCGGTCCGCGACGACGTCGTCATCGCCACCAAGTTCGGTTTCGCCTTCGACGAGGCGGGCGCGCAGACCGGCGTGTCGAGCCGGCCGGAGCACATCCGAGCCGCCGTGGAGGGGTCGCTGCGACGGCTGCGCACCGACCGGATCGACCTGCTCTACCAGCACCGCGTCGACCCGGACGTGCCCATCGAAGAGGTGGCCGGAACGGTCAAGGACCTCATCGCGGCCGGCAAGGTCCACCACTTCGGCATGTCGGAGGCGGGCGCCGACACCATCCGCCGCGCGCACGCCGTGCAGACGGTCACCGCGTTGCAGAGCGAGTACTCCCTCTTCTGGCGCGAGCCCGAGGAGGCTGTCCTGCCCACCCTCGAGGAGCTCGGCATCGGCTTCGTGCCGTTCAGCCCGCTCGGGCGCGGGTTCCTCACCGGCCAGGTCACCGCGGCCACCGAGTTCGGCGAAGGCGACATCCGCGCCACGCTTCCCCGCTTCGAGAAGGAGGCCTTGAAGGCCAACCTCGCCCTCGTCGAGCTCATCACCACTGTCGCGGAGCGCAAGCAGGCCACCGTCGGGCAGGTCGCTCTCGCCTGGCTCCTCGCCCAGAAGCCGTGGATCACCCCGATCCCCGGGACCAGACGCCTCGAGCGGCTCGACGAGAACCTCGCCTCGACCGAGCTGGACCTCACCGACGGTGACCTCGCCGAGCTGGAGGAGGCATCCGGCAGCATCCAGGTGCAGGGCGAGCGCTACCCCGAGGCGCTCCAGCGCATGATCGACCGCTGACCGCTCGAAGACGCGCACGCTGGATGGGTCCGTGCCGGAGTAGCCCTACGGCGGGCTGCCCCCGGCTGCAGGGGCCCGATCTGGTAGCACCGCAGCATCTCGCTGTCCTCGTGCTCCCACGCCAGCACCGCCCCACGCGCGCTCCCGTCGCGGGCGCCCGGCGGGCCCTCACCGGCGGCCGCCGACGCTCTCGAGAACTGGTAGTGCCGCATCGCCGGCAGATCGGGGTGCCCAGGGCTCAGCGGCGGAGGCGGAGCCCGCGCGGCGTCATGTGGAAGCCTGCGCGCGACAGTGCGTCGACGAGGGGGTGGCCGGAGCCGAGCACCGAGGCGCCGTCGGCCTTCTCGACCGTGAGGCGGCCCAGCGCACCCTCACGGACGGCGAGCGCCAGGGCGTCGGCCGCCGTCTGCAACCGCTCGGCGTCGTCGGACCAGCAGAGCATCGTCTTGCCGCCGCGCTCGACGTAGAGCACGAGGTGGCCGTCGACGAGCACCACCAGCGCCCCCGCCTTGCGGCTCGGCTGGTGGCCCTTGCGCCGCGAGCGCCCGACCTCTCCCGTCGTGGCGCTCGCGCCGTTTTCGGCTGTCGCGCCCCGGTCGCCGCCCCCCGCGCCGGGAGGGTCGCCGCGACCATCGGTGCTCTCCTCGCCGGCCTCGGTGAGCCCACGCTCGGGCCACGGGATGCTGGCTCCATAGGGGTTGGCCGGGTCGCTCGCGGCGAGCACGAGGGCGGGCGGACCGGTGCCCTCCCGGCGCGCGTCGGGGCCCCTGCCGTTGCGAGCCGGTATGCCGCCGTGCTGGCCGGGTGCCGGACTCGCCCACTCGTCGCCCTGGCTCGGCTCGACCCGGCCGTCCGAGCGCTCGGACGTAGCTGCGCCGGGTAGCCGCGACATCGAGCGCAGGCGGTCGACGGCGCCGGTCGAGGCGAACTGCGACGCGCCGAGGCCCTCCACGAAGTAACCGCGGCGAACTTTGCCCGCCTCCTCAGCGGTCGCGAGCACGCGGTAGACGGCGGCGAACCCCCCGGGCACGTCCTCGGTGACGACCGACCCACGGGTCAGCACGCCGTAACGGTCGAGGAGCAGCTCGGCGTTCGTGACCGCGCGCACCGTCGGGTCGGTCTCTGCAGGCGGCAGCGCGGTCCAGCGGCCCACCCCCGTGGAGGGCCCCGACCCGGCTGCGCGACCGGCCGCCAGCGCCTTGGTCGACGCGGCGACCCCGGCGGCCTCGACCTGCGCAGGGCTCGCGCCCGGGACGGCACCCCGCAGGGAGCCGAAGCGGCCGAGCGAACCTCGACGGCCGGCATACCGCGTCGACCGGGGGCCCGAGGGGCCGCGTTTGTGGGCTGTGCGGCCCCCAGCGAGCAGCGCGCGAAGCGGCGCCACCGTGTCGTTCGTGACGCGGCCGGACCACACCAGCGACCACAGCGCGTCGTTGAGCTCGGAGTCGGACAGGCCCACCCGCGACGCGAGCGCGCGGAAGAAGTAGGCACCGCCCCCCTCAAGGGCGTCGAGGACAGTGCGCTCGGCACCCGTCGGCTCGGCGTCTACATCCGGTGGGGTCAGCGTGAGGTGTGCGGCGTCGGCGAGGTGCAGGCTGACCCAGCCGTCGTCACCCGGGAGCGAGCCGTGACCTCGCCAGACCACCTCGCCGGCGCTCATCACCTCGTCGAGCAGAGCGGGCCTGTAGTCGGTGACCCTGGCGGGGAGGACGAGGGTCTCGAGGCCGCTGGCCGGCAGGACCGCACCCGTGAGCTGCTCGACGGCGCGCAGCAGCCCCTCACGCCCGCGCAGACCACCACCGACGCCCTGCCACTGCGGGAGGAAGCGGGCGAGGTCGAGCTGGTCGACGGGCTCCACCTCGTGACGCAGGGCGGCGAGCGAGCGGCGGCGCAGCAGCCGCAGCACCTCGGCGTCGCAGAACTCCGGACCGTGGCCACCGCCGTTCTCGGTCGGCAGCAGCTCGCCCTCGACGACGCGGCCGGAGCCGACGAGCCGGCGAAGCGCGTCGTGGACCACCGCAGGGCCGAGGCCCCACCACGCCGCCACCGTCTGCACCGCGAAGGGCCCGTGGGTGCGGGCGAAGCGGGCGACGAGGTCGGCGAGCGGGTCGGGCACCGGGTCGAGGAAGGCCTGCGGAACGCCGACCGGCAACGCGGTGCCGAGGGCGTCGCGCAGCCGCGCGGCGTCCT
>Ga0164308_10002255_pt1 | contig 10239 bp, 14 predicted proteins | sample Whisoiple_246_MG_FD_109983 | JGI IMG/M metagenome (GOLD analysis project Ga0164308, IMG submission 109983) | Soil microbial communities amended with fresh organic matter from upstate New York, USA - Whitman soil sample_246_MG | ecosystem: Environmental > Terrestrial > Soil > Unclassified >... | reverse complement strand
CCGAGGTTGAACTAATTGCCTCTGCTTCATCTTGGCTGCTTGCTTTCGTTTGTCGTCCCAGCAAACTCATCACCAAAGAGATTGGCTTATGCACGACGGACATCTTTTCTACCGCCGCTTACCGGTATCGCATATCTAGACAAATTCAGCGATTCCCCACTCTTTCAAGGATGGCTACTTCTAAGCCCACCTCCTACCAACAACACAACAAGCCTACACCATAGGTGCAGGCTTGTCAAGGTCTCAGAAGAGATAGGGGGTCTGTTCGTCACACGGTTCGTCGTAGTCTTCGGGAGAGCAGTGATGACAAAATGAATGTCCACATCGAGTGCATCGAGGACCATTGTGATATTCGTATTCGTGTTGCCAAACGTCGATTTCTCCGTCTTCATCTAGGACCCAATCGTGTTTAATCAAATTTCACCGCCATTAGAATGAATAGGGTATACTCTGTGGCCTTCTTGCGCTCCTTATATTCTTGATATAGGGCGGCAGAGAAGATGTCAATTTCACTGACCTTTTTGCCTAGTTTCTTCTCACCATCCATTACTTTGAAAAGGGAGTCGTGGCCTTCAACATCACCATTTACAATTAAGTCTTCTAGGTCCAAACTCATTTGAAAAATCATCAGGTCGGCAATTTTGTCTGGGTCTTTTTCTTCGTAGGCATCTGCCAACTCCCAATCAAGTCTCAGACGACCTACGGGGCGGTCAGCACCTCCGGTAAAATAGCCATAACTTTCTGGGCCTCTGTAGATATTGTCTTGGTCTGAACCGTTCTCAACTACATTTGAAATGTAGGGCTTAATTCTTTCTAGGGCTTCATCAAGTTGCTTCATAGCACTCCAATTAGGATTCGAACCTAAACCATCAAGAACCAAAATCTTGCGTCCTGCCAATTAGACCATTGGAGTTTGTGTTTCTGCGAGCCTGATGACAGAATCGAACTGTCGGCTGCTGTTTACAAGACAGCGGCTTTACCACTAAGCGAATCAGGCGGGTGTGACATGTTTTTATACAGGTTTGCCTGTCACTAATCCTGTTCGAGCCTCTAGTCATAATCGAAATGACGGTAACTGTGTACGAAACAGTTGTGTTACCACTACACCATAGAGGCGGGGCCGCGAGAGGGAATCGAACCCTCGACATCTATCGTACCAAGATAGCATTCTACCACTGAACTACCGCGACATTAAATTATAGGTCTTTCAATTGAGCCGTCAAGTCGGCTTCGCTGGCCGCTTGGTCCTGCCTTACGGCATCAAACTTGGACACGTTTTCAGCATCAATGACGTACTGCACAAGGCTGTCTTTTAGCCACTGCTTGTAGGCCGCAACAGAACCAAAAGCAGCCAATAGCCTGTCGGCTTGGGCCTGTGATACTGTCAATGTTGGAAGTGCTGGCATAAGTTAATTGTAACTTAGAAAATATTAGTTGTCAACCGGCTCGTAGACATCAACGATGCTTGCCCAGCGGGTAGGATTTAGGAATCCGACAACCTTGTATCTCTTTTCACTCGTGTACCGGCGAAGTTCGACGGTATTGTCATCGAGCACCACGAATGAATCGACATCGTGCAAAATCTCCACGACGCCTTCGCTTAACTCGGTAGGTACATACCTTACTCTAACGCTCACGCTCTCCAACTAGGATTCGAACCTAGAGTCACTCCTTAACAGGGAGTTGGTTTGCCCTTAACCGATTGGAGACTGCTACTCATCAAACCAGAAGTCTTCAAGTAGTCTTTCCATTTTGTCCAACTGTATTGAAAGGCAAAGCGCACATAAGCCATACCGCCACTCGATAGGCTCTAGAAGAAAATCGCCACATTCGATACAGTAGTTCAAGCACACATGGTAGGATTCGAACCTACACGGGTCGTATAAAAACCCACTCGGTTAACAGCCGAGGGCGATGCCAATTACGCTTTACATGTGTATGATATACCTCTAGCGAACTACCTTTGCGCTACGTATCGCATCGGCCCTGCTTCCGAGGTATATTGTTGAAGCATCACCACTCGCATCCCACCGCCTTGTTTGCCCTGTTTACCCGTTCTACGGGTGACAGCATCATGCGCCAAAGCCTTGTCCGTGTGCTTCTCTTCAATTGTAGCATGGCATTGCTGGGGCGTCAAGCCTGTGCTTGCCAGTACCTAAACTGAGACAATGCGTAGTTGTAATCCTCAATCAACTGCTCAACGTACTCATCCTTGAATAGAGGATTGGTCTTGCCATTGTCCAATATTGCGTGCTTGGAGATTGCTTCCAACTTTTCCATTCGGTGCAACCAAGCACCCGCCATGTAATGCATTAGCGCCTCTCAAACTTCTCTGAGCGCTTGTCGCGCACCTTCTTTTGCTTGGCACCATCCTTGCGCCTTTGGTACTTGCGATGCAAAGCAAAGACCGTCAGGGTGTCGCCAGTGAGGTCTGTGTCCCAGCCTCCGTAGTTCTGATACTCTTCTTGGAGCATCTTTAGCCATTCAGTATCACTTGACGTAATACGCTTATTCTTGGGTCTCATGCAACCCTTTCTGTTCGAAGTGCTATTAGACTCTCAAAGTAGCCGTTCCAAGGAACGTAATATCCGTTGGACAAACTACCATATCCTTCGTACGCTCTTGCCTCTTTGACCAATTCGTCAGCCTCATCTTGGGTCTTTACGATACCAACAACGGCTGCCTCATAGTCTGAGCCAAAAGTGTCACCAGTTCTGTACTCAGCGTATACGACATAGAATGGAGGCTCTAGGTCTGTTTCCATTCCTCTATACCCCCAATTGTAGTCGTCGGTGGAGATATAGACCCTGTTCACATAACCGTCAGTTGTGCCTCGATATGAATAAGGCTCGTCGCTGTCTTCTGCGTCGTTGTTGTGATAAGTCGTCACATCTAGATTAACTCGTGTCACCATTTCCTCTTTCTCTAGATTTCTTCTTTAAGTTGCTTGCCAATGTACTCGGCATAGACCGGTGGGATTGACAGCCACATTCCTTTTTCGCTCATGTGGTCAATGCCTAGAAGTTCTTTTTGAATTTCTACCGCTGGCACGTACCCGCCCTTTCGGACATTTCGCGCCTCTACCTTGTCACGCCTTGCACCACCGTAAGAACCGGCGACCTGCAATGAGGTATCGTGCTTTTCATGCAACGGCGGGGTAAAAAGCCAATTGGTTTCAAACATCCTGTGTCTGTCCATGACCAGCGGTGTGCCGTCAGTGTCTATAGCAGACAAGTTAAACATGCGGCCACAAAGCATCTGTGGATTTTTCATTTCGCTACGTGCGTTGAATACGTTTTCTATGACGTAAGGCTTGCCGGTGGCTTCAAGTAAATCTCGTACCGCCGGAATCAGCCGGTCATATCTTTCTAACCTGTCAGGCAAAGCCGAGGTAGCGATTGAGTATCCGGTGCATGGCGGTGATGCATGAATTGCATCAAACTCGTGTCCATGCTTTTCCAAGTAGACAAGTGCATCGGCTTGGTATGACTCAAACGGATAACGCTTCAATCGTCTCTTGTCGTTATCCACGCCGACCACTTCAAAGCCGACTCGTTGGTAGCCAAGGCTTGCGCCGCCTTCGCCGCAAAATAAATCTAGTATCTTCATACAATCAGTATACCACCGATTGCCTTATATGTGGAGCAGGCGGGAGTCGAACCCGCGTATCCAATACTCATTCGTAAATCCGAATTACAACCATTTGCGTACCGCGCCCGGTGTTGCTAGTTCTGTATCCAGTTTTTAAAGAGACTTTGGATTAAATCGGTAGGTCTCGGCACCGACCTTACAAGCCTGTCTATCAGACAGTTGCAAGTGCGGCGTTGGCTAGGATAGCCTCTGCCTCTGCTACTACATCGTAGTTTGCATTTATTTTTTGACGATAGTTATACGGTGCCTATACGTCGTACACCGGGTTGCGTATCTATTCAATATTGTACCGGAGCGAAACCATGACTGCCCCTTGGTGCTGCGGTCTGGTATATTAAAGACTCATGAATATCCCAAGTGAGATAACCTTCGTCTGTTTCAACCAATACGTATGCATCCGTTTCATTTTACCGCTTGCGTACCCCCGCTGGGAATCGAACCCAGAAATACTCTTTAGGAGAGAGTCAGTTTGTCCATTAGCCTACAAGGGTGTGGTGCGGGCTGCTGTAGTCGTTGAGCACTTCCGCCTTACCTATCACACACAGAAACTAGTATGCGTGCGCTTACTTCCGGTCGTCCTTCTCAGAGATATACGACTCTCTGAAAACCCGCGCGCGCCCGGTGGGATTTGAACCCACGACTTTTGCCTTCGGAAGACAATGCTCTAACCACTGAACTACGGGCGCATATTTAAATTTACCCCGCCGAAGCGGGGTATAATGGAGGTGCGTACCGGAATCGAACCGGTGTTGAGTGGGTTGCAGCCACTTACCTAGCCTCTCGGTCAACACACCAAGTTCCCCGTTTTAAGGTCTGAGGAAACACCTATATGTAGCGTGCAAGCACTGGCCTACCGTGGAGAAGAAGGGATTCGAACCCTCATTATCTTGCTTGCAAAGCAAGCGCCTTACCTATCGTGCCACTTCCCCAAGTGACGGTTTAACTAGATTATGGCACCAAGGGCTAGCCTTCGCTCATGGCATCTAGAGGTTTTCCGTCTTACCCGGTGGCGTAAGAGAGATTCGAACTCTCACGGAGGTGGTTTACAGCCACGCCGACACAGCCTTCGCTTTACGCCTTGTACCTCTATTGTATCAGGCTAGAGGTAGCCTGTCAAGTCAGCCTTGCAAAATTGAATCTATGTACTGCTTTACATCGCGTGGCGTTGTTGAACCGTCTGGTGTCCAAACGTCTGGACGACCATCCCTAATCCAACTATTCGTACCGCCCCTGCCAAGGTTATATGAGGCAATCGCGTCACGGATGTTTCCCTTGAAGTAAGGGATGTTGCCATTGTAGTATTGAATTACAAAATTGAAAGCATTGATTGGTTCAAGTCGAGTATCGGTGTCCCACTCTGGGTGAGCCTCCGCATTGATTTGAGCCAAGCCAACGTCGCGCGGGTCAACATAACCCACAGCGCCAGCGTCCCAATTGCTCTCGTGTCTAATGGTACCAGACAGAACGGCCAACGGCAACTCTGCAATTGCACGCCTCTTGTATGCCCTCTTTAGGTCGGGAAGAAGCAATGCCTTTGAGGTGTCCGGTCCAATACCGCCCCATGCCAAGCCAATTGCGGGGTGCTCATCTTGAAATCTCAATACCGCCGCATGTGTCTTGTCCTTGTAGGCACCATCAATCTTTAAATTAATTCCCAAGCGTCGAGTCAGTGCTCGTTGATAAGCCTTTACCGCTCCGCGTACCGCGTACTGGTTTGGGTCATCTTCGTTAATGTCCACACCCGAACCGTCGAAGTAGTACGGTCCCGGTCTAGACGAATCATTGTATTGCTTGGTGCCGCCAACTCCGCTGACGTTCCAAGCCCCTCTTCCATTTACCATAGTGGCGGAGGCAGGATTTGAACCTGCGGCCTTCGGCTTATGAGGCCGACGAGCACAACCGAACTGCTCCACTCCGCTAGTAGCGATACCAAGAATTGAACTTGGATATAGCGCTTATGAGACGCTCGTTCTACCATTGAACTATATCGCCAAGGTGTCCGGTCCTAGATTTAGACCTTCCATAGTTCGCTTTCGTTGGATTATTTTTTCCCAACTTATCCACGGTATCCCTACCGTACGAACCGCGCCTAGTAGATTAAGTCTACCACACTTTAACGTCACAGTCTACTCGGCTGCTTTCGATTCATATAAGGGTTGCAGGCCCCTATACTGCACTAATTGCATACCAACAACCTTGGGCTTGCGGCCTTCCAGTTGCCCCGATTGCCTCACGACTCGGGGATTAAGACGCTGTTGACTTATGACGGGAGAAGTCTTTTGCTTAGTAACTAGTGGGAATCGAACCCACAACATTATTTTCCGTAGAAATACGGTCTACCATTGACCTATAGTTAATTTGGCTGACGATGTGCTTCTCCGCGAAGTTCCGCCTCCTTTTGGGACACAGAATGCTTCACACCATCATAGACTTTCGCTTGCGGCTACTTATCATCTACACGTACCGGTCAGGGTATGCCTACCCCAACGTACACTATCGTGGTGTCCGCACTCGGTTGCAGCCTTGCACTTATACACCTTCCTGTCGTCTACCGGAGTTTCGGATGATTCCCTTTTACCCTGCCGGGTGCCTCGCTCTGCTCTCGCAGTATAGAGACGGGGTTCCTTCGTGCTCCTGCAACCGTAACTACACGATTGCTTAAAGACCGGATTGTCTGGTTATACCATTACTGGTGATGGGCAACCAGCCCACCTTTCACATGGTCACCCATGCTTATCGTCCCAGACGACGTTTTTCAATTATATTTACGTGCGGCAGACGGGGCTCGAACCCGCATCCTTCTCGTTGGCAACGAGACGCGCCACCAATTGCGCCACTACCACATTAAAAGGCTTTGCGCGAACGTACAGTAGCGTCCCCGGCGAGTAGTCTGCCCGCCACTGACCGGTGCTGACTAGGCGTGGTCATCTTATTTAGCCTTTAAGTTATTTAGTTCTTGACTGTATTGATATTGAATGCGTTTACTTCGAATGTCTTGTCAACATTGCCTGTTGATACGAATTCGATGCCGTATTCAATTTGCACCATCTTGACTCTACCGCCGACCCAGCCACGTGATTGCATGTAAGCAACCTTTGCCTTTAGGTCAATTGTACCAGAATCAAAGTTGTCACGCGGTACGAAAGCAAAGTAATCATTATCAGACTTCCACACGTCCCACGTGTGACCGTCTTGTGTTACTGAGCCCCTGATGCTACCGGCTGGTGTTTGGTTTGAATTGTGGTTCCAGACCATCAATTCGATGTTTCCATCGTTAAGCCAAACATCATATGATGCATCCCAGATACCGCCGTTTGGAGGCGTTGAATCAAAAGTAGATTCAATCGTCTTGAAACTGCTGACTCTTGGTTGACTTGCTCGATTACCCCATTCTCCGTAAGTCTTGCCAACGTGCGGATATGTCTTAACTGCACCGTCTCCGGTGGAGTTGTCCATATTTGCAACAACCTTCCAGTCGTTGTAATTGCAGGCTGACAACTTTTGAGATACGTTGTAATCTGCGGCATTCCACATTCCATTGTTTACAAAGTAGCCATTTGCATAGTTCTTTGTGCCTTGTGGATTTGTGGTGGTCCAAGGATTAGCACAGCCTAGGTCTGCTTGTGCAGGGCTAGCGACTGCCAATCCCGAGATAATTAGGACAATCGCTGCGAACAACATAAAAATGTTTCTCACAATCTTGCTCCTTCCGATGATTTATCATCAATTCCAGAGTAAGACTTTGACTGTCCTAAGTCAAGAAATATTTAGTTTGTATACCCTATATTGGGTAAGTGACTCGGACGGGAATCGAACCCGCAATGACAACTGATTGAAAGTCAGCGCTGCTACCGCCAGTGGACACCGAGCCGGGTAAGGGAGCCCCGGGTTTATTAGACTAACCGGTTTTCCCTTGCAGTCCGTATGGGATTCGAACCCATCTTCACGCGGTCTGAGAAACCGGTATCCTTGCCATAAGACCCACGGACCAAGCGGGGTTTTGTTCAAACCGGACCCCTTACCGCTTGATGTATCAATCATACCACATGCCCTAGAGCGTGTCAAGCCTCACTGTCCGTAGACATTTATGTCTTGGACACAGGTTGCACCGTTACCGGCGACAGCCTTGAACTTGATGTAATCAGGACCGCCAACAAAGTTTACCAGCAATCGGTGGTACTGGAAGTCACCACTGTCACCACCACTTGCAGACAAGTCGCCGTCGTGGTAGATGTACCAATTCCAATTGTGCGGAGCACCAGAGCCAGCGTCATTGATTGCAACCTCGACATAAAGCCTAGGAGCGTCAGTGGTGCCACCCTTGTTGATTGCCAAGTGTCCGGTCATCGGCGCACTTCCACAATCAACCTGTTGGAAATAATCCCACGGCGAGCAATAACAACTTGCTGCCGAGGACGGGCCTACAGTCAATGCGAGAACCGCAAAGATTGTGACCACCATCATCAAAATCTTCTTCATATCAATCACCCATATACCGTGATTGACTGAGAGCACTTGGCTCCGTTATTGGCAACTGCGACGAACTTGACGACCTCGGGAGAGCCGGGGTAGTTTACCATCAACTTGTCACGAGTGAAAGACCCGCTGTTGGAACCGCTGTAAGAGCGGTCACCGTTGTGGTAAAAGTCCCATGACCAACCGTGAGGTGCGCCAGAACCCGCATCGTTAATGTCACCTTCGACATACAACTGGTCGCTGTTGTCTCCGGTACCGCGATTAATCGATAGGTGTCCAGTCATCGGAGCACTGCCGCAATCTACTTGCTGGAAATAGTCCCAAGGACTTCCCCATGAAGCATTTGCCGGTGCTGCCAACACCAATGCTAGCAGCATACTGGCAATCAGTACAAGAATCTTCTTCATCTATTCCTCACAAATTCAAAGATGCGGTGCAGTTGATGGTTCGAGCATCGTTAGCAGCGCGGAACTTTAGTGTGTCTGGGCCAGTCGGATTGTCAATGACATAGGTGCCAAAGAAATTGCCCCACTCGTGACCGTGGCGAACCTCTACACCATTACGGTAAATCCACCAGTCCCAAGAGTGTCTGTTGTCTGGATTGTCATAGATGTCAACGTCAGTAATGAAATTACCGTTACCATAGACAACACCGATGTCAACCTTTAGCCCGCTACCGCCGCCGTCGCAACCGTTTAGATTGTAGGCGTCATACGCCTGAGCAGGTGCAGCCATAGTCAACGCCATTGCGAGCGTCATTGCCATTGCTGCAATCATCATCATAATCTTCTTCAAGGATTTCTCCGTCCCGTTATTTTCTCTTGTCTTTGACGCCATGCGTCAAATAAAAATACACAGGCAGAGAAACCAATAGACCAACGCCTATTCCAATCAATCCTGCGTATAGATAAATCACGTACTCCCGGTGGGGCTCGAACCCACAGTACCTCTCGGAGCAGATTAAAAGTCTGCTGCACTAGCCAATTGTGCGACGGGAGCAATTAAAGCGATTACTTGTCCTTCTTGGTCTCTGACTTTGGTGCTGGCTTTTCGTCTTCGAGAACGATTGTCGGCTCATCCTCAACCACGCCATTCAACTTGTTATCACAAGCAGAACATGGGTCAAGGTCTACCGCTTCTCTAACATCATACTCATCATAAGTCTTGCCGCACAGTGTTCCTACGACTCGACCATCATCAGTATCGTTGATGCTATTGACGATGTGACCAACCCTACCATTACCGGTAGTGACTCTCAACATCTAAGTAACCTCCTTGTTTTTACTACGTACACCTACTCGGACTCGAACCGAGGACACATAGATTAAGAGTCTACCGTTCTACCAACTGAACTATAGGTGCGTGGAACTCCCGGTGGGACTCGAACCCACCCAGCCTTTCGGCAGTAACTTAAGAGGATACCGGACTAACCAACTGTCCAACGGGAGCATATTGAGTTAACCGTCTACGTCATCGACTGGACGAGGACAGCAATTGAATCTTTAGCCTATTCGCATTCCGCATATATTCAACCGCTAGGTAAATTAACTCAGGGATTACCCTTACCACCGGGTGTGTGACGGGAGTCGAACCCGCTATGACTGGCACCACAAGCCAGCGTCTATCCGTTTGACCTCACACACCATAAAGTTTCCGCTTGGATTGGCCCTTTCATGCCAACGCAATCCGCCCCGACCCTTGGGGAAACTTGTTTATTTTATCGTCTGCCTAGTACAACTAGAACTAGGACGACAATTGCCAAGACAATAAGAATAGTCCATAGCAAGTTCATGTGCTACACCTCCTGTGACTTGACTTATATAAGTCTACCACAGGTTGAAGCCGGTGTCAATACAATCTTTTTGGAGTTCCAAACCAACCTGACGGGTTTGAATACTCCTTGCATGACGCACACAAGACCCTGCGGCCTTGCATAATCATGATTTCGATGGTTGTTCCTGCGTCTGCTAGGCATGTCATACAACAGAAAACTATGCCGTCACAGCACTTGACCTTTACATACCATACCGCCCTGTTGGCACAGGAGTCACATTTTACGGTGTCATCCAAGGCTAGGTTGAATTCTTTTAGCCACTCAGAGTTTCCCTGAGT
>Ga0164308_10002254_pt1 | contig 10242 bp, 10 predicted proteins | sample Whisoiple_246_MG_FD_109983 | JGI IMG/M metagenome (GOLD analysis project Ga0164308, IMG submission 109983) | Soil microbial communities amended with fresh organic matter from upstate New York, USA - Whitman soil sample_246_MG | ecosystem: Environmental > Terrestrial > Soil > Unclassified >... | reverse complement strand
CACTTCATGTTCCGTCTCGTCAGGCAGTGTCAGGACCAGGTTCACGCCCGCCGAGAGGCCGCTGATGCCGACGTCGAAACCGGACAGTGCTTCGACGAGGGTGTCGCGCCGCTTGCGGTATCGCATCCGCATCCGTCGGATGTGCTTGTCGTAGCTGCCCCGTTCGATGAAATCGGCCATGGTCAGCTGCGTCAGGGCGTCGACGTAGAACTGCTGGCCTCCCGCGGCATCCAATACCGCGTCAATCAGGTTGTCCGGCAACACCATCCAGCCCAGTCGCAACGCTTGCGACAGGCTCTTGCTCGCCGATCCCATGTACACCACCCGATCCGGGCACAACGCCTGAAGGGCACCGATCGGCTGGCGGTCGTAACGGAACTCGCCGTCGTAGTCGTCGTCGAAGACGTATCCACCTGTGCGCTGCGCCCAGTCGACGACTGCGGTACGGCGTTCGGCGTGCAGCGGCATTCCGAACGGGCTGTGATGCGCGGGAGTGAGCAACACCGCGGGCGTTTCCAAGCCATCCAGCTCGTCGATGACCGCCCCGCGATCGTCGACGCCGATCGGCACCGTTGCCACGTCCAGTGCCGCGAGCGCTTCCCGGAAGATGAACAGCCCGTAGGCCTCGACGGCGACCGGACCTTGCCCGCGAAAGACCCGCCCCAACAATTCGACGGCATGGCGCACGCCTGCGCAGACCACCACCGACTCCGCTGACGTGCGTACGCCGCGAGCCCGTGTCAGATACTCGGCGAGCGCGGCGCGCAACTCCGGTCGGCCACGCGCGTCACCCATTCGCAGCGCTTCGGTTGGGGCCGTCGACAGCGCTCGGCGGGCGGAGGCCGCCCATTCGGTCCGAGGAAACTCCGACACGTCGGGGGAGCCCGGCATCAGGTTGTGCACCGGCGCCGCCCGCACGCCGCGCGCCCGCGGAGGTGCCTCCGCCCCGCTGGCGTTGAGTACCCAGGTGCCCGCGCCCTGCCGTGAGGCCAACCAGCCTTCGTTGACGAGCTCGGCGTATGCCTCAGCCACCGTGTTGCGCGCCAGTCCGAGGTCCGTGGCGAGACTGCGGGACGGAGGAAGCATCGATCCAGGTGCGAGTCGACCGGACCGCACGGCGTCGCGAAGCGCCCCGAGCAGGAGTTCCCGCGTACCGCGCGCCCCTGGCTTGATGATCTCGCGCAGGTCGAGGTGCAGGTCGCGACTGCCGAAATTGGCCCGCGAAGTCACTACTAGATTGAACCATGATGATGGGTCTATCCGCACTAATCTCGAAGACATGACACAGACACTGGAAACCCAACTGGCCGCCAACAACCGACTGAAGATCTACAAGTCATCGCCGGAGCTGCTCGACGCGATGATGACGCTGAGCGCCGCCGCCGCCAAGGACGTCGAGCCCGAGATCGCCGAGCTGATCAAGATCCGCGCTTCGCAGATCAACCACTGCGCGTTCTGCCTCAACATGCACCTCGTCGACGCCCGCAAGCACGGGATCAGCGAGCAGAAGCTCGACGTCCTCGCGGCCTGGGAAGAGGCAGGCGACCTGTTCTCCGAGCGGGAACGTGCTGCGCTCGCCCTCGCCGAGGCGATCACCGAGGTGGTCGACGGTGTACCCGACGACGTGTACGCGCGGGCAGCCGAGGTCTTCGACGACCGCGAGCTCGGTCAGGTCATCGCTGCGGCAGTCGCCATCAACGCGTGGAACCGGATCAACGTGACGGTCCGCACCGCGGTGCCCCGCCGCTGATACTTAAAGGGATGGACACCCGGTTCGGCGCGGAGATCGTCGTCAACGGCGACGTGGTCGAGAAACTGCACCGACCGGGAACAGACCCGAGGGCATTGAGGACCCGACTCCGCATCGCCGCCGAGTCGGGTTCCTTTGTGTCTCCGCTCAGCGCGGTTCCACGGCCGGTGGGTACGCGGTGGGCCACCACCTGGCCGCGGGTGGAAATTGTTGTGCCGCAGCCAGACCACTTGCCCTGGGCGGAAGCAGCTCGTCTGCTCGCCGGACTGCACTCCGAACCGAAGCAGGCGCGGGTGCCGCCGCACGGCTGGCCGCAGCGGCTGCGACGCGCCGTAGACATCGCCCGCGAACACGACGTCGTACGTCAAGCGGCAGCCGCCTTGCCCGCCGCGGCTTGGCGGAGTGGCTCAGCGCACCGGCCGTCGACGCTGGTGCACGGCGACTGGCATCTGGGCCAGCTCGGCAGGCGGCAGGCGGCGCAGGCGTGGCTGCTGATCGATGTCGACGACCTTGGTGTCGGCGATCCGGCATGGGACCTGGCCCGGCCTGCCGGCTTTTGGGCCGCGGGCCTGATTCCCGACGAGGACTGGACGACCTTCGTCGACGCGTACCGCGCCGCGGGAGGGCCAGGCCTGTCCTCCGGCGACCCGTGGCCGGTGCTCGAGCCGTTCGCGCGGGCGGCCGTCGTGCAGGCGGCGGCCCATCACCCCGGCGACGAACTCCTTATCGCGGCGTGCGCCCGCATGCGCTAGCTGGAGAAGAACAGCCTGCCGAAGCCCTGCTTGCGGTAGTGCTTGTTACCGCGGTGGCCCCAGCCGGGGCCGTAGTCGTAGCCATATCCCTGCTGAGGCGGAGGTGGCGGCGGCGCGGCCTGCACGAATCGGTTCTCCATCTGGGTCATCGCCTCGAGCTCGCCGAAGTCAAGGAAGATGCCCTTGCAGGTGTCGCACTGCTCCAGGTGAATACCGTTGCGTTCGTAGGTCTTCATCACCCCTGCGCACTTCGGGCACAGCAGCGTGTTGCCTACGCCTGCAGGTGGCGGGGCCTTAGGGGGTTCGTATGGCGGGATGCTCATGGTTCGTTAACGCGCGCGCATCCTGTGAAGTGCCTGAAAGGCTAAACCCAGTAGGGCACGCGGGCCCGGTACTGCCGCATCGCGATGGCCGCGAAGATCCAGCCGATGATCGTGAGCACCACCACTATTACCCAGTGCCGCACCTCCTGCTGCGCACCGAGAAGAGGCGCCCGGACGATGTCGAGGTAGTGCAGCAGCGGGTTGAGCTCGACGATCTTTGCCCACTTCCCGGCGCCCTGCTTATCGAGCGTGGACTCGTTCCAGATGATCGGCGTCATGAAGAACAGCAGCTGGACGAGGCTGAACAACAGCGGGCTGATGTCGCGGTAGCGGGTGGACAGGATGCCGAAGCACAGCGACACCCACACGCAGTTGAGCACGATCAGGCCGAGCGCCGGGATGACGGTGAGGTCGGCCCACGACCACGGCTTGGGGAAGATGATCGCGATGACCACGAAGATCACGATGTTGTGCGCGAACAGAATCATCTGCCGCCACACCAGCCGGTAGACGTGCACCGACAACGGTGTCGGCAGCTGTTTGATCAAGCCCTCGTTGGCGACGAACACGTCGGCGCCCTCGAGGATGGCCGCGTTGATGAGGTTCCAGATGATCAGGCCGAGCGTGACGTACGGCAGGTGCTCGGACAGCTCGAGCTTGAACAGCTTCGAGTACAGCCCGCCCATCGCGATCGCGGTGACGCCGGTGGCGATCGTGATCCAGAACGGCCCAAGCACCGACCGCCGGTAGCGCTGCTTGATGTCCTGCCAACCCAGGTGTGCCCACAGCTCGCGGCGGCCGAATCCGTCGACCAGGTCGCGCCGCGCGCGCGACATCGTCCTCGACTGAGCGGCGGCGTCGGTGAACGTCATGGCTTCTCGAACCTTTCCCGCTTGCCCTGCCTGCGCAGCCGAACCCACTCGGCGAGACCCCTCGGGTCGCGACGGGACACCAGGAAGTACCAGCCGAACCGCAACCACTCCTGCGGCAGCAGCTTGCGTAATCCCGGCTGGGACAACAGGTAACCCCGATTGCGGTAGGTGTAGAACCTCTTGGCGGCGTTGTCGGGGTACTGGGTGTGCATCCGGCCGCCCAAGATCGGCTTGAATTCGTCTGTCCCGCAGGGGTGCAGATAGATTGCGTCCAAACAGGTTCCGAACGACAGACCCGAGCGGACCAACCGCCGATGGAGTTCCACCTCGTCGCCCCGCACGAACAGCCGCAGATCCGGCACGCCGACGGCCTCGACCGTGGCCGCGCGGAACAGTGCGCCGTTGAACAGCGACGCGATCCCTGGCAGCAAGTCTTGTCCCGCGCCCTCGGTGCGCAGCTCGCTGGCCCGTCGACGCCACACCAGCCCGCGACGCAGCGGGAACGCCAACTGATCCGGGTCGTCGAGGTTGCACACCATCGGCGAGACCTCGGCCAGTGCGTGCCTGCCTGCGCAGTCCAGCAATGTCGCCAGCACGGTGCGGTCCTGCGGGCGTCCGTCGTCGTCGGCCAGCCAGATCCAGTCGGCGCCCAGCGCAAGTGCGTGCAGCATGCCGAGCGCGAAACCGCCTGCGCCGCCTAGGTTTCGGCGGGAGCCGAGGTAGGTGGTCGCGACGGGCTGGCCGGCGACCAGATCGCGCACCCGCTCGTCGTCATCGTTGTCGACCACGATGAGATGGTCCAGCGCGCGACTCTGAGTGGTCAGCGCGTCGAGCGATTTGGTGAGCTCATCGGGGCGCCGGTGCGTGACCAACACACCGAAGACGGTGTCGGTCATGTAGCTTCACGGGCGTTCTCTTCGAGCACCTCGCGCACGTGGTGCGCGGCGTCCTCGCCCTCGTAGGCGCGGACGACCTCCTCGATACCGCCGGTCATCCTGACGGTGCCGTGGTCGATCCACATCGCGGTCGTGCACAGCCGGGCAAGGAACTCGTTGGAGTGGCTGGCGAACACGAGGATGCCGGACCGTTCGACCAGACCCTTCAGCCGCGTCTGGGCCTTCTTGAGGAACTCGGCGTCGACGGCTCCGATGCCCTCGTCGAGCAGAAGGATCTCGGGATCGATGCTGGTGACCACGCCCATGGCCAGCCGCACCCTCATGCCGGTGGAGTAGGTGCGCAGCGGCATCGATAGGTAGTCGCCGAGCTCGGTGAACTCGGCGATCTCGTCCACCTTGGCCATCATCTGCTTGCGCGTCTGACCAAGGAACAGGCCGCGGATGATGATGTTCTCGTAACCCGATATCTCGGGGTCCATGCCGACGCCGAGGTCGAATATCGGTGCAACGCGCCCCGTCACGGTGGCGACGCCCCGAGTGGGCTCGTAGATCCCCGACAGCAACCGCAGCAGCGTCGACTTGCCCGCACCGTTGTGGCCGACCAGCCCCACCCGGTCGCCGAGCTCCAGGGACATCGTGATGTCCCGCAGCGCCTCGATGACGACGACGTTGGACTCGTTGCGTCCGATCGTGCCGCCCGCCTTGCCGAGGAACGCCTTCTTCAGAGAGCGCGCCTTCGCGTCGAAGATGGGGAACTCCACCCACGCGTTGCGCGTCTCGATATGTGGTGCTGCCAACCTGAGCCGCCGCTACAGGTACTGCCCGGTGCCGGGCGAACCGGGCCCGCCGCGTTGTCCCGGGACGCTGACGCCTGGCGGCAGCGCGCCCTGTCGCATCTGCTCGAGCTGCTGGCGGGCCGCCATCTGCTGGGCGAACAGCGCGGTCTGGATCCCGTGGAACAGTCCTTCGAGCCATCCAACGAGCTGCGCCTGGGCGATTCGAAGCTCGGCGTCGGACGGCACTCCGTCCTCGGTGAACGGCAGCGTCAGCCGCTCGAGCTCGTCGCGCAGTTCGGGCGCCAGGCCATCCTCCAGCTCGCGGATGCTCGTCTTGTGAATCTCGGCCAGCTTGCCGCGGCTGGCGTCGTCCAGAGGCGCCGCCCGCACTTCTTCCAACAGCTGCTTGATCATGGTGCCGATCCGCATCACCTTGGCGGGCTGCTCGACGAGATCCGTCAGCGCTTTGCCGTCGGCAGCATCGTCGGGCATCTGTCCATCGCCGTCGATGATCTCGATGTTGTCGTCGTCTTCTGGATTCGCAGTCATCCGCTCCGCATTCCCTCTACGCGCCGCGCCACTCATAGATCTTGGTCTCACCGTTGTCGTAGATCATCTCCCACGACTTGGACTTGTCTAGCGACACTAGCCCGTCGGGCATTGCGAACTTCAAGACCACCGGTGTGCTGGTGACCACATACCGGATATTGAGCGCTTTCACCGCTTCGGCGATGCGCGGGTCGGTGTCGGCATCGTCGGCGAAGGCCCAGAAGACGAAGCGGTGGTAGCCCGGTCCCTGCTGGACGGGATAGTCGTAGTGGGTCCACAGCGGATGCAGCCCGGCCACCGCGTACATCCAGGCCGTTCCATCGGTGTTCGCGTTGCCGATCAGGGTGTCGCGCGCATCGGGCAGAGTCGCGAGGTAGGCGAACGCCTCGAGGTCCTTCTTGTCGATTATCACCGAGTCGTACTTCTCGCCGAACAGGAAACTGCCGCGGGGTAGGTAACAGACGCCGATGACCACGGTGACGATGACGAGCACTGCTGCGGTCACGCGGTATGAGTGCGGCGGACGTAACCGGCGGGCGGCGAAGCTGACGAGGACGAAGAGTCCGACGCCCGCAGCGGGGGCCAACAGCATCGCCACCACGGCCGACAGCCTGCGCGGGTCGCTGTAGAAGAGGTCGCTGACTTTGCCGGTGAGTGCGCCGAGCGGGCCGCCGAACGGTGCCGACGAGTGCACGATGCAGACGACCAGCCCGAGCCAGACGACGAGCGGCCACCAGACCTTTCTGACGAGAAAGACGACGGCGCCGACGCCGGCCAGCAGGACCAGCACCCACTGGATGGGGAAGTCGTTCAGGTGGCGGGTGTGCTGGACGACAGCGTCGATCAGTCCGCGCTTCTTGCCTTCGTGGGTGATGAACGCGTGCCCCTCGATGATCTCGGCCTGCTGCAGCACGCCGACGAACTGCGGCAGCAGCAGGCACACCGTCGGCGCCGCGATGACGACGAGCGCGGCGAAATCCGAGAGCCTTCCGCGCACCGGATGCCACAGCGCGTCGACCAGCCACCAGACCACCACGAAGGCGACTGTCACGACGCCGCCTGTGATGTGCACCGAGAAAACCCCCAGCAGCGCGAGCACACCGAGGGGGATCCGGTCACGGTGGCGCACCGCGGACATCACCAGCGCCATCGTCGGCACTGCGACGCCGTATGCGGCGAGGTTGGGCATCGATGCGGTGTCGAACTCGACATAGGGGATCGCCGTGAAGGACGCGGACAGCGCTGCGGCGGTCGCGGCCGCGCCCGCGGTCTGCCACTCGCTGAACTTGCCGCGCAGCAGCTTCCACGTCAGGATCGCCGCGCTGGCCGGGAACAGCCAGACCGCCACCGCCACCGAACTGAGCGTGTAGGCGGTGGTCGGCGCGGCACCGGTCACCTGACTGAACACCGCGGCGACGGCGTGGAAGGTCGACGGGTAGTACAGCGCGTCATGGGTTTCGACGTTGCGCAGCTCGCCCATGTGTGTCGGTGAGGCCTGCCCGGTGTCGAGGATGAACCGGACCGTGTTGGCGTGCCAGACGGCATCCCAGGTGCTCGGTATCGACTGCCAGTGAGGTAGTCCCTTGACCGCGGCCAACCCGATCAGGGCGGCGCCGAGCACGACGCCGACGGCGACGGTGACCGCGGGGCCGCGGGAGGGTGCCCGCGTCTCGGCATCCCGGTCGCGGTAACGCTTGAGCACGTTGGGCAAACCGGCGGCAATCGCGGTCACGACGGCAAGGGCAAAGAAAGCGGTCCATGCGTTCCATGGGATTCCGACGGCGCCGAACGGGACGATGGCCAGCGCGACGACGCCGTAGGTCAACGCGGGCCCGACGGCGATCGCGACGGAAACGGGCAATCTGCTCGCACATGCGACGATGGCTCCCGGCACTACCAGCACCAACACTGCTAGTAGCACTTCGAAGGCCAAGCTCACTGCATTAGTATGGCTGCCCAGGTGGCTCCGTCCGGCACTGCCCACGTGGGGTTGGGCAACCCACGGAACGCTGTCGGTTTGTGGACTTCACAGACTCTCTAAGGTGGCTGGCATGGCATACGACGTCGCCCGGGTGCGCGGATTGCATCCGTCGTTGGGCGATGGTTGGGTGCACTTCGACGCCCAGAACGGCATGCTTCTGCCCGACTCCGTTGCCACCACCGTCTCGACGGCGTTCCGGAATTCGATGACCACGACGGTCGGACCGCATCCGTCTGCCAAGCGCAGTGCGGCCGTGCTGGACGCGGCCCGCCAGGCGGTGGCCGACATGGTCAATGCCGATCCGCGCGGCGTCATCCTCGGGGCCGACCGCGCCATCCTGCTCAACTCGCTTGCCGACGCATCGTCGTCGCGGGTCGGACTGGGCTATGAAACGGTCGTCACCCGGCTGGACGACGAGGCAAACATCGCGCCCTGGCTGCGGGCGGCGAATCGGTATGGCGCCAAGGTGAAATGGGCCGAAGTCGACATCGAAACCGGCGAGCTGCCGAACTGGCAGTGGGAAAACCTGATCACCGAGGCGACGCGACTGGTCGCGATCACGTCCGCCTCCGCGACGTTGGGCACCGTCACCGATCTCCGGGCCGCCACCAAGCTGATGCATTCGGACGGCGGCCTGGTCATCGTCGACCATTCGGCGGCCGCACCGTATCGCCTCATCGACATCGACGAGATCGACGCCGACGTCGTCGCGGTGAACGCGCTGGCGTGGGGCGGTCCGCCGGTCGGCGCACTGGTGTTCCGCGACCCCGACGTCATCGGCTCCTTCGGCTCGATCGCGCTCAACCCGTATGCCACCGGAGTCGACCGGCTGGAGATCGGTGCGCATCAGTACCCGCTGCTGGCCGGACTTGTCGCCAGCATCGAATACCTTGCCCGTCTTGATGAGTCGGCGAAGGGGACCCGGCGGGAACGGCTGGCCGTCTCGATGAACTCCGCGTCGTCGTACATGACCAGGCTGTTCGACTACCTGTTGATGTCGCTGCGGTCGCTGCCACTGATCATGGTGATCGGTAGACCCGAGACGGCAATACCCGTACTGAGCTTTGTGGTCAGGGAGGTGCCCGCCGAGACCGTCGTGCAGCGACTCGCCGACAACGGCGTGTTGGCGATCGCCAGCGCGAGTTCGCGGGTGCTCGACGTGATCGGCGTCAACGACATCGGCGGTGCGGTCACGATCGGCCTCGCGCACTACTCGACGACCGCCGAGGTCGACCAGCTGATTCGCGCGCTGGCGTCGCTCGGCTGACTAGCGCACGCGCAGCAGGACCTTGCCGGATACGTCGCCGGAATTCAGCAACTCGTGGGCTGCAGCCGCCTGATCGATCGGAAACTCGGCGCCGATGATCGGGCGTACCTGGCCGTCGGCGACCATCGGCCACACATTGCGGACGGTTTCGGCGACGACCTCACTCTTGCTGCCAGGCCCGAACGCGGGTCGGGCCCGCAGCGTCGTGCCGATCACCCCGGCGCGCTTGCCGAGAAGCTTCGCCACGTTCAGCTCGGCCTTGACGCCGCCCTGCATGCCGATGATGACAACCCGGCCGTCGGCGGCGAGCGCGTCGACATTGCGGTCCAGGTAGGGGGCGCCCATGATGTCGAGGATCACGTCGGCGCCCGCCCCGTTCGTCGCCTCGCGCACCCGCTCCACGAAATCTTCGTCGCGGTAGTTGATCAGGATCTCTGCGCCAAGCTCCTTGCACAGGTCGAGTTTGCGCGTCGATCCGGCGGTCACCGCGACGCGGCAGTCAAGGGCCCGCGCGACCTGGATGCCGTGTGTGCCGATGCCGCTGGCGCCGCCGTGGAAAAGCACCACTTGGCCTGCCTTCAGACCCGCGGTCATCACCACGTTGGACCACACCGTGCAGGCCACCTCGGGGAGGGCGGCCGCATGAGGCAGCTCGACGCCCTCCGGCAGCGGCATCAACTGACCCTCGGGCACGGCAACGAACTCGGCGTAGCCACCGCCGGCCAGCAATGCACACACCGTTTGCCCTATTTGCCAACGATCGACATGGTCGCCGACCTCGGCGATGGTTCCGGAAACCTCGAGGCCCAAGATTTCGCTTGCTCCCGGCGGGGGCGGATATTTACCGGCGGCCTGGAGCAGGTCGGCTCGATTGACACCGGCGGCGCTGACCTCCACCACAACCTCACCTGCGGCGGGGCTGACGTGCGGCACTTCCTGCCATTCCAGCCGGCCGGATGAATGAGCCACGATCGCGCGCATCTCCAAAAGCCTACCGCCTGCGGATTTCCGCCCTTGGCTATACCGATGTCGTTTACCATGCCGAGATGGAGGGGATGATTGCCGGGCGTACGGCT
>Ga0164308_10002253_pt1 | contig 10246 bp, 6 predicted proteins | sample Whisoiple_246_MG_FD_109983 | JGI IMG/M metagenome (GOLD analysis project Ga0164308, IMG submission 109983) | Soil microbial communities amended with fresh organic matter from upstate New York, USA - Whitman soil sample_246_MG | ecosystem: Environmental > Terrestrial > Soil > Unclassified >... | reverse complement strand
GGATATCGAATTCGTTGCCGGCGATATCCGCGACGCCGCCCAGGTCGAGAAGGCAACGCAAGACATGGACGAAGTCCATCACCTCGCCTTCGTCAACGGCACGAAATTCTTCTACAGCCAGCCCGATCTCGTTCTCGATGTCGGCGTACGCGGGATGGTCAATGTCATCGATTCCTGCCGCAAGCATAACATCGGCACACTGATGCTCGCGTCGAGCTCAGAGGTCTATCAGACGCCACCCAAGGTGCCGACGGACGAGACCGCGCCGCTCGCGATACCTGACCCGCTCAATCCGCGCTACTCATACGGGGGCGGGAAGTTGATCAGCGAGTTGATGGCGATCAACTACGGCCGCAAGTACTTCAACCGCGTCCTGATCTTTCGCCCGCACAATATCTACGGACCCGACATGGGCTGGGAGCACGTGGTTCCGCAATTGACGTTGCGGCTCAACGCAGCCGCCCAGGCGCAGCCTTCCGGAACGCTCCGGCTCGAGATCCAGGGCACCGGGAAAGAGACGCGCAGCTTCTGCTTCATCGATGACCTTGTCGCCGGCGTCATGGTCATGCGCGAGAAAGGCGAGCACCTCGGCATCTACCATGTCGGCACGATGGAAGAGGTGACGATCGCCGACCTCGCGCACCGGATTGCGGGCATTTACGGCCGCGAGATCGCGTTGGTCGCGGGAAAAGCCGCGCCGGGCGGCACCGCGCGCCGTTGTCCCGATATTTCGAAACTGGCAAAGCTCGGCTATAAGCCGCGCGTCCCGCTAAGCGAAGGCCTTAGGCCGACGCTCGATTGGTACCGGCAGAATGCCGAGCGCGTACCCAAGGCTTGATATCGAATGACCGTTGCCTCGCGTCCAAGCAAGATTGCGCGCGCCGCAGGAACCGGCGCAAGCGTCCCGGTCGAGTGCTGCCAGGTGTGCGGGCACGCACCGCTCGAAACGGTGCTGTCGCTCGGCTATATGCCGCCCGTCAACCAGATGGTGCCGATCGGCGAGGTGCCGCGGCAGCTGCCGTGGTTTCCGACCACACTTCTACATTGCCGCAAGTGCGAGCTGGTTCAGCTCGGCCTTGCCGTGGATCCGGTCATCATATTCCCGCCGGAATATCCCTACACCAGCGGCACCACCAAGCTGCTGCGCGACAACTTCGCCGATCTGCAGCGCGAGAGCGCGGCCATGCTCGGCCTCACGGGCAAAGACCTGGTCATCGACATCGGGTCGAATGACGGCACGCTGTTGTCGAATTTCAAGAACGGAGGCCAGCGCATCCTTGGAATCGAGCCAACGGACGTCGGCGACATCGCCAACGAGCGCGGCATCCCGACGATCAAACGCTACTTCGGCCTGGACACAGCGCGTCAGGTGAAACGCGAGCATGGAGCCGCCAGTGTCGTGACGGCCGCCAATTGCTTCGCGCATATGGAAGATGTGCACGCCATCGTCGACGGCATCGTCGAGCTGCTCAAGCCGGACGGCGTCTTCATTTCCGAATCGCACTATCTGGTCCCCCTGCTCGACACGCTTCAATACGACACGATCTATCACGAGCATCTTCGCTACTATTCGCTCGCCAGCCTCAAATATTTGCTGGAGATGCACGATCTTGAGGTTTTCCACGCGCGGCCTATCCCCAGTCACGGCGGGTCGATCCGTGTCTATGCGGCGCGCCGCGGCAGCCGTCCTGTCCAGGACAGCGTCAACCGCATGCTTGATGCGGAGCCGCGCGGCGAGGCGATGGCAAAACGGCTCCAGGCTTTTCACCGCGACGTCATTCTGTCCAAGCTTCGCCTGCTGTCGATGCTGCGCGACCTGAAGGAAAGAGGCGAACGTATTGCCGCAATCAGCGCGCCGTCGCGCGCCAGCACGCTGGTCAACTACGTGGGGCTCGACGAAGGATTGATCGACTATGTCTGCGAGATCCCGGGCTCCCTGAAGATCGGAAAATACATGCCGGGCACGCAGATCCCGGTCGTCGAAGAGGCGCGATTGTTCGCCGAGCAGCCGGATTGCGCAGTCATCTTTTCCTGGCACATTGCCGACGAGCTTGCCCCGAAGCTCAAGGCCAAAGGTTTCCGGGGCAAACTGATCACGCCCCTGCCCGAGCCGCGCGTGCTCTAGGTCAGCGCCAATGGCTACCGATCACGCGCAGGACAAGAACAAGGAAATCGCGTTCTTCGATGCGCATGCCGAGCACGACGCGTATGACGTATTCACACCGCAGGCGAACGAACGGATCATCGCGGCGTTCGTGCGGCTAAGCGGTCTGCCGCGCGGTGCGCGGGTTGCCGATCTCGGTTGCGGCTCTGGTGTGTTTACGGAACTGCTCCGGCGGCAAGGGTTTCAGAGTGTCGGGCTCGATATCAGCCCCAAATTAATAGAGCTCGGCCACCGGAAATACCCCGGCCTTGAGCTGATCGAAGGGGATGCCGAGAACCTGCCGTTCGAGAGCGAGAGCCTTGATGGCGTTCTGCTGAGTGGTTTGGTGCATCATTTTCCGGATCCGCGCAGGCTCGCCGGTGAAGTCCGGCGGGTGCTCAGGAGCGGCGGCCGTTTTGTCGCTTTCGATCCCAACCGCATGAACCCATTCATGTGGCTCTACCGCGACCGCTCGTCCCCCTTTTACAGCTCCGTGGGCGTCACCGAGAACGAGCGGCCTATCCTTGCGTGGCGCATTGCCGACATTTTCCGCAACGAAGGCTTTCGCGTTCAAAGCGATTATCTGGCGGGCTTGGCCTATCGCTACGTCGCGTCCGGGCGGGCGCGCTTACTGCTGCCGGTGTATAATTTCATCGACACGGCAGTATTCAATCTGGGATTCATGAGCCCGTTTCGTCCCTTTGTGCTGACCAGCGGCGAAAAGCCGTGACCGAAAGCGCGCGGCCGCGACTGGACATTGTCATCCCCGTCTACAACGAGGGCGCAAATATCGTGACGACGCTGCGCGCGATCTTGCGCGAGGTGAAATCACCCTATCGTGTCATGATCGCCTATGACCGCGAGGATGACGACACTCTGCCGGCAATCACGCAGAACCGGGGCGCGCTTGGCGACATGGCAATCGAATTCGTGCGCAATCGCGGCCGTGGCGCGCATGGCGCGGTGCTCACCGGATTTTCCACGAGCGATGCGCCGTTCGTAGTCGTGTATCCAGCCGATGATGACTACAACGCTGCCATACTGGACCTGATGGTGGCTGAGGCCGCCAAGGGCTGTGATATTGTTTGCGCCAGCCGCTTCATGGCCGGAGGAAGAATGGTCGGCTGCCCATGGCTGAAGGCTGTCCTCGTCCGTGCAGCGAATTTCACGCTTTATCATTTGGCGCGCCTGCCGACGCACGACGCCAGCAACGGCTTCCGCCTTTTTTCGCACCGCGTCACGACCGAGATTCCAATCGAGTCGGAGCATGGCTTTTGCTACAGCATCGAGCTTCTGGTGAAGTGTCACCGTCTCGGCTGGCGGATCGGCGAAGTGCCGGCGCGTTGGTTCGAGCGTGCGCACGGCTCCAGCCGGTTTCAGGTAATAAGGTGGCTGCCGGATTACCTGCGCTGGTACCGCTACGCTTTTGCCACAAGCTATCTCCGCCGGCCGGCGGGAACCGTTCGCCGCCAGCCTGTGACCTGATTGGGGGCACCAGCAATGTCCTGGCCGAAGATCGTAAGCCGCCGCACGACGCGCGTTTCGCCGTGGGTGGAAATCATCGAGCGCGGCGTGCAGCTCAACACGGGAAGCGCGCCCGAACTGTATCACGCCGTCGCCCAACGCGATTATGTTGCGATCGTCGCGCGTACGACTGACGGAAAGCTTCCGATCGTCCGTCAGTTCCGACCCGCCCTGGAGAAGTTCACCTGGGAATTGCCCGCAGGCACGGCCGAACAAGGCGAGCCGCCTGAGGTTTCTTGCCGTCGTGAGCTGCTTGAGGAAACGGGGTACCCGGCACGCACGATACATGCGCTCGGCAGCTATGCGCCATGCACCGCGCGCTTGTCGAATACCATCCATTCATTCTTCGTAGAGACCGGTCCACGCTCCGGGAGCGCGGAAGAAGGCATCGAGGTCAAGCTCGTCACGCCGCACGAGCTTGCTTCGCTCATACTTTCGGGGGATTTCACATTGCAACTGCATGTTGGCGCGCTGCTGCTCGCGGGTTTGCGAGGGCATCTCGATATTGCGGCGTTCCGGTAGACCCAACATCCAACTTTGGAATGCGACGAATCTCGTCTCGACAAATACCCTGGAACCCTTCTAAAAGAATGCTGCGCGGGGGCCAGGAAGAAATTAGACATGGATTACGAAGGTTATTTCGCGTCTGCCCTGGGCAAATTGCGGGACGAGCGGCGTTACCGCGTCTTTGCTGATCTCGAACGGGTCGCAGGGCGTTTTCCGCACGCGATCTGGCACTCCCCGCAAGGCCAACGCGACGTCGTGATCTGGTGCTCGAACGACTACCTCGGCATGGCTCAACACCCGAAGGTGATCGGCGCCATGGTCGAGGCCGCAACCCGCATGGGCACCGGCGCGGGCGGCACGCGCAACATCGCCGGCACCAATCATCCGCTGGTCGAGCTCGAGCGTGAACTCGCAGACCTGCACAACAAGCCAGCTGCCCTTGTATTCACATCCGGCTATGTCTCGAACGAGACCGGCATCTCCACCATCGCGAAGCTTTTGCCGAACTGTCTCATTCTGTCCGATGCGCTCAATCATAATTCCATGATCGAAGGCGTCCGTCAGTCCGGCAGCGAGAAAAAGATCTGGCGCCATAACGATCTTCAGCACCTCGAGGAGCTTCTCAAGGCGTGCGATCCGGCGCGCCCGAAACTCATCGTCTTCGAGAGCCTGTATTCCATGGACGGCGACATTGCGCCCGTGCATGCGATCTGTGATCTCGCCGCGCGCTACAACGCCATGACTTATTGCGATGAAGTGCACGCGGTCGGCATGTACGGACCGCGCGGCGGCGGCATCTGCGAGCGCGACAATGCAATGGAACGTGTCGACGTGATCGAGGGCACGCTGGCCAAAGCGTTCGGCTGCCTTGGCGGCTACATCGCAACCAGCGAGGATGTGGTCGATGCCGTGCGTTCCTATGCGCCCGGCTTCATCTTCACGACAGCGCTGCCGCCTGCAATCTGCGCCGCGGCCTCCGCAGCGATCCGTCACCTCAAGACGTCAAGTTGGGAGCGCGAGCGCCACCAGGAACGTACCGCCCGCGTAAAAGCCGTTCTCAATGCCGCGGGCTTGCCGGTGATGTCGAGCGCGACACATATCGTGCCGGTTCTGGTCGGCGACCCCGAGAAGTGCAAGGCGGCAAGCGATCTGCTGCTCGCCGAGCATGGCGTCTATATCCAGCCGATCAACTATCCGACTGTGCCACGCGGGATGGAGCGTCTCCGCGTTACCCCCTCGCCGTACCACGACGATGCGTTGGTCGATGCGCTTGCCGAAGCGCTGGTCGACACCTGGGATCGGCTCGGATTGCGCCGGGGCAAGCAGGCAGCCGCGGCGGAATAAATCCAGCCTACCTATCAATCCTGGAATGGCGGCGGTTTTGTCGGCCGTTTCGCGCTTTCGCCTGTGGTCTTTTGTGTGCGCGCGTTGTAGCGCGCCAGCAGCGGCATGGTCAGTGACACGAAGAAGATGCGCGTGAGGTGGTGCGCCCCGACGTAGACGGGGTCGAGGCTGAGCGCCAGCGCCAGCAACATCATGGCGTCGACCGATCCTGGCGCAAAGGCGATCATCACCTCGGCGATACGCAGCGATAGCAGGCTGATAAGGATCGCTGCGAAAACCGCGGAGATCGCGACCGCCACCGCGAACGATCCGAAGGCGGCCGCAACGAAATTCAGCAGCATCCGCGGCGAGGTATTGGCGAAACGCGAGCCGGTAATCGCGCCCATCGCGACCATCGCCGTGTTCGCGACCCACCACGGCAGCACGGCATGGATAACGCCGCTCCCGTGCAGGATCGCGGAGGTGAGCATGGCGCCGAAGAGCAAGCCTCCCGGAAAGCGGATTCGATAGGCGATGATCGCGACGACGGTCGATGCCGCAAGAAGGATAGCCAACTCGTCGAGCACATCGAGGCTGAGCGGGCCGCCGATTCTCGGCGCCGCATGGCCGACAAGTCCGAGCAGTGACAGGCCGGCCGGAAGGCCGACGGCAATCACGACAACGCGGATGCTTTGCACAATCGCGATCGCCCGAAGGTCGGCCCCGAGCTCAGCCCCGAGCGCCAGGACTTGCGACATGCCGCCGGGCGCGGCGGCAAGGTAGGAATCGACCGTCCCCCACCGGTGCACAAGGCGCAGATACCCTGCACCGCCGACAGAAACGACCGCCATCGCGAGAATCAGGACGGCAATACTGAGCGGATAGGTCGCCATTCCGTGCAGTGTCTCGGGCGTCACAACGGCACCAAGCGAGGTGCCGATCAGCACGAAGATCGCCCGCATCAGCAGTGTCGGGATCACCATTGGCCGGCCGGCGATCGCCGATCCGGCCACCGCCAGAATCGAGCCTGACAGCCAACCGGCAGGAACGCCGATGAGGCCGAGCGCCGATCCGCCGATCGCGGCTGTGATCAGCGTTTCGGACAGGCGGCCCAAACCGGCGAGACGAGTGCTGGAGGACGTCGCAGACAAGGTAGGGCTTTCACGGAACCGGGCGCACCTGCGCTTCGGTTCATTGAGCGCGATCAATGCCGCGCGGGCGCGCTCACGTCAAATATCGTTAAGTCCGGGAAACAACAGTGATTGCAGCCTTTTACCCATTTTGATCGCAGGCCTGCGATGAGAATTCACACAGCGGACGGGGTGTTCGCGGATGCGCGGGAGCGGTAAAATCATTGCCGGGCCGGGTTGAGTGCGTTCTGGAGAGTTCATGCTTCAAGGTTGGGCCGTCATCGCGGTCGCGCTTGCGTATATCGGGTTGCTGTTCCTGATCGCGAGCTACGGCGACCGTACGCGCGGCCTCGGCCGCAGCGGCCGCACCGGAAAGCTCATCTACCCGTTGTCACTGGCGATCTATTGCACGTCGTGGACGTTCTTCGGATCCGTGGGTTTCGCCTCACGCACCGGCTTCGACTTCCTCACAATCTATGTCGGCCCGGCGCTCATGATCGGGCTGTTCAGTCCCTTGCTGATCCGGATTGTGCGCCTCGCGAAGGCGCACAACATCACCTCGATCGCCGACTTCATCGCCGCCCGCTACGGAAAGGGCCAGGCCGTTGCCGCAACCGTCGCGCTGATCGCGATCGTCGGCACCATTCCGTACATCGCTCTGCAGCTCAAGGCGGTTTCATCTTCGCTCGAAACGATCCTTGCGCATGTCGCTGCCGGCGATGACGCCAGCCGGCCGTTGTTCGGCGACATCGCGCTCTTTGTCGCGCTGTCGATGGCCACGTTCGCCGTTCTTTTCGGCACCCGGCATATCGATGCGACCGAGCATCAGGACGGACTTATGCTTGCGGTCGCTGCGGAATCGATCGTGAAGCTCGTGGCGTTCCTTGCGGTCGGCATCTTCGTGACGTTCTGGATGTTCGACGGCCCGTTCGCGCTCGTCAGCGAAGCGATGCAGCGCCCGTCGACAGCCACCATCTTCAGCCGGGAGCCGCGTTTCGATACGCTGATTGCGATGACGCTGCTGTCGTTCGTCGCGTTCATCATGCTGCCGCGGCAATTCCACGTGGCCGTTGTCGAGAACAACAACGAAGACGAGATCAAGCGCGCGGTCTGGCTCTATCCGGTCTATCTGGTGCTGATCAATCTTTTCGTCGTGCCGATCGCGCTTGCAGGGTTGCTGACATTCCCGGCGGGCAAGGTCGACAGCGACATGTTCGTGCTGGCGCTGCCTCTGCAAAGCGGCTCAAGTCTGTTCACAATCATTGCCTTCGTCGGCGGACTCTCGGCGGCAACCGCAATGGTGATCGTCGAATCGGTTGCGCTTTCGATCATGGTCTCGAACGACCTGGTCATCCCGTTCGTCCTGAAGCGCCGCGAACGGCTGCTCAGCGGGCGGGAAAACATCGGATCGTTGCTGCTGACGGTGCGACGGATCGCGATCTTCTCCATCTTGCTGTTGGCTTACGTGTATTTTCGCTCGGCCGGCGAGGCACAGCTCGCCTCCATCGGCCTGCTCTCGTTCGCCGCCATTGCGCAGCTGGCGCCTGCCTTTTTCGGCGGACTGCTGTGGCGGCGCGCAACCGCCGCCGGCGCAATCGCCGGAATGACGGCCGGTTTTCTGGTCTGGGCCTATACGCTGCTGCTGCCGACCCTCTCCGATATCGGGATCATCGGCGAACGCATTCTGACCGATGGGCCGTGGGGCCTGAGCATGTTGCGACCGCAACATCTCTTCGGCCTCGACGTGCCGCCGCTCGTTCACGGCGTGATCTGGAGTCTCCTGTTCAATGTCCTCGGCTATATCGGCTTCTCGCTGCGTCGCCAGCCGACGCCGATCGAACGCCTGCAGGCCAACACATTCGTTCCTTCCGACCTGACGCCGATTGCCCCGAGTTTCCGGCTCTGGCGCTCCTCGGTGACGGTCGAGGAGCTCACGACGACCATTGCGCGTTATCTCGGCGAGGCACGAACACGTTCAGCCTTCGAGACCTTCGCCGGGGCACAACGCATCAGCCTCGAACCCAAAGACGATGCTGATTTCCGCCTCGTCCGCTACGCCGAGCACATTCTGGCATCTGCGCTCGGCGGCGCTTCCTCGCGTCTGGTGCTTTCACTGCTGCTGCGCAAGCGCACGGTCTCCACCAAAGCGGCGTTGAAGCTGCTCGACGACGCCAATGCGGCAATCCAGTACAACCGGGAAATTCTGCAGACCGCTCTTGATCACGTGCGGCAAGGTATCGCCGTCTTCGACAAGGATCTGCAGTTGATTTGCTGGAACCGGCAATTCGGCGAAATCCTTGACCTGCCGCCGAGCCTCGTTCGGGCCGGCATCGGCCTCGCCGACATCCTGCGTTTCAATGGCCGACGTGGACCGCGGGCCGACGACCACACCGAAGAGTTCGTGAGCGCGCAGATCGAACGCTACGTTTCCGGCAATGAGCCGTTCCTCGAGCGCTTCGCCGAAGGCATGGTGATCGAGGTGCGCGCAAACCGCATGCCGGACGGCGGCGTCGTCACCACTTTCACGGACATCACGTCAAGCGTCGAAGCCGCCGAAGCCCTGGAGCGTTCGAACGAAACGCTCGAGCGCCGCGTGCGCGAGCGCACCGAGGAGTTGACCCGACTCAACGCCGCGCTGGCGCGCGCAAAAGGCGAGGCCGATGCCGCCAACATTTCCAAGACCAAGTTTCTGGCGGCCGCCAGCCATGACATCCTGCAACCCCTCAACGCCGCGCGCCTCTACGTCACGAGCCTGATCGAGCGCGGCGGCCGCGAAGACCGCCGGCTGATCGACAATATCGATGCATCGCTCGAGGCCGTGGAGGAAATCTTCGGCGCACTCCTCGACATGTCGCGCCTCGACACCGGCGCGCTGCGCCCGGAATTCGCAAGCTTCCGTATCGACGAGCTGATGCGCCAGATTGAACTCGAATTTGCCCCCCTTGCCGCGACAAAGGGGCTCGGTCTGACATTCGTCCCCTGCTCTCTTGTGGTGCGATCCGACCGACGCCTGCTGCGCCGGCTGCTGCAAAACCTCGTATCGAACGCCATCAAATACACGCCCGCAGGCCGGGTGCTGGTCGGCTGCCGGCGCCAAAATGACGTCGTCCGCATCGACGTTTACGATACCGGCGTCGGAATTCCGCAATCAAAATGGCGCGACATCTTTGTCGAGTTCCACCGCCTCGATCAGGGCGCCAAGATCGCCCGTGGCCTCGGATTAGGGCTGTCGATCGTGGAACGCGTTGCGCGCGTGCTGGGGTCCAGAATCGAACTCGAATCCGAAAGCGGCCGCGGCTCGCACTTTGCTATTACGGTTCCGCACTCGACCGACGTCCCAATGGAATTGCCGGCTCGCGAGAGCGCGCGGGTCGATTCCGGCCAGCTCGCCGGCATTACCGCGCTCTGTATCGATAACGAGCCCTCGGTGCTCGACGGAATGGAAATACTGCTTCGCGGCTGGGGTTGCGATGTGCTCAAGGCGCCGGGTCTTGCCCTCGCGCTGGACGCTGTATCCGACACGTCGATCGTCCCGAACGGCCTGCTGGTCGACTATCACCTCGACCAAGGCAACGGCATCGAAGCGATCATTGCGTTGCGCCGGCGGCTCGGCGACTTG
>Ga0164308_10002252_pt1 | contig 10248 bp, 7 predicted proteins | sample Whisoiple_246_MG_FD_109983 | JGI IMG/M metagenome (GOLD analysis project Ga0164308, IMG submission 109983) | Soil microbial communities amended with fresh organic matter from upstate New York, USA - Whitman soil sample_246_MG | ecosystem: Environmental > Terrestrial > Soil > Unclassified >... | reverse complement strand
GCCGACTGCCGGATCTTGTCGACGTCCGACACGATGCTGTTCAGGGCCGTGTCGCTGCCGATGCTCAGCTCCGTGCCCGGGACGTCGTTGTTGATCGTCATCGGCATGCAGACGATCGGGATGTCCAACGCCGCGTACTTCTCCCGGTTCCGGTGCAATTCGTACGCCGCCTGATAGCCGGTCCAGCCACCGGCCATCAGCAGTCCGTCGATGCGATGCGCGGCAATCTGTTTCGCGATCTGGGCAATGGCGGGGCCGGTCGGCATGTAGCGGTTGGTGCCGATCTCCGCGCCGCCGTCGGACACCCATCCGCTGACGTCCATCCAGCCCATCTCCCGGATGTCACCGTCGTGCAGGCCGAGAAATCCGTTCTGCACCGCCAACGGCGTGTACCCGCGATCCAGGCAGAGGCGGACGGCGGTCCGCACCGAGTTGTTCATCCCCGGCGCCGGCCCGCCGCCGTGCACCACCGCGATGCGGAACCGCCGCCGACCGGCCGGTGTCGGTCGCGGTGCGGCCTGCTGCATGGTTCGCAGAATCTGATGGGAATCCCGAAAACTGCCGCCGCGCAACAACATCGCACCGTCAAAGTCCTGCGCCTTGATCCGTTCGGCCACCGCCTGGGTCTGCTCGACACAGTCCATCAAAGGTGAGTTCACCACCCGGTTACCACGGATGCCGACCAGCTGCGCCGGGGCGGTCGGGTCGTCGGTCAGCAGCCGTTCGACCGCGGCGTGGCCGAGCAGGGTGCTCAGATAGCGATCGAACGCGCTGGGCGCACCACCGCGCTGGACGTGCCCGAGGATGGTGATCCTCGCGTCCTCACCCAACTGCTCCTCGAGCAGCGTCTTGATCTGGTGAGCCGTGATCGGATTGCCGGCCAGATCCTGCGCGCCCTCGGCCACGATCACCACGCTCTGCCGACGGCCGCTCTCCCGTCCGGCCTTGACCGACTGGCACATTTGCTGTTCCCAGTCCAGACCGGGAGGCTGCTCCGGGATCATCAGCCAGTTCGCCGCGCTGGCCAACGACGCCATCAACGCCAGATACCCGCAGTGCCGCCCCATCACCTCGACCACGAAGGTCCGCTGATGGCTGGAGGCGGTGCTGCGCAGGGCATCCAGCGCCTCGACGATCCGGTGCAACGCGGTGTCTGCGCCGATTGTCATGTCGGTGCCGGACATGTCGTTGTCGATCGAGCCGACCAGCCCGACCAATCGCAGGAACGGATGAGCGTCCGCGGCCTCCTGCGACAACTCGCCGGATTCGACGAGTTCGCCGAGCAGGTCCTGCCATTCCTGGCGGAACAGGTTGGCGCCGGTCAGACTCCCGTCGCCGCCGATCACCACCAGCGAGTCGATGCCGCGGTCCACCAGGTTCTTCGCGGCCCGGCGACGACCATCCCGGGTGCGAAAGGCCTTGGACCTGGCGGTGCCGATCGACGTGCCGCCGCGTTGCAGGATGCCGGCGACATCCGCCGACTCCATCCGTCGGATCAGGTCCCCACCCTCGGTCAGCCCCTGATAGCCCTCGTAGATCGAGTAGACATCGATGCCGTGGTGCAAAGCGGTGCGCACGACCGCACGGACCGCCGGATTCATTCCGGGAGCATCGCCGCCGCTGGTGAGGACGCCGATGCTCGAGGGCGCTGTGCCTGTCGGGATCATGGTGAGAGTCAAGGCGTGTCGCGGTCCGTTTGCAAGCTGAGCGTCGACGGCCGACGACAACACCGTGCGAACAGCAGTCGACCAACCGGGGTCAGGGATGGAAAGCGCTGGTGGACTAAGCGTTCGGGGTCTGTCCGCCACCCAGCAGGACATCTTCCCAACCCGGCATCACCGGTCGCTGGCCCTTGCGCTGTCCGCGTCCGGAGGGGTGATCGGTGCCGGTCCGCGCGGTCTGGGTCTTCGCCGGCGCGGGCGGCTGGTAACCGGCGCGATCGTCCAGCACGGTCTGCTCGACCATGTGTTCCTCGTCGAGGCGATCGGCGAGTGCTCGCCTGCTGCCGGCGGGGTGCCGGGAGGCCGCCGTCGGCACAACCCTGCTGCTGGTCGCCTCTTCGAACGTGCCGCCGATGGCGGCGCCCGGCCCGGCCAGTGGTTCTGCCGGTCCCAATGCGGCGTCACCGCTGCGAACCGCAGTCTGCGCGAAGGGCTGGGCAGCCGGATCTGCCGGGGCGATGGTGCGCAGTGGTCGGCGCGAGGGATCCATCAGTTCCCGCGCGGCGTCGTCCTTGGGGTGCAGCGTGGTCGTCCGTTGCGCGGCATGGATCTGCCAGTGCGCGCTGTTTTCGCTGCGGCCGGCCTGCCAGCGCACTGCGACCACCCAGCCGTCGTCATCCCGGTAGGCGTCCCACTCCACGTTGCCGTCCTGGCCGCGATCGGCGAGGGTGGCGAGCACCAGTTCCTCGAGGTTCTTCCTGGTCGGGTTCCCGTCGACCATCGGGTGCGCGAGCCGCGCCTTCTCGGCCGTCGTGGACCGTTCGAGCAGCACCGGGTAGGCGTACCGCTCGATCCGGCCGACACTGGTGTTGGCCGCGGTGGCGACCTGGGCGATCGTCGCACCGGCCCGGATCCTGGCCTGGATCTCCCGTGGCCGCAGTTGCGGTTCCAGCTCGATCTGCAACTGGCCGAGCCGGCTCAGATCCCCACGGGTGGCGGCTCGCAGTCGCTCGTCGGCAGGAAGGGTGAACAACTCGCCCGACGTGCCGTCCTCGCAGACCAGGTTCTCGCCGTCCTCGGCAAGACCTAGGACACGCAGCGCGCGCATGGCGTTCTCCTCCCGAATTGCGGACGTCGTCCGCAGGACCAAGCTCTGCCAGCGACGCTATCGCGACGGCTGGTCGCGCCTGCCCAGGCGCGCCGTCCGAGGGAGGGACGCGGTGCCCCGCTACCGCAACCGGGTCGGGGCCGGTCAGCCCAACCGTTGCACCACGTAATCGATGCACTCGGTCAAGGCCGAGACGTCCGCCGGCTCGACCGCCGGGAACATGCCGATCCGCAGCTGGTTGCGGCCCAACTTCCGGTACGGCTCGGTATCCACGATCCCGTTGGCGCGCAGGGTCTTCGCCACCGTGGCGGCGTCGACGGAGTCGGCGAAGTCGATCGTCCCGACCACCTGCGAGCGCAGCTCCGAGCGGGCCACGAACGGCGTGGCGAACTCGCTGGCCATGGCCCAGTCGTACAACCGGCCGGACGAGTCCGCGGTGCGCTTGGTGGCCCATTCCAGGCCGCCGTTGCCCAGCAGCCAGTCGAGCTGGTCGGCCAGCAGGAACAGGGTTGCCACCGCCGGGGTGTTGAGCGTCTGGTCCTTGACGGTGTTGTCCAGCGCGGTCGCGATCGACAGGAACTCGGGGATCCACCGGTCGCTCGCGGCGATCTCGCCGATGCGGTCGAGAGCAGCCGGAGAGGCCAGCGCGATCCACAGGCCGCCGTCGGACCCGAAGACCTTCTGCGGCGCGAAGTAGTAGACATCGGTCTCGCTGATGTCGACCGGCAACCCGCCGGCACCGGACGTCGCGTCGACGAGAACCAACTGATCGGCCGTCGCACCGGCCGGACGGCGCACCGGGACGGCGACGCCGGTCGAGGTCTCGTTGTGGGCCCAGGCGTAGACGTCGACATCGGCGGCGGCCACTGGCTCCGGCGCATCACCCGGGTCGGTGGAGATCACCTGCGGATCGGCCAGGAACGGAGCCTTGCCGGTGACGCCGGCGAACTTGGCCGAGAACTCGCCGAACGTCAGGTGCTGCGAGCGGTTCCGTACGAGGCCGAGAGCGGCCGCATCCCAGAACGCCGTCGTCCCGCCGTTGCCCATGATCACCTGGTAGCCGTCGGGCAGGGAGAAGAGCGTGCTCATCCCCTCCCGGACACGCCTTACCAGCGACTTCACCGGCGCCTGCCGGTGCGAGGTACCCAGCACCGAGGCCCCGGAGCCGGCCAGCGCGGCCAGCGCCTCCGGGCGGACCTTCGACGGGCCGCAACCGAACCGACCGTCGGTCGGGATCAATGCGGGAGGAAGGACCAGGCTTGTTGCATCGGCCATGACGGCGCGTTCTCCTCGGCAGTGCCGCCGCGGCGGCGAGCGCCACGACACGAACGAAATCCTGGGCGGCAACCCAGGTCAGGACGGCCCAATCCTGCCACCGTCCGCGAGGCCGGAGAGACGCTCCGGCGATGCGGACGGCGTCCACCCGACACCGGCAGACCCGTCGCAAGGGCGAACCATGAAGCGGACGTGAGCCGGATCACTCAGACGGCGACAGCGAGATCCTCGAAGCCGGCCACCAGTTCGGGTTTGCGCGGCGGGTGTCCGTCGTAGATCGCGGACGGTCGGACGATCCGGCCGAGCCGCTTCTGCTCCAGGATGTGGGCGCTCCAGCCGGCCGTGCGGGCACAGGTGAACATGGCAGGCATCATCGCGGCCGGCACCCCGGCGAAGTCCAGGATCACCGCCGCCCAGAACTCGACGTTGGTTTCGATCGCGCGGTCCGGTCGACGTTCGCGCAGGATCGCCAGCGCGGCCTGCTCCAGGGCGGCCGCCGCTTCGTAGCGCGGGGCGTTCAGTTCCCGGCAGGTGCGGCGCAGCACCCTGGCCCGCGGGTCCTCCGCGCGGTAGACCCGATGGCCGAAGCCCATCAGCCGTTCCTTGCGGTCGAGGATGCCGGAGACCAATCCGAACGGGTCGCCGTTGGCCTCCACCTCCTTGACCATGGGCAGCACCCGGGCCGGCGCGCCGCCGTGCAGCGGTCCCGACATCGAACCGATGGCGCCGGTGATGCAGGCGGGCACATCCGCGGCCGTGGAGGCGACGACCCGCGCCGTGAACGTGGAGGCGTTCATCCCGTGTTCGGCGGCGGACACCCAGTAGGCGTCGATCGCCTGCACCTGTTCGGGGCTCGGCTCGCCCAGCCAGCAGGTCATGAATCGTTCGACCACTGTCGAGCAGGCCTCGAGCCGCTTCGTGGACACCGCCGGGCGGTCGCCGCGCGCCGAGTGGGCGGCGTAGGAGAGCACCGCAGCGGTGGTCTGCGCGAGATGGTCACGGGCCTGCTCGTCGGTGATGTCCAGCAAGGGCCCAAATCCGCGCGCCGGGGCCAGCAGCGGCAGCGAGGCCTGCACATCGACCCGGACATCGCCGGAGGAGAAGGCGGGTCCGGAGGTGTCGATCGGCAATTGCGCGCCGAACTCGTCGTCGACCAGCAGCGCCCAGACGTCCTCGAAGCCGACGTTGCCGACCAAGTCGTCGATGTCGACACCGCGGTACCGCAGTGACCCGCCGTCCCGATCGGGTTCGGCGATCGCGGTGTGGAACGCGACCACACCCTCCAACCCCGGTACGAAGTCTGCGCCGTTCGCGGGTGTTGTCGTCATCTCCGATGACCTCCACATTGAGGATGGGAACTGCGGATGGGAACTGCGGGGTGGGGACTGGGGATCGGGAATTGCGGGTGGGGAACTGCAGGGGTGCAACGAGATCCGGCATCGAGCGGTGGCATTCGACGGGGTTGGTCGGATGCGGTGGCGGTCAATTGCTGGCGACGAGCTACTGGGACACGAGCTGCTGCGGCACGTTTTACCGACCCGTGATCTGGGCAGTTCCTTCACAATGCCTCGCGATCGACCCGGGGGCCAGAGCCAAGAAGGTGTTGTAGGTCACTCGACCGGCATCCGGCGCTCACCCTGAGCAAGCCGACGGAACTCCGGCGTAGCGTTCTGAAATGGTGAGCCGGCCGAACTTCCGCCGGTGAGGATGGAGCGGAGGAGGCACATGTCCGGTCAGCATCGGGCCGCACGGGACTTTCCTGATATGGCGGCCATGCGGGAGAGCTACTCGTTGGCGGGCCTCGCCGAAGGCGATCTGGCCGACAACTGGGTGACCCAGTTCCAGACCTGGCTGGCCGACTCGGTGGCCGCCGGCCTACCCGAACCCAATGCCATGGTGGTGGCCACCGCGTCACCCGATGGGATCGTGGCCAGCCGATCGGTGCTGTGCAAGGGCGTCGACGAGGCCGGGATCGTCTTCTACACCAACCTGAATTCCGACAAGAGTCGTGACCTGGCCGCCAATCCCCGTGCGGCGGTGACCTTCCCGTGGATCGGTCTGCAGCGCCAGGTGCACGTGCGCGGCCCGGTGGTCCGGGTCGATGACGAGACGGCGCAGCAGTACTGGGCCAGCCGACCCCGCGGCTCCCGGCTCGGTGCCTGGGCCAGCCCGCAGTCCAGCGTGCTGCCGGACCGGGCCGCCCTGGAGGCGCTGCAGCTGGCGGCAGAGGAGAGGTTCGCCGACGCCGGCGAGGCGATCCCGCTGCCGCCGTTCTGGGGCGGCTGGCGCATCCAACCGGAAACCGTTGAATTCTGGCAGGGCAGGTACGCCAGGCTGCACGATCGGCTGCGCTACCGGGCGGTCGGATCGGGGAACTGGGTCGTCGAACGGCTCGCTCCATGAGGGGCCGGTGACGGCGGGCGGGCCGACCGGCTCGACCGACCCGGAGGATCGGACAACGAAGGCGGCAGGTTCGCCGGTCGCCGACGACCGCTCCCGGCTGCGCCGGCTCGGTCCGGACACCCGCCCGCTGTCGATCCCCGCCTACCGCCGGTTGTTCCTCGGCCAGGTGACAACGGTGATCGGCGGGGTACTGGCCGCAGTTGCCGTGCAGCAGCAGATCTACGACATCACCGGCAGTTCGGCCTGGGTCGGCTTCGCCTCGTTCGTGGCGCTGGTCCCGCTGGTGGTGTTCGGGCTGCTCGGCGGCGCCATCGCCGACACCTACGACCGCCGGAAGCTGTTGATGATCACTTCGGTGGGCATCGCGGCGACCAGCATCGGACTGTGGATCGCGGCCCTCGTCGGGTCGCAGTCGGTGTGGCTGGTGCTGGCACTGCTCGCCGTTCAGCAGGGCTTCTTCGCCGTCAACCAACCGACCCGCAGCGCGATCATCCCGCGGATCGTGCCGATCGAGATGGTGCCGGCGGCGAACGCGCTGAGCATGACGGTGTTCAGCATCGGAGTGATCGTCGGGCCGCTGCTGGTCGGGGTGCTGATCCCGGTGGTCGGGCTCGCCTGGCTCTACTTCATCGACGCGCTGACCCTGGTCGCGATCCTCTACGCGGTGATCAAGCTGCCGCCGATCCCGCCGCTGGGGGAGCACCGGGGGCGGGCGAAGGTGCTGGATGGGCTGTCCTACCTGCGGGTCCGGCCGCTGCTGCTGATGACGTTCGTGGTGGACATCATCGCGATGGTCTGCGGCATGCCGCGGGCGTTGTTCCCGCAGATGGCTCAGGAAACCTTCGGCGGCCCGGTGGGCGGCGGGATCGCGCTCGGGATGCTGAACGCCGGGCTGGCAATCGGCTCGCTGATCGGTGGGCTGACCGGCGGCTGGATCCATCGGATCCACCGGCAGGGCATCGCGATCATCGCGGCGATCCTGCTCTGGGGAGTGTCGATGGCCCTATTCGGCACCACATCGGTGCTCTGGCTCGCCGTGCTGTACCTGGCGATCGGCGGTTGGTCCGACCTGGTCAGTGCGGTGTACCGGTCGACGATCCTGCAGGTGACGGCGACCGACGAGATGCGCGGCCGGATCCAGGGTGTGTTCACCGTGGTGGTGGCCGGTGGTCCGCGGCTGGCCGACCTGGTGCACGGCCTGGTCGCCGACGCGACGTCGACGGCGTTTGCGGTCACCGCGGGCGGCATCGCGACGATCGTGCTCACCCTGGTGGCCGCCGCGCTCGGGCGATCCCTCTGGCGTTACGACGCCCGGCATCCGACCGGTCCGTAGCGTCCTACCATCAGGTCGCGACCGCGTGGCGATGCCAGCGCGGGTTCGCCCGCCCGAGGAGGCTCGCGTCATGTCCCACCCGCGCCGGCACGTGCCGCAGGACTGGGCGCCTTACCCCAGGCTGGAGGACGCGGTCCGGGCCTACATCAGGGATGCCGATGCGGCGCTGGAGGCACTCGGTGGGGTGCTCGACACCTCGGCGGATCTGGCCTTCACCTGTGAGCGGGTCGCCTCCACCCAGGATTGGGGCGACTCGCTGTGGCAGGAGGTCGCGGTCACCGACGGCCGACGGCTGGTGCTGTGGCACGGCGACGACGAGGCCGACGATGCCGGGTCCGCATCGCTGATGTTCTCCTCGTCGGTCCGCACCATTCCACTGTCGGCGATCGTGGATCAGGGGCTGCGCAACAGGTTCCGAACCGAGCCCGACGGCTCCCGGACGATGCACGCGGTGATGCTGTATCTCTCGACCCAGACACCGGAGCGCTCGATGACCGAGCTGACCGAGGCGAACGAGACCCGAACGGTGCAGTATGTCGAGACCTACCGCTTCTCGAAATCCGTCACCGATGGAGGACTTGCCCAGATGCAACGGCTGCTGCAGTTCGGACGCGCGTTGTCGAAGCTGACCGGAACCTCCCGGTGAGCGAGCGTGCGAGCGAATCATCGTGCCAGGCCGTCCCGACCCCGCGGAGCGGGGTCGGACGGTGAGCGGCACCCGCCCGGCGACCGGGCACCAGCACGAAATCCGACGCGGCGCGATGACCGCCCGGGTCGGCGAGGTGGCCGCGGTGCTCCGTGAGTTCAGCGTGGACGGAACACATTTCACCGAGGTCTGGGATGACGACTGGGTGCCGCCGATGGGCTGCGGCATCGTGCTGGTTCCCTGGCCGAACCGGATCAAGGACGCCACCTGGATCTACCAGGACAAGCCGCAGAAGCTCGACATCACCGATCTCTCGCTGGGCCACGCGACCCACGGCCTGCTGCGGAATACCGCCTACCAGGTCATCTCACAGGCCGAGGCCTCGGTGACCCTGGCCGCGTCGGTGTACCCGCAGCACGGGTATCCGTTCACCCTGGACACCTCCGTCACCTACGCCCTGCACGACGACGGTTTGCGCATCACCCACTACCTACAGAACGTGGGCGAGGCGGCGGCGCCGTTCGGCGTCGGCGCCCACCCGTACCTGCGGGTCGGCGAGCACCCGGTGGCCGATCTGACGATCACCCTGTCCGGTACGGATTACGCGCGGGTCGACGAACGGTTGATACCCGTTGCGGTGGAACCGGTCGAGGGCACGGCGAATGACCTCCGTGGCGGTGTGCTGCTGTCCGACCTGGACGCCGACGTTGCGCTGACCGGATTCGCCGTCAGCGACGGCCGGGTCGAACATCGGCTGGCCGCGCCGGACGGAACCGGCCTGGTGATCTGGGCCGACCAGGACTTCGGCTGGGCCCAGGTCTTCTCGCCGTCGATCTTCCCCGGCCCCGGGAAACCGGATCAGCGCAAGGCCGTGGCCATCGAGCCGATGACCTGCGCGGTCAACGCCTTCAACACCGGGATCGGCCTGCGCTGGCTGGATCCGGGCGAGAGCTGGACCGCCTCCTGGGGTCTGCGTCCGGAGGGCTTGTTCCGGTAGAGGGGCGACCCGGTAGCGGTGTGTCACCCGCCGGCACCGGACGAGGCGGCCGACGGGGCCGAGGTTGCACCGGGCGCGGCCGCGGGGTCGCCAGGAATGACGGCGTTCGGGTAGAAGATCGGGATCAACCCTTTGAGAATGGCCAATGCTGAGCCCTCGCCGCCCGGCACGGTTGCCAGGTTGGTGCCGATGACGATGGTGAGTCCGGTGTCGGGATCGTGGCCCATGAACGTCATGAAGCCGGGAATCTGGCCGTCGTGCCCGTACAGCGTGTCGAACTTGGCGATGCCCAGGCCGTACCCCGAGGTGGGCATGGCCGGGTCCATCGCTTGGATGCTGTCCATCCTGGTCTTCTGCATCTGTGCGTCGAGCAGTCCACCGTCGACCAGCGCCTCGACGTAGGTTTTCATGTCCGCCACGGTCGAGATCGCACCGCCGGCGGTCCATGCCCAGGACGGATTGGCCATGGTTTCGTTGTTGGGCAGCAACGTTCCGGCCAGCGCCCGCTTTTCGTCCTCCGCCGACAGGGCGTAGGTGTCGATGGTGGAAGTGTTGCTGCCGAACGAATACCCCTGCGGGTGCGGATTGGGAATGGCTGAATCCGGCGGCAGCGGCAGCGAGGTGTCCTGCAGGCCGAGCGGGGTGAAGATCCGCTCCTGGAACGCCTGCGAAGCGGTTGTCCCGGTGAGCTTCTCGATGACCATGCCGAGCAAGATGATGTTGGTGTTGCTGTAGTTGAACTCCTCACCGGGCCCGGAGTTGACGGGGTGCGAGAAGGCAATATCGATGAGCTCCTGGGGCGTCCAGATTTTCTGCGGCTGCTGG
>Ga0164308_10002250_pt1 | contig 10249 bp, 10 predicted proteins | sample Whisoiple_246_MG_FD_109983 | JGI IMG/M metagenome (GOLD analysis project Ga0164308, IMG submission 109983) | Soil microbial communities amended with fresh organic matter from upstate New York, USA - Whitman soil sample_246_MG | ecosystem: Environmental > Terrestrial > Soil > Unclassified >... | reverse complement strand
TGGAGCGAGGCACCGGTCAGCTGGATTGAATCCGGCGTTACCTGGCTTTCGGGCGTCGCCTCCGATGCGCTTCCCGCGGGCGCTCTGCGCTCGCTCATAGTCGACGGGGCCATCGCCGGCGTGGGCGCCGTCGTCACCTTCCTGCCGCAGATCCTCATCCTGTTCTTCTTCATCCTGCTGCTGGAAGGCACCGGCTACATGGTGCGCGCCGCGTTCCTGATGGACCGGCTGATGCACGGCGTTGGCCTCTCCGGCCGGGCTTTCATTCCCTTGTTGTCCAGCTTCGCATGCGCCGTTCCCGGTATCATGGCGACCCGCACGATCGACGACCCCAAGGATCGCCTGACCACCATTCTGGTGGCGCCCCTGATGACCTGCTCGGCTCGGCTTCCCGTCTACACCCTGATCATCGCGGCCTTCATCCCGAACACGCGCCTGGCATGGGGTGTCGGGCTTCAGGGCCTTGTCATGTTCGCGCTCTACGTGACCGGCGTAGCTGGAGCGCTGCTCGCGGCCTACGTGCTGCGCCGCGGGGTTCTGAAGGGCGGCGGCGGCGGCTTCATGATGGAATTGCCGAAGTACCAATGGCCCTCTTTCAAGGATGTCGCGATCGGCCTGCTCACTCGCGTCGAGATTTTTCTGAAGCGCGCCGGCACGATCATCCTTGGGACAACGGTTCTGCTCTGGGCGCTGGCCAGCTTTCCGCAGGCCAAGCCGGGAGAAAGCCAGGTCGAAGCATCGATTGCAGGCAAGATCGCCAACGGAATCGAGGTCGTCGTTCGGCCGATCGGCTTCAACCATGACATCGCGCTTGCCTTGCTGCCGGCAATGGCCGCGCGCGAAGTGGCCGTCAGCGCGATCGCAACCGTTTACTCCATCGATTCGTCGAACGAGAAAGCCGCTGCGACCAAGCTCGAGGATCGCCTGAAAGGCCGCTGGCCGCTCGCGACTGCCTTGGCCTTCCTCGCCTGGTTCGTATTCGCTCCGCAATGCATCTCGACCATTGCCGTCGCACGGCGCGAAACGAATGGCTGGAAGTGGCCGGTCGTGATGATCAGCTACCTGTTCGTCCTCGCCTATGTTGCAGCGGGCGCAACATACTGGACGGCGGTTGCGCTGGGCCTATAGCTGTCCTCGATTAGAGGAGATTGCGACATGGCGGGCGTGAACAAGGTGATCCTGGTCGGCAATCTGGGCGCGGACCCGGAGTCGCGGTCGTTCAGCAATGGCGGCGAAGTGGTCAACTTGCGCATCGCGACGTCCGAGCAATGGAAGGATCGCGACGGAAATCGCCAGGAGAAGACCGAGTGGCACTCGGTTGCGATCTTCAACGAAAATCTCGGCCGGGTCGCCAAGAGCTACCTGAAAAAGGGCTCGAAGGTGTACATCGAAGGCCAACTGCAGACCCGCAAGTGGCAGGACCAGTCTGGCAACGACCGCTACACGACCGAAATCGTCCTTCAAAAATTCCGCGGTGAGCTGGTGCTCCTCGACAGCCGCGAAGGCGCGGGTGGCGGGCGCGGTGCGTTCAGCGAGGACTTCGGCGGAGGTGACTTCGGCGGCGGCGCGCCGCAGCGCGCGCAGTCGCGACCGCAGCCGGCGGCGTTCGACACCGACCTGGACGACGACGTCCCCTTCTAAGGCTTGTCGCTGTTCCCGCGCTTGAGCTGGGCCAGTGCAGCGAACGGGCTGGCCTGTTCCTCGGTCATGACGCCCGCCTCCTTCAGCGCACCTTCGGCGCCCGCGCTGCGCGGATAGGGGTCGAGGCTGAGCGCCAGCGTATCCGCAACCGCCGTGCCGAGGTCGATCGTCGCGCCGTCGTGAAAAATGACGTCGCAATCGGCCTCGCCCAGCTCGATTTCCTCGTCCGCCCCGCCTGCGCGTGGCTCCGGCATGAAGACAAGCTCGAAGTGCTCGTCGATATGGGCGGGCACGGGCTCACCGGTGACCACGCAGCTTTGCTCGACGATCGCAACCAGCCGTCCTGAAGCGCGCACGAGCTCACCGGCAGCGCGCGAAAGCGTCGCATGGGCCTCGAACCGATCGATGCCCGGAAGCGCGAGTCGGGTTGCAACGGCGGCGCGCTCAGCCTCGTCGGCGACCAACTCGAGCCGGTCTCCGTCGCGGATCTGGTCGAGCCGAAGCCGATGCGCAAAGCGGTCGGTCATGCGATCCTTCCCTCGGCCAAAGCCGGGATTTCAGTCTGCGCGAGGCAATCCCAATAGCGGCGAAGGGCTTCCGCCGAATGCTCCAGGACGCCCGCGCCGATATCGGGATTCTTGTACAGGCTGTCGCCAGCGGCGTCATTCCATCGACCCGTTTCGATCGCATCGCGCCACAAGCCGACGCGGCGCGAAAGCGAACCGACGAGCTTGCGCACGGTCTTGCCCAGCGTCGGATCGCCAATTCCGAGCTCGCGGTGCTCCGATTCCATCACTTCGATGAACCTCTCGGAGAGCGCCACGGATGCCGCATTGCCTTCGTCACCGCCTTGCTCAAGCCGGACCAGCGCCAGCGCAGTAAGGGTGGCCAGCACCGCAAACCGGCCGTCGATCGTATCGGGGATCTGGCCTTCGACATACCAGTGCTGCGCTCTTGTTTCGGCCGTGATCCAGCTAAACAAGGCTTCGCCGCGGCTTGGCTCGGCCGTTAATCCGCGGAACAGGAAACCCAGCATAGTCTATCTCAATCTTGCGCCGTAGCTCATGAGCGGCATATGAGACGCTCGCTCGAAGAGGCAAGCCCGGTTGGGTGTGCCGCGGGCGTTCCGGGAAAGGTTCACGAAATGAAGCTGGCGCTGTTCAAGGTCTCCATTGCCGTTGCGGGCGCCGCGTTGCTCGTCGGGTGCTCCAACACTCGCGTTCACAAGGGCACGGTCCTGAACCAGCAGCTGGTGACGTCGATCCAGCCGGGCGTCGACAACAAGGCTTCCGTCGAGAAGATGCTGGGGCGCCCAAGCTTCACCGGCGAGTTCACCCCTAACGAGTGGTATTATTTTTCCCGCGACGTGCGGCAGATCGCCTTCGCGAATCCGCGCGTGACGGACCAGACGGTCCTGCACGTAAGCTTCGACCCCAAGGGTAACGTCACGGCGGTGAACCACACGGGGCGGGAGCTGGTGATGAACGTCAATCCCGCGAACCGCACGACGCCGACGCTGGGCCGGTCGAAGAGCTTTTTCGACGAGCTGTTCGGCAACATCGGCCAGGTCGGCGCTGGTGGCCTCGGCGGCCCCGCGCAGCCGCAGTAAGGCGGTCTCGGCGGCCGCCGCTTCCTAGCCGCCGCACTTTGTCCTAAGCGCGATCCATGACCGCGACGCCGGCCGGCATGACCTATGCCGATTATCTCAAGCTCAAGCAGCTTCTGGGGGCGCAACAGCCCTTGTCCTCACTGCATGACGAGATGCTGTTCATCGTCATCCACCAGACCAAAGAGCTGTGGATGAAGCAGATGCTTCATGAGCTGAAGTTTGCCATCCGCCTGGTCGAGGAGGATCGCTTCGCCGAGGCCTACAAGGCGATGTCGAGAATTAGCCGGATCCAGGCGGTGATGACTCTTTCCTGGGACGTGCTCTCGACGCTGACGCCCGTCGATTATCTCAAGTTTCGCGATGTGCTCGGCACCTCCTCGGGCTTTCAGTCCGAGCAGTTCCGGGAGATCGAGTTCCGGCTTGGGCTCAAGGAACCGAACTTCGTCAATCACTATGAGGAGGGGAGCGCGGAACGGGCGGCCCTCGCCGAAGCGCTCGATGCGACGAGCCTGCGGGAGGCGTCCCACGATGCACTGGAAAGGGCCGGGTTCGACCTTTCCGATCGGTCGGTCGAAGCCGTCGCCGCCGCCTGGCTTCAGGTCTATCGCGACGCCGAGCGCTGGTTCGATCTGTACGAGCTCGCCGAAAAGCTGGTGGACATCGACGACGCGCTGGCCGGCTGGCGGCACAAGCATGTCCTCACGGTCGAGCGGATCATCGGCAACAAGACCGGGACGGGCGGATCCGCGGGCGCGCCCTATCTGAGGGGTACGCTCGAGAAGAGGGTCTTTCCTGAATTGTGGTCGCTGAGGACCGCTCTTTGAGCTTCAAGCCGCTGTTTTCGCGGAGCCTGTCGGCCGATCCCGAGCGGCTGCATTTCGCGTCGCATAGTCACCATCTCTGGCCCGACGCCAGCTTCGAGGGCCAGGTGGAGGCGTGGAACGATGCCGCCCTCCTCGCGGACCGCAAGTGGGACAGGGTGATGGGCGAGGTCTGGCCAGAAGCGCAGGGCCATGTCGCGAGCGAACTCGGGACCGGCGCGCCCGACGCTGTCGTCTTCTCGTCAAACACCCACGACTTCCTGATCCGCCTCGTGACCGCGGCTCCCAGGCGGAACGTCGGTCCTTTGCGCGTGCTGACGACAGACGGCGAATTCCACAGCGCGCGACGCCAGTTCGCGCGCTGGGCCGAAGAAGGCTGGATCACGCTCGATCGCGTCGCTGCCGAACCATTCGACGATTTTTCGGAGCGATTCCTGCGTGAGGCGCGCAGCGGCGATCACGACTTCATCCTAGTCAGCCAGGTGATGTTCGGGACTGGCCGCACCTTCGACCAGGTCGAGGAATTGGCCGCGGTCAGCCAACCTGAAGGGCCCTGGGTCGTGATTGACGGCTACCACGCCTTCATGGCGCTCGACGGGCCGTTGGGCGAAGGCCCTGCCAATTCCGCTTTCTACCTCGGCGGAGGGTACAAATATGCGATGGCAGGCGAAGGCTGCGCCTTCCTCCATGCCCCCGCGGGTTTTGGTCCGCGCCCGCCGATCACGGGGTGGTTCGCGGAATTTGAGGATTTGAGCCTGCCGCCGGGAAGCGTGGGCTATGCCAAGGACGCAACGCGCTTCCTTGGCGCGACGTTTGATCCATCCGCCCTGTACCGCTTCAACGCCGTCCGGCGAATGCTGACGGACAATGGCCTGACGACCGAGCGCGTGTCGGCCCATGTGCGTAGCTTGCAACAGCAACTGCTCGGCGCGCTCGCCGACACGCCGCTGGCGGAAGCGGAACTGCTCAATCCGCTCGATGACAGCCCCCATGCGCGCTTCCTCGCGTTTCGCAGCACGCGCGCGCAGCGCTGGTACGAAGCGCTCAAGATTAGAAACTGCATCACCGACGTGCGCGGCGACGTGCTCCGGATCGGCTTTGGCATCTATCAGGACGAGGAGGACGTGGACCGCCTCGCCGGCTTGTTGAGGGGACTGGCGTGACTGTTCGCGAAACCGTGGTCAGGAACCGCGGCCTGCTGATGACGCTGCTCGTCCTCGCCTACACGCTCAACTTCATCGACCGGCAGATCGCCGGCATCCTCGCCGAGCCCATCAAGCATGACCTTGGGCTCACGGATTCTCAGCTGGGATGGCTCGGCGGCACCGCTTTCGCGCTTTTCTATACCGTCCTCGCGATCCCGATTGCGCGCTATGCCGACCGGAGCGATCGGAGCATCGTCCTGACCGCGGGCCTTGCGCTTTGGAGCCTCGCTACCGCGATTTGCGGCCTTGCCCAGAACTTCACGCAGCTCTTTCTGTCGCGAATGTCGGTCGGCATCGGCGAAGCCGCTGGCGTGGCCCCCGCTTACTCGCTTCTGACCGACCTCTATCCGGCCGAACGGCGCGCCCGCGCGATGGCGCTATTTTCTCTTGGCATCCCGCTCGGAAGTGCGCTGGGCGTCGTGTTCGGCGGCATCATCGCCGCCAAGATCGACTGGCGCGTCGCCTTCATTTCGCTCGGGATCGCAGGTTTGCTGTTCGCGCCCTTCTTCAAGGCGGGCGTTCGCGATCCCGGTCACCAGCACCGGGCAGCGGCGGCGTCGGTCGGCGAGGTCTTCGCGCTGATCGCCCGCAAGCCGAGCTTCTGGCTGATGAGCTTCGCGGCGGGAATCGGTTCGCTCGTATCTTACGGACTCGCCTTCTGGATCCCGTCCTTCCTTGCGCGCAGTTTCCAGCTGGCGCTTGTCGACCGCTCGCTGATTTACGGCGCGACCGTCCTCGTTGGCGGCGTTGCCGGCGTATGGCTGGGCGGCGTTGTGGGAGACCGCCTCAAGCAGGCGCGCCCGTCGGCCTATGCGCTCGTGCCGACCGTCACCTATGCTTTGTGCATGCCGGCATTCCTGCTGGCTTTCTCCAGCCACTCGATCGTCACCGCATCCTTCCTCTTCCTGATCCCGACCGCGCTCAGCCTCGCGTGGCTGGGACCGGTCATCAGCGCGATCAACAGTCTTGTTCCCGCGCATATGCGGGCGACGGCTTCGGCGATGTTCCTGTTCATCAACAATCTGATCGGTCTCGGCCTTGGGACCTTGGTGATAGGTATGATTTCGGACGCCCTCACCGCCGAATATGGCGACGAGGCGCTACGCTATTCCGCAATGGTCACGACTTTGCTCTACGTCCTTTCGGCCCTTCTCATGGCGCTCGCCGCACTTCGACTCGCACGAGACACCGAGCAGCCAACTTCCTGAACGAACGAGAAATTTCAGGTTCACCCTGGTGCGCTAGGGCGCAGGTTCCATCCGTTTAAGCGATGGAACGGTGCAGCGAACGGACCGTTTTTATCGTTCGAGAGGAGAATTCTTATGACCAGGCTATTCCTGGCCGCGGGTGTCGCCGCTCTGGCGATTGCGGCCCCGACGGCAGCGAAGCCCGGTGGCGGGCAGGGTGGACCGCATGGCGGACAGCAGCAGGCCCAGAATCAGGGCGGTCCGCGTGGCGGCGCCCAGGCGCAACGCGGTGGCGGCGGTCAGCACGTGCAGGGCCAGCGTATGGAGCATGGCGGTGGCGGCCAACGCATGCAGGCGCAGCGTGTGGAGCATGGCGGTGGCGGCCAGCGCATGCAGGCGCAGCGCATGGAGCGCGGTGGCGGCTTCTCGGCGCCGCAGATGCAGCGCCAGGAGCGACAGGCCGCGCGGCAGCTTCGCGTCGAGCATCAACAGCCGCGCCAGCAGCAATTGCGCGCGGACCGGGGCCAGCAGGCCCAGAGCCGTCGGATCGAACGGCAGCAGCCGCGCGCGGACCGCATGCAGCAGGTCCAGAACCAGCGCATCGAGCGTGATCAGCTGCGCTCAAATCGCGTCGAGCAGGCGCAGAACCGTGGGTTCGAGCGTCAGCAGATTCGCACGGATCGCATGGATCGGCAGCAGCGTGCGCTGGCGCGCGAGCAGTTCCGCAATCCGCGCTTCGAGCAGGCGCAGAATGCAATCACTCGCGACCGGGCCGATCGGCTCCGCGTCAACAATGACTATGCGGCCCGCTATTACAGCGCCAACCGTAGGGGCCTGATCGACGGGTGCCCGCCGGGCCTGTGGGCCAAGAACAACGGCTGCATGCCTCCGGGGCAGGCGCAGAAGCTGCTTGGCGCCCCGCTGGCGTCGGTCGCGGGGTACACGGCGCTAAATGCGTTCCCGACCCGCCTTGCGTACCTGTACCCGGACACGCAGGATTATTATTACCGCTACGGCGACGGCTATCTGTATCAGGTCGATCGGGGCACGAACCTGATCGCCAACCTGCTTCCGCTGATGGCGGGCGGTTACTTGCCGGGTCAGTATCTGCCGCAGCCGTACATGGCGAGCTACGTGCCCAACAATTACGGGTTCAACTCATTCTATCCGGACTATGGCAACGACTGTAACCGTTATGCCAACGGCGTGGTCTACGAGGTCGACTGCTACACCGGCATGATCCAGGATGTGATCCCGCTCTACGCTGGCGGCTATGGCGTGGGGCAGGTCCTTCCGGCCTCCTATGCTTATTACAACGTCCCGTATCAGTATCGGACGATGTACTACGACACGCCCGACTATAATTATTGGTACGCTCCGGGCGCCATCTATCAGTACGACCCGGGCACGAGCATGATCACCTCGGTCGCAGCCCTGCTTTCGCCGGGCTTCGCCGTGGGGCAGGCCCTGCCGGTTGGGTACGACGCCTATAACGTGCCTTATTCCTACCGGCAGACCTACTATGACACTCCGAACGCCTGGTACCGGTACAACAATGGCAACATCTACCAGGTCGATCCGGCCACGCGCCTGGTTACGGCGATCGTCGCGTCGCTCCTCACCTGAGGACGGCCCTAAAGTTTGCCGCTGATGGATCGCGAGCGGCCCGGCATGCGTTGCCGGGCCGTTTCGCAGCAAGAATGAACAAGGAGAATACGGGCATGAAGACCCACGCACTGGGATTCGGAGTTGCGGCCGCGGCGTTGATCGCGCTCGGAGCCTGCAGCGAGAAGAGCGCGGGCGGGAACGGGACGGAGCAGCCGAAGGCGCAAACGCCCAAGGCCGCAAAGGCCGCCGGCACCAAGACCATCGCAGCTGGGCTCCCTGCGGACAGCCGGTTCATGGCTTCGGCGAAGGCCGCCGGTCTCGACCAGACGCTCGCCGGACCGGGTCCCTACACCGTCTTCGTCCCCGACGACGCCGCCTTCGCGAAGGCCCCAGCGGGTACGCTCGACGCAAACCCTAGGAACCGGGCTCAGCTTACGGGAACGCTGACCAACCTGATCCTTCAGGGCACGGTGATGGCAAAGGACATCGACACGCTCATCGACCGCAGCAAGGGTAAGGCGCTGCTGGCGACCACTGCTGGCGGAACGCTCACCGCCACCAAGGAGGGCGGCAAGACGGTCCTCACCGACTCCGAGGGTCACAAGGCGACGATTACGCAGGCGGACGAGCAGTTCACCAACGGCGTCGTCCACCGCATCGATGCGGTGCTGATGCCTCAGCCCAAGGGCGGAACTGCGCCTGCGGTGGGCCAGAAAGCCGGCGGCTAGGCCCGGAGTCACGCAACATCTTGCGCTCCCGCGAGCTTCATCCCGCAAGATGAAGCTTTGCGCATCATTCCACTTCCGCGCGCAAAACGGCTCGCTATAACCATCGTCCAGCCAAGCGGATGACGGGGTGTAGCGGCGATGAAGACGACGATTGAACGGGCGGTCCTTCTGAAGAGCCTCGGCCACGTCCAGTCGGTGGTGGAGCGCCGCAATACCATTCCCATCCTGTCGAACGTGCTGATCGAGGCGCGCGAGGACGGCTCGATCCGTCTCATGGCCACCGATCTCGACCTGCAGGTGGATGAAAGCGTGCCTGCGAACGTCGAGCAGCCGGGTTCAACCACGGTTTCCGCGCACACCCTGTTCGACATCGTCCGCAAGCTCCCTGAGGGCAGCCAGGTCGAACTGACCGCCGCCGAAGGCAAGATGCAGGTCGTCGCCGGCCGCTCGCGCTTCAACCTGTCGACGCTGCCGCGCGATGATTTCCCGGTCATTGCCGAGGGCGAGCTTCCGACGCGCTTTGAGCTGCCCGCCGCTACGCTCCGCCAGATCATCGAGAAGACGCGCTTTGCCATCTCCACCGAGGAGACGCGCTACTATTTGATGGGCATCTTCCTCCACATCGTCGACGACCAGCTGCGCGCGGCTGCGACGGACGGTCACCGGCTGGCGCGTGTCACGGTTGCGCGTCCGGAAGGCGCTGAGGGCATGCCGGACGTGATTGTCCCGCGCAAAGCCGTGGCCGAATTGTACCGCCTCCTCGAAGAACTCGAGGGTACGGTCGAGATCTCACTTTCGCCGACCAAGGTTCGCTTCGGCCTGGGCAGCGCGGTGCTGACGAGCAAGCTGATTGACGGCACTTTCCCCGACTATAACCGGGTGATCCCGACCGGGAACGACAAGCTTCTGAAGCTCGATCCCAAAACCTTTTCCGCCGGTGTCGACCGCGTCGCCACAATCGCCAGCGAAAAGACCCGCGCGGTGAAGATGGCCGTCGACCGCGACAAGGTGACGCTGTCGGTGACGAGCCCCGAGAACGGGTTGGCGACCGAGGAGCTGGCGGCTGATTACGGCTCGGACGGGATCGAGATCGGCTTTAATGCCCGTTACCTCATGGACATCCTCAGCGAGATCGACGGCGACACGGTTGAAGTCCACCTCGCCGACGCCGCGGCGCCGACGCTTTTGCGCGAGAACGACAAGTCCAACGCGCTCTACGTTCTGATGCCAATGCGGGTCTGATGATTTGCAGGCTCTGGCGCGGCTGGACTGCTCCGGAGAATGCGGACGAATATGAACGCATCGTCCGTCACGAAGTGATTCCAGCAATCGAAGCGAGGAATATCCCCGGCTTTCGGCACGTCGACCTGATGCGCCGCGATCTTGGTGGCGAGATCGAATTCCAGACTTTGATGTGGTTCGATGATCTGGCGGCCATCAAGGCCTTCAT
>Ga0164308_10002248_pt1 | contig 10251 bp, 10 predicted proteins | sample Whisoiple_246_MG_FD_109983 | JGI IMG/M metagenome (GOLD analysis project Ga0164308, IMG submission 109983) | Soil microbial communities amended with fresh organic matter from upstate New York, USA - Whitman soil sample_246_MG | ecosystem: Environmental > Terrestrial > Soil > Unclassified >... | reverse complement strand
CGAGTGTGTCCGCGGCACCCGCTTGGCCGAGTGTGCCAGCGCTGGCTCCGCTGCCTCCGGACATGGAAGTCGTGCTTGTGCCGGCCGTGCCCCCTGTGCCAGTGGCTGCGACTGCGGGGTCGCTTGCAGCGCATCCGATCATCGGCGCCAGGCAAAGCCACAAGACTCCGAAAAACGCGCGTGAACCCATCGAGGTCATGCTTGATACATGCAGTGACCATGCCAATGCCGGTGACGGGCTGCGGTCACCTGTCATCACTTGAGGAGAGGGAGGGCGGGAGAGCGGGGCGATCGCGATCCCGCAGCGCAGCTCGCTCACCGAGCTGTTGCCGCTTTAGCCGACGCTCTTCGCGTCACGTAGCGCAAACTTGACGATTTCGTCGAGCACGGCGCCGAAGCGTTGGCGCGTGAAGCGCGAGCCGCTGGTCACCCAGTCCATGTGGAGCTTCGGTTTTTGGTCGTCGTGGAAGTGACCCAAGACGTCCAAGTGATCGGCTTCACCCGCCCAGAGTAGCTCACCCCAAAGCATGCTCAACGTCGGTATGATGCCGTCGTTGGACTCGCCGTTCACCTCGTGGTCGATGCCGACGCGCAGGAACTCGGCCTCGCGCTGCGAGGGGCGCGCGTACGGGTAGACTTGGGACTCCTGGCTCGCGAATTGATACAGAGTGGAGTAGATGGCCGCGGTGAAGGCAGCGTACGGCGACCAGATCCGCCGCGCAAAGCGCATCGCTCGTGGCGGCGCAGCGGCGGAGACCACGCAGCCGTAGCGCACGCGGGCATCCAGCACGGTCGCCGCGTTGAATAGGTCCATCGCCTCGGGCATGATCTGGATGATCGCCCCCTGGTCGATGCGTACTTTGCTCAAAAAGTCCGCGATTTCCCCGCGACCTTCGCGATCCACGAAGCGCAGCACACTATCGGTGACGCGGCTGAACACTTTCATGTCGCCGCCAAACAGCGAGTCGATGCCACCGACACCCGCGACCAAGCGCGAAAAGATGGCTAGGGATGGCTCACCAATGGTGAGAGAAACCACGGTGAGCAAGCTCAACACGTACAGCACGCGCGTGCCCGAGACAGTCGCAAAGTAGGTGGCGAGCGGGGTGCCATAGTGCGGCGTGTTGATCGTCACCGCGCTGACCACGCGTTCGCGCCAGGCGAGTTGCTCCGGCGTGACGCCGAGATTCACGCGAGGGGACAGCACCAAGCGCACATCGAGCCCCCCCGTGGAATGTCCGATCAGGTGGATTGGGCCGGGCTCACTGCCTGCGCTCTTGGCCACTGTGGCCGCCAAGATCCGGGAGCGGTAGCGGAGTGAGGACGTGGGTGGCGCCGGCACGTCTTCGAAGATGGCGTCAACGCCCGCGCGCGCGAAGCGAAGCTCGAGACCCGCTCGAACATGCTTGAAGTAGTCATAGCCCGCGAGGTGGCCGAAGCCGAACATCCCGGGCACGAAATACACACGATGCACGACGCGCGACATCAAGCGGGGTTCCCGGGCACGGGCGCGGGCTCGTTCATGGCATCTCGCACCAATTCACGGACGAACACTAATTCGTGAATTCGACGTTTGCGCTCTGCTCGAAGTCGAAGCGCACTTCACCGGCATCGACACTGCCCGAAGCGAAAGGCTCACTGTGGACGCGGTGCAACGACAGCTCTCCGAGCCCGGTACCCGAGAAGGCGGAAGCCGGTACGGTCCCTCCGCCGGCGTCGTCCCGGAAGGTGCAGCGTGTGGTCGCGCTGCCGTCCTGGGTGCTGAACTCGATGTACACGTAGTCGCGCGCTAGACCCGGGTTCCAGCTGAGGGTCAGGGCACTGCGTACGGGCACGCTGGCAAGCTCCGAGAGTGGCGTGCCATCGACACTCACCGAGGCGAGTGAAGCGGGGGCCTTGGCATTCACGCTGAATGCGCGCAGCAACCCGCCCGATGCGCTCAGCGTGTACGTCGTCGCGGCGGGCAACGGATCGGCCGCGCGGTCACGCGTGGTGTACACGACGCCGGCAATCAAATCGGTGACCGCGGGGAGTGCGCGTGTTGCCAGGGGGGCGCTGGTCGAACTGGTGCGCAGCGTGACGTCACCGGCGTCCAGAAATTCTACGCGGCCGAGCGGGTTGAGTGGCATGTTGCTACCTCGCTCGTGATTCGGCTCCGCACACTGCCCGACTGCGGGGAGGTCCAGGCCGAAGCCCGCCAAGCGCAACATGGCGCCGGCGTCGACGTCCGGCGGCGTACGTACGAAGCCAGCGAAGGCAGCCGCTCGCGGCGCTTCGCTCGAATTGAGCACCGCGCTGCGCTCGACCGTGATCAAGCCGTGGGTGCTGCTGCCGGCGTCCGCTTCCGCGCTGTAATCAGCAGGTGCAACGGAGCACGCCGCGCTCAGGGCGACGAGGCTGAACGCGGCCGTGGGCGCGAAGCGCGCGTGGGCGAGCGCAACCTGCACAGCGCGAGAGGGCAACGGCCAGAGAAACTGCACCACCAGGCAAGGCTAGCATCGCTCCGGCCAATTCAACAGGGCGGCGCGGGAGGGACTGCTGCCGAATCCGGAAGTGCTTCAATAATGCGCTAGAATCTTGCGCTCAGCGCGCCGGCCGGTCGGGCCGACCAACCATCGATCTTGGCGTCGAAGCGCGTTCCAGGGCGATCCAGCGCGCCGGTAACATGTGCGTAGTCGAGCTCCAGCTCGGCAGACACCCAGAACGGCGGAAGCCCGACCGACATTCCCAGAATCGGTCCGACCGAGAACCGGCTGGCGTCCAGCTCGAAGGCGGGATTCGCATCCAGCAAAACCGTGCCCGACCAGTGATCGAAGCTGCCGCGCAGCCCGCCCCAGGCCGAAAGCAGATCGGCGTCGCTTCGGTACCCGAACACCACTGGCAAATCGACGCCCAGCCCATGCGCCCCGCTCAGGTCGGTATTGGGTGGCAGGTCGACGGAGGTTTGCCCGAACCGCCCGGTCACTCCCAGACCCGCAGAGAGCGCGTAGGAGCCCCAACTGAAGCCGTGTCGGAGGTCACCGCGCACGGCTTGCCCGCTGTAGCTGAGGCCAGCCTCATTACTTCCCGGAACGCCCACGCGCGCTGCTGCGAACGGCGCGACGGCCGGTCCCTCCACCAACGTCACCAGCGCGCCTCGCGCTGGACGCGAGTCCGTTCCCGGGGGCTCGCCTGGCGGGAGTTGCCCGGCCGCGTCATGCGCACGCCGCGCATCTCCGAGCAGGAAGCGGTCGCTGACGCCGACAGCGAAGGCAGTGCGTCCGGCCGGCAAAACATGCGCGGGATGCAGCAGCGGAACGCCGCCACCACAGCCTGTCAGAAAGCTGAAGCCGGCACCGGCACAGATGCAGCTCAGCCTCCAACGCGAGCGGATGCTTCTACGCGGCCCCACCCGTCAGCCAGTTATTTGCGGAACCGCGACGGGAACGTGTTGCTCGCGGCGCGCTGCTTCAGTTCCTCGTCGTCCCCGTGCAACGAAACGGCGCGCTCGATCAGCACCTGTTCGGTCTCCACGTGTTTGGGATCGGGCAGGCAGCACTCCACCGGGCAGACCGCCTGACAAGCTTCGTGGTCGTCGAAGCCGACACACTCGGTGCACAGGTCTGGATCGATGATGTAAATTTCGTCGCCCTCGGAGATTGCGTCGTTCGGGCATTCCGGCTCGCAGGCGCCGCAGTTGATACAGTCGTCGGTAATGAAGGTCGACATTGCCCGGGTTTTACGCTGGATTGGAGGGGGAGGCTCGAGTCAGAGGCTTGGGTGCCTCAAGTTACGAATGGCCTGGCGGGCGTGTCAACTTCGAGTAGAGTCGCGGCCGCCCGATGCTTCGTAGCCATGATAGCGCGTTTTCGAGTGGTTTGCCGTTCACCTGGCTGACATGGCTCGCCCTAGGTCTCGTCACAGCCGCGCTCGCCCTCGGCTGCAAGCCTCAGATTGGCGACAAGTGCACGGTCTCGACCAATTGTTCGACGACCGGCGAACGCCTGTGTGACGTGACGCAGCCGGACGGTTACTGCACCGTCTTCAATTGCGAACCCGGGAGCTGCCCGGAAGACTCCGTGTGCGTCAACTTCGGGACCGAGCTCTCGCCGGTGCCCGGTTGCACCCCGAGCCAGGCCAATTCGCCCTACAAGCGCTCGTTTTGCATGGCCAATTGCAGCGGCGACGACGATTGCCGCTCGGGTTACCGCTGCCTCTCGCCGGGTGAGGGCGACTTTCACGCTGTCTTGGCCGAGCACTCCGGTGGCCAAAAGGTGTGCGCCGTTCCGCCGAAGCCCAAGCCTGACGAGAACACGCCGAACGACGTTTGCATCGGCGCGGACGCCGGTCCGGCCGAGGGCGGCTCGTCCTCGACGGGTGGCTCTGGCGGGAGTTCGGGAGCTGCCCAGGGCGGCTCGTCGTCCGTTGGCGGCAGCAGCGGTTCGGGCGGAGCCGAGGGCGGCGCGGCCGGTGCTGACGCCCCCGCGAGCAGCGGCAGCGGCGGCTCGGGCGGTTGATTCGCGGCCGCTCGGTCGAGCGGCTTCCACGCGCTTTGCTGCTAAGCTCCTCCGCGATGTTCGGCATTCGCTCGTTGCCGCGGACGCTCGAAGCGGCCCTGCGCGATCTCGGACACGCGAAGGACGAGACGCGCATCTCGGCGATTCGCGATCTCGCTCGGCTGACCGAAACGGACGCTCGCTCGCGCGCCTTGCACGCGTTGTGTGAAGTGCTCGCCAGCGACGCGGACTTGCATGTTCGAGCAGCAGCAGCCTTGGCCTTGGGCGACGCGAACGCCAAAGAGTCGCGTGAGGCGTTGCTCGAGGCGGCTCGCAACGCGCCCGTGCACGTGCGCGAAATGGCACTCGCGGCGCTCGGCGAGATCGCCGAAATCGACGACCCTGATATCCTCGCACTGCTCGAGGCCGCACGCTTCGATGTAGCTCCGGAGCTGCGCTTCCAAGCGTTGATCGCGCTGAATCGGCTGGCACGAAAAGAACTATTACCGCGGCTGGTCGACGCCACCCGCGATTTGGACGCCGAAGTGCGGCAGATCGCCTTCCGTTTGGCCGAAGAGCAAGTTCTGGCGGACGGCGTAGCGCTGCCCGAATCGCTGCGCCAAAGGGCGCGCGCCGCGCTGCGCGACGACGCGCCGAACGTACGCTTGGCTGCCGCTATCCTCCTCGCGCGAGTGGGTGACGCTTCCGGTGCAGACGTGATCCGTGGCGTCGTCGAGCGCAAGGACCGCGTTGCCTCGTTGGAAGACGAGCAAGCCGCGATCGAACTGTGCGGGGAGCTATCGATCAGCGATGCTCGGCCGGCACTGACCAGGCGCGCCTTCGGCTTCTTTGGCTTGTTCCGCGATCCCCTGGCTTGGCACGCGCGGGTCGCGCTGGCGCGGCTCGGCGATGAGCAAGCGAAGAAAGCCATCTTGCGAGGCTTGGCTGCGTTCACGCGTGACGCGCGCACCATCGCGGTGGCAGCAGTGGGGCGCGCGCGCTTGCGCGAGGCACGGCCCATCCTGCGCGGCATGACCGCGGCTCAAGCCGATCCAGAAACCGTGGCTGAGGCGTTGGCCGAACTCGAAACCGCACCATGACGTCGATCCCGCTGCCGTTGCAGCTTTCGTTCTATCGCGCTCTGAGGCGCGTTCGCGGTCTGGATGAGCGCATGCAAGCGCTGCAGCGCCAGGGGCGAATCGGTTTTTACGGCACCTGCACGGGGCAAGAGGCCGTGCCGGTCGCACTCGGTTTTGCGCTTCCGCACAGCGATTGGGTGTTCCCCGCGCTGCGTGAAAGCTCGGTCTTGCTGGTCCGCGGCTTTCCTCTGGTCAGCTACATGGCTCAAGTGTTCGGCAATGAGCGGGACGTGCTCAAGGGGCGCCAAATGCCGAGTCACATGAGCGGTCGTTCGGCCAACGTCGTCTCGTGGTCGAGCTGCATCGGCACGCAGTTGACGCACGCAGTGGGTGCGGCCTGGGCGGCAAAGATGCGGCGCGAAAGCATGGTCAGCGCGGCTTGCTTGGGCGACGGCGCGACCAGCTCGGCCGATTTTCACTCGGCGCTGAACTTTGCGCAGGTGTTTCGTGTGCCGTGCATTTTCGTGTGCCAGAACAACCAATGGGCGATCAGTACGCCGGCCGCGCGGCAAAGCAATACCGCGACTTTCGCGGAGCGCGCCTTGGCTTATGCCATGCCGGCCGAGCGTGTGGACGGCAACGACGTCTGCGCGCTTTACCTCGCCTTCCAGCGCGCCGCGGAGCGCGCGCGCGCGGGCCTCGGCCCCACGTTCCTGGAGTGCGTCACGTACCGGGTTGGTCCTCATTCCACCAGCGACGACCCCAGCTTGTATCGCAGCGAAGCGGAAGTGAGTGAATGGCGTGCGCGCGATCCGATCGCGCGCCTGGCTCGCTCGCTCGAGTCACGAGGCGCACTCGACGAAGCCCAGCGGCGGGCCTTGGACGATGAGCTGAACGCGGAGCTCGACGCAGCGTTGGCCGTCGCGGAGGCCGCCCCAGCGCCGCCGCGCGCCTCGCTGTTCGACGACGTCTATGCCGAACTTCCCGCGCATTTATTGGAACAGCGGAAAGAGATGTTCCAGCCCGCGAAGCGGATTGCGCATTCGTTTGGCCGCGGGGAAGCCGACAAGCCCTTGTGAACTAGCAAAACTAGCGTTACATCACGCGGCGAAATGGATCAATTCGACGCCATCGTGCTGGGCGGCGGCCCCGGCGGTTACGTATGTGCCATTCGGCTCGGTCAACTCGGGCTGAAGGTCGCCTGCATCGAAGAAGAAGAGTACGGCGGTGTTTGCCTGAACTGGGGCTGCATTCCGTCCAAGGCGCTGATCGCCAACGCGCACTTCGTCGAAAAGGCCAAGCACATCGCGGATTCCGGCATCATGGTCAGCGGCGTCAACGTCGATGTCGACAAGATGCAGGATTGGAAGGGCGGGGTCGTCAAGAAGATGACCAGCGGCGTGCGCTCGCTGCTCAAAGCCAACGGCGGCGAGATGATCGAAGGACGCGGCAAGGTCGTCGATGCGAAGTCCGTCGAAGTTACGTTGAAGTCGGGCGAGAAGCGGCGCGTGTCCGCCAGCAAGGGCCTGGTCATCGCCACCGGCTCGGCGACGATTCAGGTGCCGGGCTTCGAGTTCGACGGTAAGCAGGTGATCGGCGCGCGCGAGGCCGTCAGCTTGCGCAAGATCCCCAAGCGCTTGGTCGTGATTGGCGGAGGCGTGATCGGCTTGGAGCTGGGCATGGTTTACCAGTCCTTCGGCGCGGAGCTGACCGTGGTCGAGCTGACGCCCAGCCTTCTGCCGGGCGTCGATCCGGACTGCGTGAAGGTGGTCGAGAAAAAGTTGGAGAAGCGCGGCGGCAAGGTGCTCAAAAACACCCGCGCCGAACGGCTCGAAAAGACCGAAAGCGGCGTGACCGTCATCGTGTCGAGTGATGGCAAAGAGCAGCGCATCGAGGCGGACGTGGTGCTGGTTGCCGTAGGCATGAAGCCGCGCTCACGCGGCGTGGGTCTGGAGGAGATCGGCGTCGAGATCGATCAGCGCGGCTTCGTCAAGACCAACGAGTTTTGTGAGACCAACATCAAGGGCGTGTACGCCATCGGTGACGTCAGCGGGCAACCCATGCTCGCCCACAAGGCTTCCAAAGAGGGCGAGGTGGCCGCCGAAGTGATCGCTGGCCATCACGCGGCGAAAGATTGGGTGACGGTGCCGGGCATCATCTTTACCGATCCGGAGATCGCTACCGCCGGCCTCACCGAAGCCCAAGCCAAAGAGCAGGGCTACACCTTCAAGGCCGGCAAGTTCCCGTTCGCCGCGCTCGGTCGCGCGGTCAGCATCGGCGAGACGGACGGCTTCGTGAAGGTGGTCACCGACACCAAGTCGGGGCGTATCCTCGGCATTCACATCGTGGGACCGTCGGCCAGCGATCTGATCAGTGAAGCCGTGCTCGCGATCGAAACCGTCGCAACGGCTGAAGACATGGCGCTCAGCATTCACCCGCACCCGACCCTGGGCGAGGCATTGATGGAAGCTGCCGCAGCTTCCCTCGGTCACGCCATCCACATCGTGAATCGCTGAAACTGAACGGCAATTGGCCGGTCCCGCGCAGGCGTGGCCGGCGCTTTGCGCCACCGGGCCTAACCGTGGCATGTTTCACGGATGGGGATTTTTGCCCGCGTCGCCCAGGTCATGTCTGCCAACTTCAACGCCTTGATCGACAAGGCGGATGATCCGAGAAAGAGCCTCGATCAAACCTTGCTCGAGATGCGCGAGCAAATCCTGGCCGCGCGCCGGGAAGTAGTGAGCGGCGTTGCTTCGGAGAAGCAGCTCAAGAAGAAGGTAGAAGAGCTCGATCAGGAGGTCGAGAAATGGAACGGCCGCGCCGAGCTCGCCGTGCGCAACAACGACGACACGCTGGCGCGCGAGGCCCTGTTGCAGAAGCGTCGCGCAGTCGGCGAACGCGACCGCGCCGAAGCGCAGCGCGCCGAACAGCGCGCGAGCGCGCTGGAAATGAAAGAAGCGCTCGAGCGGATGGAGCAGAAGGTCAAAGAGTTCGAGCTACGCAAAGGCACGATCGCCACGCGAGCGCAGCAAGCCAAAGCCGGTGGAGGCGTCGAGGGCTTGGGCAAGGTCGGCGCCGGCGCGAGCGCCTTCGACGAATTTCGGCGGATGGAAGAAAAAGTCGAGACGGCCGAGAACACCGTGCTCGCTCACACTGAGCTGGACGCGGCTCTCGCCCCGCCCAGTCCGACCGGCATGTCGCGCGCGGAAGTCGAAGCCAGGTTCCGCGCGCTCGAAAGCGGCGCCGGCGCAGATCCGGCCGCGCCCGTGAAGTCCGAAGTGGACGACGAGCTCTCGGCGCTCAAGAAGAAGATCCGCATCGGACCCTGAGCTCACGCGCGGGTTTCCGAGGAATGTCCAGCGTGGGCGCTATTGAGCGCCGACTTGCGGAAACCCGCAGGCCGCCAAGCTGTCGTAGCAAGCGAAGGTGGCATTCTCGTTCAAGCCAAAGCTGGCGCCGCTGCCCGAACCATCAGGGAGGCTGGCGCTGCACGAGCAGCTGCTTTGATCGGGACTGGTCTGGTAGCAAGACACGTTGTAGTACGCGCCGCTCGTGCACTTCACGTCCAAGGTGCACTTGCCGTTGCTGCTGCTGCCTGAGGTCGAGCAAGTCAACGGTACGGGAGGTGGAGGTGGGGGCAGCGGTGGGGGCGGAGGCGGAGGCGGAGGCGGATTGACGTCCGGACCGAGGCAGTCTTGATAGCGCGCGAATAGGGTCGAGCACTTTGCGAATGCCCATTGGTCGACGTCCGTGCAACTCTTGCTGTTGTTGTAGACGGCGGTCAGACATTCGAGCAGGCCGCCGCCGACCTTTTGACAGCGAAAGTTTTGCTGAGAAAGCTCGCTCGAACACGCCGCCGCGCACTCGGGGACCGAAAGGCCGCTGGGGCATGGTGGCCGAGTGCTGGCGTTGCAATAATTGATGCAACTGGCTGCCACCGCCGGGTCTAGCCCCGACGAGCCGCCAGCGCCCGCCGAGCCTGCGGTGCCCACGCCGCCGGTGGCGGTGCCGCCGACTCCCACGCCGGCGACGCCGCCCGAGGGGCTGCCGCCGCCAGATGAGCTACCGCCAGAGGGGCTGCCGCCAGATGAGCTGCCGCCAGAGGGTGCGCCTGCCTTTCCGCCGTTCGCGGGGGCGCCCGACCCGCCGCTGGTTTGGGCGCCGCTGCCGCCAGCGGAAGGGGGGCCCGCGGTGGATCCACCGCTCGGCTGATCGGCGCCGATGGCGCCTTCGGGAGAGAGCGTGGAGCTGCGACCACCGCAACCCGCGAGTGCAGCCAAGACCAAGCCCCCGAAACCCTTGAGCATATGCGAACGAAAGCCACCCATATAACGCAATATAGCGGATCGGCCGCCGAGAGCCCGAACTATCGCGGTTCGGTAGAAGCGCTTGCTTCTGGTCGCCAAATTTCGCGCAAGATTTCAGCGACGGCTTCGTACAGCGCTTCCGGGATCTCGTCGCCGACTTCCAGCTCGTTCAGCGCGCGCGCCACTGGTACGTCGCGCACGATGGGTACCCCATAGGCACGCGCGGCTTCCACGATCAGCTTTGCCATCTCTCCCTGACCTTGCGCGATGACGGAAGGAGCGAGCTCCTCTTGTTCATCGTATTTCAGGGCGGTAGCCAAATGGGTTGGGTTCACGATCACCACGCTCGCGGTTTTCAGGGCGCCGAGAGTGGCGCCGGTGAGTGCTTCT
>Ga0164308_10002247_pt1 | contig 10253 bp, 7 predicted proteins | sample Whisoiple_246_MG_FD_109983 | JGI IMG/M metagenome (GOLD analysis project Ga0164308, IMG submission 109983) | Soil microbial communities amended with fresh organic matter from upstate New York, USA - Whitman soil sample_246_MG | ecosystem: Environmental > Terrestrial > Soil > Unclassified >... | reverse complement strand
CTCCTGCTGCTCGCGGCCGTGACCCACGTCCGGGGCCCGCGACGCGCGCTCGCCCTGTTCATCATCGTCTACGCCATCGTCGCGTCTGTCACCGAGACGGGGCTGGGCGACGCGTCGCCGTACCTCCTCGACCTCGCCGTGGCGGCCTCCCTGCTCGCGTCCCCGGCCCATCGTGCGGCCCCTGCCGACCGGGAGACGCCATGACACCACGCGGTCCGCGACACCACGACGTCGACGGTTCCTGCCGGAGCCGACGGCGGTGCAGAAGGGAGCCCACTCGATGACGACACTCACCGTTGACCGGCCGGCCCACACCCGGCCCGGCGTCCTCCTCGACCGGGACGGCACGATCATCGCGGACACCGGTTACGTCGGGAGGACCCGGGACGTGCGGTTCCTCGACGGCGCCATCACGGCGATCGCGCGGCTCAACGCCGCCGGCGTGCCCGTCGCCGTGGTCACGAACCAGGCCGGCGTCGCTCGCGGCATGTACGAGCTCGAGGACGTCCACCTCGTGCACAAGCACATGGCCGCCGAGCTCGCCACGCACGGTGCCCACGTCGACCTGTGGCTGTTCTGCCCCTACCACCCGCAGGGCACCGTGCCGGCCTTCGCGCGAACGAGCGCTGACCGCAAGCCGGGACCCGGCATGGCGCTGGCCGCCGCGGACGCACTGGGACTGGACCTCACGGCATCCTGGGTGGTCGGCGACAGCGCGTGCGACGTCGGGCTCGCCCGGGCCGTCGGTGCCCGCGCCCTCCTCCTCGGCGGGGGCCCCGCCGAGCCGCCGGACACCGACGTCCGCCAGGTCGCGGACCTCCGCGCCGCCGTCGACACCGTGCTGGCCGAGCTCGCGGGGCCGCGCGAGGACACCCCCGTCGTCGCCTTCCCCGCCCGTCGCTACGCGGACGGCGCGAGCTACGCGCGCCAGTACACGCGCGAGCTGGAACGGGCCATGTCGAGCATCGACCTCGACGAGGTGGAGCGCGCCGCCGAGGTGCTCGCACGCGCCTACCTCGACGACCGGGTCGTGTTCTCGTGCGGGAACGGCGGCTCGGCATCCATCGCCAACCACTTCCAGTGCGACCACGTCAAGGGAGTGCGCACCGGCACCGGTCTCACCACGCGCGTCGTCAGCCTGAGCACCAACATCGAGATCTTCAGTGCCATCGCGAACGACATCGGCTACGACGCGGTCTTCGAGCACCAGCTCGAGTCGCTCGCGCGGCGCGGTGACGTGCTCGTCGTCATCTCCTCGTCGGGGCGGTCGCCCAACGTGGTGCGCGCCCTGAAGTGGGCGCGGGCCCACGAGATGCCGACGATCGCCCTGACCGGCTTCGCGGGCGCCCCGGCCCGCGAGATCGCCGACGTCTGCCTCCACGTGGACGCGCACAACTACGGCGTCGTCGAGGACGCCCACCAGTCGTGCATGCACCTGCTCGCCCAGTACGTGAGGCAGTCCCTCATGAGCGACGCCGACGTCTGCGGGCAGGTGTTCTGAACCCATGCGCGTCGCCATCAACCTCCTCACCGACGACCCCCGGACGCCGTCGGGGGCCCACTGGTTCTGGAAGCAGGTCATCACCGAGATGGTGCCCGTTCTCGCCGAGGACGAGGAGCTGCACCTGCTGGTCAGCCCGAGGATCCGGGGCGAGCACCTGGGGTACGGCCCGAAGGTCCGGTACATCACCTTCCCGTGGTCCAACGAACGCCGGACCCTGCGCACGCTGAGCGAGCAGGTGTACGCCCCGGTGCGGTTGCCGCGGTCGGGCATCGACGTGTTCAACACACTGATCGCACCGATGGCCCGACCCGCCCCGGGGCTGGTGGCGCACTTCAAGACCCTGCACGCGTTCACGATCCCCGAGGCGATCAACCCCCTGGTCCGCTGGTACCGGCGCACGGGGTACCCCCACACGGCGCGGGTGGCGGACGTCGTCATCATCAACTCCGAGAGCCTGCGGCGGGAGATCGAGACCTACCTCGACGTCGACCCGGCCAAGCTGCGCCTCATCCCCGAGGCGGTCGACCACGAGGTCTTCCGCCCGGGGAACCGCGACGAGGCGGCCGCCCGGCTGCGGCAGGAGCGCGGCATCGACGGCCCGTTCGTCCTGTTCGTCTCGTCGCTGTGGGCCTACAAGAACTGCGACGGGCTGCTGCGGGCGTTCGCCCTCACCCGGACCCGGCTGCCCGACCACCGCCTCGTCGTCGTCGGGAGCGCGGCCGACGCGGAGTACGCCGGCCGGCTGCGGGCCCTGGCCGGCGACCTCGGGATCGCCGACCGCGTCGTGTGGGTCGGCGGGCTGCCCCATCACGACACCCTGCCGTTCTACCGGGCCGCCGACGCGTTCGTGTACCCCTCCCACAACGAGACGTTCGGCCTGCCCATCCTCGAGGCGATGGCGTGCGCGTGCCCGGTGGTCACGTCCGACCGCAGCGCGATGCCGGAGACGGCCGGCGGCGCCGCCGCGCTCGTCGACCCCGACGACCCCGGGTCGATCGCCGACGCCATCGTGGCCGCCTGCGGGGAGCTCGGTCCCCGGCTGCGCGAGCTGGGCCCACCGCGGGCGGCCGAGTTCACCTGGGCCGCGACGGCGAAGGCGACCCTGGAGGTCTACCGCGAGGTCCACCGGGCTCGGGGAGGTCGACGATGAAGGTGCTCGTCACGGGCGGAGCCGGGTTCATCGGCTCCCACACGACCGACCGACTGGTTCGCGAGGGGCACGAGGTCACCGTGCTCGACGCCCTGACCTCCCCCGTCCACCGCGACGGCGTGCCCGGCTACCTGACCCCGGGGGCCGACCTGTTCGTCGGGGACGTGCGCAACCGCGACCTGCTGGCCAACCTCCTTCGGCGCACGGATGCCGTCTACCACTTCGCGGCCTACCAGGACTACCTGCCCGACTTCTCCCGGTTCACCGACGTCAACGTCGTCTCGACCTCGCTGATCTACGAGATCGCCGTCGCCGAGCGGCTCGACCTCCAGCGGGTGGTCGTCGCGTCGTCGCAGAGCGCGATGGGCGAGGGCCTCTACCGCTGCCCGGCCGACGGCGAGCAGACCCCGGGGATGCGGCCCGAGGGGGCCCTGCGAGCCGGCGTGTGGGACATCCCCTGCCCGGTCTGTGGCGGACCGCTGGAGATGCTGCGCACCCCCGAGCGCGTGTCGAACCCGCAGAACGCCTACGGGATGTCGAAGTACGGCGAGGAGCTGGTGGCCCTCAACCTCGGCCGTCGGTACGGAATCCCGACGGTGGCGCTGCGGTACAGCATCGTCCAGGGCCCGCGGCAGTCCGTCTACAACGCCTACTCCGGTGCCTGCCGCATCTTCTCGCTGCACTACCTCCTCGGCAGCGCCCCCACGCTGTACGAGGACGGCGCGATGATCCGCGACTACGTGAACGTCCACGACGTCGTGGACGCCAACCTCCTGGCCCTCGACGACGACCGGGCCGTCGGACGGGTGTTCAGCGTCGGGGGCGGCACCCCGTTCACGACCGCGGAGCTCGCCGAGGTCGTCCGGGCCCACTACGGGTCGGACCAGCCGGGGCGGGTGACCGGTCAGTACCGGTTCGGCGACACCCGTCACATCGTGTCGGACGTCTCCGCGCTCCAGGGCCTGGGCTGGGCTCCTCGACGCACGCCGAAGGAGTCCGTGGCCGAGTACGCCGACTGGCTCGAGGGGATGCCGGGCCTGGACCGGGTGCTGGCCGACGCCGACGCCACCATGACGTCCCTCGGGGTCGTCCGGGGGGCCGAGCGATGAAGGCCTTCCTCCTCGCGGCCGGCCTGGGCACGCGCCTGCGGCCGCTGACCGACCACCTGCCGAAGTGCCTCGTCCCGGTGGGTGGGCGACCCCTCCTCGACCGGTGGCTCGACTCCCTGCGGGCAGCGGGGGTCGACGAGGTGCTGGTCAACCTCCATCACCTCCCCGACGTCGTGCGCGGCCACCTCGTCGCCCACGGCGGGTCGCCCCGGGTGCGGACGACCTTCGAGCCGACCCTGCTCGGGAGTGCGGGGACCCTGCGTGAGAACCGCGCGTTCCTGGCCGACGACGCCGTGTTCCTGGCGGTGAACGGCGACGACCTCACCGACTTCGACCTCCGCCTGCTCACTCGGGCTCTGGATGCGGCGCCGGACGCCGACGCGGCGGTCGCGGTCTTCCATGCCCCCAGACCGGAGGCGTGCGGCATCCTCGAGGTCGTCGACGGCATCGTGGTGTCGTTCGAGGAGAAGCCCGTCTCGCCGCGCAGCGACCTCGCCAACGCCGGGCTCTACGCCTTCCGCACGTCGGTCCTCGGCCTCGTGCCCGTGGGCACCCCGGTCGACATCGGCACCCACCTGCTCCCCCGGCTCGTCGGCCGCTCGGTGGCCGTGGACGTCGGCGACGCGTTCCTCGTCGACATCGGCACACCCGAGGCGTTGGCCCGCGCCGAGGCCGAGTGGCCTCTACGAGGCGTCGCATGATCATCACCCAGACGCCGTTGCGCGTCGGTCTCGTCGGCGGAGGTACCGACCTGCCCTCCTACTACCGCCAGCACGGTGGCCGGGTGCTCAACGCGGCCATCGACAAGTACGTCTACGTCGTCGTGAAGCAGCGTTTCGACGACGACATCTACCTCAACTACTCCCGCAAGGAGATCGTCTCGCAGGTCGAGGACGTCGAGCACGACCTGGTGCGGGAAGCCATGCACATGGCGGGGGTCCGCGGAGGGGTCGAGATCACGACCCTGGCCGACATCCCGTCGGCGGGGTCCGGCCTCGGATCGTCCTCGTCGGTCACGGTCGGGCTCCTGCAGGCCCTCTTCACGTACCAAGGTCGTCAGCTCTCCGCCGAGGAGCTCGCCGAACGGGCGTGCACCATCGAGATCGGCCGGTGCGGCAAGCCGATCGGCAAGCAGGACCAGTACGTCGCGGCCTACGGCGGGATCTGCGACCTGCGGTTCGGTCCCGGGGACAACGTGGACACCCAGCAGATCTGCCTCTCCCCCGAGCGGCACCGGTCGTTCCAGGACCAGCTGATGCTGTTCTACACGGGGATCACTCGCACGGCCGACAGCATCCTCGGTGAGCAGAAGGCCAACATCCCCGACAAGCTCGCCCAGCTGCAGCAGCTCAAGGACCTCGCCAGCGAGGCCGTCGCAGGGTTGCGGTCGGGTCGTCCGGAGGTCGTCGGAATAGCGCTGGGCAAGAGCTGGGAGGCCAAGCGGCAACTGGCTCAAGGCGTCTCGAACAGCGCACTCGACGACGCAGTGGACGCGGCGATGCGTGCCGGGGCGACCGGCGCCAAGGTCACCGGCGCCGGTGGCGGCGGCTTCGTGCTCGTCATGTGCCCGGTGGAACAGCAGGAGGCCGTGCGCGTCGCCCTGGCGCCGATGAAGGACCTCCCGATCTCGGTCGACCCCTTCGGGTCCCGGGTGATCTTCAACGTCCACCGGAACATCTGGGGCTGAGCCGATGACTCATGGACCCGGCCCCGGTGCGCAGCTCCCCGTCGTCATCGCGATGGTGGCTCGCGAACGCGGGATCACGGGCGTGCACACCCACGTCCGCCAGCTGCAGACCTACCTGCACGGGGTCGGTGAGCCCGTCGAGCTGGTGACGCCCCACACCTGGGCACGGTCCGGCGGGCGGTGGCGAGCTCCGGCTCTCGTGCCGGCGTTCGGAGCACGGGTCATCCTCGAACGGACCTACGGCCCGGCCAACGTGTGGTGGTACCGCACGTCGCACGAGCACGTCCTGCGGGCGGCCCTGCGCACGGCACTCGCGCACGAGCGACCGTGTGTGGTCTACGCGCAGTGCCCGGTGTCGGCACGGGCGGCCCTGGACGCCCGGACGGGCCCGCACCAGCAGGTCGTGCTCGCGGTGCACTTCCGCATCTCGCAGGCCGACGAGTGGGCGGACAAGGGCCAGATCGCCCGGGACGGGCAGGTGTACGGGTGGATCCGGGACACCGAGCGCTCCGTCGTGCCACGGGTCGACGGGTTGGCGTTCGTGTCGGCCTGGGCGCGCGCGGCGCTGCTCGAGTGGCTGCCGGAGGCCGGCGACGTGCGGCACGTCGTGGTCCCCAACTTCGTCAACCGCACCACGGGGCACCGCCCCACACGCGTCCTCGGCGACCTGGTGACTGTCGGGAACCTCGAGGCCGTCAAGAACCACCGCTACCTGCTCCGCGTCCTGGCAGCGGCGAAACGGGCCGGACGCACCTACTCGCTCGACGTGTTCGGCGAGGGTGTCGAGCGGGCGCGGCTGCTCGCCCTGGCCGACGACCTCGGGCTGCACGGTCAGGTGCACCTACGCGGGTTCCGCGCCGACGTGCAGGACCTCCTGCCGGGATACCGGGCCTACGTCCACGCCTCGTACTCGGAGTCGTCCTCCCTGGCGATCATGGAGGCGATGCAGGCCGGCCTCCCGGTGGTGTCCAGCCCGGCCGGGGCGCTGACCGAGATCTTCCGCGACCCGGACCAAGGTCGCTTCTGGCCGCTCGACGACCCCGATCGGGCAGCCGGGACCCTCGTCGCGCTCATGGACGACGCCGGCGAGCTCGAGCGCTGTGGCCGGTCCGCGAGCGAGGCGTTCAGCCGGGACTACGACGCCGACGTCGTGGCCCCCCGGCTGCTGGCATTCCTGACCTCGACCTCGACCTCGACGTCGACCCCGAGCGGGCTGCCATGAGAACCGCGAGCCCGAGCAGGGCGCCGCCCACGACGTCGGAGGGCCAGTGGGTGGCACTGACGACGAGCGCGACGGCCATCAGCGCCGCGCCCCCCGCGGGGACCAGCCACCACCACCGCAGGCCCGGACCGAGCACCAGCACGCAGCCACCGAGGCACACGAGCACGGCCACCACGTGCCCCGAGGGATAGCTGCCACCAGATGAGGCCAAAGCACCGTGCGGGTCGGGACGCCCGACCACGAGCTTCACGACCAGGAGGAGACCCGTTGAGACACAGACCAGCACGAGCCCGGTCACCGCCGGACGCCAGGAACGTCCCCGGACGGATGCGATGACGCACGCCACCACGAGCAGGACCAGCACCACCGCTGGCCGCAGCCGATGTACCCACGGACTGAGGCGGACCTGTGAGTCCCCCCAGACATCGTGTGGCCGCACGGAGCGGATGACCCACTCGTCGAGGGACTGCGGCACGCCCGTCACCACGAGGACGGTGACTGCGACGAAGAGCACCCCCAGGACGACCGCGGGCCACCCCGCCCAACGCGTTCCGGGGAGAGTGCGAGGGCCCGAGGGCCGCTCGCGACTCGCGCCCGTCGTCACCGGCGGCACATCACCGCCCGGAGTCGACATCGCCATCACCGCCCTCACCAGACGCCTTCTCGGCCATGCCGAGGATGTGGTCATACGGCTGCCGGTGCCCGGTGCGAGAGCCCGGGCGGCGCTGAGCACATGCCTCCAATTACATTGCAGGACAGGCTTTCTCATGAGCACGCCGTCACCGTACCTCACCCCCGCTGCTCGCGCGCTTCGTGCCATTTGCTCCGGCGCGCTACTACTTTCGCCATCCACCGCTGAGCTGCCTTCGTTCGGCGGGGGAACGGAGCCCCAGGGAAAGGAACTGGCCATGGGGAAGCCCTGGGCCGGCGCCGAGAGCGGGGCGGCTCCGGTCGGCCGCTTGCTCGTCGCAGCCGCCGGGGCCCTCACGCTGCTCCTCGCGCTGGCCCTCGGGGCCCCCACGGCGAGCGCCGCCGACCCGTGCGCGGCGCCCGTGACGAACGTCATCGCGTGCGAGAACAGCAAGCCCGGGAACCCCGCGAGCGAGTGGCAGGTGACCGGAGCCGGATCGACGACGATCCAGGGCTTCGCGACGACGATGAGCGTCAACCCCGGCGACACGGTGCGCTTCAAGGTCAAGACTCCTGCGACGAGGTACCACATCGACGTCTACCGGATGGGCTACTACCAGGGCAACGGCGCCCGCAAGGTGGCCTCTGGGGTGCTGCCCTCGGTGACACTCCCGCAGACGCAGCCGACCTGTCTCAACGACTCCGCAGCGACCGGGCTCATCGACTGCGGGAACTGGGCGGTCTCCGCTTCCTGGGCCGTGCCGTCGACGGCGGTCTCGGGCGTGTACCTCGCCCGCCTGGTGCGTGAAGACGCCACGGGCACCAGCCTGATGGTGTTCGTGGTCCGGAACGACGCCAGCCACTCCGACCTGGTCCTGCAGACCTCCGACGAGACGTGGCAGGCCTACAACTCCTATGGCGGAAACAGCCTGTACACCTGCGCGTCCAACTGCCCGCCCGGGAGCCCTGCGGCGTACAAGGGCGCCGCCAAGGTCTCCTACAACCGGCCGTTCCACACCGCCGAGGACGACAACGGGCACAGCTGGTTGACGTGGTCCGAGTACCCCATGATCCGGTTCCTCGAGGCCAACGGTTATGACGTCTCATACACGACCGGCCTCGACGTGGGCTCGACGACCGGGGGGGCCCTGCTCGCGAACCACAAGGTCTTCCTCTCCTCGGGTCACGACGAGTACTGGTCCGGCCCGCAACGGGCCAACGTCGAGGCGGCCCGTGACAACGGGGTCAACCTGGCGTTCTTCAGCGGCAACGAGATGTTCTGGAAGACGCGGGTCGAGCCGAGCATCGACGCGTCCAGCACTGCGAACCGGACGCTGGTGACCTACAAGGAGACGCACTACGACGGCGTCGTCGACCCCCAGGACCCCCCGACGTGGACCGGCGCCTGGCAGGACCCGCGGTTCAGCCCGCCCGCCGACGGTGGGCGTCCGCAGAACCAGCTCACCGGTCAGCTCTTCACGGTGAACTCGGGTTCCACCGACATCAGGGTGCCCTCGCAGTACGGAAAGCTCCGCTTCTGGCGCAACACCGCGGCGGCGAGCCTCGGCAGCGGTCAGACCCTCACCCTCGCGCCCGGACAGGAGACACTCGGCTACGAGTGGGACTCCGAGCCGGACAACGGTTTCCGCCCGCCTGGCCTGATGGACATGTCGTCGACGACCTCCACCTCCGCCGAGATCTTCACGGACTACGGCAGCACCACCCAGGCCGCGAGCACGGCAACCCACAAGCTCTCGTTGTACCGGGCACCGAGCGGGGCCCTGGTCTTCGGGGCCGGTACCGTCCAGTGGGCCTGGGGGCTCGACGACCCGGGGTCCACCCCTGACACCAGCATGCGCCAGGCCACGGTGAACCTGTTCGCGGACATGGGCGTCCAGCCGTACGCGCTGGCCTACGCAGGGCTCACGGCAGCGACGAGGTCGACCGACACGACGGCACCCACCTCGAGCATCACCTCTCCGACGGACGGTGCCACCGTGGGTGACGGAACCTCGATGACCGTCTCCGGCACCGCATCCGATGCCGGCGGCGGCATCGTGGCCGGCGTCGAGGTCTCCACCGACGGAGGGACGAGCTGGCACCCGGCGACCGGGACGACCAGCTGGAGCTACGGCTGGGTGGCCCACGGGAACCCCAGCACGACGATCCGGACCCGTGCCGTTGACGACAGCGGGAACCTGGAGACGCCCACCACCGGCCGGGTGCTCAACGTCGGCTGCTCTTGCTCGATCTGGGGCTCGGGATCGACACCGGGCGTCAGCGACTCCGGAAGTGCCAGCGCGGTCGAGGCCGGCGTGAAGTTCCGCTCTGACGTCTCGGGCAAGGTGACCGGCATCCGCTTCTACAAGTCCGCCAGGAACACCGGCACCCACGTCGGCAACCTCTGGACCGCAGGGGGTACCAAGCTGGCGACGGTGACGTTCACGGGCGAGACCAGCTCCGGGTGGCAGCAGGCGACGTTCGCGACCCCGGTCTCGATCAACGCGAACACCACGTACGTGGCGTCGTACTTCGCCCCCGCCGGCCACACGGCCCTCGACGCGCGCTACCTGTACCCGAACCCGTCACCACGACCGGACACCTACAGCCGAGTCGACAGCCCTCCCCTCCACGCGCTGCGCAACACCAACGGGGTCGTCAACGGCCTGGTGAAGGCGAGCACCACGAGCACCTTCCCCACCGACAGCCAGAACGCACCGAACTACTGGGTCGACGTGCTGTTCAACGTCAACACCGGCGCAGCCACCATCCCGGACGCCCCGACCGCGGTGACCGCCACCCCGGGAAACGCGTCGGCGGTCGTGTCCTGGAGCGCGCCCACCGACGGCGGCAGCCCGATCACCGGCTACACGGTCACCGCGTACATCGGCGCCACCGCCCAGGCGGACAGGACCGTCACCGGAACCCCGCCGGGCACCTCCACCACCGTG
>Ga0164308_10002246_pt1 | contig 10256 bp, 13 predicted proteins | sample Whisoiple_246_MG_FD_109983 | JGI IMG/M metagenome (GOLD analysis project Ga0164308, IMG submission 109983) | Soil microbial communities amended with fresh organic matter from upstate New York, USA - Whitman soil sample_246_MG | ecosystem: Environmental > Terrestrial > Soil > Unclassified >... | reverse complement strand
TCGAGGACGCTGTGGACACGTGTCCGCTTGGGCGTCACGAAGGTGCCGACTCCATGCACGCGACGGATCAACCCGTCGCGCTCGAGCCCACTGAGAATCTCGCGCAGTGTGGGTCTGCTGATGCCGTAGCGCTTCGCGAAATCCGGTTCGGACGGCAGCTTCTCGTTCGGCGCGTATGTGCCATCGGTTATCTCGGTCGCGAGCTGCTGGCGCACCTCCTCGGAGAGCAACTGCCGCTGCTCGCGTCGCACGTCCGGGCCCTGAGCCACAGTTGTAAGATGTCAGACAACTGGCGAACTGTCAACGGATGCGACTCGAATCGGAGTGTCCTGACACACAAGGGCGAGGTCATCCGCGACTCAGGTCATGGCGGCAGTCCTACCATGGCCGTGTGTGGGAATTCGGCATGCTGGTGCTGCTCATCGGCGCGATTGCTCTCATCGCGGCCCCGTGGATCATGCGTCGTCGCGGTATGCGGGGCGGGCCAGGTGGGATGGCACAGGGCAACCTTGTGGTCACCGGCGTCAGCCCACGGCCCGACGAGACCGGTCGGCAGTTCGTAACGATCACCGGGGTCATCAACGGGCCTACCGTCAACGAGCACGTCGTCTATCAGCGGCTCGAAGTGGATGTGAACGACTGGCCGACGATGGGACAGCTGTTCCCCGTCGTGTACGCGCCGAACAACCCGGATAAGTGGGCGTTCGCGCCGTCGGAGCCTCCGCCTGTCTCGGGGCCGCCGATGAATCCGCCGCCCTATAGCTAGGCGGCGTTCTTGGCCATCGCGATGCCGATCCTGACTTCCAGCTTCGTCATTTCGATATCTGGCAAGCCCGGTAGCGGCGGCGCCATCGATCGATAGCGGTGCTTCGTCGGTGTCACGAATTCAGCTGTGTGTACACCGCTTTCGTCGTTGCCCGCAGTGACCCGCCAGCCCGGTGATTCTTTGACGTAGTTGCAGCGTTCGCACTCGCCCAAACCATTTTCGGCGCTTGTCGGTCCGCCACGATGTCGAGGTTGGGCGTGATCGCGATGTCGGATCGGCGCATCGCAATACGGGGTGCGACAGGTCTGGTCGCGTAGCCCGATGAACATCGCCAAACCTTTGGGGAAGAACCGCGACCGCGACTCCATCGCTACCAACTGACCCGACTTCGGATGACGGTAGAGCCGTCGAAGCGTGCATCGCGACCGCTCATCGGTGACCGCTTTGTGCACCAGTCCGCGCGCCACTGACGCGGGGATCGGCCCGTATCCGCTCACGCCGCCCGGGGTGTCATCGCCGCCCAACAGTGTCTCGTCGGTGATCACGAGGTTCACCGCGATCGGTTCCGCCGCATCGGCGGGCCTGGCCGTGACTCGCTCGAAAAACGTGTCCGCCATGACCTGGCCGCGCGAGCGTTCGTCATAGGTGGTGTCGGCGGCCCGCCTGAGCGCGGCGTAGGCACCGACACCCTTGGCGACGGGCAACAGCACAGTGACATAAGCCATCGTGTCCGGCGCCGGTCGGATTGTCACCGTGCGATCAGCCTCGGCCTTCGCCGCCCGGTCCACCACCGCCTGAGGATCGAGGCGGTAGGCGATCTTCTTGGCTTCGGCCTCGATGCGCTTGTCACCCTTCCCGTCGAGGCCGGCGACGTCCGCGCACATCTCGGTGTCCAGCGTCCGTCGGTCTTCTACGGTCAAGCAGGCCGATTCCCGCACGATCAGCGTCGCCCGCCATTCCGAGAGCGCCCCGCACTCCAGCGCGGCCAGCGTGTGCGGCATCTCGAACACCAACGCGGTGGCGAACCCCAGATGCCTGCCGCCGCGCGCCGGGGAGTCGCGTCGCGCCAACCCCACCTCGCTGGCGAGCCCCCGACATTGCTTGGCCCGCGGTACACCGGCGCCGGCCTCGGCGGTGCGGCGTTTCTCGGCCAGCACCGCTGTCAGCCGTGCTTGACCGGCAGCCGCCGCCGACTTCACCCGCTCCAGCCGGGCGATCTCGTCGATCAGCCCGGCCTCGTCGGTCTCCAGTTCGAACATGTGTTCGAAGTTACCTCACTGCACCGACAAATACGCTGGAGACAAAACATCCGGAAGGAACCGCATGCAAGAACCCCTGCCCGACGATCTGCTCGACCTACTCCGCAAGCCCAGCCCGTGCTTCGTCGCCACCGTCATGCCCGACGGCTCGCCGCAGCTGACGCAGACCTGGGTCACCACCGACGGCGAACACGTCGTGATCAACATCGTCGAGGGCCATCAGAAGGCGAAAAACCTTGCTCGCGACAGCCGGGTGGCCGTCAACATCGTCGACCCTGACAATGTGTTCCGCTACTACGCCGTCCGCGGCCGTGTCGTGGACATGACGACAGAGGGTGGCAGCGAGAGCATCGACGAGATCTCGCAGAAATATCTCGGAATCCCGTATCCGAACTTCACCGGTCAACCAGAAACCCGCCTGGTGATCACCATCGCCGCGGACTCCGTGACTCCGCCTGCCCGCGACTGACTCATGGCTCGGCCGGCTTAGCCCCGGCCGCGGACCCCAGATGTTTCATAATCGCGTCGCGAACTGCATCTGCTCGCACGCCGATCGCGGAGAACATCTCCGGTTCTTCGGCCAACCCGAGAACGATGTGCTCGGTGCCTATGTAGTTGTGCTCCAAGGCGAGTGACTCGCGAAGTGAGTGCTCCAATGCCTTCTTGGCGTCATCGGAGAACCGAATGTGTCCAGCGGGCTCATCCTCGGTAGGGGCCGAGGTGGTCCTGTTTGAGCGTGCGCGGCTCGCCTTGCGAGAGGACGACCGCGCGGCGAGCTGATGCGGTGAAGCGTTCGAACATGGCTATCCGGCGTCAGCCGTGCGCGATTCGCAGCAGTTCGGCGACACTGGTCAACTTGACCCGGGGCCTGCCCCCTGTGCCACCGGCGCCACGCTCGTGGTCGTCGATGAGCTTCCAGTGGTCGTCGGTGACGACCTTCGGCTGCCGCTCGACAAACCATTCCGCCAGCACCTCTGAATGGTTGTCGGCGAAATCGGCCAGGTCCGCATCAGCCAAGTCGCCGACCAGGGTGTCGACGGTCTCCTGCGAGTCGCTTTTGTTGCTGCCGATCACGCCCGTCGGTCCACGCTTGATCCAGCCGACCACGTATTCGTTGCGGCTGCCCTCGACTCGGCCGCTTGAGTGGGGGATGGTGCCGTTCTTGTCGTCGAACGGCAGTCCCGGTGTCGCCACCCCGCGGTAACCAACCGCACGGACCACCAACTGCGCAGGCACCTCTTCGCGCTCGCCGGTGTCCTTGGCCGAGACCCGGCCCGTGTCGTCGGCGACGAGTTCGTTGCGACCCAACACGATCGACTCGACCTTGCCGTCACCCTTGATCTCGATGGGCGACGTGCGGAACCGGAACACGATCCGCCGCTTGGCCCCCTTGGGCGCCACGTCGGCGTACCCGCGCAACACCTTGATGTTGTTGCGGACCGTTTTGCCCGCAGCCTCGAGGTCTTCATCGCTGATGTCGTCGAAGTCGGCGGGGTCGACGACCACGTCCACGTCACCGAGACCCTCCAGGTGGCCGAGCTCGCGCAGCTCCAGCGTGGTGAACGGCGCCTGAAGCGGTCCGCGTCTGCCGATGACCAGCACCTCCTCGACTCCGCGGTCGTGCAGCACCTGCAGAGCGTGATCGGCGATGTCGGTGGTACCCAGAACGTCCGGATCGGTGACGAGGATGCGGGCCACGTCGAGCGCGACGTTGCCGTTGCCGACCACCACGGCCCTGCCGGTGGACAGGTCGGGTGCCATCTCCTCGAAGTGCGGGTGGGCGTTGTACCAGCCGACGAAGTCCACGGCGGCCACGCTGCCGGGCAGATCTTCGCCGGGGATGTTCAACGGGCGGTCGGACTGCGCGCCGACGGCGTAGATCACCGCGTCGTAGCGGTCGGCCAGCTCGGTGGTCTGGACGTGCTCGCCGACGACGATGTTTCCGAAGAACCGGAACCTCGGATCGAGGGCGGTCTTCTCGAACTGGGCGCTGATCGACTTGATCTTCGGATGGTCGGGCGCAACGCCGGAGCGCACCAGGCCCCACGGAGTCGGCAGCATCTCGAGCATGTCGACTCGGACGTCGGCGTCGTCGTCGGAGTCCGCGAACTTCAGTAGTGACGCCGCGGCGAAATATCCGGACGGGCCGGAGCCGACGATCGCTACGTGGTACGGGCGCATTCGGTGACCCTCACTGTCGCTGCTCAGCGACCCGCAAGGGGCTGTCGCATGGTCGCCGAGGCTGGTTTCCCCCACCTGATGCTAGAACGCGCACCCGCGCTGCTGCCGCTGGCCAGGAAGAACTCGCTGGCCGGTACCCTGAACTTCCGTGGATCCCGACCGTCAAGCCGATATCGCCGCACTCGACGCCACCCTCACGACGGTGGAGCGGGTGCTCGATGTCGACGGGCTCCGCGGCCGCATCGAGAAGCTGGAACACGAGGCATCCGACCCGAATCTCTGGGACGACCAAACCCGCGCCCAGAAGGTCACCAGTGAGCTCTCCCACACCCAAGGCGAGCTGCGCCGCGTCGAGGAGCTGCGCCAGCGCCTCGAGGATCTGCCGGTGCTCTACGAAATGGCCGCCGAGGAGGCCGGATCGAGCGGCGACGACGCGCTGGCCGAGGCCGACGCCGAGTACAAGGCGCTGCACGAGGACATCGCGGCGATGGAAGTGCGCACGCTTCTCGCAGGCGAGTACGACGAGCGCGAGGCCTTGGTCAACATCCGTTCCGGTGCGGGCGGGGTGGACGCGGCGGATTGGGCCGAGATGCTGATGCGGATGTACATCCGCTGGGCGGAGCAACACAAGTACCCGGTCGAGGTGTTCGACACCTCCTACGCCGAGGAAGCAGGCATCAAGAGCGCGACGTTCGCCGTGCACGCCCCGTTCGCCTACGGCACGTTGTCGGTGGAGCAGGGCACCCACCGCTTGGTGCGCATCAGCCCGTTCGACAACCAGAGTCGACGCCAGACGTCCTTCGCCGAGGTCGAAGTGCTTCCCGTGGTGGATACCACCGACCACATCGAGATTCCCGATGCCGACGTGCGGGTCGACGTCTACCGATCCAGTGGTCCCGGCGGGCAGTCGGTGAACACCACCGACTCGGCGGTTCGACTCACGCACATCCCGACCGGTATCGTCGTCACTTGCCAGAACGAGAAGTCGCAATTGCAGAACAAGGTCTCGGCAATGCGGGTTCTCCAAGCAAAGCTGTTGGAACGCAAGCGTTTAGAAGAACGTGCTGAGTTGGATGCGTTGAAGGGTGACGGCGGCAGCTCGTGGGGCAACCAGATGCGCTCCTATGTTCTGCACCCGTACCAGATGGTCAAGGACCTGCGCACCGAATACGAAGTGGGAAATCCCGCAGCGGTACTGGACGGAGACATCGACGGGTTCCTGGAGGCCGGAATCCGTTGGCGCAACACAAACGATGACGAATAGCACCGTACTTGCATTGAATTTGGCCGATGGCTGGAGTGGTTTCTGGCGCGGCGATATCGGCGTCTGGCTTCTCGACCGCGGCGTGCGGATAGCCCTGCTGGTGATCGGCGGCCTACTGGCCGCCCGGTTCATCAACTGGTTCGCCAACAGGGTCGTGCGACGGATCGACGCCACATACCGGGAAAGCGATCAGTTGGTGCGCTCCGAGAGCACCAAACACCGCCAGGCCGTCGCATCGGTGATCTCGTGGGTGTCGGTGGCGATACTGTTCGTCATCGTCGCGGTCGAGATCACCGACATCGTCGCGATCCCCGTCGGCTCGCTGGTGGCCCCGGCCGCGGTGCTCGGCGCCGCGCTCGGCTTCGGCGCGCAGCGCATCGTGCAGGATCTGTTGGCCGGCTTCTTCATCATCACCGAGAAGCAGTACGGCTTCGGCGATCTGGTGTCGCTGACGGTCGCCGGCATCGCCGCCCCGGCGGAGGGCACCGTCGAGGACGTCACGCTGCGGGTGACGAAGCTGCGATCCGCCGAAGGTGAGATGTTCACCATCCCCAACGGGCAGATCGTCAAGACGCTGAACCTTTCCAAGGACTGGGCACGCGCGGTCGTCGACATCCCCGTGCCGACATCGGCGGACCTCAATGCCGTCAATGACGTCCTGCACGACGTCGCGGAACGGGCCGTCGAGGATCCGGCTTTGAAGGATCTGCTGCTCGATGCCCCACAGATGATGGGTGTGGAGAGCATCGAGCTGGACACCGTGAACCTGCGGATGGTTGCGCGTACCTTGCCGGGCAAGCAGTACGAGGTGGGCCGTCGGCTCCGCGTTCTCGTGGTTCGTGCTCTGCGTCGGGCAGGCATCGTCGCGTCCGACGGAAACGCCCCGATGGTCGCCGCGATCCCGCATTCGTCGGAGTTGTCCGCAGGCGAGGGAGCGGAGACGCAGGCAGCGCCGGAGCAGAAGCAATGACGTCCTGGCTCAAGACGAAGCTCGGCGGCCGCTTTCGGGTGTCGACCCTGGTGCTGACCGCCGCGTTCGTCGCGCTGTTCTGGGTGCAGCAGTCCGTCCAGCCGGCGCCGGCACCCGAGGCACCCGTTCCCGCCGTCGTCCCGCCCGGCTTCGTTCCCGACCCGAACTACACCTGGGTGCCTCGCACGCAGGTTCGGCGGCCGAAGGAGCCGGTGTACACGACCACCACCACCGCTCCGACGACGACGACCGAGACGACGACACCGGCGCCGGAGGACACCACCACGAGCCCGACATCACCGAGCCCGACGACGACGGTGGTCGATCCGGATGGCCCCGGTGGCCCTCTCGGGCCGCAGACGCTGATACAGACCCCGACCGTGACGGCGCCGCCCACGGCCACGCCCGCGCCTGGCGCAGTGCCCGCCACGCCCGAAGCGCCGAGATAGCTCGTCGGAGCCTGCCTTGTCCCACCGCTACACTGGCGAGCCGTGATGATCACGCTCGACAACGTCAGCAAGTTGTACAAGTCCTCTGCGCGTCCCGCGCTGGACAATGTCTCACTCTCGATCGACAAGGGTGAGTTCGTGTTTCTCATCGGTCCTTCGGGTTCGGGCAAGTCGACGTTCATGCGATTGCTGCTCGCCGAGGACTCGCCGACCAAGGGTGACGTGCGGGTGTCGAAATTCCACGTCAACAAGCTGCCCGGCCGTCACGTCTCCAGCCTGCGGCAGATCATCGGCTGTGTTTTCCAGGACTTCCGGCTGCTCCAGCAGAAGTCGGTCTTCGAGAACGTGGCATTCGCCCTCGAGGTGATCGGCAAGCGGCGCGACGTGATCAACCGCGTGGTGCCCGATGTGTTGGAGATGGTCGGTCTTTCGGGTAAGGCGAACCGGCTACCGGGCGAGCTTTCCGGCGGCGAGCAGCAGCGCGTCGCGATCGCCCGTGCCTTCGTCAACCGCCCACTGGTGCTTCTGGCCGACGAGCCGACGGGAAACCTTGATCCCGAAACCAGCAAGGACATCATGGATCTGCTCGAGCGCATCAACCGCACCGGGACGACGGTCCTGATGGCCACCCACGACCACCACATCGTCGACTCGATGCGTCAGCGCGTTGTCGAGCTCAGCCTGGGCAGGCTCGTCCGTGACGAGCAGCGCGGCATCTACGGAATGGATCGCTAGTGCGCTTCGGCTTCCTGCTCAACGAGGTCTGGAACGGTCTTCGTCGCAACGTCACCATGACGATCGCGATGATTCTGACCACCGCGATCTCCATCGGCCTGTTCGGTGGCGGTCTGCTGGTGGTGCGTCTCGCCGACAACTCCCGCGCCATTTACCTGGACCGCGTCGAAAGCCAGGTGTTCCTGACCAACGATGTCTCGGCCAACGACCCGACCTGCGACGCCGATCCATGCAAGGAGCTGCGGCAGAAGATCGAGGACCGTGATGACGTGCGCTCCGTGCGGTTCCTCAACCGCGACGACGCCTACAACGACGCGATCAAGAAGTTCCCGCAGTACAAGGATGTCGCGGGCAAGGACGCGTTTCCCGCTTCGTTCGTCGTCAAGCTGGACAACCCGGAGCAGCACAAGGACTTCGACGATTCGATCGCAGGCCAGCCGGGCGTACTGAACGTGCTGAACCAGAAGGACTTGATCGACAGGCTCTTCGCGGTACTCGACGGGCTGTCGAACGCGGCCTTCGCGGTGGCGCTCGTGCAGGCCGTCGGGGCGATTCTGTTGATAGCCAACATGGTTCAGGTCGCGGCTTATACGCGAAGAACCGAGGTGGGAATCATGCGGTTGGTCGGCGCGAGCCGCTGGTATACGCAGCTGCCGTTCCTGGTCGAAGCCTGTCTGGCCGCCTTCATCGGCGTGGTCATCTCGATCGTCGGCTTGATCATCGTGCGCGCGCTGTTTCTGGAGAACGCGCTCAACCAGTTCTATGAAGCCAATCTCATTGCGAGGGTGGACTATGCCGACATCCTCTACATTGCGCCGGTACTGATATTCGTCGGTGTCGTGATGGCCGGCATCACGGCTTATGCGACCTTGCGTCTCTACGTCCGAAGATAGCCGTGGCCAAGAAAGCGGACCCGACGAGGTCAAGCAACAACCGGGTGGTCGCGACCAACCGCAAAGCGCGACACAACTATTCAATCCTCGAGACGTTCGAGGCCGGGGTTGCCCTGATGGGCACCGAGGTCAAAAGTCTGCGCGACGGCCAGGCTTCGTTGGCCGACGCCTTCGCCACCGTCGACGACGGCGAGATCTGGTTGCGAAACCTGCACATCCCGGAATATCACCACGGCAGCTGGACCAATCACACACCGCGGCGCAACCGTAAACTGTTGTTGCACCGCAAACAGATCGACATGCTGGTCGGCAAGATCCGGGACGGGAACCTGACGCTGGTGCCGCTGTCGCTGTATTTCTCCGACGGCAAGGTCAAGGTCGAGCTCGCGCTGGCCCGCGGCAAGCAGGCGCACGACAAGCGCCAGGACATCGCACGCCGCGACGCGCAACGCGAGGTGACCCGTGAACTGGGTAGGCGCGCCAAGGGCATGAGCTGATCGGGATCGCCCTCGCGCTGGCTTCGGCGTTCGGGTACGGCATCAGCGATTTCGTCGGCGGGATCGCGTCACGCCGCGTTGCGGCACTTCGGGTGGTGCTGGTGTCCTACCCGGTCGCGTTGGTGCTGCTGTTGGTGCTTGCGCTGATCGTCGGCGGGGACATCTCCGGAGACGCGATGTTCTGGGGCGGGCTCTGCGGCGTCTCGCAGGCGTTCGGCATCTGGTGGTTCTACGCCGCGTTAGGTGCGGGTCCGATCGCGGTGGTCTCACCGCTGACGGCGATTCTGGTCGCCGGCATCCCGGTCGGCGTGGGCCTGGCGCTGGGGGAGCGGCCCGGCGCCGTCGCAGGCGCCGGCGTCGTGCTGGCTCTGGTCGCTGTCGTCCTGGTAAGCCGCGAGGTGACCGACGAGGATGTCACCCCGCACCAGTTCACCCGGAAGGTGGCCTGGCTGACAGTGGGCTCAGGCGTGGCGTTCGGGCTCAACTTCGTGCTGATCGCCCAGGCGCCGCCCGAGGCGGAGCTCTGGCCGTTGGTGTTTGCGCGGCTGGCGGCCAGCCTGCTCGTGGCCGTCATCGCGGTGGTGACGGGCAATGTCCGGATACCGAGCGGAACGCCGCTGAGGTTGGCGCTGCTGGCGGCGGTACTCGACGTCGGGGCGAATGTCGCGATGCTGTTGGCGCTTCATGCGTCTCTGCTGTCGCTGGCAGGCGTGCTGATGTCGCTGTATCCGGCGGCGACGGTACTGCTCGCCATCGGGGTGCTGCGGGAGAGGGTCAGCCGGTGGCAGGCCGTCGGCATGGTGCTGGCTCTTGCGGCCGTCGCCATGATTGCCGCGGGTTAGCCGCTCTGCCGGGCAACGCGCCTCACAGACTGCCGATGCCGTTGACCACCAGCAAGGCGGCCACGACGGCGATGATGACGGCGATGAGTTGCCTGCGTCGGGGGAGCACCCAGTCGTGCACCCGCAGCATGACCGCTTGAGTACGGTCCGGTGCGACAAGCGCGCTGACGAGCGGGATCTCGGCGAACGCCAGCGCCACGACGTGGTATACGACCAAGGCGACGACCTGCGTGCCCGCCGAGGCGCCAGAGGCAAGGATGGCCGCCAGCGCAGCGATGAACTGCAGAGGTGTCGCGAGCCAGGCGCCCGCGACGAACGCCACCCACAGCGACCCGCCCTGCATCGCAACGCCCGCGCGTGTCGTGAGCCGCGACCACGCGCCGGGGGTCGACGGCACCAC
>Ga0164308_10002245_pt1 | contig 10260 bp, 9 predicted proteins | sample Whisoiple_246_MG_FD_109983 | JGI IMG/M metagenome (GOLD analysis project Ga0164308, IMG submission 109983) | Soil microbial communities amended with fresh organic matter from upstate New York, USA - Whitman soil sample_246_MG | ecosystem: Environmental > Terrestrial > Soil > Unclassified >... | reverse complement strand
GGCCGGGGCGGGCGGGGCGGCCCCGGGACACCGGAGACGCTAGGGGAGCGGGGACCACTCTGTCCGGCGAACCGGGCATCGTGCGCCGGCGGATCGCCCGTCTGAGTGGCGGCTGTGCGTCGCCGGGCGTACAAGGGTGCTCCGGACCCACGAACGGCAGGAGCCTGCGATGGCGCAGCGCACCCCTCGGCCCCGGCACGCCCCGGGGGGTGCCGGCCTGCGCGCCGCCGCCCCCGTCGCGGCCCTCGCAGTCGCGCTGGTGGGCGGGTCGGTGCCGGCCGCGTCCCCCGCCGCCGCGGCGGCCCTCGCCCCCGCGACGCCGCGCGCGCCCGCGACGCCGCCCGCGGCCGCGTCCCCCGAGGTCCCGGTGGGCGACGCCCGGTTCCCCGGGGGTGGCGGCGCGGCCCCGACCGGCGCCCCCGGCACGTCCACCAACCCCGTCAGCGCCGGGTTCGCCGACACGTTCGCCGACCCCGCGGTGATCCGCGGCCAGGACGGCTGGTGGTACGCCTACGGCACCACCGACCCGCTGCGCTCCGGGGAGGGCGCCCGGCATCTGCTTCCGGTGTCCCGGTCCGCCGACCTCGTCACCTGGGAGCACGTCGGCGACGCGTTCACCGAGGACACCCTGCCCGCGTGGGCCGACACCGACCCCGCGCACCCCGCCGCGCTGTGGGCCCCGGACGTGCGGTACGTCGACGGCGCGTACCGGCTCTACTACGTCGTCACCGAGACCACCCTGACCCCCGGCGCGGGCGACTCGGCGATCGGCGTCGCCACTGCGCCCACCCCCACGGGGCCGTGGACGGACGCCGGGGCCCCGGTCGTGGACCCCCGCCCCGGCGGCAGCGGCGCGCCCGACGACTTCCTGTGGACGTACGACCCGTCGCACGTCGTCGGGTCCGACGGCACGGAGCACCTGGTCTACGGTTCCTACTACGGCGGGATCTGGGTGACCGCGCTGGACGGCACCGGCACCCGTGCGGTCGGCGACCCGGTGCAGATCACCGTCGACAACAAGTTCGAGGGCGCGTACGTCGTGCGGCGCGGGGAGTACTGGTTCCTGTTCGCGTCGACGGCGAACTGCTGCGCGGGCCCGACCACGGGCTACGCCGTGCAGGTCGGGCGCTCGACGTCGCTGACCGGGCCGTACGTCGACCGCGAGGGCGTCCCGCTGCTGCAGTCCCGCGCCGGCGGCACGCCGGTCCTCGCGCCGAACGGGAACGCGTGGGTCGGGACGGGCCACAACGCCGTCGTCACCGACCTCGCCGGGCGGGACTGGATCGTCTACCACGCGATCGACCGCGAGCAGCCCTACCTGGACGGCACCGACGGCATCAACCGGCGGCCGATGCTGCTGGACCGGCTGGACTGGGTGGACGGCTGGCCGGTGGTCCGGGCGGGCCGCGGCGCGTCCGACGACGCGCAGCCCGCCCCGGCGGCGGGCGGGCCCGCGGTCGCGGGGTTCGACGGCGGCATGGGCCCCCGCTGGCGCGGCGACGCCTGGCGGACGGTCGAGGGCGACCCGCAGGGCGGCGCGCACGCGGTGTCGGTCGGGGAGGGCGCGCTGCTCACCCGCGCACGGCTGCCCGGGCCGGTCCGGGTGGAGGCCGACGTGCGGCTGAACCCGGGCGCGTCCGGCGGCGTGGTCGCCGGGTTCGGGCTCGGGCGCGGCGGCTCGACGGGCGGGTCCGCGGCGGCGCCGGGTCCGGCGGGGCTGCGCGGCGCCGCCCGGACGCCCAGCGGGGTGAGCGCGGTCCTCGACCCGGCGGCGGGCGAGCTCGTCCTCCGGTCCGGGTCGGCGCGCGCCGCCGTGCCGCTGCCCGCCGGGGTCGACTGGTCCACCTGGCACGCGGTCGCGCTCGAGGTCGAGGGCCGGCTCGCCCGCGCCGAGGTCAGCCAGGCCCGGCTCGGCGACCCGCTCGCGGTGGTGACGCTCGACCTGCCGCAGCGCCTCCGGCCGGGTGCCTCCGGCGCGGTCGCGCGCACCTCCGGCGTGCACGTCGACGACCTGAGCGCGGTGCCGCTCGCGCAGCCGGTCACGGACGCCGAGCCGCTGCCGTCGACGGGTGAGCTGGTCGACGAGGTGACGTTCGACGCGGCGCCGGGCGGCACCCCCGGCGACCTCGGACCGGGCTGGACCGCGGTGCGCGCCCCGCAGGTGACCGTCGCGGACGGGGCCCTGGTCTGGCCGGTCGAGCGGGCCGACCTGACCGGCACCGGGAACGACGCCGGCGTGCTGCTCCGGGACGTCCCCGACGGCGACTGGACCGCCGAGACCGCCGTGCAGGTCGACCTCGGCACCGACGACGTCCGGAACTACCTGCAGGCCGGGATCGTCGCGTACGCGGGCGACGACGAGTTCGCCCGGCTGTCGCACGTCGCGATCTGGAACACCCGGCAGACCGAGTTCGGCCGCGAGACGCCGTACGCGGGTCGGCTGTCCTACGGCGGGACGATCGTGGGCCCGCCGGGCGACACCACCTGGCTCCGGCTCGTGCACCGCACCGACGACGCGGGGGAGCACGAGGTGCGCGCGCTCACCAGCACCGACGGGACGACCTGGGTGGCCGGCGGCGTGTGGACGTTCCCGTCGGGGACGGACCTGCGCGTCGGGCTGGTGGCGCACGGCTGGGACGGGGTGGCGCCGCGCGCGACGGCGCGGTTCGACCACCTGCGGGTTTGGGCGGGCTGACTCCGGGGCGGGCCGGGCCGACGCGGGGCGGGCCGACGCCGCGGGCGGGCGACACTGGGTCCGTGCACGACGACCCCGGCCCGGACCCCGCGCCCGACGACGACCCCTGGACCGCCCTCGCCGACGACTGGGCCGCGTCCTGGGGCGCCGTCGCCGACCCGGCGCGCGCGGCGCTGCTGGACGCCGTCGGCGCCGGCCCCGGGACCCGCCTGCTGGACGTGGGCTGCGGCACCGGCGAGCTGCTGGCGGCCGCGGCGGCCCGGGGCGCGACCCCGGCGGGCGCCGACGTCGCGCCGGGGATGGCCGCGCGCGCCCGGCGGTCCGCCCCGGGGGCCGACGTCCGGGTCGCGGACGCCGAGGACCTGCCCTGGCCGGACGGTGCGTTCGACGTCGTCGCGGCGGTGAACGTGCTGCACCTGGCGGACGACCCGGCGGCCGCGGTGGCGGAGGCGGCGCGGGTGCTGGCGCCCGGCGGGCTGCTCGCCGTGTGCGGCTGGGCGGAGCGGGACCGGTGCGAGCTCGACGCCGTCGAGGCGGCGCTGGCGGTGGACGACGGCGAGGAACCCGGCCCCGAGGGGCCGCTGCGTCGGGGGGCGCCGGTGCGCGCGCTGCTGGCCGGCGCCGGGCTGGCCGTCGAGCACGTCGCGCTGGTCGACGTGCCGTGGTCCGCGCCGGACGCGGGCGCGCTGGTGCGCGGGCTGCTGCTCGGCGAGGACGCCGCGGGGCTCGCCGACCGGGGACCGGTGGTGGTCGCGGCTGCGGCGCCGTTCCGGCACGCGGACGGCTCGTACCGGTTCCGGAACGCGTTCCGGCTCGTGGTCGCCCGCCGACCCGGCTGACTGGAACGCGGTGACCGACACGCCGACGGCGTGTCGGTCACGACTTTCCACCGTGCAGGGGCAGGCGCGGGGCCGGCGGGCGGGGTCGGGCGGCGCGGGGCCGGCGGGCCCGGGTCGGGCGGGCCCCGGTCAGGCGGTGGCCGCGAGCGCGTCGAGGTCGCGGACCGCGTACCGGTGGTGCTCCCACTCCTCCTCGAGGACCGTGTGCAGGCAGGACAGCACGGTCTCCTGGTGCTCGGGGGCCCACGGGTTCGGGCGGGTCCCGTCCAGGTCCTGGTCGGTGACGCCCGCCAGGTAGTCGCGGACCATCGCGACCCGCTCGGCGCGCACGGCCAGCACGTCGTCCCACGCGGGGGTGCCGGCCGCGAACACCGCGGGGTCGTGCCCGTCGGCGGCGTACTCCTCGTTCGGCTGGCCGAGCGGGTGGTACGGGCGCTCGACCCCGAGCACGGCGCCGCGCAGCCAGGTGTCGGTCGCCATGACCAGGTGCCGGACCGTCTGGGCGAACGACCACTCGCCGTCGACCTGCACGTCCACGGTCCCCGGCGGCAGCGCGGCCACGCGGGCGAGGGTCGCCGCCCAGGTCGCCTCGACCGCGGCCCAGGCCGCCCGGAGGCCGTCGGGGTCCGCGGCGCGCCGCAGGGCCCGGCCGGGGAACCGCCGGTCCAGCTCGGCGTCGACGTACGGCGCGACGTCGACCCCGTTGACCAGGAGCGAGCCGCCGTCGAGCAGCCAGGGTGCGTCGATGTCGCCGCCGTCGATCTCGACGCCGCGCATGACGACGCCCGACAGGTCGGCGCGGATCAGGCGGGCGCCGCGCAGGTCGGCCCCGACGAGGCGCGCCCCGCGCAGGTCGTGCCGGTCGGTGCTGGTCATGTCGTCCCCCTGGTGCGGCTGGCCGGGCGACCAGTCAAGGCCCTGGACGGTCCGGCGCGCCAGCCCCGGGCCCGCGGAGGCCGGCGGCGCACGCCCGCCGCGCCGCACCAGCCCGGGCCTCTGTTGCCCCGCGTCAGCCCGCCGCGTGCTCCCGCAGGAACGCCCGCACCGCCGCCGCGGCCTCCGTGCTGTCCAGGTGCAGCCCGTGCCGCGCCCCGGCCACGGCGACGAGCCGCGCGCCCGGCACCGCCGCCGCGAGCCGCTCCGCGGACGCGAGGGCCGCCAGCCGGTCGTCCGTCCCGTGCACCACGAGCGTCGGGGCGGTGACGGCCCCGAGGGCGGGAAGCGCCCCGTGCTCCGTGCTGGCCCGGTACAGCGCGCGCAGCGTCGGCCGGCCGGCGTCGAGCGCGAAGAACGCCCGCACCTCGTCGAGGTGCGCGGCGGCCCAGGCGTCGTCGAAGAACAGCCGGGTGCGCGCCGCCGCGTCCCCGCCGCGGCCGCCGAGCAGCAGCCGGTGCGCCTCCGCGTCCCGCGGCACCCCGTCGCCGGCCCCGGCGCTCGTCGCGAGCAGCACCAGCGACGCCACCCGGTCCGGCGCGTCCACGGCGAGCCACTGGGCGGTCTTGCCGCCCATCGAGTGCCCGACCACCTGGGCCCGGTCCACGCCCGCCGCGTCGAGCACCGCGCGGACGTCCCGGGCCAGGTCGCGGGTCGTCAGGTCGTCCGGGACGCGGCCGCCCGGGCCGGGCGCGGTGCCGGCGACGCCGCGCTGCTCGGTGCGCAGCACGCGGAACTCCGTCGCGAGGTCCGCCGCGACGCGGTCCCAGCCGGCCATCGCGGTCGCCTGGCCCTGGAGCAGCAGGACCGGGCTGCCGGCGCCCTCCTCGCGCCAGCGCAGCGGCGTGCCGTCGTCGGCGGTCGCGGTGCGGTCGGCGGCGTCGGGCGGGGGTGCGGCGGTCACCCGCGCGACGGTAGCCGAGACCGCCCGCGGCCGAACGGGTGAGCCGGCCCGCGCGCGGCCGCCGCCGTTCGGGTGAGCGCTTGCCGGCGGGCCCGGGCGACGCCTGGCACGTCACCGAGTTCACCCGGTCGCGCGGGCGCGCGCGGGACGCGGACACGGGACCATCGGGCCATGCCGACGGTGGAGCAGACGCCGCACGGGGACCTGCGTCCGCAGCTCGCCGTGGCGCTGCTCGTCGTCTCGGTCCTGACGGCGGTCGGCGGCCTCACGCCCGTCGACCCGCAGACGCCGACGGCCCGCTGGGCGGTCGCGGCCGCGGCGTACGCCGTCCTGGCCGTGCTCGCGGTGACCCTGCCCGCGCACCCGACCAGCACCGAGGTGGTGCTGGTCGCCGGCATCGTCGTGGCGGGGGGCGTGCTCGCGAGCTGCCGCGCGACCGAGGGCGTGGTCGTCCTGGCGCTCGGTGTGATCCTGGCGGGGCAGCTCGCCGCGTACGTGCTGGACACCCGGCGCGCGGCGGTCGTGGTGGCCGCCGCGGCCTCGACCATCGCGGTGGGGGCGTGGCTGGCCGTCGCCCCCGTGCACGCGACCAACATCGTCAGCATGGCGACGCTGTGCGTGCTGTCCTGCGTGCTGCTCGGCTGGCAGGGGCACCGGCTGCGGCAGGCGGGCGGCACCGACCACCTGACGGGGGCGCTGACCCGCGGGCCGTTCTACGAGCGGCTCGACGCCGCCCTGGTGCGCGCGCGCCGGCGCGGCGAGCCGCTGGGCGTGGTCGCGCTCGACATCGACGACTTCCGGCAGGTCAACGACACGCACGGGCACCTGGGCGCCGACGACCTCATGGCCGACCTGGTCGCGCACTGGCACGCGGAGCTCGACCGCGCGGGGTTCGTCGGGCGGCTCGGCGGCGACGAGTTCGTCGCGGTGCTGCCCGGGCACGACGAGGCGGCGGCGCGCCGGTGGGCCGCGCTGGCGTGCGCGTGGACCCCGCTGCCCTGCAGCGCGGGCGTGGCGGTGCACGAGCCGGGCGACGCCCCGCGGGACCTGCTGGCGCGCGCCGACGCCGACCTCTACGCGGACAAGCGCGACCGCAAGGCGACCACCCGCGCGTAGGGCGCCGCGCCGCCAGCGCGCTCCTTGCGCGCGAGCCCGCCGGCTCCGCGGGGTCGTGAGGTGCGCGACCGGCGAGCTCGCGCGAGCCCGCGCGCGGGGCGGGCCGCGGGCCCGCGCACCGGGCGGTCAGCGTGCCAGACGCTCGACCGCGCCGGCGAACACCGGGGGCAGGCGCACCGCCGCCGGGACCAGCGCGCCGCGCAGCGGGGAGGTCGCCACCGCGACCAGCGTCGAGGTGAGCAGCCGGTAGTCCCGGGTGGCGGCGGCCCACGCGCGTTCGTAGCCCGCGGGGTCGTCCAGGTGCGCGACCGCCGCGACCGCCTGGGCGAAGCCGAGCCGCAGCCCCTCGCCGGTGAGCGCGTCCACGTAGCCCGACGCGTCGCCGACCAGCAGCACCCGCCCCGCGGTCCGCGCGCGGGTGCGCTGCCGGAGGGGACCCGCGCCGCGGTCGGCGGCGTCGACCGGGGCGCCGGCCAGCCGGGCGGCGAGCGCGGGCATCGCGGCCAGCTCGGCGTCGACGTCGAGCGGCGCCGGCCCGAGCAGGGCGACGCCGACCAGGTCGGGGGCGACCGGGGTCACGTACGCCTCGGCGCGCCGGCCCCAGTGCACCTCGACCAGGTCGGTCCACGGGGCGACGCGGTAGTGCCGGCGGACGCCGAACCGGCGCGCCGCCCGGGCCCGGACGCCGCGGGCGCCGGCCTCGCCCGCGCCCGCCAAACCGCCCGCGCCGCCCGCGCCGCCCCCGCCGCCCGCGCCGCCCGCCGTCCCGCGCCCGCCTGCCGCCCCCGACCCGCCCGCGCCGCCCCGCGGCCCGTCCGCCAGCCCCGCGAGCCGCCGGACCGTCGAGTGCAGCCCGTCGCACCCCAGCAGCCACCGCGCCCGGACGCCGGCGGCGGTCACGCCGGACCCGTCCTGCGCGAGGTCGCCCACCCGGGCCGTGAGCCGCTCGACCCCGGCCGCCGCGGCCCGGTCCGCGAGCGCCGCGTGCAGCACCGTCCGGCGCACGCCGCGGCCGGGCGACCCGGCGAACCGGTGCTCGGCGCGCAGCTCGTCCCGCACGTACGCGATGCCGGCGAGCGGCCGCCCCGCGGGGTCGACGTCCCAGCGCCGGAGCAGGTCGACGGCCCGCGGCATGAGGCCCTCGCCGCACGCCTTGTCGACGGGCGTCCCGCGGGGCTCGACCACGAGCGCGGACAGCCCGGCGCGGCGCGCCTCCAGGGCCGCCGCGAGCCCGACGGGGCCGCCGCCGACGACCAGCACGTCGACGTCGGGCGTCGCGGTCACCGGCCCGGCGCGGGCACGGGGTCGCCGCCGCCCGTCGCGGCCGCCAGCGCGCGCTCCTCGGCGGGGATCCGGAACCCGAGCAGCAGCACCGCGTTCAGGACGGTGAACGCCAGCGCGGTCACCCAGGCGGTGTGCACGAGCGGCAGCGCGATGCCCTCGACGACCACGGCGACGTAGTTGGGGTGCGGGATCCACCGGTACGGCCCGCGGTCCACGAGCGGCAGGCCCGGCACGACGATGACCCGGGTGTTCCACCGCGGGCCGAGCGTCGCGATGCACCACCAGCGCAGCGCCTGGCTCGCCAGCACGAGGACCAGCGCGGGCCAGCCGAGCCAGGGGAGGAACGGGCGGTCGGCGAGGTGCGCCTCCAGGACGCACGCGAGCAGCAGGCCGGTGTGCAGCGCGACCATCGGCGGGAAGTGCCCGCGGCCCGACTCGACGCCGCCGCGGGCGAAGGACCACCGGGCGTTCCGCGAGGAGACGACGAGCTCGGCCAGCCGCTCCAGCGCCGTGAGCGCCACCAGGACGTCGAACCACGCCAGCGAGCTCATGCGGCCACCCCCGGCCAGCGCAGCGCGACCAGCTCGGCGCCCACCCCGGGCCCGAACGCGAGGACCGCCCCCAGCGCCCCCGGGTCCGGCGGCGGCCCGGCGAGGACGTCGGCCAGCACGTGCAGCACGGCGGCCGACGACAGGTTCCCGGCGCGGGCGAGCGCGGCGCGGGACCCCGCGAGCGCGTCGGGCCCGAGGCCGAGCGCGCCCTGCACGGCGTCGAGGATCTTGGGCCCGCCCGGGTGCACCACCCAGCGCGCGACGTCGGCGACGTCGGCGCCCAGCGGCGCGAGCAGCGCCTCGACGTCCGGGGCGGCGTGCGCGGCGACCGTGTCGGCCATGCCGCCGGACAGCACGATGCGGAACCCCGAGCCGCCGACCTGCCAGCCGAGGTCGTTCTCGGTGCCCGGGTACAGCGCGCTGCGGGCGCCGACCAGCGCGGGTCCGTCCAGGCCCAGCGCCGCGGCGCGCCGGTCGCCCAGCAGGACGGCCGCGGCGGCGCCGTCGCCGAACAGCCCGCTCGCGACCAGGTTGGCGGTCGAGTCGTCGTCGTGCTGCAGGGTGAGCGAGCAGAGCTCGACCGACAGCAGCACGGCGACCTCGTCGGGGTGGCCGGCCAGGTGGTCGTCGACGCGCGCCAGCCCGGCGGCGCCGCCCGCGCAGCCGAGCCCGAAGCTCGGGACCCGCCGCACGTCGGGCCGCAGCCCGAGCCGCGCGACGAGGAGCGCGTCGAGCGAGGGTGCCGAGACGCCGGTGACGGTGGTGAAGAACAGGTGGTCCACGTCGGCCGGGCGGAGCCCGACGGCGCGCGGGGCGTCGGCCACGGCGCGGGCGGCCAGCTCCAGGCCCTCGCGCAGGAAGACGTCGTTGGTCTCGCCGAACGAGGTCAGCCCCGCGTACTTCTCGAGCGGCAGCGCGGTGTGCCGCGTCGTGATGCCGCTGGACGCGTGCACCCGCTCCAGCAGGGCCCGCCGCCGGGGGTCCCGGGTCACCAGCCCCGCCACCTCCGCCGTGATCTCGGCCTGCGGGTAGACGTGCTCGGGGAGCGCGGGGGCGACGGCCGCGATGCGGGACATGCCCCGATGCTGCCCTCCGACCCTCGCGTCCGCGACCGGTCGGGGGGTGGTCGGTCCCGACCGCCCCGCCGCGCTGGTCACCCCTGCACCACCAGCAGCACGACCGCCGCGCCGAACGCGGTCCGGCGCCGCCCCAGCCGGTGCGGCAGCCCGCGGACGCCGGTCGCGGCGTCGTCCTCCAGGTCGGGCAGCACGTTGGCGAGGTGCGCGCCGACGCCGAGCAGCGCCCCGCCGGCCGTCACCCACCAGGGCGCGAGCGCGTCGCCGCCCGGCACCCCGAGGGTCGCGACCGAGGGGAGCCCGCCGAACGCCACCGCGTACGGCAGCCAGGACCACGCGGTGGACTTGAGGCGGGCGTTGTACGCCCAGGCGGCCCCGACCAGCGCGAGGTGCAGCGCCGCGGCGGCCGGGCCGAGGGCGAGCGAGAGCAGCGCGCACGCGGCCAGCGCCGCGAGGGCCGCGCGCCGCAGCCCGGCGACCGTGACCGACCCGGCGACCACCGGCTTGTCGGCCCGGCCCACCGCGAGGTCCCGGCCCGCGTCGGTCCAGTCGTTCGACCAGCCGACGGACAGCCGGCCCGCCAGCACCGCGGCGGCGACCAGCGCCGCCCGCGCGGGGCCGGCGCCCGCCGCGCCGGCGGCGTAGGCGCCGGCGAACAGCGTGACGGCGAACGCCGGCGGCGCGTGCGCGGCGCGGACCAGCGCGACGGCGCGGCGCGCGGGCGTCGGTGCGGCTGCCGGCGGCATGGCCCTCCTCGCCCGGGGCCCGCCGCGGCGGCGCGCCCGTGCAGCCGACCGTAGCGGCGCGGGGCGCAGGCGGCCCGGGGAGGGTCAGGCGCGGACGCCGGCCACGGCGGTGCGGT
>Ga0164308_10002244_pt1 | contig 10261 bp, 12 predicted proteins | sample Whisoiple_246_MG_FD_109983 | JGI IMG/M metagenome (GOLD analysis project Ga0164308, IMG submission 109983) | Soil microbial communities amended with fresh organic matter from upstate New York, USA - Whitman soil sample_246_MG | ecosystem: Environmental > Terrestrial > Soil > Unclassified >... | reverse complement strand
GCACCGGCGACACCAGGATCAGCCCGCGGACGCCGACGCCCTGCTGGGTCTGCAGCTCGCGCACCACCTTGGGACCGCGGATGCCGCCATAGCTTTCGCCCGCGACGAATTTCGGTGAGAGCAGCCGGTTATGTTTTTCCAGCCAGCGGCGGATCACGACCGCAAGCGAGTTGACGTCGCCGTCAAGCGAGAAGAAGCGCTTGCGCACATCTTCGCCGCTCGCAACGAAGCGGCTATAGCCGGTGTCGACGGGATCGATGAAGACGAGATCGGTGAAGTCGAGCCAGGTTTCGGCGTTGGGCTGCAAATCGGGTGGCGCGGAGGATAGTCCGGCATCGCCGGAGAGCGGCAGCCGCCATGGTCCTGCCGCGCCCAGTTGCAGGTAGGCGGAAGCCGCGCCCGGTCCGCCATTGAACAAAAAGGTCACCGGCCGGGTCGCCGCATCTACACCGTCGAGCTGGTAGGCGGTATAGGCGATGTCGGCCTGAGGTTCGCCCTTGGCGTCGAACAGGCGGATCGAGCCTGCGGTCGCGGTGAAGGCGAGCGTGCGCCCGGGAAGCACGATCGTGTGCCTGGTAATGGAATCCGGCGGCAGCCGGTGTTGCTCGGCGGCGGAAGGCGCGGACGCCGCGTTGGCATGACCGCTCTTTTCGTTCGGCTTCTGGCTTGCTGTCGTCGATAGCTGGTCAGTCGAGGGCGGCGTATCCTGAGCCCGGACGCCGGCCACACCGCAAAGCGAAAAACAAAACGCGAAAGACAGCACCGGCAGCGCAAGGACGAAGCGCGCACGACGCGACGCCGCGAATGAGTGTGCCATATCGGCGATCTTCCCTGTTTTTGCTCGTTTCGTGCGGGTCCATTCGAAAGGGCCGCGTTTCAAACCCAAAATGCGGCAGCCGGATGCCGTTCGCAAGCTCGCCATCCGCAATTAACCGTGTCACAGTGCCGGGTGTCCGAGCCCGTTGCATTTGCTGTAGGATCGCGGGCCGCGCCGCCCTATCTCGACAAGCGCAGCCGCGGTCGTATAGACGACCTCCGCGCTTCCATCCGTCTCACCCCGCCAGCACGAGTCCGCGACCTCCAACAACTGCCTGCCATGACCAGCCCCAAGCAATATGAACGGATTGCCTTTGTCGCGAGCGCCGGCGCGGAAGCCCAGCAGGCACTGACGCAGCTAACGGATATGTACGGCAGTCACGATCCGGCCTCGGCCGATGTCGTGGTGGCGCTCGGCGGCGACGGATTGATGCTGCAAACGCTGCACCGGCACATGCGTTCGGGCATGCCTATCTACGGCATGCATCGCGGCACCATCGGCTTCCTGATGAACGAATACAACACGCACCACCTGCACAGCCGGCTGGCGTCGGCGCGGGAATCCGTGATCCACCCGCTTTTGATGCGTGCGACCGACATTCACGACAAGGTGCATCTGCACCACGCCATCAACGAGGTCGCGCTGTTTCGCCAGACCCATCAGGCCGCGCGCCTGAGGATCCTGATCGACGAGCGCGAACGCATGCCGGAATTGATCGCCGACGGCGTCCTGGTGGCTACTCCCGCCGGATCGACCGCCTATAATCTGTCGGCACAGGGACCAATCCTGCCGATCAACGCGGCGCTGCTGGCGCTGACGCCGATCAGCGCGTTCCGTCCCCGGCGCTGGCGCGGCGCCCTGCTCCCCAATACCGCCTTCGTCGTGATCGAGGTGCTCGAAGGCGAAAAGCGCCCGGTTGCGGCGGTTGCCGACCATGACGAGGCGCGTGACGTTCGCCGGGTCGAGATCTTGTCCGACAAGACCATTTCGATGCGGATGCTGTTCGATCCCGGCCATAGCCTGGAAGAACGCATTCTGCGCGAGCAATTCGGTTATTGAGGGCACGAGCCCGGCCGCTACTTCGCCTTTGCAGCCAGCCGCCAGCGCGACCGCAACCATTCATTAACGAGCGCGAGATAAGGTTAACGCGGAGTGTACCGGGCCGTCCCGGCAAGCTTAGAGCCGCGCCATGTTCCACATCGATTTCAACAAGTTGCGATTTCTCGTGTGCGATGACAATCCGCATATGCGACGCATTTTGCGCACGCTGCTGCACTCGTTCGGCGCTCGCGAAGTCTATGAGTCAGAGGACGGCGCGACGGCGCTCGAAATGTACACCCATTGCGTCCCCGACATCGTCATCACCGACTGGTCGATGCCGATTTTCGACGGTCTTGAATTGGCGCAGATGATCCGGCAACCGGAATCGAAGGGCAACCCTTTCGCGCCAATCATCATGCTGACCGGCCATTCAGAGAAGCGCCGCGTCACGGTGGCGCGAGACGCCGGAGTTACCGAATTTCTCGCCAAGCCGATTTCCGCCAAGGGCCTCTACCAGCGCATTCTCAACGTGGTCGCTCATCCGCGCCCCTTCATCAAGACCAAAACCTATTTTGGCCCGGACCGACGCCGCAATCCCAATAACGCCTATATCGGCCCCGAGCGTCGCGTCGGCGGCGAGATGGAAGTGATGCAGCAACCGTCACTGCTCGACAAGGCCCGGGCCGGCATCTAGGACATCCAGAGGAAATCCGATGGCGAAACAGAATCCCGCGGAACTCCAGATCGAGACCTTCGCCGATCATCACGTGATCACGCAGCCCAATCCGCTGCGCAAGGTGCTGCGCCGGGTTGCCGAAAAGGATTTGGACGATCCCGTTGCGCGTGCGGAGAAGGCGCTCGCGAGCCTGTCAGGCGAGTTCAAGAACTGGATGGCGGTCGAAAGCGAACGGCTCGCTGCGGCCCATGCCGCCATTCTCAAGAACGGTTTCAACGACCACAACTCCCAAGAGCTGTTCCGCGCCGCACATGACATCAAGGGCGATGCCGCTACCTTCGGTTTTCCCTCCGCCGGCGCCGCCGCCGACAGCCTGTGCCGGATCATCGAGCATGCGCCCAATCTCGGCGCGGTGCCGCCGCAGTTGATCGCACATCACGTCAGCGCGATCCAGGCAATCGCGGAAGACCGCACCAGGCTCGACTCCGTGACGACCGCCGGTGAACTGAGCCGGAAATTGCGTGGCGTCGCCGACGAGTATCTGATGCAAGTCAACCGCGACCGCCCCGAGCATCTCGAAGCCATCCTCGCACCCAGCCTCGTGCCGGCGGACTAGATTCCCCCGATCGTCCCTGCGTACCAGCCAGCGGGGGCGAGAAGCAGTTTCGGAAAAACGACTACGCCGCGATCAAATCCTGCTGCATCAGCACAACGGCGTCGCGCGCTATCTCGTCGCAGAACATACGGGCTTCTTCCCGCGCCGCCTCGGTCGCAAACCGCCGCAGCAGGATCAATAGCGGTTCGGCGGCCCGCGGATCCGTCTCGCAATGAGTCAGAACCCGTTCAACCATTCGGCGGCGCAATCTGACAGCGCCATCGAGTGTGTCGACAAATCCGGTTTCGTGGCCGACTTCGAGCGCGACACGAAACGCGCCGAACGTCGATTCCGGCAGGCCCGCGCGCGTCAGCAACGCCTGAAGGCTGGCGGCACCGCGATCGTGCAGCAGCGAGGAAACGCGCGCCGGTGGCAGACCAGACAATTCCGCGAGCGCATGATCGAACAATTCGAGATTGCCCGACAACAATGCGCGCAGGATCAATCCCGCGGTCAGCTGGCCCGTGGCGCGCAGATGCAGTACGAGTTCGTGCATGTCGTCGCCGAGCGAGCGCGCCGCAATATTGACCGTCGAGCGCTCGCGCGCTTCGCTTGCGATCCGCCCGGCCCGATCGGTGCTCAGCCAGTTGCGGGCGGCGACGAACTGAGCCAGTGTGTCCGAAAGCTTGGCAACCAGCGCGACCCGCGTCGCCGCCGGCAAATCCTCCAGCACCAGCATCGATTCCCGGATCGCGGCGAGATGACCGTGACGCTCGACAATGCGGTCCCAGGAGAACGGCGCCAGTTCGGCATAGGCATTTTCGATCAATTCGAGCGCGGCCGCAGCAGTGCCGACCTCCGCTATTGCCGCACATACCGAGGGCGGAAGGTTGACGCGGCGGGCGATGGCGCATTGCACTTCGTCATTGCCTGTCGCGATGAGATCGACCAGGTCGGCATCGATCAGAAGCGGTGAATGTTCCAGCACCGGAAGCGCGACGGACGGCTGATCGAGCGACAGCGCCTGCACGATGGCGCCGGGCGCCTCGGTGCTGCGCGCAAAAACTTCGGCCATCGCCTGGCGCACCAAGGGCGACGGATCATCAAGCAGCATCAGCAGCGCGCCTTCGGCGGCCGCGCGATCCGCTTCGCTCAGATCCGAAATGAGCCAGGCCCGCGCCAGAGCTCGGGTGGCCTCCGCCCGCTCGCCCGCGGGAGCGGTCCTTACCCAACTGATGAACTGCCGAACGATCATGTTCCTGCCGGCTTACGCAACCTGGGACGACACCGGGACGCGATGCCACTGTCAGAGAAAATAAACCACGACGCTTAACAAAGCGTTCACCATAAACGACTGGTTTTATTGACGTTTTGTTAAGGGTGGGATTTGGCCCTTGGGAGGATCAGCCGCCGGCTGCAGATGCTAGCTGCTGAAAGTGCCGTTGCGGTCGCTGAAGAGGTCAAGCCCTTGCGGAGCATTGGCAGCGGCCGTAGCCGAGGCGGACGGGCTCGCGGAAGCGACCAGTGAAGACTGCTCGCCCCATAGTTTGTGGATCGCGGGCGAGACCGGCTGCGAACGCTCACCGGCCTGAAACAGCGAACGGAAACTGGTATCGGCCGGCGTCGAAGCACCGGATACAGGCGCGGCGGAAGCCACGTTGACAGGCACGGTTGCTGCCGCGTTCGGGAAACTCGCGAGATAGGCCGCGTTGTCGATCGGGGTGTAGACCGATGTAGCGCTCGCAACGGCGGTCGTCGCTGGCGTATCACCGAGGGCGGCCATCGCCGTGCGCGTCACCGATGAATTGGCGGCGCTGGCGTAGCGCGAGGTCAGCTCCGAATAGACTCCGGCGACGCTGCGCGCGTGACCCGATTTGTCGTAGAAGATCGAGTGGTTCGCCGCTGCCGCGTTCGGAAATATCCGCGCACCGGAGGCCTGCGGATTGTCCTCGGCGTTTGTGATCAATTTCGCCGCGCCACTAACGCCCATGAAATGCGCCATATACAATTCGCTGTCCGTCGGGCGACGGCCGATCAAGCCGGTGAGCTTGAAACTGTTGGAGCGGGTCAGCACGCCCGCCATCGCCGAAGAAGCGGTCGGATCGTCGCGCAGGTTCATAACCGCACTGCGGGCGGCGGGATCGTTGACCGAATAATTGCCGGAAGAGGATTTGGTGATGGCATCGGCATATTTGCCGTAGCCAAGCTGGGTGCCCGCTTCCTTCACGGTGCCGAGCCAGGTCTGTCCAATGAATTGAAACAATCCGGACGCCGACGATGTCGGAGCCGCCGCCTTCGGATTGAAGTCGGATTCCATCTTCGCGGTGGTCAGCAGGTACTGGAAGCTGGTGCCGGTAGCGGTGGCAGCCTGTTTGATCGCGCCAGCAATCCGCAGCCGCAGGGAATCGACGCCTGCCATCGCCGTGGGGCTTGAACTATCGATCGTCATCTATCTGGTGCCCCGCTCCCCGCGAAACGCCCGCCCGACCTATCCCAGCCCTTTCTCCCAAAAGGGCGCCTATGCCAGCCACACGGTGCGGCAACTATGGTTAAGGGCGGGTTAACGGAGCTTCGGGCGGAGGAAGAAGCGGGAAGCGCCGGCTATTTCCGGTAAACGACCCGCGGATCGAACAGCTTGTCGGCATCCACAAACGTCAACGTCGGCCCGGCCCCCGCGGGCTCGACCTTGCGGTAGAAACACGATCGACGGCCGGTGTGGCAGGCCGCGCCGGTTTGTTCGACCCGGATCCAGATCGCGTCCTGGTCGCAGTCCATTCGCATCTCGACCAGGCGCTGGGTGTGGCCGGAGCTCTCGCCCTTGCGCCATAGCGCGTTGCGCGCGCGACTAAAATACCACGCGTCTCCGCTGGCGATGGTTTTGCGCAGGGCTTCCTCATTCATGTGGGCAACCATCAGCACCTCGCCGGTCGCCGCGTCAGTGGCGACGCAGGTCAGGAGACCGAACGAATCGAACTTGGGCCGGAAATCCAGCCCTTCCTCGACATCATCGTGAGCAGATGTAGCCACGGACAGCCCCTCGTTAATTGAACCGAGGGTCGGCTAGCGTTGCGGCCCTCGCACCATGGACAGGAAACGCGCCTGCTCCGCCGGATTGTCGCGGAACATGCCCGTAAAGCGACTGGTGAACGTCATCGCGCCAGGTTTCGCGACGCCGCGCACCGACATGCAGGTATGCTCCGCCTCGATCATCACTGCAACGCCTCGCGGCTTCAGGATTTCGTCGATCGCAGCCGCGATTTGCGCAGTGAGATGCTCCTGGGTCTGCAGGCGACGCCCGAAGATGTCGGTGAGGCGCGCCAGTTTTGACAACCCCACCACCCGTTCAACCGGCGTATAGGCGATATGTGCCTTGCCGTAAAACGGCATCATGTGATGTTCGCATTGCGAGGTGAATTCGATATCGCGGACCAGCACGAAATCGTCATAGCCCGCGGTCTCGCCGAACGTCCGGTCGAGCACTTCGGCGGGAGACTGGTGATAACCCTGATAGAGTTCGTCGAAAGATTCGACCACCCGGCGCGGCGTATCGAGCAGGCCCTCGCGATCGGGGTTTTCGCCGATGTAATGCAAGAGTGTCCGCACGGCGTGCTCGGCCTCCGCGCGCGACGGCAGCGGCTGGTCCGCGCGCACCACGGCAGCCAGAAACTCGGAAGGATCCAGTTCAGCGGGGCGGCTGTCCGGCATCCTGGCGGCCGCAGCCTTTGAATCGGAAGACCTTGCTTCCGATGATTTGGCTTCCAAGGATTTGCCTTCCGGGGGCTGGTTTGGGCGAAGGGATTTGATCAATGCGTCCATGTCGACTCCGTTCGACCGGCCTTTTGAGACCGGAGTGTCACCGGCAGACGGAGCGGCTTGCCGCCGGACGCCTGAATACCGCGATAGTAAATCTCGGCGGCTAGCTTGGCTTCCGTTTTCGCCACCGAGCCAATGGACGGACTGTTTTTCCACCACTGGACCCCATATATAGGGCTACAGGCCATGCTCGCCAAGGGCGCTGGGCTGGACCGCCTGAGACCCCGATCTTATGCTGAACGACATCTACAACAAGCGTATCATCGAACTGGCCGGCAATATTCCCCGACTGGGGCGCCTTGACGCACCCGACGCCAGCGCCACCGCGCATTCCAAGCTGTGCGGCTCGACCGTCAAGATCGACCTCAAGATGGACGGGCCCATCGTCACGGACTTTGCTCATGACGTGAAGGCCTGCGCGCTCGGCCAGGCCGCCTCCTCGATCATGGCGAGCCATGTCGTTGGCTCGACGGCTGCGGAGTTGCGCGAGTTGCGCCAGACTGTCCGCAAGATGCTGAAGGAAAACGGTGCGCCGCCCGGCGGCAAGTGGGCCGACATCGCACTGCTCGAGCCGGTGCGGGACTACAAGGCGCGCCATGCTTCCACCATGCTGACCTTCGATGCCGTAGTCGATGCAATCGGTCAGATTGAAGCCAGGGCGAACGACACAGCGACGAACGACAAGCAGTCAGCCCAAGCACAGAGCTGAACGTCCTGCGGCGTAGCCGCGAACGCAGACAGCCCGCCACGATCGCGGTCGATCAGGAACGTCGCAGAATACTGGACCATCCGCTTGCGCGGATAGGCTGCCATCCTTGCTGTCAGGCTCTATTTCGTGGGCGTCGCACCGGTAGCGCCCGTCGGAGGCACGGCTTCAGCCGTCCTGGTCGACTTCTCCGGCAGCGCAATTTGATGCGTCTGGGCCTCGGCCTGCATGGCGTTGCCGACAAAGCGATCCTGCACCGGCTTGGAGGTCGCCAGCTCAGCCACCGGTATTGCGGCCTTGCCGTTCTTCGGCATCATCTCCGGCAGCACTTCGGCGACCGCATCAGTCGTGACGAGATTGGTCAGCCGTAGTTCGTCACGCGACAATTCGTGCAGGTTTTCCCACGGCGGCACGCTGAGCGACAAAGACAGCAGGTCGCCTGCTCCGCCCATGTCAAACGTGTATTTGGCAAGACGGCCGACGTCACGCTCCACGATCATCAAATCCTGCGCCGTATAATTGGCGGCCTTGGCGTCGTCGGCACGATCGCCCATCCAGATCTGATGCACTCTGATATGCGCGCCATCGGGCACATAGCGCGTCTTGCCGGACAGCAGCAGAAACACGCACATGGATTCGCAATAGGCATCCGGCATGATGCTGGTCTGAACGCCGCGTGCGGTATGGGTCTCAATGCTGGTGCCGACGGTGGTCAGTAAACCGAGACTTCGCCAGCGCCGGCCGAGCGTGATCGCGTCGTTGACGGATCCGCCGCTGGAATCGAGCACCACGGTTGCGCCGCCGAGATTGCGGCCACGCGCGAATTGGTCGAACTCTCCGGGGCTGTCGGCGGTTACAACGCCAACGGCGCTCACCCAGCCGCGGCAATTGGGCTCGCAGACGACCCAGCTAAATTTCATGGGCAATTTGCGTTCTTCGAGCGCCGGCTCCGCGCGCGCCGAACCGGCCAGCGACATCATCAACCCAGGCAATACGACACCCAGGGCGGAAGCGCCGAGCAGCACCTAGCCGCGAACATCAAGCCACCCCAACAGTCTCAATTTGGTTCCTTCCCCCACACCCCAATACAGTGGCAATGGCCCCATTCCAACGCCATATGATTCTGTCATCCCGGCGGTCATAAAAAGGTAACCGTGCGAATTCGCATCGTCCATACCACCTGTGCTGCAACACTACCTGGAACACGCGATATTTTCTCGGAATGTGGCGCAAATGCCAGTCAGGAGGTTCCATGTCCGGGAACCGAGCACCGCTCCGCACATGATCACGGCCCCACGCCCATGAAGCCTGTATCTTCCTCTTCCTGCCCCGACTGCGCCGGTTCGCTGCAACGTTGGCCCCGCAATGCCGGGCGCGGCCTGATCTGGATTTACCGGCACACGCTATCGCCTTTCGTCGGCTACAACTGCCGACATCTGCCAACCTGTTCGGCGTATGGCGACGAGGCAATCGAGCGCTTCGGATTGTGGGGCGGCGGATGGATGACGCTGGCGCGCCTGCTTCGCTGTCACCCCTGGGGCACGTCCGGCATCGATAACGTGCCGCTGACAAAACCAACGGGTGCGCGATGGTATCTGCCCTGGCGGTACGGACGCTGGCGCGGGGTCCACAGGCCCTGAGCCGCGCGTGGTGCAATCGCCGCATCGCGTTCAAACGAAACCAGCATCGCAAGCGGACAGGAACCGCCGCCATCTCCACGCATTGGTGAGTCACTCCGTCAGGAGGGCCAATCAATGCGCTGGAAAATCGGCAGCAGAGGTCGCGATCCCCGACACATCGATCTGATTGTCATACTCGCATTGCTGATCGTGATCCTCGCCGCTTGCAGGTTCTATTACAGCGGCGGTTCCGATAAGCCGAGCACCACCGCCTTTATCGTGCCAAGCCAATCCGCTCGGTGGTGAGCTTTTTTCAAGCCCGTCAGAATTTCGGTATTTTCTCTGCGAACCCATTATAGCAGTTCAGCCGCTCGTCCTCTTCCTTGATGGAATGACAGTCCGTCACGCGCTCGGCGGGCTTTGCTTTCGGGTTTGGCTTGGGCGGGAAAATCGCATCATAGCAATCAAGCCGGCCCTTGGTGCCGTCGTCGATCTCAAGGCAAGCCTGCAGCTTCTTCGCGGCCGACTTGGAGGAAGCCGGCACCGCAGCAGCTTTTTGGCCCCGTGGTTTCACCTGCAATAGCGGGTGTTCTCCGACCGTTGGCGGGCTCGCTTGGGCCATGACGGCGGTTGAATAGAGGAGCGCGACAAGCGCAAGCATAGTTCTCATGTAACCCCACTTCGTGTTTGTCCAGCGTACGAATTTGTTTGCAGCAGCGCCTGCGCGACAAGACCCCTCGACGTAACCGGCGCATATAACAGATCGCGTGCATATAACACACCGCCGATGCCCGAACCAATGGCCTGTCATGTGAAGAACGATGTATTGAGCGCGACCGATGCGAGGCTGGCGCCGCTACGGCCGCCGGCGAATTGTTCGGTTACCGGGCGCGCCGACGGCGGTTTGGGAAGTCACGAGTCCCTACCTACTTGGCGGCACTGTCCGACGCGACGGGCCCCGCTGCAATCTGGGCGTTGAATTTTTCAAAAACCG
>Ga0164308_10002243_pt1 | contig 10269 bp, 9 predicted proteins | sample Whisoiple_246_MG_FD_109983 | JGI IMG/M metagenome (GOLD analysis project Ga0164308, IMG submission 109983) | Soil microbial communities amended with fresh organic matter from upstate New York, USA - Whitman soil sample_246_MG | ecosystem: Environmental > Terrestrial > Soil > Unclassified >... | reverse complement strand
TCGATACCAAGACCGCCGAGATACCGCTCCAGGCCGAGATTGGACATCACGGTCGCGACGACGCCCGGACGCTGCAGCCGGTTGTCTTGCTTCCAGCTTTCCGCGATGACCGCGAGCAGCTGGTCGCCGTCAACCACGTGTCCGCGCTCGTCGACGATCAAGACACGATCCGCGTCACCATCGAGCGCAATGCCGATATCGGCGCGCATCTCGCGGACCTTTGCGCAAAGCGCGCGCAGGTCGGTCGACCCGCAATCTTTGTTGATGTTGAAGCCGTCCGGATCGACGCCGATCGGAATGACGTCCGCACCCATTTCCCACAGTGCCCCAGGGGCAACGCGATAGGCGGCGCCGTTGGCACAGTCGATGACCACACGCAGGCCTTCGAACGACACGGCCTTGGGCAAGGTCAGCTTGGCGAACTCGATGTAGCGATCCTGCACGCCGTCGATGCGACGGGCACGGCCGAGGTCAGCGCTCTTGGCGAGCTGCTTGCCGAGGTCGGACTCAATCAGATGCTCGATCTTCTCTTCTGTCTCATCGCTCAGCTTGTAGCCGTCCGGCCCGAACAGCTTGATCCCGTTGTCGTCATAGGGGTTGTGCGAGGCTGAAATCATGACGCCGAGATCGGCCCGCATCGAGCGCGTCAGCATGCCGACCGCCGGTGTCGGGATTGGACCGGTCAGCAGCACGTCCATGCCAACCGAGGTGAACCCGGCCACCAGTGCGGTCTCGATCATGTAGCCGGAGAGTCGGGTATCCTTGCCGATCAAAACGCGGTGCCGGTGATCGCCGTTCTTGAAAATAAGACCGGCGGCCTGTCCGACCTTCAGCGCGAGTTCAGGCGTAATCACGCGATTGGCCCGTCCGCGAATTCCGTCGGTGCCAAAATAGCGGCGACTCATGCAACTTACCCCAGACGCCCAAGCTTTGGTTTGATTGCCCCTGATGCGCCGGATCGACGCGCGGCCAAATTTCTCCAGCCACCGCATATTAATGTCAACGCTGTGAATTTGCTTCAAAAATTGTGAGAGATCATTACCGCGCGCGTTAACCGTTTTTGCCGCGCCGACCCTTGAAAACCAGCTATTTCGCGCCGGGGCGCCGCTGTGCTACCTCATTATTACCGCTGGCAAACCCCCAAAGAACCACTCGCATGAAGAATATCGCCTGCATTGAGGATCTCCGTGCGCTTGCACGGCGTAAGGTTCCAAGAGCTTTTTTCGAATATGTCGATGGCGGCTCCTACAATGAGGAAACGCTGCGGGCGAACCGGGCCGAGCTTGAACCCATCAAACTACGCCAGCGCGTGATGGTCGATGTCTCGGAGCGCAGCCTTGCCACCAGCATCATCGGCCATAAAGTCAGCGCACCATTCGCGCTCGCGCCGATCGGCCTGTGCGGCATGCAGTATGGCGACGGCGAGATCCTGTCTGCGCAGGCAGCAGAAGAGGCGGGGCTTCCTTTCATCCTGTCCACGATGTCGATCAATTCGATCGAACAGGTGGCCGAAGCGACGACGAAGCCATTCTGGTTTCAGCTCTACGTCATTCGCGATCGCGGTTTTTCCAAGGACATTTTATCGCGCGCGGCCAAGGCCGGGTGCAGCGCCTTGGTGCTTACCGTGGACCTGCAGGTTCTTGGCCAACGCCATCGTGACATCCGCAACGGCATGACCGTGCCGCCGCAAATCCGGCTCAAGAACATCATCGACATGGCGACCAAGCCGGAGTGGGTGTTCAGCATCCTCAAAGGCAAGAGCAAGACGTTCGGCAATCTCGCCGGCCATGTGAAAGGCATGGATGACGTCACGTCGCTCGCGCAGTGGACCAACAGTCAGTTCGATCCCGCGCTCAACTGGAAGGACGTCGACTGGATCAAGAAGATTTGGCCAGGGAAGCTCATCATCAAAGGCATTCTTGATGTCGAGGACGCCAAGACCGCAGTGAAGCTCGGCGCCGATGCGATCGTCGTCTCCAACCATGGCGGCCGGCAGCTCGACGGCGCACCGTCGTCGATCTCGGCGCTGCCGGCGATTGCGCAAGCGGTCGGATCGGACACCGAAGTGCTGTTCGACGGCGGCATCCGCACCGGGTCCGACATGCTGCGCGCTCTGGCGCTCGGGGCGCGCGCCTGCCTGATCGGTCGTGCCTATATTTACGGTCTCGGGGCCGGCGGCAAGACGGGGGTCGCCAAGGCGATCGACATCCTGAAGAAGGAGCTCAGCGTCGCCATGGCGCTGACCGGCACAACACGGGTCAGCGACATCGGACCGCAGGTGCTTGTCGGCGGCGAAGGACGAAAGAAACCCGCACGCGCCCGCAAATCCTGACTCAATCTTCCTTCAATCCGTAAGCCAACGCGTTGCCGGTGGCGCCGTAATATTTGAACGGCAGGAACTTGCCGGTCATACCGATTTTGACTCGATCGCCCTTCGGATCCGGCTGGCGGTCGATCGTCATGTCGAAGTCGATAGCCGACATGATGCCATCACCGAATTCCTCCTCGATCAACGCTTTCCACGCCGGCCCGTTGACCATCACCAGTTCGTAGAAGCGGTAGATCAGAGGATCGGTTGGCGGCATCGGCGTAGCCGTGCCACGCATTGGAACCTCGTTGAGCAACGCCTGCTCATTTTTCGTGAGGCCAAACAACTTGGCCGCGGCGGCAGCCATCGGCTTGGTCATCTTTTGCTGACCAAGCACGCCGCCTGTAATCATGACCGGAGACATGCCTCCGATCTGTTCACAGACGTATTTCCACGTCCAACCTTTCTCGCGCTTGATGTCGAGAAGCTTTTCAGTGAGATCGGCGCGGTTCATGATTTTTCCTCCTTACAAGGGTCTAGCTCGCGGCCGCGTGATCACGTGGCCTAGTTGTTGATTTCTGCGCAGCAGCAATACTCGGCTCCGGAAGGCCCGGCCGCACTATCGGCACATGGCGAGGATCGTAATCGTCGCCTATGTCCTTGATGAAGGTCCGGCTTCGACTCACCAGGAAATCGATGATGTGATTACGCGTGGCGTAGTAGAGCGGATGTTTGTGAAAATCATTTCGCGCGCGCTCGCGCGGAAGGGGATTCTCCACGATCTCTGCCAGTACCGCCCCGGGACCGTTTGTCATCAACACAACCTTGTCGGCGAGGTAAATTGCCTCGTCCACATCGTGAGTGATCATGAACACGGTTTGTCCGGTTTCCTGACAGATACGACGGACCTCATCCTGCAGGGTGCCGCGGGTAAGCGCGTCGAGTGCGGAAAACGGCTCGTCCATCAACATGATTTTTGGCTCGATCGATAGTGCGCGGGCGATGCCGACGCGTTGCTTCATTCCTCCCGACAACTCCGAAGGACGCTTGTGCTCGGCGCCCGTGAGCCCGACCAGGTCGATGAATTTTTGCGCGTGCGCGGCGACTTTTGCTTTGTCCCAGTCACGCCATTTCGACGATACAGCATAGGTCACATTGCCCAGCACGGTCCGCCAGGGCAGCAGCGCGTGGCTCTGGAAGATGACCGCGCGATCAAGACTCGGGCCTTCAATCGCCTGACCGTCGACGATGACTGCACCGCTTGAGGGCGCATCGAGTCCCGCCAGAATATTGAGTACCGTCGTTTTTCCGCACCCCGAATGCCCGATGATGCAGGCAAATTCGCCACGACTCATCGCCAGCCAAACATTCTCGAAAACCGTGGTCGCGCTACCGCCAGACGCCGGAAAGCGCCGCGCGATACCTTCGATTGAAATGAAGTGATCGGACATGCTCACTCCGGAAACGTGACCAACCGGGTGAGGCGCGCAAGAATAAGATCAAGCAGCATGCCGACGAAGCCGATAACCAGGATCGCGGTGATGACATTCGTGATCGACAAGTTATTCCACTCGTTCCAGACGAAATAGCCGATGCCGGTGCCGCCGACGAGCATCTCGGCGGCAACGATCACCAGCCAGGCGATGCCGATGGAGATGCGCATTCCGGTGAGGATCGTCGGGGCTGCAGCGGGCAGGATGATGGTGAATGCCCGGCGGAAGGTGCCGACTTCCAGCGTCTTTGCGACATTGAGCCACTCCTGCCTGACCGAGGCAACGCCGAACGCCGTGTTGATCAAGGTCGGCCACAGCGAGCAGATGAAGATCACGAAAATCGACGAAAGGCTCGAATCCTTGATCGTGTAGAGCGCGAGTGGCATCCAGGCGAGCGGCGAAATCGGTTTGAGCACTTGGATGAACGGATCAAGTGCCTTGCTCATCAAAGGCGACATGCCGATCAGAAACCCGGCCGGCACCGCAACCGCAATCGCCAGCAAATAGCCGGCAAACACGCGAGCGATCGAAAAGGCGAGCTGGATACCGACACCCTTGTCGTTTGGGCCATTGTCGTAAAACGGCCGGCGCAGGTGCTCCCACAGTTTCACCCCGACATCGGCCGGGCCGGGCATTGCCGACTTTCCCTGCGTCGCAGTTGCGCCCATGAGCTTGGCGTATTCCGGATCCATGCGTTGCGCGACATCGGAGCCTCGCGTGGCGAGGTGCCACGCGACAAGGAAACTAAATAACAGCGCGAGAGAAACGACGGCCGCGCGCCCGGTCAGCGACGCCGTCTTCATTCAGGCCGCCTTCTTGATCTTGAAGCTCTTGATGTATTCCTCGGGCTTGCCGGGATCGAAGGTCTTGCCCATGACGACGAAGGTCTTCGAGGTCGCCGCTGGCGGGGTGAGCCCGACCTCCTTCATCAGTTTGGCGGTGTCAGTGGCGAGGTATACCTCCTGCGCCACTTTGGCATAGTCGACCTCGCCCTTGATCTGACCCCAGCGCTTCATCTGCGTCATGATCCAGACCGCAAAGGATTGCCAGGGGAATGGATCAAAGTCGACCCGATTGGGCACGCGCTGCACCGTGCCGAGACCGTCGGCGAACGTGCCGGTGAGCACCTGTTCGATCACGGTGACGGGCTGGTTGAGGTAGTTGGCCGGCGCGATCGCTTCGGCGATCTGCTTGCGGTTCTCCGGCTTGGTGGCAAAGGCGGTGGCGTCGATGATTGCCTTGAGCAGCGCCGCGTATGTGTTGGGCGATCCGGTCACGAACTCCTTGGATGCTGAAAACACGCAACAAGGATGTCCTTCCCAGATTTGTTTCGACAATACGTGAATAAAGCCGACACCGTCATACACCGCACGCTGGTTCATCGGATCGGGGCCGAGATAACCGTCGAGATTTTCGGCACGCAGGTTGGCGACCATTTCAGCCGGCGGCACCGCGCGGATCTGAACATCCTGATCGGGATCGATCCCGTGCTCCGCGAGGTAATAGCGCAGCAGGTAGTTGTGCATCGAATAGTCGAAGGGTACCGCGAACTTGAAGCCCTTCCACGACTTCGGATCGCGCCTGTCCTTGTGCTTGATCGCGAGTGTGATGGCCTGGCCGTTGATGTTTTCGATTGCCGGCGCGGTGTAGGCAATCGGCTGCGAGCCGGCGCCGAGCGTAATTGCAAGCGGCATCGGCGAGAGCATGTGTGCGGCGTCGTATTCCTTGTTGAGCGTCTTGTCGCGAATGACGGCCCAACCCGCAGTCTTGATCACCTCAACGTTGAGGCCGTGCTTGGCGTAGAAGCCCATCGGTTGCGCCATGATGATCGGCGTGCCGCAGGTGATGGGGATGAAGCCAACCTTCAGGTCCTTCTTTTCGATGGCGCCGCCGCTGGCAAAGACTTCCGTCGCGGTCTTCAGCGGGAAGAATTGCGACAATGCGGCGAGCGCCGTGGAAGCGCCAAGTGACTGCAGAAAGGCCCGGCGTCCGATGTCCTTTGGGAAAAGCGCGCGCAGCACCGCCGAAGCGACCACAGTCTCGTAGCGTTTGTCGTCGCTTTCGACCGGGAGACATCGCAGTTGCGCGGTGTGCTGTTCATGTTCGGCCTGGCTGATATGACGGCCGCACGAGCACCCGCTGCTGTTCAAAAAACGCGACGGATCAAAAGGGTTATCGAATGTAGACATGGCACACCCCCTGCTTCACCGGTTTGGTCCGGCGATTTGCCGCCTGATCTGCAAGCCACGTGCCAGAGCAAATGCTGATTTGTGCGGCATTTTGCACGTCAAAATGGCCCCGATTCCGGGCCGAAGCGCGATTCGAAGGCGCGCCGACTGCCCGAAACTTGAGCAGCCGCCCTAAAGTTCGGCATGCTCGCCAACGGTGCAGCGCGTAGGGTGAAGATGATGACGGCTGAGGTATTTGTTGGGAAAGAGAACGGAACGCGCCTACAGCCACACCCACTACGCGCGGCCATTCTCGGAGAGGTTCACGCGCGGCCCTTCACGCCGATCGACACGCCCCGACGTGTCCTGCATTTTGCCTTCGAAACCACCGGCAATGCCGCTAAACGAGACCGTGCTGCCCTTGCCGATTTCTGCGCCCGCCGCGAGCTCGAGCAGCTGAAGCCTTCAGCCAAGCAGCATCGCGTGGTTGTTGGCGGCGTCTTGCTGCGCTGGGAGCAGCATTCGGAATTCACCACTTATACCTGGGAGCTGCCGTCGCCGGACACGACCCCGTTCCAACCTGGCGCAGCGTCGCTGGCGGCGCCCATGGCCACCTTGCCACAACCGGGACCGGTGCTGGTGGCGCTGGATTTGCACCTTTTGGCGGAGAAAAAGAAAAAGCTGCCGATCACAAAGCTGTTCGATCGCGCCAGCCTGGCTGTTGCTGAAAATTCCGATGGCCTTGCCTTGTTCGCCACCGACTTCCAGGCCGATGCGGCAGGATTTGTGCGCATCCTCGTACTCGACCGCGGCTTGGGAAACGAACGCGCCGGGGCCGTTGTCCAGCGCATCATCGAGCTGGAGACATACAGGACGTTGGCGCTGCTCGGTCTACCGGAAGCGCAGCGGTTGCTGCCTTCAATCAACCGGATCGAAAAGCGGCTCGGTGAAGTGACCGAGGAAATGCGCGGCACTGACAAGCTCATCGATAACAACCGCCTGCTCGACGAATTGACGGCGTTGGCCTCCGAACTCGAGGCCGGTGCGGCTGCCAGTCTGTTCCGCTTCGGCGCCAGCCGCGCCTATAACGAGATTGTCCAGCTGCGCTTGCAGACCATCGGCGAGCGCAAGGTCGAAGGCCTGCCAACCTGGTCTTCGTTCCTGGCCCGGCGCATGGCGCCGGCTATGCGCACCTGCATCACCACCGAGGAACGTCAAACGAATTTATCCGAAAAATTGGCACGCGCCGCCAATCTGCTGCGCACCCGAGTCGATGTGGAACTGGAGCGTCAGAACCGCGACCTGTTGCGCTCCATGAACGAACGCACGCGACTGCAGTTACGGCTGCAGGCAACAGTCGAGGGCCTCTCTGTCGCGGCGATCAGTTATTACGTGGTCGGGCTGTTCGTATATCTCGTCAAGGGAGCCCACGATGAGGGCCTGCCGGTCGACGTCTCACTCGCCACTGCGCTGTTCGTGCCAGCCGCCGTTCTTGTTATCTGGTGGGTCGTGCGTCGTGTGAGGCGGAGGCATATTGCGGATACGGAATAAAGTTGCGCGGGTCGTCGAAAATCTGTTTCGCCCTGCTCTTTCATCCGATCCGGCGAGGATATATTTTCCCGTTCATGTCGGATGCCGCGCACGCATTGACGCAGCAGTTTCTTGCCTGGGTGGCGGAGGCGCCGCGCAGTTATGCCGAAGCCGATGCCTGGCGCCGGAGTTGCCCGCATCTCTCGATCTGGGAAGACGCCATCTCCGACGGACTGGTGCAGTTCGAGAACGGCAGCAGCATGAAGGAATCGCGGATCGTGCTGACCGCGCGCGGACGCAGACAACTGGGCGGCAGTTGAACGGCCTCTAGGCGTGGGGTTTGTTGACCTCCGCGGCACCCTCTCCCTTGCGCCTTGACCTCCTCGGATCGTTGGAGGACACTAGAACAAACCAAGAACATTAAAGCCGGACGGGCCAACGCACTGGTCCGAATGTATCTGCGTCTTCAAAGGCTTATGGATGATCGACCAACTCCGCCAACGCCTGCAGGCCTTGCAAAAGGCGCCGGGGATCGAAGGCCGCCTCGGCGCCCTGCCCTTCGGCATTCCCGCCATCGATACAATGCTCAGCGGAGGCCTCGCCCGGGGCGCGCTCCATGAAATCGCGGCAACTGGCGAGGCGCATCTTGCCGCAGCGGCCGGGTTTGCTCTGGCAGTGGCGAAGCGTACCGCTCCATCGCCTCGTTTGTTCTGGGTCTCGGAGGATATGGCGTTCGCCGAAAGCGGCGTGCCGCACGGCGCCGGCCTCGATGCCTTTGGCCTCGCTCCGGAGCAGCTGGTGGTGGTGTCCACCACGCATCGCCGCGACCTGCTGTGGGCCATGGAAGAAGCGTTGCGCTGCGGCGCGACCACCGCGGTGATCGGCGAAATGCGCGCCGGCGCAATCGACGGCGTTGCGATACGGCGGCTCTCACTCGCGGCGGCGGGAAGCGGCACGCTGGCTTTGCTGCTGCGGACAGAACCTCCAGGCGACGCCTCGACCGCAGCCACACGCTGGGTCGTCGGTGCAGCATCTTCGATCGTTCCCGGCACACCGCGCGTTGCGGCGCAGCTTGTCCGCAACCGCCGCGGCCCGACCGGAACGTGGATTCTCGAATGGAGTGACAGCGATGGACAATTCATCCTCGCAACGCATGCTCAGCCTTTGGCTGCGCCGGCTCTCGACCGACCGCATCGTCAGGTTGCGTAAGCATGAAACATCCGTGCCGCTGGTCGTCACCGGCAAACGCGGCAATGTCGAAGTTGTTACGGCCGCGGATGACGCGGCAAGACAGCTCGGCCTCACGTCCGGTCTCGCTTTGGCGCAGGCGCGCGCCATGCATCCCGGCATTGACGTCGTCGCTGAAGACGTCGAAGCCGATGCGGCCCTGCTCGATTCCATTGCCGACTGGTGCTTGCGCTACACGCCGCTGGTTGCCTGCGATAGGCCCGATGGCCTGTTGCTCGACATCAGCGGTTGCGCCCATCTTTATGGCGGCGAGCGCGAACTGATCGCCGATCTCGGCGACCGCCTGGAAAAATCCGGCTTCGCCTATTCGCTTGCCATTGCCGGCACCATCGGCGCTGCCTGGGCTGCCGCACATTATGGCGAACCGGCAAGCTATGCCTGCGGCGAGGAAAGCAGCGTTCTCGCGCCATTGCCGCTCTCCGCGCTGCGGCTTCCGCCGGCGACAGTCGCGAGTCTCGCCCGCGTCGGTCTGAAGCGCATCGGCGGTATCATTGATCTGCCCCGCGCACCGCTGACCGCGCGCTTCGGACCTGACGTGCTGCGGCAGCTCGATCGTGCCCTTGGCCACGACCATGAACCGCTGACGCCGCGCTTGCCGGTCGCACCCTATGTCGCCGAGCAGCGTTTTCCCGAACCGATTGGCCGTGAGGAGGACGTGCTTGCGATCACTGTGCGGCTGGCGCGCCGGCTGCAATCCGCACTGGAGCGCGGCGGCGATGGTGTACGCCGCATCGAATTGAACCTGTTCCGCACCGATGGCGTGGTACGCCGCATCGCCGCCGGCACTTCGCGGCCGTTGCGCAATCCGGAGGAAATCCGGGCACTGTTCGTCGAGCGGCTCGCCGCACTCGCCGACGCGCTCGATCCCGGTTTCGGCTTCGATATGGCGCGCCTGTCGGTGCTCGTCGCCGAGCCCTGCCCGCCCGAACAGATCGGTATCGCCGGCGGGGAAGATACGGCCGAACTCTGCCGGTTGATCGACCGGCTGAGCGCACGGCTGGGCCCGCGCCGTATACGCCGCCTGGTTGCGCAGGACAGCCATATTCCGGAGCTGGCCGAAACCGCTATGCCGGCGCAGGCCGTCAATGGCGACACCGGCTGGAGCACGTTCCGCCGTTATCGCAACGAGGTTGATCTGCCGCCGCGCCCGCTGCGGCTGCTGGCACGGCCGGAGCCGATCGAAGCGGTGGCGGAAGTGCCGGATGGCCCGCCGTTGCGCTTCCGGTGGCGGCGTGCGCTGCACGAGGTGGTTGCCGCCGAAGGGCCGGAACGCATCGAAGGCGTCTGGTGGAGCGAGCACGGCGGGCCTGCGCGCGATTACTTCCGCGTCGAGGACAAAAGCGGACTTCGATTCTGGCTGTTCCGCGCCGGACTCTACCGCGACCTCGCGCATGGCGCCGGTGCGCCGGCGTGGTTCCTGCACGGGACGTTTGCCTGAGGCCGAAGCGTAATGCGTTATCTCGAATTTGCCGCCGCCTCGAACTTCTCCTTCCTGCGCGGAGCCTCGCATCCGGAAGAATTG
>Ga0164308_10002241_pt1 | contig 10272 bp, 9 predicted proteins | sample Whisoiple_246_MG_FD_109983 | JGI IMG/M metagenome (GOLD analysis project Ga0164308, IMG submission 109983) | Soil microbial communities amended with fresh organic matter from upstate New York, USA - Whitman soil sample_246_MG | ecosystem: Environmental > Terrestrial > Soil > Unclassified >... | reverse complement strand
ACGGCGAGCGCCAACACCGCCGCCGGCGGAAACGTCTGTCCGACGGCGGCCAGCGCACCGACGATGGGCAGAAATTCGCGGCCGGCGCGGCGCGTGACGAAAATACCAATGCCGATCGCGAAGGCGGAAGCGGCGCCCGCCGAGATCAGCACCAGCTCGGCATGCGCAAGCGTCAGCTCGAGAAAGCTCGCGCGCAGGAAGACCGGCCGGGGATTTTCGGGAAACAGCCAATGGAAGAGCGGCGCCGTTGCCGGCATGAATAGGACGAGCGCGACCAAGACTAGCGCAAGCGCAATCGTCACAAGGCGCCTGCGACGCATCATTTTCCACTTTCCCGGAGGCCCGAAGGGCCATCCGGGACCCAGAGCAAACGCGTCTGCCCCTGGACCCCGGATTGCCTTCGGCGTCCGGGGATGTGGAGTTTGCGAGAGCTGCGTGAAGTCACGATTGCTTGCTCGCGCTAACGATATCCTCGATACGAACGATGCCCAGGATTTTCCCCTCGTCATTACGCACGTTCAATATTGTCGTGCCCGTCTCCATCATCTTTGTCAGAGCGGCGCGTAACGTGGCGTTCTCGGGAACAGCGAATGCAGGAGTCTCCGCGTCCTGCCGAACTACGTCACCAACCCTACGAAATTCGAGCAACTTAATCGTCGCGTCGGCGCCGCCGACAAAGTCGCGCACGAAATCATTGGACGGATGCGCCAGGATATCCGCGGGCGTGCCGCTTTGCGCAATCTCGCCTTTCCGCATCACCACGATCATCGTGCCGAGGGCCAGCGCTTCGTCCATGTCATGCGTGACGAGCACGATGGTTTTGCCGGTGTCGCGATGCAGCCGCGAGAGCTCCTGTTGCAGGGCAGCGCGCGTCACCGGATCGAGCGCGCCGAACGGCTCGTCCATCAGGATGAGATCGGGATCTGCGGCAAGGGCGCGGGCAACGCCGATACGCTGCTGCTGACCGCCGGAGAGCTGATGCGGGAAGCGGTCGAGCAGGGTAGGGTCGATTTCGGCGATGTCTGCAAGCTCGTTCACGCGTGCTGCGATTCGTGTCTCATCCCAGCGCAAGAGCCGCGGCACGGTGGCGATATTGTCGCGCACGCGCCAATGCGGAAACAAACCGCCGGATTGAATGACGTAGCCGATGCCGCGTCGCAGCTCTTCCGGCGAGAAATCACCGACCGCTCTGCCGCGGACGCGAATCGTGCCTGCGTCCGGAGCGATCAGCGCATTGATCATTTTCAGCGTCGTCGACTTGCCGCAACCGGACGGACCAACAAGCACGCAGAGGGCACCTTGCGGGATGCTGAGCGACAACGGACCGAGCACGCGCTGTCCCGCATAATGTTTCTCGACCGCGTCGAAGTCGATCACGGCCGGCACCGCAGGTTGGCGAGCACGATCTGGAATAAAGCATCCGCCGAGACCGCCAACGCGATCGTCGGCAACGTGCCGACCAGCACGAGGTCGAGCGCGTATTCGCCGATGCCTTGAAACACGAATGTTCCCAAGCCGCCGGCGCCGATCAGCGCGGCGACGACGGCAAGTCCGATCGATTGCACCGTCGCGACGCGTAAGCCCGATATGAGCGCCGGCAGTGCGAGCGGCAGATCGACACGCCAAAAGATTTGACGCGGCGTCATGCCCATCCCGCGCGCCGATTCGCGCACATCTGCCGGCACGTTGCGGAGCCCCGCATCGGCGCTACGCACCAGCGGCAGCAGCGCATAGAGCACGAGCGCGATAATTGCCGGCGCGGCGCCAATGCCGCCGATGCCGATTTTGTTTGCCAGAGGGACCTGCGCGCCCAAGAAGGACAGCGGCGCGATCAAGACGCCGAACAGCGCGATCGAAGGGATCGTCTGCAACAGGTTAAGGGTGGTGAAGATCGTCGCGCGCGCATTCTCCCGGTAAACTGCGGCGAGCGTTAGCGGGACGGCGCAAAGGCAGGCAAGCAGAATCGCAAACGCAACCAGTCCCACGTGCCGCGCGAGCTCTGAGGCGAACGTGGCGCGCTGCGCATGGAATTCGCGCGTCAGCGACAATGCGTCGAGCGCACCCGAGGCGGCAATCGCCGCGGCCGCGGCGGCAAGCGCCAGTGGCGCCAGGATTTTCGCCGTCCGACTGACGCGCTGCAGACTTTGAAAGCAGGCGAGACTCCCGACAGCGGATAAGATCCAGAAGGCGCTTCCCAGGGAAATTCGGCGTGCCGGCTCCCGTGGATCGAGATGCCCATATGCCGTGGCTCCTGCAGTGAGCAGGATCGCAATCAGCAATCCTGCCCCGGCGACAAACAGAAGTTTCGACCGCCACGTCTCGTCGCGGATGAAAGCGGCGGCGAAGAGTAGGATCAGCAGTCCGAAGGCGATAGCGCTATCCAAAGCACCGAGCTGCCAAAGCGCGAGAGGGCGCCCATCGGCAAGCCGGTTCGGGGCGATCGACAGAAAGCCGGCAAATATCGCGGCAGCGATCGCCGGAAGCGCCAGCGCAAGCGCGACGCGGTCGGCGACATGAATACGCAATCCCCGGCGCGCGTCCGCGAGCGACGCGGTGCTCATGCAAGAAGCCCGTGTTCGCGCAAATAGGTGCGGGCGACGAGCCGCGCTTCGCGGCCTTCGATGGCGATCTGTTCGTTCAATCGGCGCAAAACCTGCACATCGAGCGTTTGAAAAGCAGGCGCAAGCACCGCGGCCATCTGCGGATAGGACTGCACGATCAAGCCGCGCGCGACGGGCGCCGGCGCATAGACCGGCTGCGCGTGTTTCGTGTCCTCGAGCGCGCGCAGGCCGAGCGCGGCCAGCGCGCCGTCGGTGCCATAAGCCATCGCGGCATTGACGCCGGAAATCCCGTCGGCAGCGGCTTTGATCGTCGCCGACGTGTTGCCGCCGGAGAGAACCAGCAACTGCCGCGCGCCGAGCGAGAAGCCGTACGTCTCCTGAAATGCCGGCAGGCCGGAGCGGCTCTCGACGAATTCGGCGGAGGCCGCAAGCTTCACGGCGCCGCCCTCACGCGTCCAGCGGGCGAAATCGTCGAGCGTGGCGAGGCGATGCGCGTCGGCGAAATCGGCGCGCATCGCGAGGACCCAGGAATTATCGGCGGGCGCGGGTTTCAGCCAGACAAGATCGCTGCGCTGAAGGTCGAGCGCTCTGGCGCACTCATAGCCGGCGCGCGCATCCTTCCAGACGGGATCGCCGTCCATCGCGAAGAAGAACGCGGCGTTGCCGGTATATTCGGGATAAAGGTCGATCGCGCCGGAGAGGATCGCGGCACGCAGGATGCGCGTCGGGCCGAGCTGCAGGCGATTGCGCGCCGGAATGCCGGCGGCTTCGAGCAGCGCCAGGATCATTTCGCCGATCAGCGCGCCTTCGGTGTCGATTTTCGACGCGACAATGACTGGCTCGGCGGCGCGGACGGGCGCGAGCGGGAGCGCGGCACTTCCGGCAAGCAAGGCGCGCCGCGTGAGCGGGTGTGAGCTGGTCCACATGTCCAGAGTCTCGCGCGTTAACCGCGGCCCGGCAACTTGGCTGCACTCGTTCGCCCCGGGATGGCTTTCGACTTCCCCAGCAGCTAATTTGTGCGCCCGGAGCACTCCCATGACCTCCATCGTCTCGCTGGAAAACCTCGTCGCGACCATCGCGCCCGGCGCCACGCTCGCCGTGCCCGCCGATTATTGCGGCGTCGCCATGGCGGCGACCGCGGCGCTGGTGCGGCGCGGCAGCGGCAAGCTGCATCTCATCTGTGTGCCCGCAAGCGGCATGCAGACGGACATCTTCGTCGGCGAGGGCCTGGTCGCGACGCTGGAGACCAGCGCGGTGACGCTCGGCGAAGCCGGCGGCGCCCCGCGCTTCCAGGCCGCGGCGCGCGACGGCAGCATCCGGCTCGTCGACGCAACCTGCCCGGCGATTCATGCCGCGCTGCTCGCCGCGCAGAAAGGCGTGCCGTTCATGCCGATCCGCGGCATCATCGGCAGCGACGTTCTCGCCCATCGCGCCGATTGGAAGGTGATCGACAACCCGTTCGAGAGCGACGACCCGATCGTCATCGTCCCGGCGTTGTCCCCGGACATCGCGCTGTTTCATGCCCCGGAAGCCGATCGCTTCGGCAATGTGCGCATCGGCCGCCGGCGCGAGCTCGCGACAATGGCCTATGCGGCAAAGACGACGCTCGTCACCGTCGAGCGGATCAGCGAAACTTCGCTCATGGAAGACGAGCGCGATGCCGCGGGCGTGCTGCCGGCGCTCTATGTGTCGCAAGTCGCAATCGCCGAGCGCGGCGCGTGGCCGCTCGGCCTCTGGGGCGAATACCCCGCCGATAGCGCCGAGATCGCCCGCTACGCGCAGATGGCGCGAACGCCGGAAGGTTTCCGCGCCTACGTCGACAATTTCATCCAGCGCGCGCGGGCCGCCTGATGCAAGCGGCAACGCCACACGAGCAGCTGATTGCCTGCGTCGCGCGCCTGCTCGCGGGCCTTCGCCATGTTGCGGTCGGCGCGTCCTCTCCGATCCCCGCCGCCGGCGCGATGCTTGTGCGGGCTGCGGACGAGATCGCCGGGCGTGAGCCGTTGCGTATTTCCATCCTCGGCTCGGAGGAGCACAATTTTTTTACCGATGGCGGCGTCGAATTGTTCGACTGCGCCGCGCAGGGGCGCATCGATGCGTTCTTTCTCGGCGGCGGCCAGATCGATGGGCAAGGCAACATCAATCTGGTCGGCAGCGGCGACTATCCGCGTAGCTACGTGCGCTGGCCGGGCTCGTTCGGCTCGAGCTTCATGTATTTCGTCGTGCCGCGCGTGATCCTCTTTCGCGAGGAGCATTCGCCGCGCGTTTTCGTCGAGCGCGTCGATTTTATCAGTGCACCGGGCACCAGTGCGCCAAATGTGGAGCGGCGCGGCGGCCCCTATGCGCTGCTGACCGGAATGGCGCTGTTCTCCTTCGACAAAGCGCGTGCGCGCTTTCGGCTGGAGAGCGTGCATCCGAGTTTCACGGCGCAGGATGTACGCGCCGCAACCGGCTTCGACTATGATGCGCCTGAGAATGTGCCGCAGACTGCGGCGCCGGATGCGGCAACATTGGCGCTGCTGCGCGGGCGCATTCGTCGAGAGCTCGCCGAGACCTATCCGCAATTTGCCTCGACGCTGCCGGAGTGGCGGGAGGCGGCGTAAGTGCCGCATTTTGCTTTAGAGAAGAGGCGACATGACCAGCGTTGATCTTGATCCCCACCTCGAAGCTTTTGTCAGGCGGCAAATCGATGCCGGCCGCTATCATGATGTCGGGGAGGTCATCCGCGACGGTCTCCGCCTTCTCGAGGAACGGGAAGCAGCGATCGGCGAAATTCGCCGTCAGCTCGACGAGGCGCTCGAAGATCCGAGCCCGGATATGCCGGCCGAGGAAGTTTTCGCTCGACTGGAGGAGCGCTCAAACAAAACAAGCCACTAATGGACCCGCCGCCAAGCAACAGCATCGCCGCACGCAAGGACCAGCATCTCGACATCGTGCTGCAAGGCCTTGGCCGCCAGGACGAGGTCACGACCGGCTTCGAGAAAATCCGCTTCGCACATTGCGCGCTGCCGGAGCTTGCGCTCGACGAGATCGACCTCTCCTGCACATTTCTCAACAAGAAACTCGCGGCGCCACTCTTGATCAGCTCGATGACCGGCGGCCCCTCGCGTGCCGAGCGAATCAACACGCACCTTGCCGAAGCGGCGCAGATGCTCGGCATCGCGTTCGCCGTCGGCTCGCAGCGCATCGCCATCGAGAGTGCCGGCGATGCCGGGTTTGGCCGCCGTTTGCGTCAGCTCGCGCCGACCATTCCCATCTACGCAAATTTCGGCGCGGTGCAGCTCGCGCATGGGTTTGGCGACAAGGAAGCGCGCGCCGTCATCGACATGATCGAGGCCGATGCGCTCTATTTGCATCTCAACTCGTTGCAGGAAGCACTGCAGCCCGAGGGCGATCGCGATTGGCGCGGCATTCTGGAAGCGATTGCCAAGCTCGCCCGCACGCTGCCGGTGCCGATCATCGCCAAAGAGATCGGCTGCGGCATTTCCGGTGCGATCGCGCGCCGGCTTGTCGAAGCCGGCGTTGCTGCGATTGATGTTGCCGGCGCCGGCGGCACCAGCTGGGCGCTCGTCGAATCGGAGCGCGCACTCAGCGAACGCGATCGCGCCGTCGCGCGCTCCTTCGCAAGCTGGGGAATTCCGACCGCAGATGCGATCCGTGATGTGCGCGCGCATTGCATCGAGACGCCGCTCATCGGCTCCGGCGGCATCAAAGATGGGATCACCGCGGCGAAAGCGATCCGGCTTGGCGCCGATCTCGCCGGCATCGCCGCCGGCACGTTGGAGCCGGCACTTGTTTCGGCTGAGGCCGTTGCCGATCATTTAAATGGTGTGATCGATCAGCTGCGCATCGCGTGTTTCTGCACGGGCTCGCGCGATCTCGCGGCGCTGCGGAACGCGGCGCTGTTATAGCTTTAATTCAGGGGAAGCATTGCAATGACCACATCCCCGGGCGCCGAAGGCAACCCGGGGTCCAGGGCAAAATGCACCTGCGCTGCCGAGGAAGACTCCTGGGTCCCGGTTGCCGCATTCGAAGTCGGGTGTTCCCGACTTCGACATTTCTCATGCTGACCTTGCAAACATGCGAGGTCAGGCGGCTCCGGGAATGTGGCTAACGATCAGCCGATCAGTACCGATAATGATCCGGCTTGTACGGCCCCTGCTGCGGCAGACCGAGATACGTCGCCTGCTCGCTCGTGAGCTTCGTCAGCTTCACGCCGATCTTGTCGAGATGCAGCGAGGCGACTTTTTCGTCGAGATGCTTCGGCAGCGTGTAGACCTGACGCTGATATTGACCCTGCTTCGTCCAAAGCTCGATCTGCGCCAGCGTCTGGTTGGTGAATGACGCCGACATGACGAAGGAGGGATGTCCCGTCGCATTGCCGAGGTTCACCAGCCGTCCTTCGGACAGAAGGATGATGCGCTTGCCGTCGGCAAATTCCACTTCGTCGACCTGCGGCTTCACATTGTGCCACTTGAAGTTCTTGAGGCCCGCGACCTGAATCTCGGAATCGAAGTGGCCGATATTACAGACGATGGCGCGGTCCTTCATCGCCCGCATGTGGTCGACCGTGATCACGTCGACATTGCCGGTGGCGGTGACAAAAATGTCGGCGCGCTTGGCCGCATCGTCCATCGTCGTGACTTCGTAGCCTTCCATTGCCGCCTGCAGCGCGCAGATCGGATCGATCTCCGAGACCATGACGCGGCAGCCGGCGTTGCGCAGGCTCGCAGCCGAGCCCTTGCCGACATCGCCGAAGCCCGCGACCATCGCGACCTTGCCGGCCATCATCACGTCGGTGCCGCGGCGGATGCCGTCGACCAGCGACTCGCGGCAGCCGTAGAGATTGTCGAATTTCGACTTCGTCACGGAATCGTTGACGTTGATCGCCGGGAAGAGCAGCCGCCCTTCCTTCTGCATGATGTAGAGGCGATGCACCCCGGTCGTCGTCTCTTCGGTGACGCCCTTGATCGCCTCGGCGTTGCGCTTGTACCAGCCGGGATTGGCTTTGAGCCGCTTCTTGATCGCGGCGAAAAGCACTTCCTCTTCCTCGTTCGAAGCTTTGTCGAGGAACGCGGTGTCGCCGCCTTCGGCCTTGAGGCCGAGATGGATGAGCAGCGTCGCGTCGCCACCATCGTCCAAGATCATGTTCGGCGTGCCGCCGTCGCCCCATTCGAAAATTCGGTGGGTGTAGTCCCAGTAATCTTCGAGGCTCTCGCCCTTGATGGCGAAGACCGGGGTGCCGGTGGCGGCAATCGCGGCCGCCGCATGGTCCTGCGTCGAGTAGATGTTGCAGGAGGCCCAGCGCACGTCCGCGCCGAGCGCCTTCAGGGTCTCGATCAGCACAGCGGTCTGGATCGTCATGTGCAGCGAGCCAGCGATGCGCGCGCCCTTCAAGGGCTGCGACGCGCCGAATTCGGCGCGTGTCGCCATGAGGCCGGGCATCTCCGTCTCGGCGATGGCGATTTCCTTGCGGCCCCAATCGGCAAGGCCGATGTCGGCGACGGCGTAGTCGTTGAAATGCGGGACGGCGGCGAGGTTCGATTTGGGCATGGCGCTCTGTCGGGTTGGAAGGGGGTCGGCGGCTTATAGCAGCGGGCCGGCGGCCCGGCAATAAGCATATAAAGACATCTTTATGTCTTTTTATCGGCCCGCCAGGAGGGGCAAAGCCTGCCTTGCGAGCGCCTCGCGGTAGGCCTCGAGGCTGAAATGCGCCTCGTAAAAGCGGCGGGTGTCGCTGGCGAGCCGCTCGGCCCCGCTCGCCGGCGCCCGGCCGGCGGCCGTTCTCAAGGCTCCGGCGAATTCTTCCGGGCTGTCCGCGATCCTCACGTTGGCGAGGCTTGCCGGATCGACCTGCATGCCGCGGAACGCCTGCGATGTAGCGATGAGGGACAACCCGCTCGACAGCGCCTCGACAGTCTTGATCGACAGCCCGTGACCTTCGCTCGTCGGCAAAAGCACGAGTTTCGCGTTGGCGTAGACGCTGCCGATGTCCTCCACACGGCCGCGGAACAGATGCCGATGCCGCTCGTAAAGCGCGGCATTGTGCTTGCGCAGCGCCGCGTCGATGTTACCGACGATTACGACTTGCACATCACCGGCGCGGGGCAGGATTTCCGACAAGAACCACTCGACCGAGAGCACGTTGCCGCGATTGGCGCTCGCCACCATGACGATATCGTCGCCGCCGGGACCGGTCGGCACCGCTGCAACGGCGGGATAGATCAGCGCATGCGGCTTCTCCGGCAGAAGCCGGCGGAATGTGCGATCCTCCTCGGCATTGAGATGCACCATGAGATCGGCGCCGCGCATCCAATCGAGCTCGATCGCCAGCATTTCCTCGTAAGTGGCGCGCGGCGGCAGCAGAAACGCGCTTTCGTTCCGCAATTGATATTGGTCGGCTTGGATGTCTTGCGTTTCGAGAAGGATCGGGCTGCGAGCGCCACCGCGCAGCTTTTCGGCGAACGGCATGCAGAAATAATGATTGCAGTGGATGAGATCGATGCGTTCGGCGGCAAGCTCGTCCGGCACGATGCTCCGCTCTGAAAGTCCTGCCTGGTAGACGGGATGATTGCCGCGGATCAGCTGACGATATTCGCGGAAGAGAAAATCCGGACGCAGCAGCGTCGAAAGCGGCGGCCCGGTGTAATAGCGCTTATCGGCCGGCATATCGGGCGTTGCGGCGATGTAGACCTGCCAAGCCGCCGGTTTATCAGGCGTATGTCCGAGATGATCGCTGACCGCGACCGAGATCACCCGCGCGCCAAGCGCGCGGTAGGTCGCCGCCTGCGTGACGTTGATCTCGTAACTGCCGCAGGAATGCCAGTCGGCATGCACGACCGCGACGGTCTTGCCGGCGAGGGGAGCGTCGGACGTAGGACTAATTGTCGATGTCAAGCGTTCAGTTATCGCGGCGCTCAAGGAAGCTTCCGCGCCACGCGAAAACCATTGCCGAAATAGCGCACGTCGGAATCGTAGCGGAATCGCGCCGCCGATTTCAGATACGCCGACTGCGTGTCGAAAGATCCGCCGCGTAGAACGCGCAGCGAGCATTGTCCGCTCGTCCACGCCGAGCCATCCGACGGCGCGCCGCGATAGCTTTCGTTCCAGCAATCTTCCAGCCACTCCGCCGCATTGCCGGCCATGTCGTTTAATCCGAATGGGTTCGGCGGAAAGCTGCCGACGCCAAGCGTCTGCACCGGCTCGCCGGTTTGGCAGTCGCGGCAATTTGCCATGCGCGTGCCGACCTGCGTTCCCCAATAGAACGGGCTCTTGGTTCCGCCGCGTGCCGCATATTCCCATTCGGATTCGCTCGGCAGGCGATACGCTTTGCCGGTCTTTTGAGCGAGCCAGGCGACGTATTCCTTGGCGTCCGACCAACTGACATTGATGACCGGATGGTCGCCGCGTCCCCAGCCGCGATCGTCGGGCTTGAAGCGGCAGGCGCCCGCCGCGACGCACTTATCCCAGTCGTCGAAGGTGATCTCGTTGCGGCTCATCGCGAACGGCTCGGCGAGCGTCACCCGGTGCACCGGCCGGTCGAACGGGGTCGCCGCCGCGCCCATGTCGAACGAGCCGGGGGGGATGACGATCAATTCCGGACAATCCGGGCAATCGCGGAGGCTGTCGCCCGGCCGCAGGCTTGCCGGCGCCGCGGCCGCCGGCGGCCGCGGCGCGGCGGGCGCTGGTGCTGGTGCTGGTGCCGTGGGTT
>Ga0164308_10002239_pt1 | contig 10272 bp, 18 predicted proteins | sample Whisoiple_246_MG_FD_109983 | JGI IMG/M metagenome (GOLD analysis project Ga0164308, IMG submission 109983) | Soil microbial communities amended with fresh organic matter from upstate New York, USA - Whitman soil sample_246_MG | ecosystem: Environmental > Terrestrial > Soil > Unclassified >... | reverse complement strand
TGTCGATGGAGCAATTGCTGCATGGAGTCAGCGGGTCTACCGGCTACTACTTGCCACGCGAATGGAACGAGCGCGGGCCTTGGATCTCTAAAGACGCTTTGACGCAGAAGTACAACCAATACAAAGAGGAACGTGACCAATGTTTGGCAACAATAGAAACTCAAAAGACCCGCTAGCCGTGCGTCGTTCAGGCGTGCGTACTGTACAAAATGAGAGTGTTTTGGAGAGCCAGGCCGGTAGCAGCGCAGAGCCGCAACAGTTGATTGGCCTGCTCGAGGCTAAGGTCATCTTCGTGCGCTTTACCAACGAGCGCGGCGTTGAGGAGACCGGCATGTTCTTCGATGTCGACGGGCAGCTAGTTAGCACACCGGACACTACCGAGTGGTCCAAGCGCTTGGCGCCCATGAGCGGCTGGCTAGAGCGCCAAGTGCGCTCGCGCCTGGCTGATAAGGCCCCCGGCACCTCACAGCTACCTACCGAAGACACTGTCGACATCGTGACGTGATGGAAATCTCAAGACTTCGTGGCGAATGGATTCGGGTCGAGCTCGAGCCCGCTCGAGAGCGATCTCGCGGCGGTATCTTCATGCCCGTGGCTCAACCCATCCGTATCGCCAAGGTGCTTCAGACTGGGCCTGGCCGCCGCGGGCGTAAAGGTCAACTCATTCCTATGGGTTTGAAAGTGGGCGACCGCTTTCCGTTCTTCAAAGCAGCTGCTGACACGCAGCAAGGGCGCCAACTTGGCGAGCTCTTGCCAGAGGGCCAGGAACTCATCAAGGAGAGCGATGTGCTCTTCGTGATTGAAGAGGGCGACATCGAGGTATCGCTATGAGGCTAGTTGACCGCACAGGGCCGGGTACGCTTGGTTTGAATTTCATGTGGCTACCCACGTGGGTGGGTATGAACACGCAACTCATCAAAGAGATTGAGTCCGCGATCTCTGTAGAGATTGTGGGTAAGCCACTTGACGAGGGCACCTTGGACGCTGCGCACTACGCTGTGCTCGAGTTCCTCGGCAACAAGTTCCCGCACATCAAGGGCATGTTCGACTACCTTGACGGCGTGAAATTCGTTACCACCGATGGCTAAGAAGAAGACAAAAAAAGGGCAAGGTGGACGCATCCACATCCGTACGGCGACTGCCAAGCAGGCGGCTAGTTTCCACGCGTATGCAGAGCGGCGCGGCTTAAACCTTACCTCGTTGGTTGTGAGCCTACTGATGCGGTGCCTCGACGAAGAGAAGTCGTTACAACCTGACGCGGAGCAAATCTGATGCCTACTTACGAGGAAGAGATCAACACGGTAGAAGTACCTCAGGGCACAGGCATCCCTGGGCTATTGAAGACCATCAGCTCGGTGCTCGAGCTTCCTCGTGTGCAGAACATCTCTATCGAAAAGACCACGGTCTCATACAGTCGATTTCGTAAACAGGAAGAGCCGGCACAGAATGTGGAGATTGAGTTTGACTCAATCATGCCATGGCAAATTGTGCGCTCGCGCCCGATGACCGAAATCAACATAGTGAGCATCAACGCCGCCGTTGTGGTGGGTCAGTTGTTCAGCCTAGCTAGCATGGATGGGTATAACCCAGTCGCCTTCGTGGCCAGCCCCTCCACAAAGCTGTGGGCTTGGTACACGGGCACCACTACCTTGGTCACTAACCGAGAAGAGCTGCATGGTCTGCCGGTGTACTTTGACCAGCATGTGCCAGAAGAGGCTCTTGTGCTGTGTGTAGCGTACGGCCGTCGCGCGGCGATGGTTGACGTTGTGCGCTCATACAAGGTGTCTATCCCTCAACAAAAGAGCAAATCCCATGAGTAAGTTAACCGAGGCCGTAGCCTTGTCTGGTGCATTAGACCCCGCGCAATTCAGCGAGCTTGCTAAGTGGCGGCTTCCCATTGGCTTGCCAGACGGTGAGCCATTCAATAGCCCAGAACAAGCGGTGGCTGCCATTGAGGACGCAACGTCGGGCTACGACCAGGTGCGCATTCGTGTCAGCGACCCTGACGCGATGAAGACCTACCTGTCGACCAAGCGCCAGGGTAAGCTGGTGCTGAAGGACGGCGACAATAAGCAGTCGTTCGACTGGAATTTTGGCGTCACCTCTTCTGGCGATTACTTGCTTCAGTGGGGTGACAACGCGGAGACTGACTTGCTCGTGAACGGCGAGTCATACCTCGTCGATGGTAATCAACGCCTGTTTTTTAGCGACGTGCAAGAGCTCTACTTTGGTGACAAGCGCGTGTTCCTTCAATGCACTGTTAGAAAGTCGGAGTAATGGCACAGCTTCCCTACAGCGCGCTTCTCGCGTCTCTTCAGCAAAAGGCCGGCTTTGAGACACTGACCCATACGCTGAAGCCAAGTCAGCTTCGCATCACGGGCAGATGTCATCCCGACCGCTGGGGTTTCTTTTTGCCCGTCATCTACACACTACAGCGTACCGCAGAAAAAGACGGCGCTTGGTCTTGTGATATTTCTAAGCAGTACTTCATCCGCAATGACCGCATTGTGTACTGTTGGCGCCTTATCTTTCAAAGCGCTGACATCGAGGATAGGTTCGACTACTTCTCCAATGTTGTACGTGGGGCCCCCAACCCCAACCGCGTAGAGGTAGACGAGGTGCTGCTTCCTGGGTACAGGCCTGGTGACGTGCGTGGTGGAGTAAACGCTAAAGGGAAAGGCGTGGCTAGTGCCGGTGCTGCGCCAATGATTCTTTCTGGTCGTCGAGGTTGAAATGAGTGACCCTATTTCGCATCCTAGTAACGCGCTTCGCTACGACGCTGTTCGTGCAGGCCCTATCGCGCTCACCGAGGCAGAAGCTGCTGAAGTCGAAAAGCGTGCAGAGGTGCTTCGAAAGCTACTCGCTGAGCCCAAGCTCGTGGCCAAGTACAAGCTCGAGCTCGTGTTCGGCAAGGCCCGGGGCCCGGTGGACAGGCCCACGCCTGGCATGCTGAGCTTTTGGCTAAATGGCTCTAAGTTTCACGGCGGTGGAGACGAGAAGCTGTACCTCTGCCCTGGGCGTCGCCTAAAGCTGAACGACTGCGAGGCCATCATGCCGGCCTTCTCCAACGTGAGTGAAGGAAGCATCTGTCCGGAGTGCGGCACCATTTGGAAGAGTGAGCAAACCATCGGAGAGTTTCTCTTCAATTTGCCCATGCGTAAGTGGGCAGAGGTTCTTCATCGCTACTTCCGCAAGTTCGAGTACAAGAGCGACATCTACTTGAAGTACGCACCGCTGGACATCCGCAGTGTGACGCTAGCGCAGGCGGCGAAAACTACATGGGACGGCAGCAAGAAGCTGGCAAAGACCCGCGACAAGCGTGCTAAGTCAATCTACCCACTCATGCACATCGTGAAAGACTTGAGCGCGGGCGCTGACCTAGAGAAGCGCCTTTACGCTTTCTTGGTGGCATGATGGACAACACACAATACCGTCAGTTGGCCTATGAAAAGGCTGTACTGTCCGCGTTGCTAAGACTGGCGCAAGACAAGTACCTTCCCGTGGAGGGTATGGTTGACCCAGAGCTGAAAATCGAATGCGACGATCTTCCACGTAACGAGTGCGAAGTTCCAGAGGACGCCATCATTGAGGTAATGATGCGCGTCAAACGTCTAATCGACAATGTGACCAAGGAAATGGCGAGCTTCAAGTTCGTCAAGACAGAAGGTACTTATGACAAAGCGTGGCAGTCGGAACGTGAGAGCCAACCGAGTAAAGAAAGCCCTGCAGCGAAAGGAAAACAAGGAAAGGGTAAAGGTGGCAAAGGAGGTCCACAAGCTCCAGCAACTAAATGACGGTGACTCGAACCCGCACATCCAAGAACTGAAAGCGCACCACAACGAGCTCGTCAAGTCGCACAACAGCTTGGTCGAGGCGTTCAACCTCAATAACCAAAAATTCTCGAACATTCAGCAGCAGCTGGACATTCGCCTGGGTGCTGCCTACTCGGCGGTGCAAGACTTGGTCGACAGCCTAGAGGCTGTTGGATCTGGTTACGTTTCATTTGTGCGCACTATTCCAGAAGTGGGTGATCCTAAGTCAGCGCGACGCGTTGATTGGCAGGCGTACATTCAGCAACACATTGAAACCCTTCAAGTCGAGCTGGCGCGCATTCAAGCCGAGAAAGACACTCTTGGCGAGGATAAGATCGACTCCCTCGAGAAGTTGGAGCAACATCTTACGCAACAGGGTTCACCGCTGATTACTCCGGCGGTCGAAGAGACCGAAGAGGAAGAGCCTGCTACAGTGTTCGGAGGAGACCATGCCCAAGCCCAGCCTTAAAACCAAGCAAGCGCAGCGCGAAGTGAAGAACGGGGTAGCCGTCATCGCGGGTTCAGCCCCTGGTGGGCTTAGGAAGCTACGTGACCCGCTGAGTCACGGCCTGGCCACCCCGACTCTGGACGAGAAGGGGAAGCCGGTGTTTCGCTCGGCCGATGGCCGTACGTTCACCTCACGCAAGTTTTAGCGTCTTTGCGTAGTACCCAACTAAGGTCGTGCGGTAGTCTTCCCACGATCTTGAACCCGTTCTTTAGGTACAAGCGCATAGCAACGAGGTTATCGCTATCGGCGGTGAGCATTATTGCGCGCGAAGTATAGCTAAGGACTTGGGCCAATAACCGGGAGCCATGCCCCTCACCTTGGTAAGGGGTGCGTGTTCCAAAACGCGTGATGTCGATGATGTAGCTGTCGTCGCGTACTAAGATGTAGGACTTCAACCCCGCCTCGTCCTCGATCAGCCAGCCAAACCCTACTTGGATTTCCTCGAGTAGGGTTTGTTCGTTGAGATGCTCTTCAAAGAGCTCTTGCTCGAGCTTGGCTAATTCAACGATATCCATCGGAGTGACAGGGCGCATTGCTGTATGGTACACCAGCGCTATGGCATTCCCCCAGATTGCGTTGCCCAAAGAGGGCGTAGAGGCGGCGGTCGACGCAGAGATCGAAACCTTCAATCAGTTCTTTCAAAGTGAGCTCAAGAATGAGCCGCTACTCAAGTCTGAAATCGCGCTGCTCAAGACCTACCTATTTTGGAAAACCCGTCCAGAGAAGACCAATGCCCCGTAACCCAGTAATCGAAAACACCTGTGACCGTTGCACACGTTCTTGGTACACCAAGGCAGATGACAAACAGATCGAGGTAGAGCTGAAGGTCAGCTATGGCATCGGCGGTAACCTGCCCTTGGTCGCAGACTTCAAGTGCTTGTGCGAGGGCTGCCAGAAGACCGTGCTAGGTTTGGTCGAGAGCATCACTAAGGTGATGACCAAGAGTGCTCCCATTCGTGGGGCTAAAAAAGCAGCAGGTGAGGTTGTTACCCCACCCACTGCCCCAGGCACTAAGTCTGAGCCTCCTGTTGCGAAACTTGGAGATAGCGTGACGATTGTGTCGCCTTCGGCGGGCAACGGCGCGAAGGTGGCATCGTCCGCCGTTCCGGCTCCTCCATCCGTAGCTCCTTCTTCTCCGAATCCCAAGCGATGATGAATCGCAGGTGATGGGTTGCGCCGAGCAGCCGCTTGTCCCACTTGATGAACAGGCCCGTGCCTGGGTGCATGCGGAACAAGTCTCGGCGCACACCGTCTCCCTGCGCGTAGGTGAGGTGGTCTGGGCTCAGGTACTTGTCCGCGCTCTCCACCTTGGTAATGCCCACCTTTGGCAGGTAGCAACGCGTAATGAGTACTAGGGCGCAGCTGTCCGCGTCGCTCTCTCCCTCTGTTTGGGCTACGAGCATGTGGCCGGCAGTGCTGTACTCGTAGCTACCCCACAGCAGACGGAATCGCTCCTGTTGGTCTTCTGGATGCTTGAGCTCCCGGCAAATTGAATTGCCGAGAGCCAGGCATGCTGGTGTGCCGTATTCGTCGTCGCGCATCACCATGTTGACGTACGGCTTGTGGCCTTCTTCCTGTTCGACGGGGAAGCCAGGACGAATGGTTTCGCTTACTTCGTAAAAGCGCATAGAGAATCTCCTTCTTCGACGAGCTCTGTGCTCGTCTACGATTCTCTTATCCCCGTTTTACGAAGGGATTTACTTCAGCTCGCGCGTCGAGCTGTGTGCTGCGCGAGTGTGTACTGCGCGGCTTCCAGAGCTGCGATGGTGACACGCCTTGCGGTGTTCACGCATTCATCAGCAGTCTCTGGGAGATTCTTGACCGTCAAAAGAGCGAGCTGTGCGGATGCCGGCGACTTCACATCCAAGCCCCAAAGGGCCTGTGCGGCGTCGTGACGTCCCGCACTCGCGTACTCTTCACGGCAAGCTTCGAGCATAACTTCGGCGTTTTCGAGCGAGTGCTCGTTTTCGAAGTGGGTGCTGAGGGCCATGTGTTTCCTCGTGCGGTTTGTCTAGGCGGGATTGCCTACAGCTATTGTTGCCACTTTCTATAATAGTTCAAGGTAATTCACACTAAGCAGCTTTGAACACAGGGCTAAGAAAAACCACAGTCCGCTAGGACCCTGGTTTTCCCGAGGTTTTATACGCGTGTGACAGCTTTGAGGATGTAACGTTTGTTCACCCAAAAGACGCCGAGCAACGTCGAGGCGAGCACCGGTGCCCAGACTGCGGCCTTTTTCGCCTCGTAAATTGCCACCTCTTTGAAGGTCGGCGGCTTGGACAGGTGCTCCAATACCTGGGCAGCACGGGTGGTTTTGTTGGTCGGCGTGACTTGGTTTTCTTGCATAGTATCGTCCTGTTTGCTGTTGGTTGCGGGTTTGAGCTCAACAAAGAGCCCGATTGCTTCTTGGCGTGCTCGACGAGTGGCCTCATCGAGATCTCGTGTTGTGTTCATACGAGCCCATTCTCCTGCAAGAATGCCGCTCGTTTAGCTTGCATGCTGTTCCACTTCGACATGAAGTCGTTGTGGATCTTCAATCCGACGCAAGCGACTTTGTAGGCCACGTAGGCCTCGATTACGAAAGTCATGTAGCTCCTCCTTCAGTATTCTTATCCCCGTAATCATTGCGGTATTTCACAATTTAGAGGCCTCGAATCAGGGGCTAACGAAACGCCCGGGCTAGGGGCGTTACGCAGCACGCATGCCTTGCTCACACCACTGAGCAAGACACGCGTCATAGGAACCTGGGTTGCTGAGACACAGGTAACGGCAGGCAGCGCGCCGAGAAGGAGGAGACCGCTGCCACAGCGGGGGCTCTGCTGCCCTCCAATACTCTTATCCCCGAACATACGTGATTATTGCTGGCACTGCTGCGTGATACCCTTGAGGCACCACCATGCCTATGAGCTCTGCCGAGATTGCTGCGTTGAACGGTGCGTTTAGCCAGCAGAACATGATGCGCATGCAGTACTCGGGGATGGTTGCCCCTGAGTACAACTTCGGCGCACTAGGACACCGGTCAGGGCAAGAGGCGATTGCTGCGCGCGGGATGAGCATGGCCTCGGCCGTCGGCGCCCCCATGGCTGGCCTGGGCATGGGCTTGATGGGCTTGGACCCACTGTCGATGGGCGTGCGCACCGGTGCGGCTGCCATGGGCGGAGGCGCTGGCATCGCCGGCGGGGCAATGGCGGGCCTTGCCGTTGGCGGTGGAATGATGGCTGGCCTTGGCGCCATCTCCTACATGGGCAACCAAGTGATGAACGGCATGCAGCAAGCCCAGCAGTTCAACCAGAACATGCGTGCTAACTACTCGTTCTTTAACCCTCAAAGCGCGTCAGGCCGTGGGTTCGGGGAAGGCGGAATTCGCGAGATTGGCAACCACATGCGCAGCATTGCCGGTAGTGGCGGTCCCCAGCAATTCGGCGGCACGATGGACCAATTTGGTACGGGGCCAAACTTCAACGAGCTCGGACGGCTGGCAGCCAACATGGGCCGCATGGGCCTTGCCGACGGCGTGCGCAACGTTAAGGAATTCAAAGAAAAGTTCAGTGAGATGCTCAAGACGGTGACCGCCATAGCCACCGACATGGGCAGCACGCTCGAGGAAGCCCAGAAGGCGATGGCTGCAATGAAAGGCTCTGGCATCTTCAATCGCCAGGGGTCTATCGCGAGCTCGATACGCAGCGCGTCCATCGCCGGCGGCCTTGCCACCACCGAGGTGACCGGGATGATGAATGTCGGCTCTCAGATCAGCCGCATGTTTGGGGGCACCGGTAGGCAAGGGGCCAAGGGCGGCATTGAGGCCATCACACAGGTGGGCACCGCTGTGCAGACCGGGGCGTTGAGCGAGGAGGACATTTATCAGGCTACCGGGCTTACTGGGGCTGAGGGACGCCGCGCGATGGCTCAACAGCAGATGCTTCAAACGGGTTCATTCCTAAAATCCGGCAAGGGGCGTTACCTCTTAGCCTCGCTGGCTGGCAAAGACGGCAAATTGGACGCCGACTCTGTCGCCAACTTCATGTCCGGTGGGATGGGAGTAGACGACACGCGGCAAGCAGCCCAACGCAACCTGGGTAAAGTGGGTCGAGCTAACTTCATTAGGAATGAAGGGCGCTTGCGCGGCGCCGTGATGGAAGAGTTTGGTGGGCTAGCGCCGGCGATGGCTATGATGGGCTGGGCGCAGGGCAAAGGCATCGACATCAACTCGATGGGTGACCGCGAGATGCTTTTCATGCAGCGTCAAATGGGCATTGGCCGTGACGAGGCAGACTCCTTAGTGAAGATGGCGCGCAAGATGCCAGACCTGCTGCAAGCGCGGCGCAATGCCAAAGCCGACGACGCCGGTATTCAAGAGCATCACTTGCGTGAGCAGACACATGGCATTGAAGGCATCAAGCGCAAGCTCGAGAGCGCGCGAGACGCTGTCAACAACGAGATGCAAAAGGTCGGACAAGACATTCTCAACTCGGCTACTGACAAAATCGCTGAGTGGGGCAATCGGCTTGCCGGCACCTATGAAGAGCATCTGATTGAAGGCATTCGTTCTGCTGCGCAGGCAGCTAGTTTGGGCGGCTCTCGCGGCAGGGAGATCATGCAGGGCATGGTTGGCGGTAAGAACTTCCTCGGCAACATCAAGATTGATAGGTCTGCGTTGCAAGGGCTGCATGAAGACATTGGCCAAAAGAACTTCATGAACAATCAGTCGAATCTGCAGTTCAGCGCGCGCATGGGCTCACTTGGCGGCATGAACGCAGACCAACGTGCGTTGGTGCAGGGCAACAGCGCGGCACTAAAGAAGGCATACGCCGATGACTTGTCAGGCCTAGCCGGCGAAGACCGCTTGGCTGGCTTCAAGCGCACCTTCGGTAAAGACACCGAGCTCGGTAAGCAATTCCGCAAGATGGACCCGCTCGAGCAAGCGAGGTTCATGCAGCAGATGGAAACCGAGATTGGCGTAAAGAAAGGCATCCTGTCGGAGACTTTTGATATTGCCAAATTCGCTGACCTGCGTGGCGGTGGTGAAGCACGCACTGAGGCGCAACGCCGTGAGCAAGTAGGCCGCTCCATCTTGGGGATGCAGTCAGCTGGTGAACAAGCTGCTGGCGCAGGCGCCACTGATGCTATGGGCGGCTCTCTTGGTGATGTCTTGTCCGGCATGGGCACAGGCGAGAGCAAGGGCTCGGCAAACGCTGCTCGAGCAGCTGGCGCGATGTTCGACAGCGCTGAATCAAGGCAGATTGCGTTTGACGTGCTCTCTGGGAACAAAGGCGCCAAGGACAAGCTATACGCTGCGATCACCAACCTCAAAGGCAGCGCCGCTGAACGTGGCGGCATGAGTAAGCTGACAGATGAGGAGAAGGGCCAGCTGGGCTTCTACAACGCGGTGGACATGACGGCGGATATCGACGCTCGAGGCGGGCTCGACAAACTGACCGACAAGGATTGGGACGACCTCATCAAACGCCAGAAGAAGGCGGTGGCTGCCGTCAATGGCGATCCGAACACGGTCACTCGCGCCTCGATCACAGCGCAGACTCAGGGTGTAGCTGAATCCGCAGTGAAGCAACAGAACGAAATTCGCGGCAAGCTCGCTGCCGAAGCCGGTAGAAGCGCGCGCTCAGACGCCCGTGTCCTGCAAGCAGGAGGCATTGCTTCCCTCAAGTCTGGTAAGAACGGAGAAGTTCTTCAATTGTCTGCGGAGGCGTTCAAACGTATGCCTGCGGGTAGCGCCATGGCGCAGGCTGCCAGAATGGCACTCGACGTCAGCAACCTTGGTCTACGCGCTGAGCGTACAGGTGACTCTGAGGAGAAACGTAGCTTGTTGCTCGAGCAGCAGGGCGTCAACGACAAGTTGCATGCGGCAATGGGCGGCATGAGCGTCAAGGAACTGAAGGCGTTCGGTGCCCAGATGGTGGGCACTGGTATTGGTGGAGAGGCTTCTGAGCTCCT
>Ga0164308_10002238_pt1 | contig 10273 bp, 8 predicted proteins | sample Whisoiple_246_MG_FD_109983 | JGI IMG/M metagenome (GOLD analysis project Ga0164308, IMG submission 109983) | Soil microbial communities amended with fresh organic matter from upstate New York, USA - Whitman soil sample_246_MG | ecosystem: Environmental > Terrestrial > Soil > Unclassified >... | reverse complement strand
CCTGGATGTCCCAGGAATCATCCGCAGCACCGTTAGGGGCAGCGGCCCGTGTGAGCGCGAGGCCGTCGAGTACCTCGCCCCACACGTCCAGCTGAAGCTGCGGTGCCGCCGCATTTCCCGTTCGGACCGGCTTCGAGCCCTCAAACCCCTTGAGCCATGGAAGTTCGGCCTCGGGCAGTCGGCGGGTGCCGTCGATCCCGTACATGATCTGCAGATCGGCGGGGTCGCCTGCGACGGCCCGCAGCAGCCATTCCCGCCACGCAGCTGCTTCCTCGGTGTAACCGCATGCGAGCAGGGACTGCAGCGTCAGGGTGGCGTCCCGGAGCCAGCAGTACCGGTAGTCCCAGTTGCGGCTGCCGCCGGGGTCTTCGGGCAGGGACGTGGTGGGGGCCGCCACGATGCCGCCGGTAGGGGCATAGGTCAGTGCCTTGAGGGTAATGAGGGACCGTTGGACGGCGTCGTGATAGCGGCCGGCAGTGGTGTTGCGGCCGGTCCACTGATCCCAGAAAGCCTGCGTGGAAGCCAGGGCCCGGTTGGGGTCGGTCCGGTCCGGAACTGGCTTCCAGCTCGGTGCCCAATGCAGGACGAAAGGGACCCGCTCACCGGCCTTGACGGTGAATTCGCTGATGGTCCGCATGTCCTGGCCCCTCGCGGGCGCCGGGGTGCTGAGGTAGGCGGCGTCCGGACCGGCAATGGCGCTGATGCCGTAACCCATGCGCCGGACCCAGGGAACGATGCGCCCGTAGTCGAAGCGGAGCAGCAGCTCGCCTTTCATGCGTACGCTCCCGTTGAGACCCTCCACTATGCGGACCATGTCGACAGAGTCATCGCGGGCAGGCATGAAGTCCGTGACCCGCACGCTGCCGTCTGCAGTGTCCCATTCCGTCTCCAGGATCAGGGTTCCGGGCCGGTAGCGCCGCCGGGTGCAGTCGCCGGCCCCGGCCGGTGCCAGAAGCCAGCGTCCCGCCTCCGGGGAGTCCAGGAGTGCCGCAAAGCAGGCCGGCGAATCGAAATTTGGCAGGCACATCCAGTCGATGGATCCGTTGCGGCCAACCAGGGCTGCTGTGTGCAGATCACCCACCATTGCATAGTCGCTGATCTCCGCCATCAGGCACCCCCGGAGGTGGGTCGACCGTCCGGTTCATTGTGCGGTGTCTCCATTGAAGGGGTCCTTCCTGGCGCTGTGAGCTTTGTTGGCGGGCCGCGGCGGCTGGTCAGCCGACCCTGTATCCGTCGGCGTCCGCGGTACGGAGCGAGAGGCCGTTGCCGCTGCCCGCTCCGGGGCTGAGCCACCCGCCGTCGGGGTCCAGCGTTCCATCGAAGAAGAGGCTCTCGATGCGGACGTGGTCGTGGAACCATTCCAGGTGCCGGAAGTTGGGGGTGGCGGCGGCTACGGCGGCGCTCAGGTTGGGAGCGCAATGGCCGGAGACTTCCAGGCCGTGGGCAGCGGCGAGCGCGGCGACGCGGAGCCATTCGCTGATGCCCCCGCACCTGCTCACATCCGCCTGCAGGCAGTCGACGGCACCGGCCGCGCACATCCGCAGGAAGTAGGGAAGCCCGGTTCCGTACTCGCCGGCGGCCACGTCGGCGTCGACGGCGTTCCTGACTTCCCGGAGCCCGGGCAGGTTGTCGCTGGAGACCGGCTCCTCGAACCAGGAAACGTCTTCGCCGGAAACCGCGCGCATTACGCGGACCGCCTGCTTGGCTGTGTACGCACCGTTGGCGTCGACGAAAAGTTCCACGCCAGGGCCGACGGCGGCGCGCGCCTGGTGGATCCGCTCCAGGTCCCGCCGGACGTCCGTCCCGTTGTCCTGTCCAATCTTGATCTTTACACGGGGGATGTGCTGTCCGAGGGCCCAGCCTTCGAGCTGGTCGCGCAGCTGGGTTTCCGTGTAGGTGGTGAAGCCGCCGCTGCCATAGACCGCCACCTTGTCCCGGACGGCGCCGAGCAGCTTGTGCAGCGGAAGGTCCAGAAGGCGGGCCTTCAGGTCCCAGAGGGCGCAGTCGACGGCGGATACGGCGTAGGACGCGAGGCCTGTTCTTCCCGGGTTGCGGACGCAACGCGCCATGGCCGCCGCGGCGGCGGGAACGTCGAGGGCGTCGATGCCGCACACGGCAGGACCGAGAAGGTCCTCCACCAGGGCTGCTGCCGCCGGGGGACCGTAGGTCCAGCCCAGTCCGGTCTTTCCGCCCGCTGCTGCCTGGACCAGGACCATGGTGGTGGAGTCCCAGCTGAACGTGCCGTCCGCTTCCGGCCCCTCCGTCGGAACCGTGTAGGTCGCCGTCTGGACATCGGCGATGGGAACCTCTGCACTGTCCGGCGCGGTCCTGGCCACCGGTCAGCCCCCCTTGTGCGGCAGGAATTCCTGGATCTTGGTCTTGACCCCTTCCTTGACCACGCCCCAGGCGCTGTCGTCGCCCTTGATCATGGCTTCCGCGCTGTTCCGGGCCTGTTCGAAGGTGGCGTGTGGGGGGATGGGTGGAATGTCGGGATCGGTGCGGACGTCCAGCAGGGTGGGCCGGTCTGTGGCGAGGGCTTTCTCCCAGGCCGGCCCCACGTCGTCGGGATCCTGCACGTGGATGCCCAGCAGCCCCAGGCTTTCCGCGAAGCCGGCGTAGTCGACGTCGGGCAGCGCCTGGGACTCGCGGAAGGCAGGCACACCGCCCATGGCACGCATTTCCCAGGTGACCTGGTTCAGGTCGTTGTTATGCAGTACAGCCACCACCAGCCGGGGGTCGCTCCATTCGCGCCAGTAGTGCTTGACGGTGATCAGCTCGGCGAGCCCGTTCATCTGCATGGCTCCGTCCCCGGCGAAGGCGATGGCGGGCCGGTCCGGATGGGCGAACTTGGCGCCGATGGCGTAGGGGACGCCGGGGCCCATGGTGGCCAGGTTGCCGGACAGCGAACCCCGGACCCCGTCCCGGAACTTGAGCTGCCGGGCGTACCAGTTCGCCGACGAACCGGAATCGGCGCTGAGCATCGCGTTCTCCGGGAGCCGGATGGACAGCTCTGCGAACAGCCTCATGGGGTTGATGGGGTTCGCACTGACCATGGCTTCTTTGTGCATGGTTTCCCACCAGCGGCTGACGGACTTCTCCAGGTTCTCCTGCCAGGACCGGTCCTGCTTGCGGTCCAGGTGCGGGATCAAGGCGCGCAGGGCGGTGGCGGCATCGGCCACGATGTTGAATTCGTTGGTATAGCGCAGCCCGATCATTTTCGCATCGATATCGATCTGCACACCGCGGGCCTGGCCCGGTTCGGGCAGGAACTGGGTGTACGGGAAGCTGGAGCCTATGGTGAGCAGCGTGTCGCAGTCCCGCATCATTTCGTAGCTGGGCCGGGTGCCCAGCAGCCCGATGGATCCTGTGACGTAGGGCAGGTCATCGGGCAGGGAGTCCTTGCCCAGCAGGGCCTTGGCCACCCCGGCTCCGAGCAGGTCGGCCACTTCCTTGACTTCTGCGGCCGCGCCGCGTGCGCCCTGCCCGATCAGGATGGCCACCTTGGAGCCCTCGTTCAGGAGCTCGGCGGCAGCACCGATTGAGCCGCTGTCCGGCTGGATCCCCGGCCAGCGGATGCCGAGGCTGGAAGGCACCATCTTGAATTCGTGGGTGGGTGCGGAATATTCGAGTTCCTGCACGTCGGCCGGGATGATCACAGCGGTGGGCGCCCGCTGGGCCTCGGCGATGCGGATGGCCCGGTCGATGACGTTGGGCAGTTGCTGGGGAACAGTGACCATCTGGACGTAGTCGGAGGCCACGTCCTTGAACAGGGTCAGCAGGTCCACCTCCTGTTGGTAGGAGCCGCCCATGGCGCTCCGTGCCGTTTGGCCGACGATGGCCACCACGGGAACATGGTCCAGCTTCGCGTCGTAGAGCCCGTTGAGCAGGTGGATGGCGCCCGGGCCGGAGGTGGCCATGCACACGGCAGGGTGTCCGTCGAACTTGGCGTAGCCAACAGCTTCGAATGCGGCCATCTCCTCGTGGCGCGCCTGGATGAATTTCGGCCGGTTGCCCGCCTTGCCGAAGGCGGCAAGGATGCCGTTGATGCCGTCTCCGGGGAAACCGAAGACCTTGTCCACGCCCCACTCACCCAGCCGGGAGAGCAGGTAGTCAGCCACTGTTGTTGCCATGATCAGTCTTCCTTTTCACTCGCCGGGGCGCCCTTGCGGGCGCCCCGGATCAGGACGCGTGCGGCGCGGGCCGCCAGGGCCATGATGGTCAAGGCCGGGTTGGCGCTGCCCTGGGTGGGCAGCACGCTGCCATCGGTAACCAGCAGGTTGGGTACGGCGAAACTGCGCAGGTTGCGGTCCACCACTCCGTCCCGCTCACCGGCGGCCATGCGGGCCCCGCCCACCAGGTGCGCATAGCGGTTGATGGTGATGACCTCCTCCGCTCCGGCAGCGGTGAGGATCTGTTCCATGACTTTCTGTGCGGCGGACATCAGCCGCCGGTCGTTGTCACACTGGCTGTAGGTGAAACAGGCCACGGGGATGCCATTGCGGTCCGTTTCCTCCGCAAGCGTCACCCTGTTTCCTGCAAGGGGCAGGAACTCGCAGAGGGCACCCAGGCAGGCCCAGTGCGGGTAGTCGCTCATGTGACGGCGCAGCGCCGGACCCCAGTGGCCCTGCGCCGCAACATGCTCCGCCCACGTAATCGGAAGGGGCGAAACAGTCTGGATGGAGAAGCCACGCTTGTACGGCTTCCCGGGGTCTGTTTCGTAGAACTCCTCCGTGCTCACTTCCGGGGGCGGGGCCTTCCACATCCGGACCTCTGCCTGGAACCGGCCCGCGGTCTGCGGCGCGCCCTGCACCATCAGGTACCGGCCCACCTGGTCGAAGTCGTTGCACATGCCGTCCGGGAACCGTGGTGAGGTGGAGTTCAGCAGAAGCCGCGGAGTTTCGATCGAGTAGCCGGCCACTGCCACCATCCGGGCCCGCTGGAACCGGCGGAGGCCGCCACGGACATATTCGACGCCGGTCGCCAGGCCTGTGTGCTCGTCAAACCCCACGCGCGTGGCCATGGAGTCGGCCCGGATTTCGGCGCCGTGGGCCAGGGCGTCCGGGACATGGGTGATCAGGGGAGAGGCCTTGGCGTTGACTTTGCAGCCTTGGAGGCAGAAGCCGCGGTAGATGCAGTGCGGGCGGTTGCCGAATCGGCCGTTGGCGATGGCCACCGGCCCCACCTTTGCGGTAATGCCGCAGGCGTTCGCACCTCTGAGGAACAGTTCACCGTTCCCGGATACCGGGTGCGGCCGGTGGGGGTAGCTGTGCGGATCGCCCCACGGCCAGTGCTCCCCGGCCACGGGCAGTTCGCCTTCGATGTCCTCATAAAACTCCCGGAGTTCGGCGTACTCCAACGGCCAGTCCGCGCCCACTCCGTCCTCGCTCCACGTGCGGAAATCGCTTGGATGGAACCGGGGCGTGTACCCGGCGAAATGAACCATGGACCCTCCCACCCCGCGGCCCGAATTGTTCGAGCCCAGCGGCACCGGATCCTTGCCCGTGATCACCCGGGGCTCGGTCCAGTACAGATGGTGGGAGCCGGCTTCGTCGCTGACCCAGTCCTGCTCGGGTTCCCAGAACGGACCCGCCTCCAACGCCACCGCCCGCCACCCGGCCCGTGACAGGCGCTGCAGCAGTGTGGCGCCCCCGGCACCGCACCCCACAATGACAATGTCCACCTCCTCCTCGTGGCGGAAACGGCGCATGTCCTCGCGCAGCAGCAGGTTGCTGCCAGGTCCGGCGGGCAAGAGCCAGGCTGACTCGTTCCGGCTGCGCAGGGTGCTCACGGGCCGGTCCTTCGGGTGGGGTCTGCACCGGGGCGGATGTCGCGCACTTCGAACGGCTCCAGCCGGTCCACGCCCAGGTTCTTGTAGCCGCGCGGGTACGCCGGGCCGGCAAAGCCGATCTCATCCCAGGCCAAGGGATGGGAGTAGAACGCTGTGCAGGCGTACCGGGTCCACAGACTCCAGACCCGGTCCGCCGGAAGCCCGTGCCACAATTCCTGCTGCAGATCGCAGACGTCCTGCAGCAGGGCCGCCTGGTGCTCCGGATCCAGCAGGGCGAAGCTGCAGCCGCCCCGCGATCCCGCTTCGGAGTCCAGCGCAGCGAGGGTGGCACGCCAGGCTTCACCGTCGCGGGGCATATTGCCGTAGTGCCAGCCGTCGGTTTGCTCCTCCGCCAGCCGGGCGTCCACCATGTTCACCACCGGGACCCGCGGCTCGTCGTGCTGGTCCAGCAGCAGGTCGAAGAGAGTTCGTGCCGCAGCTTCCTCAGCCGGCGTGAAGAAACGGATGTCCGGAGGCAGCGTCATCCGGGACTGCACGACGGAGGCCGTCACGGGGTCCCAGTGCCGCGCCTGGGCGAGGGTGCTGAAGCCCGGGTACCGGCCGCCGCCGTCGTCTTCGCCCAAGGGGAGCGCGCTCACGGTTCCCTCCGCAAGACCGAGGCCAGGACACCCATGCCCCCTACCATTGTCACCAACAGCGGGGCGAACAAAGGCGGACCCATCTCCAGGTTGTAGCGCAGGTTGGACAGGCCGCCGGGCTTCTGCCTGATTCCCCGCAGGTGCAGCCAGGTACCCTGCAGCCCGTTCGCCACAATGGCAGCGCTGGCCAGCGGGAGTGCCGTTTTGGCCATGCGGCGGCTGAAGACACCGGCAACGCCCGCGGCCGCGCCAACGGGGCCAAGAGCCACGGGTGCCCACATCCACTTGTTTCCGAAACTCGCTTTGTCGTGCTCAAGGAATACTTCCGCGGCGGTCACCAAGGCGCCTGCCGCCGTCAGCGCGGCAAGCGACCGCTCAAACCGTCCGGTCCGTACATTCCGGATGAGCCTGTCGATGCCGTGTAGTGTTCCGGCCGCGGCCCTTTCTGCCTGGTGTGTTCTCACGATTCTCCTTACCTGCGGAAGGTCCCGTACTGGGTGACGTGGAACCTTCAAACTTTGCGGGAGAGCAACCAGCGGAGGAAACTGGTCCCCATGGATGCTGCTGGTGGACCTGAGCCCACGCCGGAACCTTCGAGCCGGGAAGTTGAGGCGGTGATGCTGGCCGCCGACACCCTTTTGCGGGTCGTGGCCCGCTCAGTGGCCGAGGTCGAGGATGTGGTGAACACTCCGCAGCTGCGCGTCCTGGTCCTCATCCACACCCGTGGACCGCAGAACCTTGGCGGGGTGGCAGCCGAACTGGGCGTGCACGCCTCCAATGCCACCCGCATCTGCGACCGCCTGGTCGCTGCCGGCCTGCTGGAGCGGAGGGAGGATCCTGCGGACCGGCGATACGTTCGCCTGGAACTCAGCGTGAAGGGAAAGTCCTTGGTGGACTCGGTGCTGGACCACCGGCGGCAGGCGATTGCGGAGGTCATTTCGCGTATGCCGTCGGGCCGCCGCCCAGCACTGGCTGCGGCCTTGGAAGCCTTCGCGGCCGCCGCCGGTGGCCAAGGCACTTCGGACGGCCGCTTTACCTTGGGAGCCGGCACCTGAAGTCGCCGGTTTCTGCTGCGGCAAGACATACTTCATTCAACTCCCATAGTTGCGTATACGCAATAGTTAGTGTTTTGCCTTCGATTGGAAAAGGCGCGGCGGCTCCTGGCCGCGCAGCACCTAGAGCGGCCGTATGCCCCATTCGGCAGAGTGGGATTGCCCGGGTTCGAGTGTGGTCAGGCCTTCGCCGGAATTGAAGGCGTCAGGGGCGCATGTCATGGGTTCCACTCCCAGCCCGCTGCGGTGCCGCTCCTGCTCGGGAAGAGTGTCCCCGGTGAAAATCTCCAGGTACGGGTAAGCCTCGTCCACCCATAGTTCGACTCCTCCGGAGTGGTCCGGACGCAGGAGCTTTACCCGGGCGCGACCGTCACCGTCCCGCACCAGGCCGGTGTAGGCGACATCGACGTGCCGTCCGCCGAGCTGTTGGAGTTCCCGAAGATCATAGGCAGTGCCGTCCACTTGTTCATGCCCGGTGGGGATGCCCCGCTCATCCACCGGGAGGAAGGTGTGGCCGGGCACCTGGACCAATGCGGAGTCGATGGAACCCCGGCGCCCCACGCCCGTACTGAGATAGGGATGCGCCCCGGTGCCGTAGGGGCACTGTTCCAGGCTGCGGTTCACTGACGTAGTGCGAACTCTCAACCCGCCCTCGCCAATCCGGTAGTCCAGGCGGCAGTCGAGCACCCAGGGCCATCCCTGGCAGGCGTGCAGGGTGTATGCGAACGAGATTGCATCCTCCGTATGGTGCAGCACGGCCCAGTTCCGCCAACGTGTCAGCCCATGGATCGCTCCGCCCTTGTCCGGCTCGCTCAGGTCAAGCTGGAGGCGCCTGCCTTCCCAGTTGTAACTGCCGCTGCTGATTCGGTTGGGCCACGGAATGAGGGACTGCCCGCGCGCGCCCGTGCACATGGCCTCCGGACCGTACCCATCCAGCAGGCTCCGGCCGTCGTGTTGGTATGTCCGCAGGGCGCCTCCAACCTCGGTCAAAATGACCTCGTGCCCGCCGGAGGCTATTGCATATTGCCGCCCCGAAGGGAGCCGGCGGTCGGTTCCGGGGTCCCTATAGGATGGTTCCTTGGTCATGGCGGCGGCCTCCTTTAGTGGGTCAGGTCCAGGACGACCTTGACGTCGTCGGACCGGTGCTGGAAAGCATCAGCGAAGTCCGCCAAAGGAATCCGCCGGGTGATGAGGCGTCGCAGCCAGTCGTGATCTGCCTTGGCAAGTGCCTGGGCGGCAGCGTCATAGTGGCGCCGATTGGCGTTGACGCTCCCAAAAACCACTCCGTTCATGAGCACCTCCTCCCGGTTGAGGGCGCCGACATCCACCTTTGTCTGTTTTCCGGTCCCCGAGACGCCGGTGAGGCAGGTGATGGCGTCCTGGTCCCGGCACTTAAGGGCATCAAGGACCACCTGGGTGACTCCGGTGCATTCGACCAGGACGTCGGGCTTCAGGCCTGATTCCGGGAGGGGTTCGCTGTGGTAGGACGCCCCCAGGTCGCGGACAAGCTGGGGTTTCAGTCCGTCCGTGACGACGTCGAAGACATGGACCTCAAGGCCCTGTTGGACTCCTAAGAGTGCCGCGAGCAGTCCAACGGGTCCCGCGCCGGTAACCACCGCCGTGTGGGGGTCGAAAAAGGCGCGCTGCCCGATTCTGTTGATCTGTTCCCAGGCCTTGGCAACAATCGTGGTGGGTTCGAGCAGGACCCCCACGTCCTCCAGGCCGGAGCCGAGCTTGACCATGGCATCGGCGTCCGCCCGCCAGTGCTGCCGCGCGAAACCGTCCAGGCCCTTGATGCCGTGCTCGGTGTAGTTGCCGTTCAGGCACATGTCCCATTCACCCGCGGCGCAGGCCTTGCAGGGTTCCGGGTCAGGGCGGCGGACAATTCCCACCACCAAGTCACCCTTTTCCAAGCCGGACGCCGGGGGAGCGTCCACCACCCGGCCAAGATTTTCGTGCCCAAGCACCAGGAAGTCCTGGCCCGGCGGCGCTTCCCCGTATTCAGCCTTGATGATCTCGATGTCGGTCCCGCAGAGCCCTACCGCCAGTGCCTCCACCAGCACCTGGCCCTCGTTTTCGGGCGGCTCCGGGAGGTCTCGAAGGCGTAAAGAGTCTGTTGACCCCGGTGTCACTGTCAGTGCACGCATCGTCTCTCCTCAAGTGGACAGTCCGTACAGCCAGTCTCGTTCGTTATTTGCGGTTACGCAATGATCAGTGGGCTGCGAATATTTGCTGCTGCTCGGTGGTCCAGTACGCAGCCGTGCAGGTGATGTCGGCCTCCAGTCGTGCCGGAAGGGAATATTGCGGCCCGCTTCCGCCTTGTCAATGGTGAGGCGCCGACCGGTGGCTGCCTCACCCGAAAGGACTCCCTTGCCCGTAGCTTTCATTCCATTCACCATGCACGCGTCCGCGCGGCATGACCACCGACGCACCTTCCGCACCGACATCGAACGCCTGACCGACGGACACCTCCGGTCGACGCCCCTGGACGTTATCAGGTCAACAAACACCCAGGCTGTGTTCCGCGGCGCAGTGCCGAAAGGCGCGCATACAGCCACGGATGCCAGCCTGGCCCGGTACCTCCAGGACCGGCTCGCAAGCGAGAACATCCACCTCGACCTCAGCGTCAGTATCGAACGGTAAACCAAACGTGCAGCGCGGGCCACCGGGCTGTCACACTGGCCGCTGCAGCCCCGGGATATCCGGGCCGGCAACGGCTTTTTGGTTTTAAGCCGGACGCTTGCATGACCACAGGACACGCCTCGCCCCGTCCTGTTGCTCGGGCTGCTCTCTGG
>Ga0164308_10002237_pt1 | contig 10274 bp, 5 predicted proteins | sample Whisoiple_246_MG_FD_109983 | JGI IMG/M metagenome (GOLD analysis project Ga0164308, IMG submission 109983) | Soil microbial communities amended with fresh organic matter from upstate New York, USA - Whitman soil sample_246_MG | ecosystem: Environmental > Terrestrial > Soil > Unclassified >... | reverse complement strand
GACGCAACGGACGAGATCACCGCGGCCCTGTCCACCGCCATGCGCAGCGCGGGAGTCACCCAGTTGCCTGTCGCAGATTTTGTCGGATACGGCTGGACGCCCGGCACGCGCAGGGTCGGCACGGCCACCTTCGTCACCACCTACGGCTCGACCCAGGAGGCACAGGCCGTCGGCGCCGTGCTGAGCGCCCTGTGGCCGGCCCTGGCTGACACTGCGTTCGCGGGCGCCGGCACCACGGTCGACGGTCAGGTGGTGGTCACCACCATGGCTGATGTCGGCGCAGCCGAATTCAGCCTGCGCGATCGGACCATCCTGGACTACCCGGCGCTGGTCAGCGGATCCTGAGCCGACGGCCGAACGAGCCCCCGGCACCACCGCCGCGGCATGCCGTCGTCCTCCGATGATTGAATCGGGAGATGCCCTCCGCTTCGTCTGCTGAACCTGCTGCTGTGTCCTACCCACCGGTCGATCGGGACGACGTCGTCGAGACGTTGCACGGGACGACCGTGGCCGACCCGTACCGGTATCTCGAGGATCCGGACGGTGAGCGCACCCAGGCGTTCGTCGCAGCGCAGAACGCGATCTCCGAGCCGTATCTGGCCGGTCTCCGGAGCCGTGAATGGTTCGGTCGCACGGTGACCGGCCTGCTGACCCCGGCACGTCAGGGCACTCCGTGGGAACGCGGTGGCCGGTACTTCCGCCTGGTCAACCCGGGGGAGTTGGACCAGGACCAATTGGTGGTGGCCGACTCCCTGGACGAGCTGCTCGCCGGCGGCCGGGTACTGCTGGACCCGAATCGGCTCGCGCACGACGGCACCGTTGCGCTGACCGCGGCCGAGGTGAGCCCGAACGGCCGGTTTCTCGCGGCGGCTCTGGCCGAGGCCGGCTCCGACTGGCTGACCATTCGGGTTCATGACGTGGGTACCGGCGCGGCCACCGATGACGTGCTGAGCTGGGCGAAATGGGTCCTGCCGAGTTGGCTGGCCGACGGGACCGGCTTCCTGTATTGGCGCTATCCGGAGCCGGACGGGCAGGAATTCACCGACGCGATGGGTGCCGGTGAGCTGGTCCTGCACCGGTTGGGCACCGCGCAGCACACCGACACGCCGGTCTGGTCACGCCCCGCCGACCGCGACTGGATGGTCGACCCGTATGTGTCCCCGAACGGTCGATGGCTGGTCCTGACCGCGGCACCGGGCACCGACTCGAGGTCAACCATCGAAGTGCGCCGCATCGGAGCCGGCCCTGCCGGTGCGATGATCGAGGACGAAACGCAGGTGCTGGTCGAGGAACTCACCGACGCGCACCGCGTGGTCGCTGTGGACGGAGACACCCTGTTCCTGCGCACCGAGCGTGGGGCCGAACGGGGTCGACTGGTCGCCATCGACCTGGCGACGCCGGGAGCGGACTGGGTCGAGATCGTCGCCGAGCACCCGACGGACGTGCTGGCCGATGTCGTGGCCGCCGCCACGGGATTCGTTCTGGTCTGGTCGGTCGACGCGGCACATCGGATCGAGATCGTCGATCGCTCCGGCGGCCATCGCGGGGATGTCGAGCTGCCGTTCCCGTCGGCGGTGGTCGCGTTGCACGCACGCACCGGATCGGACGAAGTCTTCGTCGGATCGAGCTCGTTCACCCGCCGGCTCGACATCGCCCGGCTCGACCTGACCGGGGACGGCTCCGGGCCGTCCCGCCTCTCCTCCGGTGCGACCGAGCCGGTGGCTGCATTCGTCGCGGAACGGCGACACGGCACGTCGGTCGACGGCACGCGGGTCCCGATGACGGTGGTCCGTCGCGCGGACCTGTCCGACGGGACCAGGCCGACGTTGCTCTATGGGTACGGCGGGTTCGACATCCCCGTCCTTCCTACGTTCTCGGCCTTGTTCGCCGCGTGGGTGCAGGCCGGTGGCGTGCTCGCGGTGGCCAATCTGCGCGGCGGCGGCGAGTTCGGCGCCGCCTGGCACGAGGCCGGCATGAAAGCGGCCAAGCAGCGGGTGTTCGACGACCTGTACGCCTGCGCCGAACAGTTGATCGGCGATGGCCTCACGAGCCGCGAACAGCTTGCCGTGCACGGCAGGTCGAACGGTGGGCTGTTGGTGGGCGCGGCCATGACCCAACGGCCGGACCTGTGGGCGGCGGCGCTGCCCACCGTCGGTGTGCTGGACATGCTTCGGTTCCATCTGTTCACCATCGGCTGGGCCTGGGCCTCCGAGTACGGCACTCCCGACGACCCGAGCGACTTCGCCACCCTGCATGCCTATTCGCCGCTCCACAACCTCGTCGAAGGCACGACGTACCCGCCGACGCTGGTGACGACCGGGGACCACGACGATCGGGTGGTGCCCGCACACTCGTTCAAGTTCACCGCAGAACTGCAGCGCTGCCAGGCAGGCGCTGGTCCGGTCATCCTGCGGGTCGACACCAGGGCCGGGCACGGCATGGGCAAGCCCATCCACGCGCTGGCCGACGAGTACGCCGACCAACTGACCTTTGCCGCCGAGCACACCGGCCTGGTGCCGGGAGCGTGAGCAGGCCCATCGCCAGCGCGGCCTCGGTCGGATTCCGCTCCGACCGCGGGCCGGTGCTGGCCTCGTTGATGCTGGCGACCTCGCTGGTCGCACTGGATTCGACCATCATCGCCACCGCCGTGCCTTCGGTGGTCGCCGACCTGTCAGGGTTCGACCAGTTCCCGTGGCTGTTCTCGGCCTACCTGCTGGCCCAGGCGCTGACCGTGCCGGTGTACGCCAAGCTCGCCGACACCTTCGGCCGCAAACCCATCATGTACGTCGGCATCGGGCTGTTCCTGGCCGGTTCCGTGCTCTGTGGATTCGCCTGGAGCATGACGGCGCTGATCGTGTTCCGCGCCCTGCAGGGTCTGGGGGCCGGGGCGGTCCAGCCGATGAGCATGACCATCGCCGGTGACATCTACACGGTCGCGGAGCGGGCCAAGGCCCAGGGTTACCTGGCCAGCGTGTGGGGTATGTCGGCGGTGATCGGTCCGCTGCTGGGCGGCGTGTTCAGTGAATACGTCTCCTGGCGCTGGATCTTCTTCGTCAACATCCCGCTGTGCCTGGTGGCCTGGTGGATGTTGCGCAGGTCCTTCCACGAGACCCAGCAGCCGCGGCGCACGCACCGGATCGACGTGGCCGGCGCGGCCCTGCTCACCGCTGCACTGACGGTGCTGATCCTGGCGCTGCTCGAGGGTGGACAGGCTTGGGCGTGGTCCTCGATGACCAGCTGGACGATGTTCACGGTCGTCGCCGTGCTGCTGGTGGCGTTCGTATTCGTGGAACGGCGGGCTCCGGAACCGGTGCTGCCGTTGTGGGTGTTCCGCAGCCGACTGATCACTGCCGCCGCTCTGGTGTCACTGTTGGTCGGGGCCATCGTCATGGGCGTCACCTCCTACGGGCCCACCTATCTGCAGGACGTGCTGCACCACGGGCCGCTGGCGGCCGGCTTCGCACTGGCCACCATGACCATCGGCTGGCCGATCGCCGCGTCCCAATCCGGCCGGCTCTACCTGCGGATCGGATTCAGGGCGACGGCGGTGATCGGCGCGGTGATCGCCGGCGGTGGGGCGACGCTGCTGGCGCTGCTCGGCGCGCATTCGTCGATCTGGCAGGTCGCCGCAGTGTGTTTCATCGTCGGGGCAGGCATGGGCCTGGTAGCGAGCCCGACGTTGATCTTCGCCCAGTCCAGCGTCGGCTGGTCCGAGCGCGGTGTGGTCACCGGGACCACCATGTTCACCAGGTCGATGGGCAGCGCCGTCGGCGTCGCGGTGTTCGGAGCGCTGGCGAACGCGATCGTTTCCGGTGCCGTGACCGGCGGGCAGGCGCCGGACCCGGTGACGCTCTTCCAGGCGACCCATCGGGTGTTCGTGGCCGTCGCCGTGCTCGTCGGGCTGATGCTGCTCGGCACGCTGGCCCTGCCGGCCGGCCGCGGGGAGGACGCGCCGGCCGATGTCGAGCGAATCGCCGACCAGGGCACCGGCAGCCGGACCGAGACCGGTGACCTCGGCGCGATCCCCGAGCCCCGGTTAGCGTCGGGCGATGGGTGAGCTCACCGAGTACCTGGCCACCGTCTCCGCCGCTGACGGCGAGGCCCTGGCCCATGTTCGCGACCTGGCCCTCGAAGTATGTCCCGAGGCGGAGGAGGGTCGCAGTTACGGCATGGCAGCCCTGCGGTTCCGCGGCAGACCACTGCTCGGCTTCGTCGCCGCGAAGTCGCACCTGAGCGTGTTCCCGTTCAGCCCGGAGGCCGTGGACGCGGTCGCCCCGGCACTCGAGGGGTTCAGCCTGTCCAAGGGCACCATCCGGTTCACAGCGCACCAGCCGCTGCCCGACGAGGTGATCCGTGAACTGGTGAGGGTGCGGCTCGGCCAGATCGAGGGCTGATTCCGGCTCAGCTGACGACGTTGTGCTGGACCTGCCGCATCTCCCTGGAGAGTTGGTAGATCAGCTCGACGCCCGCGGCGCCCACCGCGCCGACGATCAGTGACTGCCACAGCAGCGGCGCCGGCAGGTCGAACTCGAAGAACTTCCGGCCGGCGGGCAGGATGAACGCGAGCGCGGCCAGCGCGATCATGCTCGCGATGAGCGCGGCCTTCCACGGCCGGAACGGCCGGGCGAGCACGATCAGAATCCAGAACGACACGGTGAGCAACGCGACCGTGGCGCCGGTGCCCGGCCGCCAGCACTCCACGTCGGCCACCTGCTTGGCGCCGGACACCACGCCGCAGCGGGTGGCGAACTCCTCGGGCGGCATGCCGTACTCACCGTTCGACCAGAGGTAGGACACGGTGACCGCCAGGCCGGCCACCGCACCAGCCGGCACGGCGAACCTCAGCACCCGGCGAAGGAAGCCGGGGACGTACCGGCGTCGGTTCGGGCCGAGGGCCAGGAAGAACGCCGGAATGCCGATGGTCACGGCGGACACCAGGGTCAGCTGGCGGGGCAGGAACGGGAACGGCAGGAAGAACACCGCGGCCATGATGATGGCGATCAGACTCATCACGTTCTTGGCCAGGAACAGGTTGGCCACCCGCTCGACGTTGCCGATCACCCGTCGCCCCTCGGCCAGCACCGACGGGAGGTGGGAGAACCGGCCGTCCAACAACACCAGTTGCGCCACCGCCTTGGTGGCTTGGGCACCGTTGTTCATCGCCACGCCGATGTCCGCGTCCTTGAGGGCGAGCGCGTCGTTGACCCCGTCGCCGGTCATCGCGACCACGTGGCCGTCGGCCTGCAGGGCGTGCACCAGGGCGCGCTTCTGTTCCGGTGACACCCGGCCGAACACCGTGGTGTGCCGGGCGATCTCACGCAGCTCCTCGACGTCGGTGCCCATGGTTCTGGCGTCCCTGGCACCGTCGTCACCCACGTCGAGACCGACGCGGCGCGCGATGGCCGCGACGGTGACAGGGTTGTCGCCGGAGATCACCTTGATCGTCACACCCTGGTCGGCGAAGTACTGCAGAGTCTCCTTCGCGTCGGGGCGCACCTGCTCGGACAGCGTGACCAGGGCCGCCGGCTGTAGTCCGGCCGGAAGTTGCTGGCCGCTGAGCGGGGCGTCGCTCCGCGCAATGAGAAGCACCCGGCGACCTTGCAGGGCGAACTGCTGGACCTGACCGCGCAGCGGAGAATCCTCCGGCAGCAACACGTCCGGCGCGCCCATGACCCAGGTACCGCGGTCGGCGAAGCACGCCGCGCTCCACTTGCGGGCCGAGTTGAAGGCGACCGTGTCCAACCGGACCCAGTCGGTCGGAGGCTCGATCGCCGCGGCCACCGCCTTCAGCGTGCCGTTCGCGTTCGGGTCGTCGGCCAGCGCGCCGAGGCAGGCTCGCACGGTGCCGCCGTCGTGACCCTCGATGGGGTGGACGTCCTCGAAGACGATGTCGCCGACGGTCAGCGTCCCGGTCTTGTCCAGGCACACCACGTCCACCCTGGCCAGCCCTTCGACGGCCGGCAGTTCCTGCACCAACACCTGCTGGCGAGTCAGGCTGACGGCGGCCAGCAGGAACGCCACCGAGGTCAGCAGCACCAGGCCCTCGGGCACCAGCCCGACCAGTCCGCCGGTGGATCTGATGACCACCTCGCGCCAGCCCTGATCACCGATCACCCTTGCCTGCGACCAGATCTGCAGCGGTAGGGCGATGATGATCACCCAGGTGATGTACTTCAGCAGGGTGTTGACCGACGCCTGGATCTCCGAGTGGGTCCGGGTGAACTTGCGGGCTTCGGCCGCGATCTTGTTGGCGTAGGCGTCGGCGCCCACCGCGGTCGCCGGGAATCGACCGGCGCCCGCCACCACCGTGGTGCCGGAGCGGACCTCGTCGCCGGCACCCTTGGGGATGGCGTCCGACTCGCCGGTCAAGTTGGACTCGTCGATCTCCAGACCGGTGGCCGACAGCAGCGTCCCATCGGCCGGCACCTGGTCCCCGGTACGCAGTTCGATCAGATCGTCCTGGACCACCTCGGCTGTCGGTACCTCGACCAGGATCCCGTCCCTGACCACCCGGGTCGTGGGCGCATTCAGCAGCGCGAGCTGATCGAGTTTCCGCTTGGCCAGGTACTCCTGGACGATGCCGATCAGCGAGTTGACCACCAGGACCACGCCGAACAATGCGTCGGCGATCGACCCGGCGATCAGGATCATCACGAACAGCGCACCCAGGATGGCGTTGAACCGGGTGAAGACGTTGGCCTTGACGATTTCCCAGATGGACCGCGACGACCGGGCGTCGGTGGCGTTGGTCTGACCGCGGGCGACGCGATCGGCCACCTCGGCCGAGGTCAATCCGGCGTGCTCGGCCTGCAGGTCCGCGGTCGGGGCGTCGGGTTGTGAACTCACTGTGACACTCTCCCAGACCGCGGCGCCGACCGGTATGTCCGACGTCCGCCGGGGTGGGTACCGTCCGTTCTGCGCGACACGCCGATGCCCAACGGGGTGTCGCGCGGAACCAGCGGAACTCACCCGGGATGCACCTGATGCTCACCCTGCTGCGCAACGGACGGATCCACTCCGCCGCCGACCCCGAGGCCACCGCCCTTGCCTTCGTCGGGGACACGCTCACCTGGATCGGCGGCGAGCATGCGGTCGCCATGGCCGGAGAGCCAGACCGGACGGTCGACCTCGCCGGGGCCCTGGTGGTGCCGGGTTTCGTCGACGCGCACGTGCACTGCACCGACGCCGGCCTGTCGTTGACCGGGCTCGATCTGTCGACCACCACGTCCTTGGCCGAGTGCCTCGCGCTGGTCAGCAGGTTCGCCTCGACCACGGACGCCGGCGTGGTCTGGGGTCACGGCTGGGACGAAACCCGGTGGCCGGAGAACCGGCCCCCCACCCGTGCAGAGGTCGACGCGGCCGTGCGGGGCCGGCCGGGTTACCTGGCTCGAGTGGATGTGCACTCGGCCGCGGTGTCGTCCACCTTGGCCGCCACCGTCGACCGCGGTCCCGACCTGGACGGCTGGCACCCGAACCTGCCGCTCACCAAGGCCGCGCACCACGCCGTCCGGTCGCAGGCCAAGGCACTGCTCGGCGAGACCGCAAGAGCCGCAGCCCAACGGGCGTTCCTGACCCGGTGCGCGCAGCGCGGGATCGTCGAGGTGCACGAGTGCGCCGCAGCCGACGACCAGGGCCGGGCCGACCTGGTCGGCCTGCTTGCCCTCGAGGCGCCGATCTCGGTGCTCGGTTACCTGGGTGCAGCGGTCGACGACCCGGAACTGGCGGTGGACCTGCTCGCCGAGACCGGTGCCGTGGCTCTTGGCGGCGACCTGGTGGTGGACGGCGCGCTGGGTTCGCGGACCGCCTCCCTGCGCGCGCCGTACTCGGATTGTGCCGGCGTGCCCGGCGTGAACGCGGTCGGGGCCCGCTACCTCGACGACGCCGCCATCGTCGACCACCTGGTTGCCTGCGCGGTGGCCGGCGTGCAACCAGGGTTCCACGCCATCGGCGACGACGGTGTCGGCGCGGTCGGAGCTGCCCTTCTGGCGGCCGCCGACCGGCTCGGGCCGGGCGGCTCGGCGATGCTGGCCGGCGTGACCCCTCGGGTGGAACACGCGGAAATGCCCGACGCCGCCACGATCGCCGCATTTGCCGCCACCGGCACGGTGGCATCGGTGCAGCCCTTGTTCGATGCGTTCTGGGGCGGCCCGGACGGCATGTATGTGCGACGCCTCGGTGCCGAGCGGGCGGCGCCGATGAACCCGTTCGCGGCGTTCGCCGCCGCCGGCGTGACGCTGGCCTTCGGCTCGGATGCCCCGGTCACCCCGGCCGAACCGTGGCTGGCCCTGCGGGCGGCGGTGCACCACCGGACAGCCGGTTCGGGCATCTCGGCGCGCGCTGCCATGCTGGCTCACACCCGCGGCGGTCACCGGGCGGCCCGGCGCACCGGTCGCGGCGCCGGCACCGTCGCCGTCGGCGCCCCGGCGCAGTTCGCCGTGGTGAGCGCGGGGGAGCTCGTTCGGCCGGCCGCGGACCCCGCTGTGCAGCGCTGGTCCACCGATCCCCGGTCCCGGGTGCCCCTGCTGCCCGACCTGTCGCCGGGCGCCGAGCTCCCGACAACGCTGTGCACCGTCGTCGACGGCCGGGTCGTCCACGACGTCGGTCTGTTCAACTCCTGAGCCCTGCACCGGCAACGCCTTGCTCCTGAATCCTGGAGTTGGGGCATGCGGGCCCCGACCAGTGGCTCTCCCTCTACGCTGAACGGGTGGCGTCACCGACGGTGGGAAGTGAGCCGGTGGACGCCAGTTCCGCCGGCCCCCAGGGGTCGGTTCCGGCCGCTGGGACGTCGGGCCGTCGAGCGCCGGGCACCCTGCTGATCCGGTGGGGCCGGGCTCTGCGCGGCACCGGCGGGCTGCGGATCCTCGCCGCGTTGGCCGGCGGACTGACGATGTACGGCTCGTTCGCCCCGTCCACCCAGTGGTGGGCCGCCGTCGTCGGCACCGCCCTGTTGGGCCTGGCGCTGGCCGGAACCGGGTGGCGGTCCGGCTACGGGCTCGGGGTGATCTTCGGGCTCGGCTTCTACCTGCCCCTGCTGACCTGGTCGAACATCTACGTCGGCGATCTGCCGTGGATAGCGCTGTCCACCGCCGAGGCGTTGTTGCTCGGCATCGCCGGCACGCTCATCGCGGTGGTCTCCCGCCGGCTGCCGGTCTGGCCGGTGTTCGCCGCGGCCGCCTGGGTGGCCGGCGAGGCTCTGCAGGCCCGGTTCCCGTTCGGTGGGTTTCCGTGGGGGTCGGTCGCGTTCTCCCAGCCCGACGGCCCGTTGCTGCCGGCGGCAGCCCTGCTCGGCTCGCCGGGCCTGACCTTCCTCACCGTGCTCGCCGGCTTTGCCATAGCCGCGTTGCTCCGAGTGGTTTGGGACCGGCGACATGGCCGCTCGGTGGGACGCGGCCCGGTGCTCGTCGCGGTCGGGTTGGTCGTCGCACCGTTCCTGCTCGGGGTCGTCGGGCGCGCAGCCGAGGTGGATCCCGCGGCCTACCCGAGCACCGTGATCGCGGTGATCCAGGGCAACGTCCCTGAACCGGGCCTGGAGTTCAATGCGCGCCGCCGGGCGGTCACCGACATGCACGTGCAGGAGACCGAGCGGCTGGCTGCCGCCGTCAGGGCCGGCACCGCACCGAAGCCGCAACTGGTGATCTGGCCGGAGAACGCCTCGGACATCGACCCGTACCGCAACGCCGACGCTGCCGCCGAGATCTCCGCGGCAGCCGGAGACATCGGCGTGCCCATCCTGGTCGGCGCGGTGGTACAGGCGGAGCAACCGGGCGCGAGTTACAACCGCGGCATCGTCTGGGATCCGGTGACGGGCCCGGGGGAGTACTACGACAAGCAACATCCGGTCCCGTTCGGCGAGTACATGCCGTACCGGTCGTTCTTCCGGATCTTCTCCGACCAGGTGGACCTGTTGCGGGGCGAGTTCCTCCCCGGCAACCGAGCGGGGAACCTCGAGGTCGGCGGGGTGGCCGTGGGCGACGTCATCTGTTTCGAGGTCGCCTACGACGAGCTGGTGACCGACGTGGTGAACGGCGGCGCCCAAGTCCTGGTCGTGCAGACCAACAACGCCACCTTCGGCTGGACCGATGAGACCTACCAGCAGCAGGCGATGAGTCGGGTCCGGGCGGTGGAACACGGCCGGGAGGTACTGATCGCGGCAACATCGGGGGTGTCGGCGGCGATCCGGCCGGACGGATCGGTGGAGTCGTCCATCCCGCTGTTCACCGCCGGGTACCTGACACCGCAGGTTCCGCTCATCACCACGCGGACGTTGGGTACCG
>Ga0164308_10002236_pt1 | contig 10276 bp, 6 predicted proteins | sample Whisoiple_246_MG_FD_109983 | JGI IMG/M metagenome (GOLD analysis project Ga0164308, IMG submission 109983) | Soil microbial communities amended with fresh organic matter from upstate New York, USA - Whitman soil sample_246_MG | ecosystem: Environmental > Terrestrial > Soil > Unclassified >... | reverse complement strand
GAAGGAAGGCGAGGCCGCGGCGCCAACGGCGCCGGCCGAAGCAGTAGCGGAGGAGGAGAAGGCCGAAGCGCCGCCAGCGCCAGTGCCCGAGGACAAGGCCGAACCCGCCGAACCTCCGCAGGCTCCTCCACCACCAGCCCCAGTGCCCGAGGCCAAGCCCAAACCCGAGCCGCCGAAGGCGCCGCTCTTCCAGGTCTACGGCATCCTCAAGCCGGAAGTGATCGTCTCCAAGGGAGTCGAGACCTACGGCAAGGCCATGATGGTGGCGCCCACGGCGGCCGCACATCCCATCGCCGACCCGAACTTCGCAGAGGTGGCAACGTCCTTCCAGCTGCAGCAATCGCGCCTCGGCTTGAAGATCAACGACGGTGGCCCGGTGAGCGGGCGACTCGAGATCGACTTCATCGACGACAGCTTCTCGCATTCGTCGCCCATCCAAGGCGCCGGCCTCCGCCTGCGCCTGGCGTACGTGACCTACAAGCCAGGGGTGGCGCACACGCTCCAGGTCGGTCAGGCGTGGGACATCTTCTCACCGCTGAAGCCGCAGACCATGAACATGGTCGGGCTCTTCTTCGAGTCCGGGAACTCGGCATTCCTTCGTCCGCAGGTCGTCTACACCTACGGCAAAGGCCAGGGGCTCGAGGTCTCCGCCGCCACGGGCCTCCGCGCGCAAAACGTGACGCAAGCGCTCAACGCCGTGGAGCTAGGAATGCTACCGACCTTCGCGGTCCAGGTCGGCTGGCGCAAGGACAAGAACTGGCTCGGTGTCTCGGGCATCATCGGTGCCGAGGAAGCAGCTCCTCCGCCCAATCGCGCCTACAACGTCGCGGCCGCGGCCAACGTGTTCGCCAACATCCAGATGAACGACAAGATGTCGGTGATCCTCGAAGGCTACGTTGGCCAGAACACCGCCGCGCTCGGCCTCATCACGCTCGGCAGCGGCGCCAAGGTGATCGACGTCGGCGGCTTCATGTCGGCGAGCTTCAAGCTCGACAAGAAGCTTCAGACTCTCTGGTTCACGGTGGGTGCTGCCGGCGTCCTCAACCCGACCGAGCTGGCCATCGGCTACAACCCAGCCGTTCCGGCCACGGCCACCACCCCGGCAGTGGCCGCTTCGCGCAGCACGACATCCGTCGGCATCGAAGGCAACGCCAACATCCGCGCGACGTACATCATCTCGCCGCTCGAGGGCCTGCAGTTCTACGCCGAGCCGTTCTTGTTCCTGACGCGGCACAAGCTCCTCAATACCGACGATCCGACGGGCGTCCTCGCCAACCGCGTCGCACCCGGCCTGCAAATCGGCACGCGCTACGACTTCTGAGGCAACGTCAGCTGGGACGGCGGGGGGCTACTTGATCCCCCCGCACCCCAGGCGCCCGAAGGCCGACAGGACCGCTGTCTCCGACAAGGCCAGAAAGGACGGCTCCGTGCTGCAATCGGACGTGCCCCAGGCGAAGGTGTCCGCCAGGTAGGGATCACTGCGACGGCACCAAGAATCAGACGACGTCTGCCAATAGGTGTCGCCGCCTGGACCAAGGACGACCGAGCGTTCGCCGCTGAGCATGGGCGCGGCCCACTCGGCGCCCGCGAGCTCGCACTGACCGAGCGGCTCGACGAGCACATCCGGAACCCAGACCCCACTCTCGTAGAGCACCGAGACGTGCGATTGCACGCGCTCGAGCGCGACCACCGCATCACCGCCAGGTGGCGCATCCCGCACGGGCACCCAGTGGCCCGAGCTGAGCTCGACCAAGACGGCACCGGTATCCGTCGCCACAACGCCGAGGTCGCCGGCTTCCGGCTCACCAGGGCTCGGGCCGTACGACGCATGAGTGAACCGCGCCGCCCCCACCTCCTCCGCCGCGAGAACATGCTCCCAAGCCCCGTCCCGAACGCAGTAGAGGTCGGCCCCGAACACGCACGGACGAAAGTCCCCGGGCCCCACCGTGAGGTGCTCGACCCGCCCGCCCGTCGGCACTTGCCAACCCTCGAGAGGCAAGACGGCGTCCCCCATGCCCGACTCGAGACCGAGCAGTCGGCAGCCGGCTTCGTCGCAACCGAGGGCCAGGGCGTCCACGTGGCGCGGGTACTCGAGCTCCACCTGACCGTTGCCCACCACATCCAAGATGGCCCACTGCCCTTCCGCGTCAGGCCACTCGACGAATGCCCCAGTGAGCACGTCGGCCCAGTCGACCGTCAGAATCGAGTAGCGCGCGGGCGCGTCGGCGTCCGGGAGCTCGAGCAAAACTGCCCGCTCACCGAGCAGGACGTAGTGTGCGCCGGGGTAGACTTCGACCGCCGCGGTGGCCAGGATGAGCGGCGTCTCGTAGTAGCCCGTGTCCACCTCTCCCTCGGCGCAGTCGGGCGTCGTCGCAAGCTCGAAGCACACTTCGGGCTCAGGCTCCCCCCACCCAAGCGAGATGCTCCCGGTCCCGCCGCCTCCATCAGCCAACACGCTCCCTCCACCGCCACTCGCTGCGCCCGTGCCCGGCGCACCGCCCAGGTTGGACGCGCCACCACTCTCATCCCCGGCGTTGGTCGCCTTACCGCCGCACGCAGCGAAAGCTGCGACCAGGGGCACGGCGATCGCCCAGAGTAGCGTCGTCCAACGCGGCCCCGCGATCATTTGAGGATGCAGTCCCCGCTGGCGCTCCAATACCCGCCGTCACCGTAGGGCCGATAGTCGCACACCGGATCACCGACCTCACACTCGTCCTCTGGGGTCGTGCAATAGAAGCCCCGGGACGTGTGACACTGCGTGGGACTGAGCTCGCACGTTTCGCCGTCGCCACAGTCCTCGTTCGAGTCGCATTCGGCCAGCATACAGTCTCCACAACCGCAGCGCGTGCCTTCGTCGCAATCGCCGTCGTCGAAGCAGCTATTGTAGTCACACCGAGTGTCGACCGGGAAAACGCAGCGCCCGTCAGCGGCCTCGCTGCAGTCGGCGTCGCCCGTGCACGGCGTATCCCCAGCATAGACGCACTTTCCGGTCGGCTCCGCACAGACTCCCGTCGGATAGCAAACCGTGAACGCGTAGGGCCCGACCGGCAAAACGCAGCTGCCTTCTGCCCTGCGCGTGCACTCCTCGTCGACCCAGCACAGATCAGGCGGGAGCGGCTCGGAATACTCGCAATAGGCGTCCTCAATGAACCCCTCGCAGACGCCATCTGGCTCGTCGGTGCAGTCCGCGGCCGTCGTGCAGTAGTCCATCAGCACCGCGAAGTAGACCGCGTTCGTCTCCGGGTCGAAGTCGGGCGCCGTCATGCCAACGCTCGGGATCACACTGTAGCGCTCCTCCACGCGCGCGGAGTCCGATCCAGCGTGCGGTGGGTCGCAGCTGTCGTAGGTCCAGATCTCGTGTGGACCCGATATGGGTGCGGTGAGACTCTGCCACTCCTCCTGCGATAGCAGAGCGCCACCGCCTTCGGCCGTGGTGCCGCCGCTATCACCAATCGCTTCGGTTCCGCCGCTCCCCACTGTCACAGTTTCGCCGCTTCCGCCCGAGCTCGCTCCGCCCGCACCATCCTCATCGACTGGCTCACTATGGACGACGCCACCGCAAGCGACGAGGGCAGGCACCAGCAGCGCTGCGCACAAGGGCGAAAGGTGGATCGACTTCACTCGACCAAAGTAAGCCCAAGGACCAGCCCTCGAACATTGGGTAACGGACTGCTCGAGGCTGGACACTCGGCTGCCCCGGAAACCTCCCCGTGACGAACGGGTGGCCGAAGATTTCCCAACCCCTGCGCAGACGGGCAGCCCTTCCACGGGGACTCTTACCCCTCCCCGGCTTTCGTGTTAGCCCCCGCGCATGTCTGAGATCCTCGGAGTCAAAGCGATTGAAATTCTCGACTCGCGTGGCAACCCCACCGTCGAAGTCGAAGTCATCACGGAAGCTGGCATCGGCCGCGCTGCGGTCCCCAGCGGGGCCTCGACCGGCGCGCACGAAGCCGTCGAGCTGCGCGATGAAGACAAGAAGCGTTACCTCGGCAAGGGCGTGCTCAAGGCCGTCGAGAACGTCAACGAGAAGCTCGGCCCAGCCATTCTCGGTCTCGACGCCCTCGACCAGCCCCAGGTCGACGCTCGCCTGATCGAGCTCGACGGCACCCCGAACAAGGGCAAGCTCGGCGCCAACTCCATCCTCGGCGTCTCGATGGCCGTCGCCCGCGCCGCATCCGAGGTCGTCGGCCTCCCCCTCTGGCGCTACCTCGGTGGCGTCCAGGCCCGCGTCCTGCCGACTCCCCTGATGAACGTCATCAACGGCGGTAAGCACGCCGACAGCGGCATGGAAATCCAGGAGTTCATGCTCGTGCCGCACGGCTTCGACAAGTTCTCCGAGGCTCTGCGCGCCGGCGCCGAGATCTTCCACAACCTGAAGAAGATCCTGGCCAAGGACGGCTACACCACGGCCGTCGGCGACGAAGGCGGCTTCGCCCCCAAGCTCGCCAAGAACGAGGACGCCCTCGGCAAGATCCTCCAGGCCATCGAAGCCGCTGGCTACAAGCCCGGCACGCAGGTCTCGATCGCCCTCGACGCCGCCATCACCGAGTACCACAAGGACGGCAAGTACACGTTCGACGGCAAGCAGCTGTCGAGCAAAGAGCTCGTCGACGTGTGGGCCGAGTGGGTCTCCAAGTACCCCATCGTGTCCATCGAAGACGGCCTCGACGAGGACGACTGGGACGGCTGGAAGCTCCTCACCGACAAGCTCGGCGACAAGGTCCAGCTGGTCGGCGACGACCTCTTCGTCACCAACATCGAGCGCCTGACGCGCGGCATCGAGTCCGGCACCGCCAACTCGATCCTCATCAAGCTGAACCAGATCGGCTCCGTCACCGAAACGCTCGACGCCATCCGCCTGGCCCACAAGAACGGCTACACCGCCATCAGCTCGCACCGCTCCGGCGAAACCGCCGACACCTTCATCGCCGACCTCGCCGTCGCGACGAACTGCGGGCAGATCAAGACCGGCAGCTTGAGCCGTACGGATCGCATTGCGAAGTACAACCAGCTGCTCCGCATCGGCGAGCAGCTCGAGGACAAGCAGGTCTACGCCGGCACGAAGGCGTTCAATCAGAAGCGCTAACTGACGCGGCGCCGCGAAGCGGCGCTAGGCTGACCGCGGCTGAGTGAAGGCTGCGTCAGGCTGAAGGAGGGCCCCGGCGACTGAGAGGTTGCTGGGGTTTTCCTTTGGGGGGCGGCCAAACTGGTTCGTGTACGAACCAGTTTTGGAGGGTTGGGGCCGGGCTGCCGGCGACGGTGCCGACCGGACGTACCTCGGTCCTGCTGCGCGCCGGTCAGCTTTGGTTGACATGAGGGCCACGAAAGCCGATGCGCTCGGTGTTATCGAGCTGGAGAAATCGGCGACCGAGCGACGACGCATCCTTTTGCTCTCCGCCCTTCTGCGGAGAACCTTGGCCTCTCTCCAACGGCTGAAAGAGCGTCCGGGATCAGCCAGACTTGCGTCTCGAAGCGCGAGCTGGACACGCGCTCGCTTTCCCAGGATTTAATGATGTGTGTCCTCGACATCTACTATCACGCTCAAGACGCCACGGGTGTTGGCTCTCGACCACGCTATCAGAGGCAATCCCTTGCGGCAGCTTGGCCTACCGAGTGCGGAGCACAAGGGCTCTCTCTCGAGGATTTCAATCGGTAAACTGCGGGGCTGGCTCTTCTCCGAAGTCGCTTCTAATAATTCTATACTGATCGTTCCGCCGAGGATTCCGACTGAGAAAATACCGGCACACTACCTCCGCGTTATTGCCGCGAAGATCCCCGACGTTCCAGTATCGCTCATTGATCTCGGCCGCGCGTCGTGGGTACGACACCCGCTACTCCTCGGAACGCAGCGAGATGCGGCAGAGTTGCGTCATGCACACGTCCTCGCGTCCTGGCTTGGTGCCTTTTCGTACGTTGAGGAGGACCTCGACGCCGAAATCCTAGGACTCCGCCCTCCGCAGATGGGTGCCCTTCACGCTGTCCTGGCTCATTGGTCCGTGTCGTCGGACCCAGCGATCGTGGTCATGCCCACGGGCACAGGCAAAACCGATACCATGATCGCCGTGCTTGTATCCACCCGCTGTCGGCGCTTGCTGGTGGTCGCTCCGACGGATGCTCTGAGAACTCAGCTGTCCGAGAAATTTCTGACGCTCGGCGTCCTTCGACTCCCGGCAACACGACTCCTTACTCAGAGTGCACTAACTCCCGTCGTAAGCACGCTTGAACACATCCCCAAAAGTCCGGCCGAGTTACTCGAAATCATCTCTCCAGCACATGTGATCGTAACTACGAGTGCGATCGCAGGGGCCTGCGCAGCCGTTGTCCAATCGGCCTTCGGTGACCTATGCAGCCACCTCTTTATCGATGAGGCGCACCACGCCGAAGCACCAACCTGGAGAGCATTCAGACAGCGCTTCGCCACTGGGCGGGTACTCCAGTTCACAGCAACGCCGTTTCGTGAAGACGGGAAGCCTATCGAGGGAAAACTCATCTACTCGTATCCGTTGAGAAAGGCTCAATCAGAGGGGTACTTCAAGCCGATCCGGTTCAGAAGGGTCACTGAGTTCGATACCAAACGGGCAGATGTTGCGATCGCAAAAGCCGCCATCGCACAGCTTCGCGAAGATTTCTCAAAGGGCCACATCCTGATGGCACGTGTTGGGTCCGTTGCTCGCGCCAAGCAAGTGGCAGCGATCTACAAAGAGATCGCCCCCGACATAGAGATTGTCGAACTGCACACAGGCATAAAGGCGAGCCAGAAGCGCGCCTCTGCAAAGCAGCGGCTAACAGACAAGCTGGCACGCGTCGTGGTGTGCGTCGACATGCTGGGCGAGGGCTTCGATCTGCCAGAGCTAAAAATTGCAGCCTTTCATGAGATCCGGAAGTCGCTCGCAGTCACCCTTCAACTCGCCGGACGCTTCACCCGCTCAAGGCGTGATCTCGGCGATGCCACGTTCATCGCGAACACCGCGGATGTCAACGTCCGCGACGAACTGCGCAAGCTGTATGCACGCGATCCGGACTGGAACGTCCTGCTTCCTCAACTCAGTGACGGTCTAGTTCAGGACCAGCAATCGCTAAAGGACTTCCTGAGTGGTTTCCCTGAGCTTGCAAGCGAAATACCCCTCACTGCCTTGCGGCCCGCGTTGAGTACCGTTGTCTATCGAACAGATTGTACAGAATGGCTCGTCGACCAGATTCGCTCCGGGATCCCGAACGTCACCTCATGCGAACGGTTCCACCTTTCGGTGAACGAGAAGGAGCGTACCGCCGTTGTAGTGGTTGCGCGGCGTTCTGCTCTGCCCTGGGCCGAGGCCGACGCGATCTACAGCTGGACGTGGGAACTCTATGTACTCTTCTGGTGGGAAGAACGAGCACTTCTGTTTATCAATGGCTCCACCAATGCTGGAGATTTCAGTCGTCTCGCTCAAGCAGTGGCCGGTGATAGCGCCCTGCTCATCAAAGGGCAGGAAGTCTTTCGTTCCTTCTCCGGCATTAAGAGACTCAGCTTGAATAGTGTGGGCTTATCTGAGCAACTCGGTAGAAACGTTAGTTACACGAGCCGAATGGGCTCAGACGTCGCGCGTGGGCTCGCGAGCGCACAAAGGGGGAAGGCACAAAAGTCAAATCTGTCCGGTGCCGGATTCGAGGCAGGGGCAGTAACGTCGATCGGAGCATCACGAAAGGGACGCATTTGGTCCCACCGTCGGGGGCGCGTTCACCAGCTCGTCGACTGGTGCAAGCGCGTTGGCACCAAACTCCTCGACCCAACAATTGACCCAGACGTCGTGTTGAAGGGAACGCTCACGCCGTCAGTTGTCGTGGCACCGCCGCAAATAATGCCCATCGGGGTTGACTGGCCGGAGACGATCTACGAGAGCATCGAGGCGGGATGGTTCTTCGCCTTCGGCGGCGCCAACCTTCACCTGAGCGAGGTCAACCTCCAGCTTCGAGAGCCTGATCCTAGCGGTCGCATCGACATAGAAATAGTCGGGCAGGATGTCCGGGCGATCCTTCGGCTCGAAATATTCCCCACCCAAGGCACCTCTGATTTTCGATTCAGTCTAGTGGAGGGGCCTTCGATGGAAGTTGTCTTCGCCGACACGCCGCAGCCCATCGCAGAATTCTTCACCAACAATCCACCGAAAGTTTGGTACGCGGATGGATCTAGCCTCGAAGGCAACGAGCACACGCCTCTGAAGACGGACCTCCCTCCGTATCCGAAGGAGCATCTGGTGACGGGTTGGGATTGGACTGGCACGGATCTTCGAAGGGAATCTCAAGGTGAGGCGAAGGATCCCGCATCGATTCAAGCAGCAGTGATCTCATACCTCAAATCGACCGGCAGCGACCTAGTGTTCGATGACGACGGCCCCGGCGAGGTAGCGGATGTCGTGGCGGCTCGTATTCGTGGGACGTTGGATGTCCCCACGGAGCTCGAGATTGAATTCTATCACTGCAAGTTTTCGCAGCGCTCGCAGCCCGGTTCTCGCGTGGCCGACCTCTACGTTGTCTGCGGCCAAGCGCAGACAAGCATTCGATGGCTCCATTCCAGCGACAAGCGCACGGATCTGTTTACGCACTTGCTGCGACGAGAAGACGCTCGACGGCGCAAAACGGCCAGCTCCCGGATCGAAGTTGGTAGCTGGGACCTTTTGGAACGCCTACGGGAGTGCTCGCAGACAACGCGCGTTTCGCTGAAGATCGTTGTTGTGCAACCGGGGGTTTCTGCCGCCACGATCAGCGACACCCAGTTGCGATTGCTGAGCGTCACCGAGAACTATCTCTACGAGACCTATCAGGTGCCATTCGAGGTCGTTGTGAGCGAATAACGAGCATGGTGACCTTGTCTGTCCCTACGCCACGGTATCGCCCGGCTTGCACTAGCTCCGCATCGGTGCCCCCCGGCCAGTGCGCGGAAAAGTAGAGGTTCCGACTTTCGGGCTCCTGTTAGCCTCACCGATTTCTCAGCAGCACGTCCCCGTGGATTGTCTCCTACTCCGCGGGCAGAACATAGGCGTCGATGAAAAGACCTGGGTGGTGGCCGCACTCCCTCGGGGAAGCGCCTCGCGATCGGAGAGCAATTCTGGCACACTCACCTCGAACTGCTGACCGGGGTGTCCTCGTGACCGGCAAAATCGTACGCGGCAAGATCCTCACTGAGACTCAGTTCGTGGACGAAGGTCTGTCCGCGGCGCAGTTCGGTACCTGGCAGGAGGACTATCCCCTTCGCGAAGTTGAGTTTGAGCGCATCGTTCGGGGGGGCCCAGCGACCAAAGGACTCGCGATAAATGCCCTGTCAGCTTCCTTCGGCTTCGGCGTGGCCATGGTGGCCACATGGTTCGCCGGTGAGAGAATCAAGTCCGGGCACCTCTGGGCAGTCGCGATCTGCGTGGCTCTTGCCGCAATGCTCTACGGCGTCGGCTGGGTTTGTGATGACCGAAGAGTTGTCCTGCAGAAGATAAGGGACCACTTTCGTGATGCTCCAACGCGACGTCAAGCGCTGCGAAAGGTAGCCAAATGATAACGCGAGAATCCCTACCCTCCGACTACGTCCCCTTCAACGAGCTGCGCCTGTGCAGCAACATCTTAGTCGGAGGAACGATTCCTATGAGCGTTGGTTCCGAACTGCCGCTCCTGATCGGAAAGGGAACCAAGCCCAGGATCTGGCTTCAGGCCCTAGTGGCTCCGGAGCGCTTCTTGCTGCTCGTCGAAGACTCGGTCTCGCAACATCCCGCAGTTGTTGTCTACGATCAGGACGGCACGCTACACGTGGTTGCTGGCAGCGACCCTGTGCTCAATGTCCGGGCCGAAGGAGCGGACCGTGCTGTGGTGGCATTTTTGGATCTGAGACCATTTGGCATCAATGTCCATGGTGATGAGACGTCGCTGTCGGTTGGCAGTGGCCAGTTCTCAGGAAATACGATGCAAGGTGTGGGCGTTTTTCTTGGCCTTGGGAGTAGTCACTAGGGCAGCCCACCTACGGTGGGCGCTGCTCTGGCTGCGGGGCCCTCGTCGACGAGGGCGGCTCCCACAAGGAGCGATCGCCCCGCGTGCGGCGATCGAAGTCGGAGGATCCACCGATTCTCGGACACCTTCGCGATTAGTTTGATATGCGTCGATCCATGGATTGGCGCTCGGTGAAATTCGACTGGAATCGGGCGCGGGCATTCTTGGTCACTGCGGAGGAAGGCTCGCTGTCGGCGGCCGCTCGAGCGCTTGGCATGGCGCAGCCGACCCTCGGGCGCCAAGTCGACGCCCTCGAAGAAGAACTGGG
>Ga0164308_10002234_pt1 | contig 10279 bp, 8 predicted proteins | sample Whisoiple_246_MG_FD_109983 | JGI IMG/M metagenome (GOLD analysis project Ga0164308, IMG submission 109983) | Soil microbial communities amended with fresh organic matter from upstate New York, USA - Whitman soil sample_246_MG | ecosystem: Environmental > Terrestrial > Soil > Unclassified >... | reverse complement strand
CGCGCTCTCCTATGCGGTCTGACCCGCGGCGCCCAGGAACGGCTGCTCCGCTTTGAACGTGGCGATCTGGACGTCGGTGGTGAAGGCCGACGTGGCGATCCGAACAGTCGAGGCCGATATCTGGGTGAACGACAGATCGGGTGTCGGGGTGCTGCGATCGGTGTCACCGATCGTGATCACCGACGACGCCAGACCGGCCGGTGGTGGACCACCTGCCCGATCGCTGACGATGATCGACGGAACGAACTCGGGCGGATGCCTGCGATCGACAACCGCGATCAACGGCTGCTCGAGCTGGCGCCACTTGGCGGGCTTGTCGGTGTAGATCGCGATGCGCTCGCCGACCGCCGCCGCGCGTACAAGTAGCTGGCAGGCGTACGGCATACCGGTGTGCAATGCGATGCGGGTCGCCTGATCCGGATCGGTCAGCGACAGCAGCAACAGATCGCCGCGCTGGGTGGTGCCGACCAGCACACCCGATGAACCGACCGGCAGCTCGAGCGCCGTGGTGTCCAACGGCCGAGCCGGCACCGCGTCGAACCGGCGTTGTAGCGGGGCCGACCGTTTCGCGGCGGGGCCCTGATGGCCGGGCAGCGGGTTGAGGTACAGCGTGGGCGGCCTCGTCGGGGCCTGCGGATCGTTGACCCGCACGATCGCCGATACCCAGGTGCGGCCCTCGGTCGGCCCACGCTTTTTGGTCAACGAAATCGTCTGCACCACAGCGTCCGAACGCAGCGCCCACATCTGGTTGAGCGTGTTGGTGGTGATGTCCTCGGGCGAGAAGTAGTAAGAGGTCAGATAGCCCGGGTGCGCCTCGATGGACTTCCACTGTTCGGTGGGAGCCACCGGTGTCGGGATGCGCGTCCCCACGGGTGCATTGTCGGGCTCGGCTTCGGCGGGTACCACGGCCAGGCTGGCACCCAGCTCCACGAGCGCGGCGTCGAGATCCTTGGTGGTCAACGGTTTTGCGCGCACACCCCGCTGCAGAAGCGCGTTCACGATGCGTTCGGTCGCGGCCGCCGCCGCCGCGCCGACCGTCGAGCGGTACGCGAGCCCGCTCACCGAGTTAGCCACGTCGAGGCGCACCACCAGATACGTTCGGCGCTGCCCCGCGGCCGGGCGGTCGGCGAGCAGAGTGGAATACAGCGGCGGGTAGCCGATGCCGCGTCGCACCCGCAGTCCGCTCGACACCACGTCGACACCCGACAGTCGGATGCCGCCCGGCTGATCCAGCAGGCCGGTCAGCGCCTCGAGCGGCAGCCGGTTGGGGGTCAGAGCAGTCGCCGATCCGGTCAGCAGCGTCGGCGAGTAGGCCTGACCGGTCACCTCGACCATCGTGATCGCTTCACCGTCGAACCTGTCCGGGACCCGAACGCCGTAAAGCGAAGCGCCGTGCGGGATGTCGATGGCCGGTGCGGGGGATTCGGCACGACGACGGCGGCGTCGCAACCGGACCCGGTCTGCGACCCACGTCACGACGTTGCGCCGGTAGGCGGTGACCATCAGCAGCAGGATCGCCACCACCGCTGTGGCAGCGGTCGGCCACCACGACATCCGTGCGGGCGGGAAGATCACGATCGCGGCGGCCACCGCGACCTCGACCGCGACCACCACGGGAATCGTGGCATTGATGCCTACCGTGCGCGCCCTCATGACCGCCTCCGTCGCACAGCCGCGGCCGCAGCGACGACCGCGGCCAGCCCGGCCACGATCGCGGCACCGATCAGTGCGGTGTGTCGAGGCCGCAGGTCAGGCGGAGGTGGCGGGGTCGGCACATGGAGCAGCTTGGTCAGATGTTCGGGCGGCAGACGATCGCCCGGTGGCACGTCGAACGTCAGTGCGGCGACCGGGTCGACGACGCCGTACCCGACCTTGTTGTCGACGCCGCGCGGCGGGTTGTGCGCCGTCTCCGTAATCCGTCGGATGATCTGGTGGGCGGACAGCTGCGGGTACTTCGCCCGCACGAGCGCGGCCACCCCCGACGTGTATGCCGTGGCAAAGCTGGTGCCGGACAACGGAATCGCCTTGCCCGGATCTCGGCCGGGCAACGCGTTGATCGGTGCGCCGTTGACACTCGACAAGCCCATCACCTCGAGGCCGGGCGCCGCGACGCCGACCCACGGACCCGCGATGCTCTGCGGGAGCGGCTGCCCGTCCGGAGATACCGCACCGATGGTGAGGACGTAGTCGGAGAACCAGGCGGGCGTGACGATGGTGGACACGTCCTGCCAGTCACGCGGGTCGGCGGCTCGCAGCGGGTTGAAGAGCGGGTTCTGCCCGCACGCCGAGCCTTCGCCCTCGTTGCCCGCGGCGGCCACGATGACGATGTCCTTGTCGACGGCGGCGTAGCGGACGGCGGCACCGAGTGCGGCCTGATCGATGGGCTGCGCGGCGTTGATGCACGCCGTCACCGAGATGTTCATCACCCTGACACCGAGATTCGCCAGGTGTACGACCGCACGGGCCAGCGTCGCGATATCGCCTGCCTTGCGGCGGATCTCCTCGTTGTCGCCGGGTTGCGGCTTCGCGGGCCCGAACGCGGACGAGGACTGCCGCACCGATATCAGCGCGGCGTCCGGGGCGATGCCGACGACACCGTCGGGGCTGCCGGGTGGTGGCCCTGGCACCGGGGGCACCTCACCTCCGCCGGGGCCGGCTGCGGGAGCGACGGGCTCTTCCGGGGGAGGGGCCTCTTCGGCTGGCGGCGGTGGTGGCGGCGGAGGAGCGGTCACGGTGACCGTGCTCGGCTTCGGTGGCGCAGGCGGCGGCGTGGTCGGGAACGGCGAAGCCGGAACCTCTGGAGGTGGCGGCGCGGCGTCCACACCGGGAGGCATGGCGGGCGGCTTGGCGGCCGGGTCGGAGGGTTGCGCCGCGATGATCGACGCGACAACGGTGCCGTGCGAGTCGCAGTCGAACAGGCCGCCGTTCTCATCGCCCATCACATAATCTCCGCCGGGAAACAGCGCGGGGAATCGAGGATTAGGGGTGACGCCGGTATCGATGAGCCCTACCGTCACGCCCGCGCCGGTGGAGTATTTCCACGCCTTGGCGACATCAAGCATGACGTTGCCCGGCGCCGCCTGGGTGACATCGGGATTCGCGACGGTCAACGGGTCGGCGCAGGTGTTCTGCTGCTTCATCTCCTGGTCGGGACCGGGCGTATCGTCCGGCGGCAGGGCCGCCGGGTCGATGCCGGGCGGGTCGATGGCCACCGCAGCCGCAGGCATCATCACGTTGGCGCCGAGCAGCAGGGCAGCCACTGCCGCCGCAGATGCGGTCCGCGCTGCGCGGGGCAAGCCAGCCATCAGTGATAGCGGATGTATTGCAGGATTCCGAGCGCCCATGCGGCGAATGGAACCACCAGTGCCAACAGTATGTATTCGGTGTATTCGACGATCTTGCGCACCGGTGGCGAGAACACCCGCGGCGGCACCACCGTCGCGGCGACCAGGCCCAGCGCCGCGATGCCCAGCGCCGCGCCCGCCGCGAACAGCGTCGCGGAGGTGTCGTTCGCCGCGGACTGCAGGCCGTATTTCGCGGCGGCTCCGATCAGCGCGGTGACCGCAATGGCGACAAGGATGATGGCATGTCGCCGATCGCGAAAAGCCCTGGCGCGCAAGATGAGAATGGCGGCGACGGCTCCGAGCACCACTAGCTGTGCCCACTCGCGCTCGCCGTGGGGCGTCACCGCGACCCACGATGCGGGCACGGCGAGGGCGGCGACGCCGAGCAGCACCCCGGTCAGCACGGTGTTGGATTTGCGCGCCGCGGCAGCCACCTGGGCGCCGGAGAGCGTGACGTCGGACGGCGGACCGTCCTCGACGGGCGAGATCGTGTCTTCCGGCTGGCCGGCAGCGCGCGCGAAGATGTCGCGGCCCGTGATCGAACCGAACGTCTGCCGGGGGACGTTCGCCATCCGCAGCGAGATCGTCGGCGCCGCGGAGACCGCGACGAGGACCGCTACCAACACGGCAACGGCGATCCGCGGCCCTGGGACGTCCCAGTACATCCGCACCAGCGCGACCACTGCGGCGCCGAAGCCCGCCGTGATGATCGCCGCGGCCGCCGTCCAGTAGCGGCCGGTGAACCGCACCAACAGCCAGACTCCCGCCAGCGCTGTGACCGCAGCCAGAAATGCGTGCGGCGCACCGGGTGTGGCGCCCGGCGGAATGGTCGCCGCGGCCAATCCCGCTGCGACGAGCGCGGCCCATGCCGCGCCGTCGGTGACAACGCGGCCCGCGCCGACTCGCGCACCGATCGCGACGGTCAACAGCAGGCCGATCGCGACGGCCGCGAACAGGATGGGCACCAGAAGTGCGCTCTCGTGAGCCCAGCGAAGCCGCCACACCAGCGTGCTGGCCACGCCCAGCGCAGCTCCGACGATCACCACGGCGACCGTCAGGGCGGTCTTGGCGGTGACCCGGACGAAGTGGTCGGAGGCGTACTGCGCCAACGCGGTGGATACGTTCTCCACGACTGGCCCGTAGCGTTCGGCCCGACCGGCGGGCAACAGCGCCAACACGTCGCCGTCGGCGATGTTGTGACCGGCGAGCGAGACGTCTGACGCCAACGCCGACATCCCCGCTGCCCGCGCGAATTCGTAAGCGGCCGGGGGTAATTCGGCAGCACCGCGGCCGCGCAACACTTTGTTGATCGCGATGACCGTCGGATCGACCAACGTGTTGAGTGGCGCTGCCGATGGCAACACGAGATCGATCTGATGAGAATCGCCCGCCAATATCGACACCCGGCATGACGGCGGCGCCTCCACCGGTGTCGCGGTGTGGCCCGCCGGACTTGGTGCCGTTTCGCGAAACGTCGTCACCGGCGGTCCCGCGGTCCGTCGGTGGTGGACGCGAAGTGCTCGGCGAGCGCCGCGGTGATCTCGATGAAGCGCCGACGTGTCAACTGCGACATCTCGGAGGTCACGTCGATAACCCCGCCGGGACGCAGGTGCGAGTCGAACGGCACCTCGACGACGACCTGACCGCGACTGGCGAACTGCTGCACCAGAATCGAGCGGGTCCGCTTGTCGGCGTGGCCGTCGGAGTCGTTGAGCACAACAACGGTGCGATGCAGCAGCCCGGTGTACCCGCGGTTGGCCAACCACTCCATCGTCTGGCCTGCCGCCGACGCGCCGTCCACCCATGGCGAGGACACCACGATCAACGCATCGAGATCGCGCAGCACCTCCTGGGCGATCGCGGAGTCCATCGTCGACCCGCAGTCCACGATCGAGATGGTGAAGTGCCTGTCGAGCCGCGCGGTGGCCTCGCGGTAGATGGCCGGATCGAGCACCCGGCGCCTGGCCGTGCTGGATTCACCGGCCAGCACGAACAGGCCCGCGGAGTTGTTGCCGACGCGGCTACGGACGTCGGCGAAAGTGTCGAGGTGTTCGTCGGCCGCCAGCTCCCAGTACGAACCCGCGGCGTTCGGGTCGATGCGGCTGCCGAGCTTGCCGAACGCGGTGTCGGCGTCGATGGCGACCACGCGGTCGTCTTGGCGCAATTCGGCGAAGATCGAGCCGACACTGGCCGCAACCGTCGTCTTACCGACACCGCCCTTGCCGAACACGCCGATCTTGTAGTGTCCGCGCAGCAGCGAGCGGATCTTGAGCTCGAGGTCGGCCAGCCGCTGTTCGTCGGGTGACGGCCCGAGATTCACCAGCCCGAACGTGCCGCGATAGATGAAGCGCCGCCAGCCTTTTCGCGGCGGCGTCTTCTTGGCAGGCACCAGTTCACTGGTGCGGATGCTGTCGACGTAGGAGTAGCCGGCCGACGGTGGCGCCGCGGCTGGGGCGACGGCCCAGTTCGGTGACGACGACTGCGACGACCAGTCCTGACCGGCCGGGCGCGGCGCGCGTTCACGGTCGCGCGGCGGCTCCTGTTGCCAGCCCGGCGGCGCGGGACGGCCAGGAGCCGCACCGCTCCTCGCGTCCGGACCGGTCGGCGGTATCACCCGGGTGGACTCGGCCGCCGTCTGGTCCCGTGGGCCGCCTGGCGGCCGGCCGTGCGCTCCCGGCTCAGCGGCGTGAGCGGGCGGCGCAGTCGGTTCGGTCGGTCGCGCCGGTGGCGGCGGCGGCCCCTGCCGGAAGCCACCGGGTGGTATGCGCTGAGGGCCAGTGGGGGTCCGGCCGGCGTCCGCAGTCCACCGTGCGCGGCGATCATCGACAGGTCGGCCCGGCTCTTCGGGCCCGCGAAGGGGGTCGTCGCCCAGCCGGGGGCCGTCACCGTCGGGGCCGGTTGGCCGCACTCCTTCGTTGATCCCGTTGCGCGTCGAGGTGTCATCCGGCCCGGCCTGGCGGGGCGGCTCGGGCGGCCGGCCTGCGGACTCGTCGCCGGAGTCGGATGGCGGGGAAAGGTGCTCCCGCAAAAAGTCGTCGCGCTCGGTCACGGCGTCAATCCTGACTGCGTGTCCATGGTCTCCTCCGGTGAATATCGGTGTCTGCGGGCGATCATCGAGCTCATTGCGGTTTCTGCGCCTGGGTGAGCGGGGCCGCCTCCGCGGGCGCCGCCAGGGTGTCGTGCTGCGTCATCGCGTCGGTGCGACTGAGCGCAGGCCCGGGAGCGAATACCCGGATCAACGGCCACGGCGCCTGCCGCGCCATGGATGGTGAAATGCCCAGCGCCCGGAGCGTCTCGTCTTCCAGCGAGATTCCGTACCGCACGCCTTGGTCGCTGATCCACCACATGGACTCGCGGCTGGTGGCGTCCGGCGCGGCGCCGGTGGTCATCACCAGGTTGGTAGCCCCCGGGGACATATATACCTGGTCGGCCTCGATGCTCGTAGCCGACCGGTCATTCTTGACCAGCTGCAGCAACCGGTTGTCGGATCCGATCGGAATGGGCAGCCCTTTACCCGACAGCACGAGGGTCTCCGAGGCCCGGTCGGTGGACCCCTTCGACCAGTTCAGGCAGGTGACCGGACTGGACGCGGTGTCGACGAGCTCCAGCCGGGTGGTCGGGTAGTAGTCGACTGGGAGAGTCTCCACCACAGGAACGCTGGCGAGCCGGTCCGGCGCAACCACCACCGGCAGCTCGTCGCCGAACGAGTTGGCCGACCGCAACAACGATGCGACGAAGGGCGAAATGGGCTGGACACCGTTGCGCAGCAGGACATAGAAGTTGTCGGCGTTGGTCTGCAGGTCCCGAACCGAGAGAACCGATCCGACCACCGCCCCCCGCGCCACGTTGAATTGCGACGGCGCCCCCGCCCCGGGGATGGCCGGGGTGTTCAGCGGTTCGGTTGCGGGCAGTGCATCGAACAGCGGCGTCGAGATCTTCACCGGCCGTGGGGCATCGGTGTCGACGCCGAGCGCGAGGCTGACCGCCTTGTTGGACAGGTCGATCTCGGACCGCTGCCCGTCCCAGACCACATAGGTCTTGTCGGCGTGCTCGGCGAGCACCGCCTTGGGCGGGTCGAGGGGCAGAGCCCGTGACCCGACCGTGAGGGGTCCGCCGATGGCCGTGACGACGGGCGCGGCGTTCGGATTGTCGGACGCGCTGTCGCAGATCGTCCACTCGGAGCTGTCGGCGGTGCGCAGCGGCATGGTCGACGGCGCACCCGCGATACCTACGGACGGACCGGGTGGGTATTTCGCCAGCTCGTTGGATTTGACGAAGGTGGGGTTGCCCGACTGACCGGCGATGAGCCGGGCACTGATCAGATTGACCGCCGGGTGCAGCCTGCCGTCCACGAGGACGAATATCGCGCCGCTGTCGCGGTCGGCAAGAATCGCCGACTGTCCGACCTGCCCGGCGGGCTTGAACCAGGACAGCACGAACATCAGCGCGACCGCCAGAAGCGCGAAGATGAAGCCGAGAATCAGCGATGCGCGTTGGCGCTGCACCGGATCGAACTCCATCCGCACACCGTGGTGCGACAACGCGGCCGCGTTTCGCCGGTTCCAGAAAAAGTGCGCCGACACCTGGAGTCCACTGGCCAGATTCAAAGCCATGACTCAATACCTTACTTGCGGGTCCGGCCCCGTCGAGCCACAGATTCGGGGAGTAACGAGGGCAGTCATCAGTGCGCTTTTCGGAGTTTGCTGTGCCGGTTATCGCATCGCGGCCGCAGCAGGCGCCTTCGACGAGTTGAGCAGCTTCGCGATGTCTTGTCGGAGGGCGTCGCTTGAGGTAGGCCAGACGCTTGTCCAGCGGGTTCCGTCCGGCCCGGCCGTGTGACTGATGGTGATGCGCCCGAATTCGGAGTCGATCACCGAGATCACGTCGGGATGGAAGTGGTTCTTGATGCCGTGGTCGATAACCGAGACGACGGCCATCGCCGATTCGTCGAGGTGACAGGCAGCCGACAACACCGCGACCTGGTCGGGTGACAGGCCCATGCGGGCCAGCGCTGCCGCCAGCACCGGCCGGCCCCTGGGGACGTTCTCCTTGAGCGTGCGTTCGAACGTCGCGCTTGGCACGTTGAACCCCGAGATCGCTGCGGCCTCGCCCCGGGAGAAGGCATGCAGAACCGTGTCGCAGATCAACGTGACCTGCTCATCGTCACGCGCAGCCTCGCCCACCGGGGCGAGCACGATCTCATCACCGCTGCGCGCGATCATCGCCAGCCAGCGGTCCCGCTGACAGATCGACATCACGCGCTCATCGATGAAGGCGGGTGGTTCCTCGCCGTCGGGCACCGGGCCGTCATACGGTTTCGGTCGCCGAATGACCACCAGCACTTCGCGCTGTGGCCTGCCGACGACGGCCATCCAATCCCGAACCGCGTCGTCGACACGACCGTTCCGGTCGATGACGCCGGCCATGGCCAGCGAGTGGTACTCCGCGGTCTGCGACCACGGCACATCGCCGAGTTCGGTTGCGACGGTGCCGTCTCCGTCCACCGACGGTATGAAGGGCCGAAGCCGAAGCGCAGTCGGCATCTTCTCCACGCCGAGAAGCGCCTGGAGAATCCAGATTCCGTTCGGTGTCGTGGTCAGATCCGCCATCGTTTCCCTCCTTCGGCTCCAGACGCATCAGGGGAGGCCAACACGTCGGTCGGCCTCCCCTGCCTGCGCGGGGTGCGGCGACTTGTCAGCCGCCGACCCCGAACGAGTTGCCCGCGGCGAGGTCGGTGTTCATCATCTCGTCGAGCACGTGCAGAACGGTGCTGGAATGCCGATTGCAGACCTCGACGCCCTCGTCGATGCCGCTGTTGATCAGCATCTGCGCTTGTTCGAACGACCCACCGCCGGTGCCTTCGAACTCCTCGCGGACGCTGACGAGGGTGTTGGTCGCCGAGTGCCGGATGTTCTCGAGCTGGCTGCTGGCCCCACCGATGGCCTGGGCGTATTCCGGAATCATTCCGGGGTTGTACTCAAACATGGTTGATAAGTCCTTTCAGGGGTCGGGTCACTAGGCCTGCGAAACGCCTTGCACGGCGGCCCGTGCGGCGGCTTCCTGCTCGTCGTACCTGCTCGCCGCGGCCTGCAGGGCGTGGATCAATTCCCCCCACTGCGTGTTGAGTTTCATCTGAGCGTTGTGGATCTCCTCGGCGGTGACCACGTTGGCCATCGACGCGTCGCCCTTCCATCCGCCGCCTGCGATGTCGTGCGACGCCTGCAGATAATGCTGGAGGGTGCCCTCGGCCTCATTTCGCAGGTTTTCCAGCTGGCTGGCCGCGGCGCGCAATTTATCGGCGCCGACGATAATTGTTGATGCCACTTGATGATTCCTTTTCTTCGATAGCTGATTGCGATGTTTAGAGCCTATTCCGCGTGCGCAGAGGTCTTTGCACCAATTTCTCGGTCAATCCTCCCTTCCGGAGCGAGGACCAACCGTTAGCTGCATGGTCCTGCCATCGGCGGAGCCTTCCCTTCCGCGTTCATCGCGGCCCGTGTGGCCGGCGGCACCCGCCGCAGCCGGCGCGCCGTACAGTCCGCCGGTGCCGCCACCCGTTGCCGGGCTTGCCGATGCCGCGACTTCCGGGACTGCGGCGCCCGGCGTCCAACCGGTCGGCAGCTTGGGTGGGCCCGGCGCGTTGAAGCTGCCGGTGGGCCTGGTGAAGCTGGACATCAATCCGGTTCCGCCGCCGAGGCCGCCTGCCCCGCCGCCTCCGCCGCCACGAACGGCAGCATCGGTGGTCGCCGCCATCGCCGTCTGGTCGAACTGGCCGACCTTGTCGATGCCTGCGCCGCCGAGACCGCTGCCGCCCATGCCCTGGCTCAGCGGCCCGAGCATGCCCATCGCCATCTGCGGCATCTGACCAAGCATCTGCGGGAACTGGCCGAGCATCTGCAGCGGCTGGGCGGCCATTTGCGGAAGTTGACCCAGCT
>Ga0164308_10002231_pt1 | contig 10285 bp, 8 predicted proteins | sample Whisoiple_246_MG_FD_109983 | JGI IMG/M metagenome (GOLD analysis project Ga0164308, IMG submission 109983) | Soil microbial communities amended with fresh organic matter from upstate New York, USA - Whitman soil sample_246_MG | ecosystem: Environmental > Terrestrial > Soil > Unclassified >... | reverse complement strand
TCTCAAGGATCGGATGCTCCTGCAACCCAGCCTCACGACCAGGCCCACAGGGCAACTTCTCTGATCCCACCGATCGACGGATCTCCGGACCCGAGCGCTCGCACGAATGCGGACGACCAGAATCTGAGAGATTCGAGGAGTGGTGGGAAGTCCCTATCCTAGCCCAAGAGGCTTACACTGCTCAAGTCGAGCGGTGTGGGAATCGGGGTGGTTCTCCGCTTGAGGGGGGTAAGGCTCTCGGCCTCTCCGCTTCCCTGTGGGGCGAACAAGTAATAAGTTACGCGGCTCCTGGCACTTGGGCAAATCCGGCTCGCATCCCGGGCGTGTCGCCCTGATCCGGCCCGGAATCCCGCGGATTCGGCCCGCCGGGGCCGACGCGGCAGAACGGCCGGGCCACCGGCCCGGCCGTGGCCCTCGCGGTGGGGCGCGGAGCGCAATATCGTCCCCCCATGAGCCCCCAGCCTCACGACCCCGAAGGCCCGCGCGAGATCCTGCGTGCGCTCGGCGTGGATTCGACCGCCGAGCTCGCGGGGGCGGGGCATCCGATCCCCCTCCCCTCCCGGCTCGCTGTCGGCGACCTCGCGTGGTCGAGTGTCGGCGCCGCGTCGCTCGTGGCGGCGACGATCGCGGGGTCCGGCCGCGTGACCCTCGACCCGGATCGCATCGCGCTCGCCTACGCGAGCGAGCGGTACGGGGCGCTCGACGGCACGCCGCCCATCGCCTTCGCGCCGCTGTCGGGATTCTTCCGCGCGGCGGACGGCTGGGTGCGCACGCACGGCAACTACCCGCACCACGCCCGTGCACTGCGCGGGGCGCTCGGGCTGCCGGACGACGCGGGTGCCGAAGCCGCGGCGGCCGCCCTCGCCGGCATGCCCGCCGACATCTCGGTGCAGGCCATCACCTCACGCGGCGGGATCGCCGCGGCGGTGCTCCCCGAGCATCCCGAGGTCGACGCAGCCCTTCGCTCGGATCCTCTCGGGCGGATCTCCCCGCTCGGCGCCGCTCCCCCGCGCGAGCTCACGCCCGGCCGCGCCGTGCCGCTCGCCGGCGTCCGGGTGCTCGATCTCACTCGCGTCATCGCCGGTCCCGTCGCGACGCGCACCCTCGCGCTCCTCGGCGCGGACGTGCTGCGGGTCGACTCGCCGCACCTCCCCGAGATCGCCTGGCAGCATCTCGACACGGGCCACGGCAAACGGTCGGCGCTCCTCGACCTGGCGGACGCGTCCGATCGCGCACGATTCGACGCTCTCGCCGCCCAGGCCGACGTCATCGTGCTCGGCTACCGCCCGGACGGGCTCACGCGACTCGGGCTGTCACCGGCGGACCTCGCGGCGCGGCATCCGGGAATCCTCATCGCGCAGCTCTCCGCATGGGGCGCGGCCGATCGGCGCGGCTTCGACAGCATCGTGCAGGCGGCCTCGGGTATCGCGTGGATCGAGTCGCGAGACGGCTCGACGCCCGGCGCGCTTCCCGCACAGGCGCTCGACCACAGCGCGGGGTATCTCCTCGCGACGGCGGTCATGGCGCTCCTCCTGCGGCGCGAGGCGGAGGGCGGATCGTGGCTCGCCGAGACGTCGCTGCGTCGGGTCGCGGCGGAACTGCTCGGGATGCCGCGTGCCGACGAGCCTGCGACGTTCACGCCCGTCGACCCGGCGCCTCACACGCAGACGTTCGACGTGGAGGGCACCGCGGTCACGACCGTCGGGCCCGCGGTGTCGTTCGAGGGCGGCCCCGGGGAGTTCGCGGCGCCGCGCCCGTGGGGCCGCGACGAGCCCGCCTGGGCGGCTCGCGAATAGCCCGTCGCCCGCACGATCGGGGTTGCGGGCGGTCGCGGGGTCACCGGATCGCGAGGTCGGCCGAGACGCCGGGTCGCCGCGCGACGGGATCAGCCCCGTCGCGGGCCGCCGCGCGACAGGATCAGCCCGTCGCGGGCGTCTGCCGCGCCGCGATCAGGCCGTCGCGCGCCGACGGTTCGCGCGCACGACCTGGACCGTCAGCGCGAGGGCGAGAGTCAGCATCCCCCATGCGGCACACGCCGGCGGGAGCACGCGGTACGCCAGCTGCTGCGGTGTGAAGGCGGCGTCGAAGGGGCCGAGCATCGCGGCCCCGGCGAACCACGCGATGACCAGAGCGGCGGGGAGCGAGAGCCACCACGTCCAGCGCACCCACGTCGGAAGAGTCCGCGGCACCGCGCGAGCGACGGGCCGGCGGAGCAGCCAGGACGCAGCCCAGACGGCGATGACGGCGAGGCCCACGACGCTCGAGCCGTGCTGCAGCCACTTGTAGCCGAGGAGCGGCCCCCACATCTGCTCGAGCGCGGGGATCGCGGTGACTCCCCAGCGCCCCTCGTGCGTGAAGAGGTCCCAGACGATGTGGGTCACGACGCCGAACGCCAGCGAGGCCAGGAGCAGCACGATCGCCGACCACGACAGGCTCCAGCGCTGCGGCCGCCCGGGCTCCCTGCGGGCGTGCACACCGAGCGTGTCGCGCAGCGACCCCGCCGCGCCGCGGTCCCACTCCCCCGGCAGCCGCGCTGCGAGCGGGCCGGGCGAGAGCTCGCGCGCCGCCGGACGCAGGGCGCACCGCCAGAGGAGGAGCAGCACGAGAGCGAGGAGCATCGTCGCGGGAAGCCAGGCCACATCGTGCGTGCGCCCGTAGCCGAGCGGCGCGAATCGGACGAAGAGCGGCAGGTCGGGGGTCATCGCACCGACGGCGATCGCCGCCGGCACGAGAGGCGTGCGCACGAACGGGAGTGCGACGACGGCGTGGCTCGGGGTGAACGGCATACGTCGGCGAGTGAGGCGCTCGGCGGGGAGCGGCCGGTCAGCCCAGGAAGACGCCGGCGAGCGTCTTCTTGCCGCGCCGCAGCACCGAGACCCCTCCGGGCAGCGACCCCGTGACGAGGGCCGCCTCGTCGTCGACGCGCGCGCCGTCGAGCGAGACGCCGCCCTGGGCGATCGCCCTCCGCCCCTCCGACAGGCTGGAGACGAGGCCTGTGTCGACGAGCGCCTGGACGACGGGCGTGCCTTCCGCGACCGTCGCACGAGGAAGCTCTTCGAGGGCCTGCCGCAGCGTGGCGGCGTCGAGCGTCGTCAGGTCGCCCTGACCGAAGAGGGCTTCGGATGCCGCGATCACGGCGGCCGCGGCATCCGCCCCGTGCACGAAGGTCGTGACCTCGAGCGCCAGGCGCTTCTGCGCGGCGCGACGGAAGGGCTCCGACTCGACGAGGCGCTCGTACTCCTCGATCTCGGCGCGCGTGAGGAACGTGAAGATCTTGAGCCGCTGGATCACGTCGTCGTCGTCGGTGTTGAGCCAGAACTGGTACATCCGGTACGGGCTGCACATCGCGGGGTCGAGCCAGATGGCGTTGCCCTCGCTCTTGCCGAACTTCGTCCCGTCGCTGTTGGTGATCAGCGGCGTGCCGATCGCGTGCACCGGCGTGTGCTCCACGTAGTGGATGAGGTCGACGCCGCTCGTGAGGTTGCCCCACTGGTCGGAGCCGCCCGTCTGCAGCACGCAGTCGTAGGTGCGGAACAGCTCGAGGTAGTCGAGCCCCTGGAGGATCTGGTAGCTGAACTCGGTGTAGCTGATGCCCGCTTCGGAGTTGAGGCGCGCGCTCACGGCGTCTTTCTTGAGCATCGTGCCGACGCGGTAGTGCTTGCCGATGTCGCGCAGGAAGTCGATCGCGCTGAGCGGCGCCGTCCAGTCGAGGTTGTTCACGATGCGCGCGGCGTTGTCGCCCTCGAAGCTCAGGAAGCGCTCGACCTGGCCACGCAGGTAGCCGACCCATTCGGCGACGGTCTCTTTCGTGTTGAGCGTACGCTCGGCGCTCGGCCGCGGGTCGCCGATGAGGCCCGTCGAACCGCCGACGAGGCCGAGGGGCTTGTGCCCGGCCAGCTGCAGACGACGCATGAGGAGCAGCTGGACCAGGTTGCCGAGGTGAAGGCTCGGCGCGGTGGGGTCGAATCCGCAGTAGTAGGTGATCGGGCTGCCCGAGAGGAGGACGCGCAGGGCCTGCTGGTCGGTCGAGACGTGCACGAGGCCGCGCCAGACGATCTCGTCCCAGACGTTGTCGAACGTCGGGTCGTTGGCGGGCTCGAGCGCACTCACAGCGTGGTCGGAAGTGGCGGATGACACGCGGATCAGGCTATCAGCGGGGTGCGGATGCCTCGCGCCGGGGTGCCGCGGACCGAGGGGTCGAGGATCACGGCGTCGCGAAGGCCCACCAGACCAGGAGCGCGCCGGCCAGCGCGATGACCCAGCTCACGAGGCTGCCGATGAGGAAGTACTCGGCGCGGTTGCCGGCCGCGCTGTCGCGCGAGATCTCGGGGAACCGGACGATGCCCTTCGCGGCGAGGACCGCGGCCAGGAGCGGATACATCGCGGCGAGGGTCAGCGCGAAGACGAGGACGCGCTCGAGGGGTCCGATGAGCCGGCCGCCCTTGAGGGCCGGTTCGACGGCGAGGGGCGCCGCTTCGTCGACGGATGCCGGGGCCGGAGGTTCCTGGACGGATGCCGCGACCGGAGTCTCGTCGACGGATGCCGCGGCCGGCGCGCCAACGGCGGCGCCGCCGGACGTGTCGGCCGGGGACGAGGCATCCGTCATCGAATCCGCGGGCACCGCGCGCGTGCCCTCCGCGGGATCGGCGGAGACGGCATCGGCCGCGACACGGGCGAGTTGCACGGCCTCTTGCTGGAGCGCCGTGCGCACGACGACGTTGGCGGACTCCATGAGGAAGACGACCGTGCCGACGACGAGGACGATGTGGTCGAACCCGACGCTTCCGAACGGCGTCGCGAGCTCCCACCCGTCGGCGATCACGCCGGCGGCCGAGCGGGCGGGGATCGTGACGACGAGGGCGGCGCAGAGCACGGCGAGCACGACGGCCGGCCAGAAGCCCGCGCGGGCTCGTCCGCCGATCGGGGCGAGCCACACCCAGAGGGCGGCGACCACGATCGCGGCGAGCGCGGCGAGGATCGCGTCGGCCAGCACGCCGAGCACGAGGAGGAGCACGGCGCCGGCGACCAGCCCGATCCACCGGCGCGCCGCCGGCAGGAACTCGCGCAGCAGATCGGCCGCGCCGACGGCGAGAAGGACGAGCCCGGCGCCGATCATGCCTGGTCTGCTCTCAGCACGAGGAAGCCCTCGACGAGCGCCGGTGCGCCCGAGGCGGCGAGCGCCTGTGAGACGGCGGGCTGCGTGATGCCCTCCTCCTGGGCGAGATCGCGCTGGGTGCGGCCCAGGCAGCGCCCGAGGGTGAGCCGGCGGGCGCGCTCGTTCATCCCGCCGACGAGGTGATCCCGCGCCAGGAGATAGGAGTTGGCGAGCGCCGCGGCCGTGTGCACTCCAGCATCCTCGTCGGGGGATGCGACAACCCACGTGCGCGCGCTCGGCGCGGCGCGCTGCTGCTTGGCGTGGACGGTGTCGATCGCCGCCCGCGCGGCCCACCAGCCCGGGCCGTCCTGCAGCCGGCCGCTCGCGGACTCGAAGCCGTCGACGGCGCCGATCCCGAGCCCGAAGCGGCACTCCACGCCGTCGGGCAAGGCGAGCTGGACCAGGAGGAGCGACGCGAGCGCGTCGTCGAGGCTCCCGTAGACGCCCTGCAGCTCGTCGCCGACCGTCGGGCGGAGCGGCTCGAGCGCGAGCGGCAGCTGCTCTTCGATCGCCGCGATCGCGGTGTCGATGGCCCGCTGAGCCGCACCGCGATCGGCGAGGCGGCGGGAGCCGACGATGTCGGCGATCGTGGCGATGACCATGAGATAAGCGTATCACTTATCTTCTTGATAGATAATCAGATCGCTTATCTTTCGCCGATGATAAGCGCGCTGTCAGAGGCCGAGGGCGTGCGCCGCCGCCTGCGCGCGGCTCACGAGTTCGACGCGCTGCTCGCCGACGCGTTCGGGAGCCGTGCCGCCCGTGCCCGACCGCGAGGCCACCGAGCCCTGCACGGTGAGGACTTCCCGCACCTCAGGCGTCAACGACGGCGAGATCGAGGCGAGCTGCTCGTCGGTGGCTTCGTGGAGTTCGATGCCGTGCTCCTCGCACAGACGCACGAGCGAGCCGGAAATCTCGTGGGCATCGCGGAAGGGCACCCCGCGGCGCACGAGCCAGTCCGCGACATCCGTCGCCAGCGAGAAGCCGAGCGGGGCGAGCTCGGCCATGCGGTCCGTGTGGAAGGTGAGCGTCGCCACCATGCCCGCGAACGCCGGCAGCACGAGCTCGAGGGTCGTGACCGAGTCGAAGACCGGCTCCTTGTCTTCCTGCAGATCGCGGTTGTACGCGATCGGCAGGCCCTTCAGCGTCGTGAGGAGACCCGCGAGGTTGCCGACGAGACGGCCGGCCTTGCCGCGCGCGAGCTCGGCGATGTCGGGGTTCTTCTTCTGGGGCATGATGCTCGACCCCGTGGAGTAGCCGTCGTCGAGGGTCACGAAGCCGAACTCCCGCGTGTTCCACAGGATGACGTCTTCCGCGAAGCGCGACAGGTCGATCCCGATCTGCGCCGCGATGTAGGCGAACTCCGCCACGACGTCACGCGCCGACGTGCCGTCGAGGGAGTTCTCGGACGGACGCGCGAGCCCGAGCTCGCGCGCGACGAGCGCGGGGTCGAGGCCCAGGCTGGAACCGGCCAGCGCTCCCCCGCCGTACGGCGAGACCGATGCGCGCGCCGACCAGTCGCGAAGGCGCTCGAGGTCGCGGACCAGGGGCCACGCGTGGGCCTGCAGGTGGTGCGCGAGGAGGATCGGCTGCGCGTGCTGGAGGTGCGTGCGCCCGGGCATGATCGCCTCGGGGTGCGCTTCGGCCTGGGACACGATCGCGTCGACGAGGCGGAGGATGTCGCGTGCGATGACCCTCGAATGATCGAGCAGATACATCCGCACGAGGGTTGCGATCTGGTCGTTGCGGCTGCGGCCGGCGCGGAGCTTGCCGCCGAGCTCGGGTCCGACCTCGCGCAGGAGCGCGGCCTCGAGGGCGCCGTGCACATCCTCGTCGGCGGGGCCGGCGCGGAGGGTGCCGTCCTGGATGCCGCGGGCGAGCACATCGAGGCCCGCGTGCATGGCACGCTCCTCGTCGCCGGTGAGGTAGCCGGCCGCGGCGAGCGCTTTCGCGTGCGCGTGGGAGCCGGCGATGTCGTAGAGGGCGAGCGTCCAGTCGAAGTGCGTCGAGCGGCTCAGCGCCGCGAGCTCGGGCGACGGCCCGGAGGCGAATCGGGCGCCCCAGAGTGCGCCTTCGTTTGTTCCTTCGCCCTTCGCATCGCTCACCGTCCCAGCCTATCGGGGGCGCCGTGGTGCGCCCGGTCTCTGACGACGAGGCGCGCGATGCGGTCGGTCGCCCACTCCAGCGGCCCGCGTCCGACGAGGAGCGCCCACGCCGTGCATCCCACGATCACCCCGAGCGTGATCGGGAGGAACGGCGACAGGGCGCGGAACTCGAGGAGCGCCCGCGTTTCGCCGAGCGCGACCGCCGCCCACACCGCCCACACGAGGATCTGCGCCGTGTAGGCGGTGAGGGGCATCGCGCCGGTCGCGCGCAGCGGCAGCGCGAGCCACACCAGGGCGGTGCGGCAGACGAGGAGGCACGCTCCGACGACGGCCAGCGCGAACCCGCCGGAGCCCACCGCCTCGAGGACACCGCTCGAGTGCGGCAGCGCGGTCCAGGCGCTCGCGAGCGACGGCTGGTCGAGCGACGACTCGAGGGGCGGCTGAGCCGGCGACGGTGCCGTGCCGGAGACGATGTGCAGGCCGTAGCCGAGGGCGGCGAGCCCGACGCCCGCGGCGACCGCGGCGACCTGCACCCGGATGTCGCGGATCCCGGCGCGCGCGAGCCCGAGGCCCGCGAGCACGAACGCGATCCACACCGGGAACGGGTAATGCCAGCCGAGAGCCAGCGACACCTCCTCCCCCACCGGGGTGGACCACACCGGGAGGGCGTCGAGCCACACCTGCACCCACGGCATCACGAGCGCGATCACCCCCGCGACGACGAAGAGCGTCCGCGCGGAGAGCGCCGTGAACGGGATCGCGAGGAGGAACAGCACCGCATAGGCGGGGAGGATCACGAACACCGGCACGCCGGTCGCGATGAGCAGGATGCCGAGGACCCAGAGCACGCCCGCCCGCACGGCCAGGCGCCACCACGCCGTCATCATCGCCGGTATCGCCGGCGGCCTGTCGCCTCCGGTCACGAGGCCCATCGAGACCCCCGCGAGGGTCGCGAAGAGGATCGAGGACCGCCCGTCCACGACCGCGAGATAGGTCGACGGATCGTTCCACACGAGGTCGGGGAACGTCACGAGGTGCGCCGTGAGCATCCCGACGATCGCGAGCCCGCGAGCGAGGTCGATGCCCGTGACGCGAGGCGCGTCGTTGAGCCGCTCCCATCGGGAGCGCAGCGCGGTGCGCCCGGTCAGTCCTGCCGGAGCAGCCACACCAGCAGGGCCTTCTGCGCGTGGAGCCGGTTCTCGGCCTCGTCCCACACGACGCTCTGCGGTCCGTCGATGACCTCGGCATCCACTTCGTATCCCCGGTCGGCCGGGAGGCAGTGGATGAAGATCGCCTCGGGCCGGGCGAGGCTCATGATCTCCTGCGTCACCTTGAAGGCACCCAGATCGCGCAGGCGTGCGAGCTTCTCCTCCTCCTTGCCCATCGACACCCACGTGTCGGTCACGATGACGTCGGCGCCGGCCGCGGCCTCGTTGGGGTCGGTGTAGAGGGTCACGGAGCCGCCGGTCTCGGCCGCGCGGCGGTCGGCGTCGGCGATCACGTCGTCGCGCGGCGCGTAGTCCTCGGGCGAGGCGACGCGGACGTGCATCCCCGCTGTCACGCAGGCCAGGACGTACGAGTGCGCCATGTTGGAGCGGCCGTCGCCGAAGAACGAGAGCGTGAGCCCCTTGAGCTCGCCCTTGTGCTCCTTGATGGTCAGGAGGTCGGCGAGCAGCTGGCACGGGTGGAAGTCGTCGCTCAGCGCGTTGACGACGGGTACGCGCGTGCCTGCGGCCATCTCTTCGAGCCCCGCCTGCGCGTACGTGCGCCACACGATGGCGGCCACCTGGCGCTCGAGGACGCGTGCCGTGTCGCTCGGGGTCTCCTTGCCGCCGAGCTGGCTGTTCGCCGTCGAGATGATGAGGGGCGACCCGCCCAGATCGGCGATCCCGACGGCGAACGAGACCCGCGTGCGGGTCGAGGACTTGTCGAAGATCACGGCGACCGTCTGGGGGCCCTCGAGCGGCTTGAGCTTCCACCGATCCTTCTTTAGGGCGACCGCGAGGTCGAGGATCTCGTCCTGCTCGGACTGCGACAGGTCGTCGTCGCGCAGCAAGTGGCGGGTCATGCGGTCACCTCGGCATCCGTTCCGTCCAGCACGAGCGCGTCCGCGACGGTCGCGAGCGACGCGGCGAACAGCTCGGTGAACTCGTCGATCTCCACGTCGCCGATGATGAGCGCCGGCGCGAGCCGGATCGTCTCGTCGTTGGCGGCATTGACGATGAGCCCGTGCTCCAGTGCGGCCGCGACGACCGCTTTGGCGACGGGATGCTTCAGCGCGACGCCGATGAGAAGGCCCTTGCCGCGGCATCCGTCGACCAGAGGCGAGCCGATCGACTCGATCGCCGCGCGCAGCTGCAGGCCGCGGAGCGTCGCATTCGCGACGAGGTCGGCACGCTCGATCTCGGCGAGGACGGCACCGGCGACGGCGGTGCCGAGCGCGTTGCCGCCGAACGTCGATCCGTGGGTGCCGGGGTAGAAGAGGTCGCTCGCGGCCTCGAACGTGATGAGCGCGCCGATCGGGAAGCCGCCGCCTATGCCCTTGGCGACCGTGATCGCGTCGGGCGTGATGCCTTCGCCCTGGAAGGCGAACCACTCGCCCGTGCGCCCGGCGCCCGTCTGGATCTCGTCGATGATGAGGAGGGCGCCGTGGCGAGCGGTCAGCTCTCGCGCGGCGCGGAGGAAACCCTCGGGCAGCTCGATGACACCCGCCTCCCCCTTGATCGGCTCGACGAACAGCGCCGCGACGCGGTCGTCCATCGCGGCCTCGAGCGCCTCGATCGTCGAGTCGATGAACTCGACGCCGCCGACCATGGGGAGGAACGGCTCCTGCATCCACGGCTTGCCGGTGAGGGCGAGCGTGCCCATCGTGCGGCCGTGGAAAGCGTCCTTCAGGGAGAGGATGCGGGGGCGCTCGGCGCCGCCGTGCAGACGCGCGAGCTTGAACGCGGCCTCGTTGGCCTCGGCTCCCGAGTTGCCGAAGTAGACCCGGCCCGAGGGACCCGTCCCCGCGAGGCGCTTGAGG